>CEUD01125243.1_pt1 | contig 21690 bp, 14 predicted proteins | sample 356481 | NCBI WGS metagenome assembly CEUD01 (sample SAMEA2623314, study PRJEB7988) | marine metagenome | isolation source: saline water (ENVO:00002010), including | reverse complement strand
AGGTTTCAAACCTCGGGCCGCGTTGGATGGGCTTATTTAGTTTGATGGGAGAGTTCCATTTAAGAGAGGAGGGCGAGAGTGAGTAGAAACCAAAAAGAAATCCAGCCATTCTGGCGCCCGAATTTTGTCAATCAGTCGGAATTGCCCGACATTAAAGTCGTTCGGACTGACTTTATTATTAACTTTGTCGCCATCACCGTGGCGCTGTGTGTGGCCTTTTTTCTCTTACAGCGTGAATACCGCTCTTATACTTTAGCTAAGACAATCGAGCAAATGGAACAACAGATTCGTGTTGCTGAAGCGGATGATGCTGAGAACCTTAAGTTGAGTGAGGCGTTTCGAAAGTCCGCCCAGTATGTCATTGAAGTTGAGCAGTTCTTCGAGTCTCCACTGCTCGTCCATGAGTTGCTTTATGGCCTGTCTCTGATTAAGCCTGAAGACTTGATTTTTAAATCGGTCGCTTTGAACGAGTCGATTTCAAAAGTAGGCTCTAAGAACGTAGTTGTTTACAATCTTGTGATTAATGGAAGCGCTAAGAATTTAACGGTTCTAGACGAATTTAAGAATATTTTAGAGGAAGATGAGTTGCTGCAAATCTCGGGCTTCGACCTCGAAATCGATGAAACTCTGCAGGGGCGTGATGAAAAGACTGGAATTTTCCCGTATCGTCTAGCGGTGAAACTGATGCCTAAGCAAAAGAAGTCTTCGGCCAGTAAAAAAGAAAAGGATGCATCATGAAGTCCGAGAATAAATTGATTCGTATCTTCAAGGATTATCCTTTGGCGGTCGTGTGTTTCGCTGTGATTCTTATGTGTACTGCCGCCATTTTCTTGCGTGGTGGTACGACGATCGAATTAACCGCTCAAGAAAATGATTTAACGGCACGCATCCGAACCATTGATCAAAACGTTAAGAATGCTAAAGACTTAAAGGAAGAGGTGAATGAGGTGCAGCGACTCGTTGATGAGATTCAAGCACGGCTCTTTAACCGTAATGAGCGAGCCATTAATATTAACTTCTTCTATGCGCTAGAGAATCGGCTGAATGTTCGTATTTCAAATATCGCCCAAATGCCGGCGGGAAATCCTATCTATGAAAAAGGAGGGCCACGAGCACTGAAATTACATTCAACCATAGGTTACAGCATGTCGCTGAATGGTACTTTTGAGGATATTTTAGAATTTATGTATGAACTTCACCGCGTGGATCGTTTGATTCGAGTCGCTGATTTTCAAGTGGCCGATGCGAGTCGCAATGGGACTCAAAATACTCTGGATGCACGCCTACGAGTGATCGTTTTGGCAGAAAATGAATAATACTCTGATCCCATGAAACTATCTATAAATACTCTGTCGACTACGCTACTCGCGCTTCTGCTGACGCAGGGTCTACATGCTAAATCTGAGATTAAACTTACAGGGCGCAAGGATTTGGTGTTGAGCGTGGAGAGTCGTACGATGGTTTTAAATGTGGGGAAAACTCATTTGTCTGAGAAGGACGAAGCCTTTTATAACGTGGCTGCAAATGCGGACAGCCCCTTTGTGTTTGAGCAGCCTATCGTGCCGATTGAACGTGGAGCGGATGCGGTGCAGGAGCCAGTTGAAGAGCTTGTCATCAATTATGATGATGCTTCTGTGCTACGTGTGGTAGCGAAAAACTTTTCCCAACAGGTGCGCGGCACTCTTGCGCGAGGGAGTCAGAGTTTTCTTCAATTGACCGGTGGTAATTTGGTCCCACAGGGAACCCGTTTTCCCGTTAGTTTGCCGCAGGCTCAAGCGCAGGCTTTTACGGTGACTATAGCCGAAATCAATAGTGATTCGTACACCCTGAAACTAGGAGCCGCGACTCAAGTCGTTTACATCAATGCCAGTAGTTCAGGTGCAGGAGCGATCAAAATGGATCCCTAGTTCAGTCGGCATTCTTCCATCTATTTCTTAATTTTAAATTTATACTCACCACATTCTTCGAACAGTCTGGCCCAAACGTCCTATGAAAAAGCACACACTCTACACCTTATGGCTTCTCGCTCCGATTGCACTCTGTGCACAGGCAGAAGAGGAGGCTATGGTTGAAATTGATCTATCTGATGTCATTGTGGTGGAAGATACATCCGATCAAGACAGTACTTCTGAGGCGGCCCCCGTCGCCGTTCCGGCCCCGGTTACAGTTTCGGTCCCGGTTACAGTCCCAGCACCTGTGGCTGAAGAGGCGGAGGTGGTTGAAATCCCAGAAGATCCCATAGCAGGAGCGAGTATTGATGTGGAGACTCCTATTATACCAGAGGTGACTGAGAGCTTGCCGACCGATACCGAAATCGTGTTGGAGATTCCTGGCCAGGAGGCAAGTGCCCCGGGAGAAGCTTCTATGTCGAGCGAAGAAACCATATCGGTTGATTTTCCAGATGAGGATGTGCGCACGATCTTGCGTAATGTGGCGGATCTATTTGAGCTCAATCTTGTGATTCCAGATAGTTTAATCGGGCGCACTTCAATCAAGTTACGCAACATTACTTGGCGTCAGGCTTTCGAGGTGGTGCTTGAGCCGCTCGGGTATACCTATGTCGAGGATCGTAACATTATTCGTATCAAGAGCCTAGCGGAGTTGACTATGGAGCCTGTCGATACGCACGTCTTTGTCGCCAATTATGCACGCGCTGAAGAGCTGCGCAGCTCGATTGAACCTCTAATTGATAATGCCGCTGGTGGACGCATTCAGGTAGATATTCGCAGTAATGCACTCGTGATTACAGAGCGTCCTTCGCGCATGGGAAAAATTCAAGAGATTATCGAGCGCCTCGACCGGGCTACCGATCAAGTGATGATCGAATCGAAATTTATCGAAGTAACCAACACAGACAGTAAGAACCTTGGGGTCAATTGGGCTTCATTGAGTGGTTACAGTGCCTCAGCGGGACCTTTTCAGCGTGAATGGTCACGCTCTCGTGCCAGTAGTTCAGGTACTACAGGCAGTGGTGGCGTGACGTCTAGTACCAGTACAGATACCTCTAGTGGCTCGATTGATGGGTTTACGACGTCTACGGTGGATACTAACGAAAGTGTAGGATCCACTTTTTCATCGCTTTCAGATCTCGCTTCAACTGCTTCTACCAGTCGTGTGGATACGGCCTTATTCTCAGCGGATGAGTTTGAGATCATTCTTAGCGCGTTGAAGACCCAGGATGATATCAAGTTGGTTTCTAATCCAACTGTAGTGACTTTGAATAATACGCAGGCAAAGATTGCGATTGGTGAGCGTTATCCCATCCCACAATACACTTTTAATTCGGAGACGGGACAGCGCCAACTCGATGATATTGAGTATGAGGATATTGGGATTAACTTGGATGTGACGCCACAAGTGAACAGTGCTGGTTTTATCAACCTTAAGATTATTCCTGAAGTATCGAGCACAGATCGTTTCGCGAGTATTGAAAATACAGATATTCCGATTATTGAAAGCCGTCGTACAGAGACAACTATCATGATCAAGGATGGCTATACACTCGCGATTGGTGGCCTCGTTGAAGATTCTATTACCAAGAGAGATACGAAGGTGCCTGTGTTGGGCGACTTACCTGGTATCGGTCGTTTATTTAGTAGTGAGTCCGATGAGACGGCGCAACGTAACTTAATTATATTCATTACGGCTAGGACACTCAATCCCGATGGCAGTACTTATCGCGATATTATCGATCCACGGGTAATCGATCGTATGGGAATCGTTCCAAGTGAACTACCAGGCTATCAAGTTTCTGCTGAGGAGCGTGCTTTGATTAAGCAACTTGAAGACTATCGGATTGAGCGTGATCTTAACGAGAGTATTGAGCAGCGGCAAGCTGCCATAAAGAGCATTGAGTATAAGAAAATGCAGGAGGAAGAGAGCGATTCTTCTTCGAACAACGGCCGATAATACGGAGCTCAGTGGCTACACAACATTATAACCAAAGACTTCTTATGAAATCAACGAGAGTGAATTTTTTCAAAAAAACTCAGCGACTGATTTTGCTATCTTTAGCAATGCTCCCGTTTGCTTCACTGGACGCAGCTGAAATATCGGCGGGCAATGCATCCGTACTTTATGTGAGCGATGCAGGAGATCTGTATGCTTGGGGCTCCAATAGCTCTGGGCAACTCGGTGACGGCACTCAAGTGGATCGCGATCTACCTGTGGCCTCAGCTGAGTCCGGGCCATGGCTTCAAGTGGCCACTAGCTTGGTGCCTACCAGCTCTGGTTCGGATGGTGGACATAGTCTAGCGATCAAGGCTGATGGCACTCTATGGACTTGGGGGAATAACGATTATGGGCAACTCGGACTGGGCGATACGACGTCACGCCTGGTGCCTACGCAAGTAGGTTCGGCAACAAACTGGACCCAGGTCGAAGCGGGGAGCGCATTTTCTATGGCCTTAAATGCTGATGGCGAGATTTGGCTCTGGGGAAATAACAATCATGATCAATTGGGCAATGCGGTGTCTGCGCAGGTTCAAACTACGCCGGTGCGTTTGCAGGACAAAGAAGGCAATAGCCCTAATGATGACAAATGGATCGCGATCGCCGCAGGCGCCGATTACGCACTCGCGATTCATGCATGGGGGAATCCCAATTCGGGCTATGGTCAGATCTATGCATGGGGCCGCAATTCTCTCTATCAGTTGGGGCTTGGACATACGTCCGCTGTATCGGCTCCCACTCGTGTCGGAAGTGGAAGCACGTGGAAGAAAGTAGAAGCTGGTTCGACCAGTTCTTTCGCGATCGATTCGTATTTCAAACTATTTGCATGGGGCCAGGGGGCCTTTGGCGGACTTGGAACTGGAGCAAGTTCGGGCACATCGATTCAAAACATAGCTACGCCCACAGCGGTGGTTAGCAGTTTTGGCAACATGACTTTTCAGGATGTTTCTGCTGGGACCTCGCATACTTTGGCACTGTCGACTAATGGTTTCTTATTTTTTGCGGGGCAAAATGCTTCGGGACAGTCGGGGATCTTGAATGGGCAGAGCTTGTATAATATTTTTCAGTCTGTTCGTGCGGAAGTCAGCGACATTGCCGCGGGACGAGATTATTCCGCGATTGAGCTCAATGACGGCAGCCTCTTAGCGGCGGGCAGTAATTCCAATGGGCAACTCGGCCTAGGTGGAAATGACAGTTCTTCCACCTTTGTTTCCAGTGCTTTGGGCGCGGTGGATTTGGTTGTGGAGTCCGTAGAAATCCTGTCTGATGTGAGCAATATCAGCGGATCTTCCGACTTGGATATCGAGATTGTTGTTCAAAACAACGGTACGGGGACGATCGAACTTGCGGATGTTCAGGCACTCCAATTGGACATGGCTTTGAGCCCCGCGACAAGTTTCGGAGCCACCGGGCAGGTTCAATTCACTGAAGGTCTCAGCTTTTCGGTGCCCGCTGGGCAGGCGCAAGAGATCGCGGGCGCTAGCACTTTAACGATTGCGCTCTCTGTGACGTTACCAGCTTCGATTGATGTTGGTAGCTACAATTTGCTCGTTGATTTGGATAGTAACGATCTGATTGAAGAATTCGACGAAAGCAATAATAGTGGTTTCCTGGCTGATGCCGCGAATTTCACATTGGATCTCCTACCGTCAGCCTTGAGCCTGCAAGTACCGCAGCCGAGTTATGCGGTCGGCGATAGCATTACCCTCGACTACACAATCCGCAATGAGGGGACGGGCGATTTAGATAAAGATAAGAATACACCTTTCCAATTAAAGTTCCTGCTCACGCCGGACTATGATGATCTGAGCTCGAGCACTGTGGTTGAGTTGTCGCCTAGCAACGGTGATTCGGCATTGGCTCTGGACCTCGACCTTTCCGCGGGGGCCAGTTACTCTGATACTTTGAGTTTCACTCTGCCTACCGAGGTGGATGCGGTTTCTTATTATCTCGTCATCGTGCTGGATGACACTGAGGTGCTTAATGAGGTGGATGAATCCAATAACACCCTGATTAGTGCATCCAAGCTAGTCTCAGTGGCAGAGCTTTCATTGGCTGAAGGTCTCGATTACAGTGGCACAGCTTTCACCAAATCTGGTTCGGGTAGCTGGTATGGCTTCGATTACAATGGTGCTGGCGATGGGGATGCTGCGTATAGTCCACGCTTGTCGGCTGGAAATGAAGCGAGCTTTCGCACTTCTCTGAGTGCCGCATCGGTCATCCGTTTTGATTGGCGCTCCGCGACTTCGAGTGATGCGAATCAGCTGTCGTTGAATGCCGGCACGACCGAACTATCAATCAGTGGAGAAACCAGCTGGGAGTCGGTTGAAGTTGCGGTGCCTGCCAATACTAGTATTATTTGGACTTATACGGCGGGCGCGGATCAGGCTGATAGTCGTGTCTATGTCGATAATTTAACGGTTGAGCCGATGACTCGTCCCGATTTGGTGCTGGCTGGATTAGCGCTGACCGATGGTGGTTCAAACACTCTCGACTCAGTATCTCTAGTCGCTGGACAAGGTTCTCTTTCCTATAACTTGGAAATTACGAATCAAGGCACAGACCTGATTAATGACCTGCCCTTTAATACCTCACTCTATTTGTCTCGTGATTCGAATTTTGACCCCTCTGAGGATTATGAAATTCAAACGATCGAAAACGATCGCGAGGTTGCTTCGGGGAACAGTCTCACTATTAGTGCATCGGTGCAGTTCGGCGCGACTGGGATACCACTGGCCCTAAGTGGAGATTTTTACCTAATTGCTGTCGCGGATATCGATGATGATGTAACGAATGAGACGGGCGTTGCCGGTTTTATTGATGGTGCAGGAATTGATGTTCCCAAGGATAATATTTATGTGAGTGATACTGCAGTGGTGAATATTCAGCAACTACCGGACTTATCGGTAACTGCGGTTAACATTGATGGTCAGCCCAGTGATAATGTATTATTCACCGGTTTTTCGGTCGATTATGTGCTGCATAATATAGGCCTTGGAGATGCCCAAGGACTAATTGAGGTGGCCGTGATTCTTTCCAGTGATACAATTTATGATGCCGGCGATGTTGTTGTTCAAAAATATCCTATATTTAATGGTTCTATAGCGGCGGGTGATTCCAGCCAAAAGACCTACAATCTACTTTCAATTCCCGATGGCTTGCCAGTTGGTGATTTCCGTTACTTAGGAATTGCGATCGATACTGCCAATGCCTTTAGCGAAACTGACGAAGACAACAATTACGCCTTCTTCTCGAATCCGGTGTATGCATTTGGCTACACGACCCTAGAGGATGCTTTGGACCTTACGGATTCTGGAATTACTTACACTGTGACGACGGATTACAATGCACCCTTTAGCTCGGGCTTTCCTTTTTTTGGTCAAGATGAAGCGTCCTATGATGATGAAGATGCTGCACGGAGTGCATTACTTGCCGACGGTGAAAAGTCTTACTTTGAAATCGAGGTTGATGTGCCTGTTGGTGAGGATGCAATTGTTAGCTTTGCATGGAAAGTGAGTAGCGAGAATGATGGCGCAGGTAAGAGCGATGACTTTATACTTTATCTCGATGGTGAAGAAAAAGCGTCAATTTCAGGTGAACAAGATTGGACAGAGGCATTTTTACTACTTCCAGGTCGGGCGACTTCTTACAGCTTACGCTGGAGTTACGAGAAGGACGCATCGATTTCTTCGGGAAGTGATTTCGCTTGGGTCGATCAGGTTCAGGTCGAGCTCCTTGAGTATCCAGACTTTAGGCCTGTTGGCGTGTCGCTGACTGATGAAAGCGGTAGTGAAGTTGATTCTGGCACTTATCGAATCGCACAAGACTCAATTTCGCTTAATTATAATTTTGAAAATATCGGGAAAGCCTATGCAGGACCAGCCTCGTTAGAGTTGGAGTTTTACTTGTCTGAAGATGATGAGTTGGACTCAGAGGATATCTCTCTAACTCTGCTCACATCGGCTCCACTAGGAATGATTGCGCTTGATAGTGGCGCTTCAGTTTCTGGCACGGCTAATTTGAGCACGACAGGGCTGGCTGCCGGGCACTACTACTTGATCGCGGCGGCGGATCCGCAAGATCTAGTTGTGGAGCGTGACGAAAGCCTCAGCTTGGGGGATGCTCCGGAAGGGAATAATGTATTTATATCCAGCTCGCGGCTCGTCACACTGGTGGACGAGCCCGACTTAGTCGTTAGCTATGTAGAAGGGGATCTGCCTAACGGAGGCTTATTACTCTTGGATGAGGCGCTTGGAGAAATCTCTCTATTGGTTGAAAATCAAGGTGGAGCGGCTGTCACGGCCAGCCGGTCGATTGCCTTTGTATTGCAGGATGCGCTCGGCTTAGCGGATAACAGTATCTTGCGTGAGTTTAGCAGTTCCGAAGTCTTGAGTGGTGCCGCGGGCACCTCTCCAGATTATACTTTCAGTCGCACCTTCGATGCGGTTGGTGAATCTGCGCTTACAGGCTTGCGCTACTACCTGCTCGGTTTTGTGGATTCTCAAGATCAGATTGCTGAGAGTGATGAAACAAATAACCTGACGGAACTCGCGGAGGAGAGCGCAGCTTACATTTTCGCTGATATGGCTCTATGGCAGGCCTTGAGTGTCGATCTGCTCAATCCGGCGGAAACTCCCACTGGATTCCAGCCTTCGGAGAGCATTAGTCTGGTTAATGATGCGACGGCACCTTTTGAGTCAGATCTTCCCTTTGTTGGGGTAGAGGACAGCAGTGTCGATTCTGCTGCTGTTGGGCGCAGTATCGTGCTGGGGGACGGTGAGTCCGCTGCTTTTTCTATCGAATTAGACTTGGACGCGAATGCAGCTCTCGTCTTTCAATGGAAGACCGACGACTTGAGTGCCACTGAGGGGGGCGAAGATCTCTATGGAGATTTTGAATTTAGCTTAGATGCGACTCCTGTTGATTCGATTGATTCATTAGAAGTTGAAAGCGATTGGCAGCAAGAAATCGTGCAGCTCGATGCAGGGGCACACACTTTAACTTGGCGCTTCACGCGGGACACCGAGTTACCAGAGTCTGCTTTCGATGCATTTGCCTATGTCGATTCTATTCGCTTCTTGCCTGATCTAGAAATTGAACTGGACGATGCTAGCGTCACTGATCTCAGTGGTTTGGCTTTAGCAGGACAAATACTGTCTCCCAAGGCAGAGTTTAAGTTTGAAGCGGTCGTGAGTAATCGCGGTTTGGGCGCACTCCTAGATGATGCCGAATATAGCATTGAGGCGAGATTGTCGGTGGATGACGTGTGGGGCAATCTGGATGACTATATCCTCATGATTAACACCGCCGCTGAACTGCCCATTTTAGATGCGTACTCCGACTCAACGGCCATCAATTTCACAACTACGATTCCTGAGGAGACACCTCTGGGCGATTATCACTTGTTACTACGTGTGGATACGGGAGATGAAGTGTTGGAAGTGAATGAAGATAATAACGATGCAGTTTCTGCGCTACAATTGATCTCAATCGATGCAATTACACTTGAAGATGGTTTGGATATTGAGGCAATTGATGATCCGAGTGATCCTGAGGACTCTGTTGGTTTCGCTGCCGGCTATTTCAAATCAGTCTTTCCGCTCATTTCGGAGTCTAACGTTCAACAGACAGTCGATTTGACTTGGGCGGATTCTCCGGACATTGAAGTCGTTGATTCGAGTCCAAAATGGTTTGCCACTGGTGGAGTGAATGGTGCCAGCTCGGATGGGGATGCGATTAAGACCAGCGAACTGGAGGCGGGCACTGCGGCGTCCTTGCTCTTCCGATTGGACGAACCGCGCTTAGTCCGTTTCAAGGTGCAGCCGAATACTGGTGGATCCTCTAATTATTTGTTCTTTGGTGAAAATGGAAACGCATTACGTCCTGAGGGCGGACTAGTCTCACGTATTTCGGGAAATTCTGAAGATTGGGAGACACGCTACTATGTCGCACCCGCTGAGGCACCGATTGGTTTTACTTACGTGCAAGGAAGCACAGCAGAGGCCGAGGAGTTTGCTTACGTGGACGAGTTAATTATCGGTGAGCCACTCGAACAGCCAGACTATGTGATTGATTCACTTCAGTATGATGCGGGAGAGTATGTGCTGCAAAGAGATCGACTTTTCGTCACGATTACGGGCAATAATCGTGGCATCGATTACGCTGAACCATTACCTGATGACTTTAGAGTTCGAGTTTGGCTCTCATCGGATGCAACGAAGTCAGACGACGACTATGAGATCGGCGTCTTGGAGGAGTTCCAGGAACTTGCTGGTGGCACTCGTTTTGCCTATCAGGCAAGCCTGATATTGCCCGAAGACTTGCCGGAGGGGACTTATCATTTGATTGCACGTATTGATGCGGACAATGCGATTGCTGAGTTTGCGGTGGATGCATCCGCCACTGATTTTGCCGATGCAATTATTCCTGAGAATGATGCCGAAGCGTTTACGGCCAACGATAATAATTTCTTAATCTCGGACGAGGATGATATCTTTATCGATCGACGTGCTGACCTGCGAGTAGTGCCTTCTGAAGATTCAGTTTACAATGAACTCCTCCTGGCAGGTCCTGCGCAGCAGAGCTCTGAGGATGTGGTCGATTTCTTTATCATCGAACCTACCACCGAAGAGGGCCCGAGTGAGTTGTTGATTAAATTTGACCTTATAAACGAGGGACTTTCGGGTGTGAGTGCTGCTGAAAGTGATGATTTTACTGTTGATGTTTATGCTGCGACCTCACGCGACGAAGCACCTAATGCAGAGCGTTTGATCTCATCCTTTACGATAGAAAACGGCATCGCAGCAGGCACGCGCTATACCTTCGAGGAGACAACTGCGATTCCTGATAATATTGATGCGGGGGCCTTCTACTATATTAACGTAGTGGTTGACGGCTCTGGCAGCATCGATGAGTCTGATGAAGAAGATAACAGCACATATTCAACCAATGGTATCGTCTTTGTTAGCGATGTCTCATTGGAAGTCGCTTTGAACGATGAGGAATATTGGCCTGGAGACGCACCACGTTATACTTGGGATAAGAGTTTCCAAGTACCGACCCAGACCAATTCGACTCGCCAAGCGCCTTTCTTCGGCACGACAGCAGTGTTTGGACAAGATAATTCGGATTCGGGAGTGCGTGCTTCGGCACAGACAGGCCCCGTTCCAGTGGGCGGCACGTCTTGGCTACAGCAAACGGTCTCGGTTACAGATGGCTCTGAGATACAAGTATCTTTTATGTGGAAAGTATCTTCACAGTTTGAGGTAACTGAGGACGGGGTATTCGAAGATATTCTTTTGTTTAGTGTTCGTTATGAAGGTGATGAAGACTTTACGGAGATCGCTTATATTTCTGGCGAGCAAGATTGGGCGGAGCTCAAATTAACGATTTCGACTCCAGGCACACATACATTGCGCTGGTCCTATATCGAAAACGGTGACGGTATCAGAGGGGGGGCAGATGCTGGCTGGATTGATGATTACTCAGAGTCTTCTTATGACTTCGTGCCTAGTTTTGTGAGTCCGGCCTCGGCCGGGCCCTATGAGGCGGGAGATGTTCTTGATTTACCAGTATTTGTTTGGAATTTAGGCGCACTGACGATTCCGGATACTGGTATTGAGACCACAGTTCGCTTGGCGCGTGAGACCGGAGATACGACTAACTTGGATTGGTCGGTCGAGAACGCCTCAGACGTGAGTCTGCATGCCTTGGCATATAATGCTCTATTATTGGAGAATTTGGTCTATCTGCGTGGGCATATCGATGAGTTGGTCTTGCCTGAGAGTCTGTCTGTTGCAGATTTAGATGCGTTGATGGATGCGGCTTTCCAGCAGCTATTAGCCTCAGAGGCGGATGAGATTGAGCCTGAATTAACTGAGGTCGAAATCGAAGCTCTACTGGATGTCATTGAGACTGATGGACAAAATTGGAGGGATTATACAGATACTCAATTGGCGCTACTTTTAGGTAGCGATCAAACCAGTGCTGAAAAAGCATCACGAAAGCGCTTCCTACCGGTTCGCACTTATGTGGGTGCCAATGAGATTAGTATTCCAAATCTGCTGAGTGAATCTGGTGATTATTATCTGGGCGTTTGGGCGAATTATACCCATGAACTTTCTGAAAGTAATTTGACTAATAATTTGCTCTATTCGGCTGCAGCTGCGGTTCAATTAGAGGTCGCCTACACAATACCCGAGGTCTTGGAGCAAGCGGGAGCTGGAGATCATAATTTGGACCTTCTTGATGCTTCCGAGGATTGGACATTGGGTGGCCAAGGTCGTTGGTATCCAGTGGGAGATGCTGATGAGGTCTTCGATCCAGATGCTGAAAACGATACCTCGCTGCGTTCACCTAGTGAAGGAATGGTGCAAGATGGCGAAGCTTCGATTAGCGCTCTGGTTGAAGGTCCGAAGCTGATACGTTTTAGTTGGCGTGGCGACTTTGGGAGCTCAACTGATGTCGCTTCGTTCTATGTGAATGATGTGCCTGTGACGCGAGAATATAACGGCGCAGGGGCTGGCTCGATGACTCTAAGCTCCGAGGATGACGGTAGTTGGGTTGAAGAGCAGTATTTGCTCCCTGAAGGTCTTAATGAGATTCGTTGGACTTTCAGCCGAGTGGATGATGCGCAAAGCCAAGGGGTCGTTTACCTCGATAATCTGCGCTTTGAGGAGGTGACTGACCGTGTCGATCTCGCAATCTCAAGTGTTGATTATGCGGGCGGTACTTACGCACTTGAACGGGATGCCTTAGCTCTGACGGTGAATGTATTGAACCGTGGTAGTATGCCTAGCGGTTTTGCTTATAACGACCTAGACTTGGAGGTTCGACTTGGCCTCAGTCAAGATTTCGATGAAGCGAGCCAAATTATTGGCAATCTCGCGGTTGTTGATGTCTTGGACGAAGGGCAGCGCTTGATTTTCCAAGGGGATATTGATTTGCCCGTGAATCTTGAAGAGGGCAGTTATTATCTCTTGGCCAGAGTCAAGTCCTTGGACCCTGACTTCGAGGAGTTTACTTATGACACTGGGACCCAACTGCTTGAGAATAATGACTATGCCTCTAGTCTACAAGATCTGAGTATTCAACATTTGCCTCAGTTGGTGGTAAGAGCGACTGATGTAGAGAATGAAAAGGTTTTCTATCCAAAGGAATCTATTCGTTTCGATTGGGAGCTACAGAACATTGGACTTGGCGATATCCCTTATGGCACAGAGCTGACTCAGACCATTGAGTTGTGGAGTGTCGGTGCTGATGTCGTGGACCCTAGCCTTGAGGATGCCGAGAAAATCTTAGATCTTGGCTCTGTTACAGAAGTTACGGCTTTGCCAGGACGTTTGACGGCTGACAATACCTCACAATCCACCATCGCTTATAAGCAGTTATATCGCTTGCCTTCGCAGGCCGAACTTCTTGCGGCTCTCGGTGAAGTGGATGGCGGCTTGGAAGACCTAAATGCTGCTGTCATTAGTAGTTTGGCTGCGCTTGAAGAATATCAGTTCTTCCTTGTTCTGATACGTGACCAGTCGATTGATCAATCGAGTGATTTGAATGTTACGGCGATGATGAGTGAGTCATTTAGAGTATCCGCGTTCCCCTATGATACAGGCCTGGATGCATCATCGGATGTCGATGCATCTTTAGATTACGTATTATGGGATAGTTTTCAGGATGGTCGAATTCCATGGGGGGCGATTGCTCCTTCTTCTGAAAGCTTAGATACGCTCGGAGGTGGCGCTTATGAGCAACTTTACTATTACGCCTTTAATTTGCCATTGCTGACGAATCTATCTACTGCGAGTCCTGATCTGAGTCGCGTCGATAATGTGACTAGCTATAACCAAACTCGCACTGTTGTAGATAGCGGTACTAGTTACCGAGCTATTACGTTTGATATTGTGAGAGGTGCGTCAGACCTTGTTTATCGTGTGCAGCGAGACAACGGATCTGGTTGGGAGACTTGGATTGATATTCAACCACCCTACTTGGATACATTATATGGTCTTTCTGCAGGTTATGTGGGATCGCGCACCTTAAGTGATGTGAATGCCTCTGATGGTATTGATAGTTTACTTGAGTTGGATGAGGTCATCGTTAGTGCAGTGGATAATAATTACACCGCTACGGTAACTGTGCGGGCGGACGATAATAGCAGTAATATGCGTGTGGTGGTTATTCCGCTTGAGGAGGAACCGCTTGAACAGTTTGTAATCGATTACTTTACAGGTAATGACGAATATAACTACCAGTTGATGGAGCCCCTTCAAGACTATGATAGTGACGGATCCTCCAATATTGTAGAGTTACAGCTCGGGCGAGATCCAATTTCGGATGCGGATGCAAATTCGACCTCAGCTTTAGAAAACTTCGTCGCTGAGGCATTCGCAGTCGACTATGGCCTCTTTGATCCGATACCAGCTGATTTGGCGCCTGAAGATGATTACGATGGCGACGGAATGTCTAACCTCGCCGAATTACAATTGGGGTCGGATCCTACTGACATCAGCGATATCGCAACGACGGATGCCAGCGATTCTGCCTTGGCTGAGGCATTTGCTGCGGAAGGCATCTTGGTGGGAGAAAGCTATGACGGTACGATCGTCGAGGTCGCCGATTTGGCTGCCGATGCCGATTTTGACGGCGACGGTGAGTCGAATCTTTATGAGTGGGCACTCGGCGGCGATATGATGGCTGATGGGGCTCAAGTTCCTGCCTTGCAGACTCAGATGGTCGGCACCGATTTCATTGTAACCTACGTTCGCTTGATTGCATCTGAGCAACCGTCCAACCTTGATATTTCAGTCGAATGTGCGCTGCTGTTGACTGGGCCTTGGTCAGATGTTTCGAGTGTAGGTAGTTCGGAAGGTCTTAATTTGGATCAAAGCGGGCTGCCTTCAGCGCAATACGAGCGCATTGATTTAACAATCGACACCACAAGCATCGATTGTCCTTTCTTCCGTGTTTCAGTGACGCAGGTTCCTTAGTCTTGAGTATCTCTTGCCAAGCGCGACTCCCATGCGAGAGTCGCGCTTTTTTTTATTTCTTAAAGACGACGATGCGGTTGCTGTTGGTGCCGCGGGTGTTGTTGCGCACGCCCCAGCAGTTGGCAGTCTTGGTGAAGCTTTGGCTGTTGATGAGCGTGTATTCGACTTTCAAGCCAGCAGCTTGCCCCGCGAGTATGATCTGTTCTTCCAGCTTGAGCTTGCCTTTGCGCACTTCGCCCACTTCCAGCGCAATGCGGCCAGTGGGCTTGAGCACACGCGCCATTTCTTGCAACGAGGACGTCATCTTTTCAGTCCAGTCTTCGAGCTTGCGCAGTTGCCATAGCTTGCCGGGCTCGGGTTCGCATTGGCAGAACCAGTTGCGTAGCCAGTTGTCGCCCACGTAATTGACGATGTCCAAGAAGGGGGGAGAGGTCACAATCAGTTGCACGGATTCGTCTTTTATCTCCGGAGTGGCATCGGCCGAGCGGCAGAGTAGGGTGGAGGAGGTGCTGTTGTAATTCTCGGGCAATGCCTGACGCAAGAGGCTCTTGGATTTCTTCAGCATCAGCTCCTTGGTATTGCGATACTCTGGCTTCTGCTCGCGCTTCGCATTGATTTTACGTTGGGCATTGAGTGTTGTCGCTTGATTGGGTGGTAGCGTGTAGACGGAGAAAAAGCCCTTGGAGTGACCTGTCAGACGGTTGCAGGCGACCATCTGTAGCCATGTGTCGATCGTGTCGAAGGTGCCTGCTTTGTGACGTGTTTTAAAGTAACTGCGCCAGCCGTAGAGTTCACGTAGGGTCCTGGCTTCGAAGAAAACCAGCAAGTCCTCGTCTTCGATCTTCATCTTGGGGAGCTCGATAGACTCAATGCGGTGCGCGATTTGTTCTAAGTTTTGTTCGCACAGGCGTGGAGCCGTGAGGATGGTACTGAGTGGATTAACATCGTTGCCGATTACATTGTGCCCGAGTAACTTGGCTTCGATCAAGGTGGTGCCGCGGCCCATGAAGGGGTCGTAAATCAATTGCCCCGGCTCTGCATAGCGTTGGATGAAGTAGGCGGGCAGTTGTGGTTTGTAGCAGGCGCGGTAAGAGATTTCGTGTATTGAATGTCCATCACGCTGTTTGGCGGTCCAGAATGCGCCTTGTTTGATGAGGTTACTACTGCTGCTGCTGCTGCTGCTGCTGCGAGGTATGGCTTGTGTGGTCGGCATGTTTCCGACGATGGAAGCTCCAGCTAATAGTACAAGCGTAGAATGTTGTTTTTAATAAAAAATAAAGCCAGCGATGCCACTACCGATCACCACTGCCCATGCGGGGCATTTATACCTGTAAAGTGCTAAAAAGGCGATTGATGCGAAAGCAAGGTCGCTCCAACTTCCGATGCCATGTGTCCAGACTGGGTGGATGAGCGCAGCTAAGAGCGCGTAGAGTATCAGTGCCGCCAGAATGACTGTTTTTCGGGTGGATGCTTGTCCGGCCAAGAAAGATGGATGCGGAGGCTCGATGGCTGGTTTGAGCCATTGTCCTATGAGTGCACCAATTATGATGGCAGCGACTGGACTTAAATGACTGGGGCAGCTTAGGACAATTGCCGCTGCAAGTATTGCAATGGTTAGGCGTGGAAAGTCGGGACAGAGTTTTTTGCCCAGCCCGAGTGTGGCGTGGGCCACCACTGCGACCGCTGCAATCAGTAAACCATGGGTGAGTGGTTCCACGAAAGCGCCGAGTGCAAAGAGTCCGTAAGCGAAGCCGATCATCAGTAGGGCTGAGGGTAGGGTGAAGCCCAACCATGCGCCACATGCGCCTGCCAGTCCAGCGCGGTACCAACCGATGGCATATCCGAGTTGGCTGCTGGATGGTCCCGGTACGAATTGGCAAAGTGCCAGCAGTTCGGCATAGCTGGCGCTGTCGAGCCAACGGCGACGAGTTACAAATTCGTCTTTGAAATAGCTCAAGTGTGCGATCGGGCCACCGAAGGAGAGGCAGCCCAGGCGAAGATAGATGAAGAAGATCTTAAAGAGCCCCGTGCGGTCGCAGCATGCTGTCATTGGCGCTGTGTCTGTGGTTATTGAAGTGGCTGCGCGAGAATAAATGGCCGCACGATCATGGCCCGAAACTGTGTTTTCTCTTTTTGCCAGTGTGCCGCATGCAAATCGCAAGGTTGCACCAGATCACCACAGCGGAGCCATTTTTGCACCTGTGCTTGATTGTCTTCGGAAAAGGCGAGTCCGGCGGTTTTTAAGTCGAGGCAGGGGTCTACATAGATCATGTTTCCAGCTTCAAAGTGGGGGCGCAGGTAGCTCCAGTCGACTTCGCCAGAGTATTTTTCTAGTTTTTCACTCGGAGTGAGTTTGTCTTCGGCGGGGCTGAAATCGTCGTTAAACATTTGTCGTGTAGTGAGATGCGATCTTGTGGTGTCGCGTAGCTGCCAGGGTGCAGGATTTGTATGAAAGTTTTTTTAGATTTATTGAACGCAGAGCAAGGTCGTGCGTCTATATCTATATAAATCAGTGTAATTTGTAATTGTTAGTTTGTTGTTTGTTAACAGAACGCCGCCCAAGCGATTGGGCGGCGTTTCTTGTTTCATCACTTATACATCGATCTAGCAAGCGACCAGTGCGGCGGCTCCGATGATGGCTGCGTCCCCCATCGGGAGGGCAGACTCGATAATTTTGATCTTATTTTTGAAGGGGGGGATCAGGTGTTTCTCGAAGGAGCGACGTGTTGGTCCGAGTAGCACCTCGCCGGCTTTGATGGGGCCACCAAATAAGAAGAAGGCTGCGGGACTGGTGATTAGTGCGCTGGAGGCCAGCGCTTCGCCGAGTAATCGTCCGGTAAAGTCCATAGTCGCTTGAGCAATCGGGTCTCCCTGATCGGCTGCGTCGGCGATGTCCTTGGCGGTGATCTCGCCGAGCGGCATATGGTCGAGTGAAGTGGTGCCGCCGCGTTGGGCGATCATTTCGAAGTAAGTGCGGCGGATTCCAGTGGCGGAGCAGTAGTTTTCCAGGCTCCCGCGGCGCCCAAAGCCGCAGTAGCGACCGTCGGGTATGACGCTGATGTGCCCCATCTCGCCCGCAAAGCCGTCGTGGCCGTATACGAGTTGATTATTTACGAAGATGCCACTGCCGAGGCCAGTGCCCAGCGTGATCATGATGAAGTCGCTATAATCCTTGGCGGCGCCATAGATTTTTTCACCGATTGCGGCTGCGTTGGCGTCGTTGGTGAGCTGGATGTTGGGCAGATCGAGGCGTTGCTTCAGCAGTTCCACTAGTGGTGTGATACCCTTGAAGCGCAGGTTCGGCGGTTCTTCGATGCTGCCGCTCAGGTAGTTGCCATTGGGGGCGCCGATGCCTAGCCCCGCCCAGCCATCTGCGGCGATTGCTGTGTCGCCTTGCATGACCTCGCGGACGGCTTCCGCCAAGCGATTTGCATAGGCGATGCCATTGTCGTACTCATCCGTGCGGAATTGTGCGCGTTGGTGAACGGTTCCGTCTGCGCTGACTGTGCCTACGCAGGTGTTTGTGCCTCCAATATCGACTCCAATAGATTGTTTCATGCGGGTATTGATCGTGGCATCTATGACGCTGTCGAACTAAATTTTTACCCCGCGAAACTATAAAGTGAGGTTGCTAGAATCTCCTTCCAAGTATAACATTCTGAACATGCCCCTAAATCAAGTTTCTGTATCTATTCTCCTCAGTGAAAAAAGTGCCTCCGTTATTTGTGTGAATGAAGAATTTACTGTGAGTGCGGCCGTTGCTGAAATGAATCGACAGCGTATTGGTTCACTACTGGTAAAGCGAGAGGGGCAGGTCTGTGGCATTTTTACGGAGCGCGATGTTCTAACCCGCGTGGTTTCTGCTGGTCGCGATCCGAGCGTCACGCTCGTGCGAGATGTTATGACGGAGGATTTTCAGTCGATTCGTTTGGAGACTTCAGTCGAAGATGCGATGCAGATTATGACGGATAGACGTGTGCGGCATTTACCCGTATTGGATGATAATGTCTTGCTTGGTATGGTTTCGATCGGTGATGTCACTCGTTGGTTGCTTAAGGTGAATGAGATGGAAGCTGAGAACCTGCGTCGCTATATTTTTTCGGAGTACCCAAGTTGAATGAAATTTAGTATTTATACTGTTTAATATGAAAGTTGAAAAATTTCCGGCAGGTAAGTTGATCTTTGCAGAGGGGGATTCGGGGGACGAAGCCTATCGAGTGCAGCAGGGGCGCGTTGAAATCTCGATTAAGGAAGATGGTAAAAAATTGATTTTAGCGATTCTCGAGGAAGGGGAGATTTTTGGTGAAATGGCAATCGTAGGAAGTTGTCCACGTTCTGCTTCGGCCCGTGCTTTAGAGACGACGACCGTAAGTGTGCTTGCGCGTGATGATTTTGAAACCACGCTGAGTAATCGTGAGGAAGAGCTGGTGCCTTATCTCTCGACAATTTTTGATCGTTTGCGTGTGACTAATGATCGATTACTAAACGCCTTAGCCCGACTGGATGAGTTGGAGCCGACACAGCCACACCGCAACCCTGAGATCTTGAGTCCATCGAAGTCTGACTGCGTTGTGTTGGTAGAGCCGGCAACCGATGAAATTCGCCAGCAGACCGCGCTGCGCAGTCGAGTGGTCGATAGTTTTCCGGTTCTATTCGGGCGGCGTGGGGAGCTCGCTGGTTCCGAGGCGGTGATTCCAAATCAGTTTCTAGTGGCCGATCGTGCTCCTTTTCGCGTGTCTCGTAAGCATTGTGTGATCGATAGCAGTGCGGATGGTGTCTACATCGAAGATCACAGTAGTAGGCTGGGGACGATTGTGAATGGCATACGGATTGGCGGCAAAAGTTTAGAGTCACGTGTGCGACTTTCAGCGGGGAGTAATAGTTTGGTGTTGGGTGGGGGCGAAAGCCAAGTTCGTTTTTCGCTGACGGTGACTGAGAATGGTGTGAAATAGTGGCTGTATATTTATAATGGCTATAATGGCTTAGAGTTTACTGCTATCGGCTTGACTCGACACCTTTTGTTTAAGGACACTGCCGTTTCACATTTTTTAAGAACCCCTTATTTAGAGATCATATATTATGGCAGGCGTCGGCAAACTACTTAAACAAGCGCAAAAAATGCAAAAGCAGATGGAGGCCGTGCAGGCGGAGCTCTCCAACACCATCTTGGAGGTTTCCAGCGGCGGTGGTGCCATCAATGTCAAAATTAACGGGCAAGGCGAGTTTCAAGCATTCAAGATCGATCCCGAATTTTTGAAGGAAGATGCCGAATTTGTCGAAGAGACACTTTTGGCTGCTGTTCAAGAAGCAGCGACTAAGGCCAAAGAAACCAGCGAAGAAGCCATGGGCGCCGTGACCGGTGGCATGGGGGGCTTTCCTGGATTGATGTAGTTTTCTTGGAGGTCCGCTTCGTGGGTTGGGCCGTCTGTTGGCTTTCTGACTTTTGTTCGCTGCCCTCCGTCTTCTGATAATGACACCTGCCTACGATTCACTCTTGCAGCAGCTGAAGCGTTTACCCGGTTTGGGCTATCGCTCTGCGGAGCGTGTCGCGATGCATTTGTTAGTGGAGAAGCCCGACGTGATGGGCGAACTGCTGAATGCTATGACGACTGCGCGCGATGCGGTCGGTCGCTGCAAGAATTGTGGTAATATGGCAGAGAGCGAACTCTGTGCCATTTGCGAAGATGCCAATCGTGACCGAAGCACGCTATGTGTGGTGGAGCATGTGCCTGATTTGATCGCGATCGAGCGTTCCAGTGCATGGAAGGCACAGTATCATGTATTGCACGGCAAGCTTTCACCCATCCACGGGATTGGCCCTGAGCAGTTGAACTTTCAAAGTTTGCAGAGTCGGATCGAGTCCGACGAAGTGACTGAGCTCGTGTTGGCGCTTTCAAATGATATCGAAGGTCAGGCCACCTGCCACTATATTCAAGAAGAGCTGGTACAAGCGCGGCCAATTAAAGTCTCACGCATCGGATTTGGACTGCCGAGTGGGGGTGGTGTGACTTATGCCGACTCGGTCACCTTGCGCAGTGCTCTCGAAGGCCGGCGCACGTACGAATAAAATAATGATACACTTTTCAATTTTTGGTATTCCCGTGCGTATTGAGCCGTGGTTTTGGATCACGATGGCTTTGATCGGGGGCGGCTTTAGTGCGGCTAATTCGCTGGATATCATGCTGGTGCTGGTATTTATGTTTGCCGCCTTTCTTTCGATTTTAATTCATGAATTGGGGCACGCATTGACGATTCGCAAGTTTGGTTTGCCCACCTCGATTACGCTGCAGTCTTTCGGAGGCTTCGCCGCCTATCCCGCAGGGCGATTAAATCGCGTGCAGTCATTTATCGTAACCGCAGCCGGTCCAGCGGTGCAATTTGCGCTCGGCGTCTTGCTGATCGTGCTCTCACGCTATTTAGCGATTCCCGAGGGCTCGCTTTTTGGGCCTTTCATGAGAGACTTGATTTGGGTGAGCATCGCCTGGTCCATTTTAAACTGTTTGCCCATTTATCCTATGGATGGCGGGCAAATGTTAGCCGCCGTGCTGGGCCCGCAGAAGCAGAGCTACGTGCACCTTTTTAGCGTCATCGTCGCCGTTTCCATCGGACTGGCTGGTTATTTCTTTTTAGGCACACTCTTTTTGTCCCTATTCATGGGACTTTTCGCCTGGCAAAACTGGCAAGCTTATCAAGCCACACGCTAAGGCTGTGCCATGCGTAGCTCGAAGAGCGAAGCTCTCACGTTGTGCTA
>CEUD01010113.1_pt1 | contig 21733 bp, 20 predicted proteins | sample 356481 | NCBI WGS metagenome assembly CEUD01 (sample SAMEA2623314, study PRJEB7988) | marine metagenome | isolation source: saline water (ENVO:00002010), including | reverse complement strand
CCATCAGGGCTACCTGGGTTGGGCGCTACCTCGAATCGGCCATCACGTTCTGGTGCAGCCTCCACGCCCCCGCGGACGCAAGAGACCCGATGAACGACCAGATGCAGCACATCTTCGACATCGGGAACAATCATCAGGAACGGGTCAACGGCCGGCTTTACCCGGGCGGTGTCCAGGCGGTCTTCACCACCGAAGAAGAAGGATTTCGCCAGACTTTAGGGTTTATGTCGGCAGGGGGACAGTTCATCAAGGACATGCCCCTGGTCTGCTGGCCCCAGGGCCTCACCGGACGGCCAGACGTATTGGAGCGCATGGACGGCGTTCCGTCCGTGTTCGGCGATTTCAGCTACCGGGTGGTGGAGATCAAGTCGGGTCGCCGGCTGCGTGAGTCCCAGATATTGCAGGGCGCGCTGTACAACCGGGTGCTCGGACTGGTCCAGGGCTACGAACCACCGGAGTTCCAGATGATCAACGGCGACATGGACGTCGTCCCGGTGATCATGGAGGAGTACGACCTGCTTCTGGACCGGGTGCTGGCGGAAGTCAGAGAGATTATGGCGGGAAAACCGGTGGACTTCTGTTACGGCGTCGCCGGATGGCCCTGGACGACCTACGTCGACAACCAAGCTATCGAGGCCAACGACGTGTCTCTCATCGTCGGCGTCGGGGAATCGGTCCGCACCAGCCTGGTTGAGGCGGGCTATGCGACTCTGGAGAGCATCGCCAAGGCCAATGAGACCGAGCTGGTCAAAGTGAGACTGATCGGCGCCCCCACGGCCAAGAAGATGGTGGTGTCGGCCCAGGCGATCCAGGGACAGAAGCCGCTGCCACGGGCAGAACTAGAAGAATTGCGCCACGGCACGACTGAAGTCTTCTTTGACTTTGAGGGGGCCCATGAGACTTCCCAAGGTCAAGAGAATTTCGACGGCAAGGATATGGTCAATTACCTCATCGGCGCGGTCCACCGAAGAGACGGTGGAGAGGGCGGTTACATACCATTCTTCGCCGATTCCTTCGACCAGGAAGGCCGGAATCTGAAAGAGTTCTTGGAGTGGGCCAGCTCCCTGGAAGACCCTGTGTTCTACCATTGGCACCACTACGAACGTACCCACCTCACGAAGATGGCCGAGCGTCACGGCACCGACCCCGATTTGGCAGCCTTTGTGTTGGACCGGTTGGAAGACCTGTCACCATGGGCGACCAAGGGTTATGCTTTTCCCACCTACGGAGAGGGGCTCAAAGCCATCGCCAAGTGTCTGGGTTTCAGTTGGCAGCAGGACGACGTCTCCGGTGTCGGGTCCATGGACCTGTACGTGAAATATGTCGACTCCGGGGGCACTGACCAGACCTCAAAGGACAAGATAATCATCTATAACGAAGACGATTGTTTTGCTACCATGCATATCTACGATTGGGTGTCATCGCACAACAGGGTTGATCCGGTCACAGAATCGAACTTTCACCTTGCAAATGCGGTTTAGAGTAGCTATAGAATGACAACCATCGGCGGTAATAACGGCATCGGTGGCTTTTACGGGATCGGCGTCGGCCCCGGCGACCCGGAGCTTTTGACCATCAAGGCCCACAAAAAACTACAAGACGTAGCGGTCATCTGCTTCACCCAACTGGACGACGGACAAGAGAGCTATGCGCTCAGTGTGGTCAGGGGAATTCTTGAGGCTGCGAACCCGGTATTCCTGGCCATCACAATACCCTCGGACGACGACACTCCCATCGACCCGCAGACCTGGGATGACGCGGCGCAGGAGGTCTCGCGCCATCTGAGGAACGGCGGAGACGTGGCCTTCATCACCGAAGGCGACCCCATGCTCTACAGCGAGTTCTTCCAGGTGCTAGGAAGCGTCAAAGCGGTAGTGCCCGACCTGGACGTTGAGGTTATCCCCGGAGTTTCTTCCGTGATGGCTGCGGCGGCCAGTTCTGGGATGCCATTAGTCACCCACGGACAACGGCTGACCATCCTGCCCAAGGTCTACGGCATCGACGACCTCATGGAGGCCATCGCCAACTCGGACACAACCGTTCTCATGGAAGTGGACCGAGAACTGCTGCAGGCCCTAGCCAGCCGGGAAAAACTCGGTCTCTCCGGCAAGGCCACCTTCGTGCGCCAGGCCAGCACCGCCCGCGAGAACGTGGTGGAAGACATCTCAAAACTAGAAGCAGAAGACCTAGACTACTTCTCCTTGTTGATCATCAGGCGTTAAACAGACCGGTTATTAACTTCCGGCCATCTGACGAGAGGGTATGGACGAGACGGGTAATTCGCCCCGAGCCCAAAGCAGGCATGGTGACGCCGCCTTTGTCGGTCGACGCCATGCATTGGAAACGCTGATTTCGGCCTTGGAAGATCCGGCAGCGGGGCGGGGCCGGGTGCTGATGCTGGCGGGAGCACCTGGAATCGGCAAAACCCTGTTACTTGCCCCAATTTCCTGCCGCATGCCTCGCTGATATACCATCACCGACTAATTGGACATCACAACTACCTGAATCTTTCCAATGATTGGTAAAAGAATTTAAATCTTCATAAGCATCGGCCTCTACCACGGCAAATATTCTATGAGAAGGTTGGTTGAGATACGCAGCAATCACCTTCACTTTGTCATTACCCTCCATCCAGCGGCCGCTTCCTCTTTGAAAGTCGGTTATGCCTTGTCCCGATTTTCGTGCCGCTACCCCTCCGCAACTCAAGTGGTCATGTTGAGCGGTGATATGGAATAACATGGCATTACCTCCGAAATTTGGAATAATATTTGGGAATGCTATAGCTTTTCGTTCACCGTGGGAAGGAATGGTAAGGAGAGCGCCTACCGCCGGAGCTAGGAGGAGTTGAAGATGGTGTACAAGATTGGCTTTAAGCCGACCGATTAGCTAGCCCACAGGTAATGGTTCAGGACATCAAGGTAATCGAGGTTGAGATTGACGGGCGTATCTTCTGGGTGCACCCCGTCGGCTCCTGAGTACTGGAATCTAACAACGTGGTGGCCGAAGCCCTGGCGGTATCGCTCGCCACCAGACAGTCGTACATGAGCGAAGAGTCCGAATCCGGACTTCTATAGACCTAATTCACCCCGGTCTGCATCCGGGTTTATCAAAACAACAGGGCACGGTACTCTGAGCCGTGCCCTGTTGTTATTGCCGATTTACCCCTTCGAGAGCGCCATTCTTGCCTGGATTTCAGATGTCCAAAACCAACTTGATCAACCCATCTTCCCTGCTGGCGTACTGCTCGTAGCCGGCGGGCGCGTCGTCGAAGCCGTAACGGTGGGTAATCAACCATGACAGGTCGACTTCGCCCTGGGCATAACGGTCCACCGCCTCCTGGACGGGCCTGGCGGGGGCCTCGCAGGTGGCGCTGACCGTTCCAATCATGGTCAGTTGCTTGGAGATGGCCGCCAGATAGTCGAAAGTGACCTGTTTCTCCTCGGGAATGCTGAAAAGCACCAGCGTGCCATGCATCCGCGCCATGTCGGCGCATTGGTCCAAGGCCGTGGCGTCGCCGCTAACATCCACCACCATGTCGGCCCCTTCGTTGCCGAACACCTCCCGCACAACCTTCTCCGGCGCCACCCTGCTGGAATTGATGGCCAGGTTGGCGCCCAGCCTCCGCGACATGGCCAACCGGTTCTCATTGGGGTCTATGGCGATGATCTTCCTCGCGCCCATCTGCTTCAAGGTCATGGTAAATAGCAGCCCGATGCACCCCTGACCCAAGACCGCCACATTCTTCCCAGCAACGGGCCCAACCTTCTCCAGCGCATACAAGACTGTGCCCCAGGGCTGGCACATCAGCCACTGGCCCATGTCGCCGTCGTCGGGCAACGAGACCAGGGTTTCTGGCTGGGCTACGACGTATTCTGAACCGCCGTTTAGGTTCAACGCGGGCAGGTAGATCACCCGGCGTCCCACAGGCCATTCCGCTATCTGGGACTGGACGATGGTCCCGGCGCACTCGTGGCATGGAATCCCTTCACCCAAGGGATATTCTTCTTCCGGTTGGGGGTGACGGTAGGCCATCATGTCTGAACCGCAGACCGACATGGCCTCCAGCTTGACCAGCACTTCGCCGTCGGCCGGCTCGGGGACAGGCGCCTCTTTTAACTGCAGTCTGCGGGGGCCGGTAACCTGGATGGTTCTCATGTGTATCTCTTGAGTGTGATAGATTGCGGATTTCGGCCAGCTTAGCACACCTACTGCACGCTTCAATCGTATGCTAAACTGACCCCCAATTCACCGCACCCCGGTTATGAAGGAGATGAGATGGCCACATCGGTGCAACCCAAGGACAAGACGGTCAACGTAAACGGCATCAACCTGCACTACCTGGACTGGGGCAATGAAGGCAAGCCCAAGGTCCTGCTGCTGCACGGCCTGCGCGGTCATGGCCACTCGTGGGACGACGTTTCCGCCGAATTCTGCCAGGACTTCCATGTGCTAGCCCTGGACCAACGTGGCCGGGGAGACAGCGACTGGGCGCCGGGAGGAGACTACTCCAGCGAATCGTTCGTTGCCGACTTGGAAGGCTTCTGCCAGGCCGTTGGGTTGGATTCCTTCACGCTGATCGGCCACTCGATGGGCGGCCGCAACAGCATGGCTTTTGCCAAGAACAACGCCGACAAGATTAAAAAATTGGTTATCGTCGACATCGGCCCCGACCTTGATCCGAAAGGTTCAAGCCGCATAACCCAAGAGATGATCGACGTTCCCGAGGAGTTCGACTCCTTTGAGGACGTGGTCGCCTACCAGAGCAAACAGAACCGGTTCTGCTCCGACCCGGTACTCCGCCGCCGCCTGACCTACGCCACCAAGGGACTGCCCAACGGCAAATTTGGCTGGCGTTACGACCTCGAGGTACGAGAACAACGCCGGAACAATACCGGGTCGAAACAACCGGACCTCTGGCTCAACTTGCCCGGCATCGAGTGCCCAGTTCTGATCGTCAGGGGCTCCGAGACTGACACTCTGGGCCTGGAGACCGCCGAGAAGATGGTCGAAGTGCTGCCCAACGGCAAGCTGGTCCACGTCGACCGGGCCGCCCACATGGTCTTCGAAGACAACCCCGAGGGTTTCATATCTGCCCTCCACGATTTCTTAGACTAGGTTTAGATATGCCAGAAGAGCAACCAAAATCCATGAACGAACTGATGAGCATCCGGGACGTCGAGCCGATCGACCTCCCGGACGGCGACGTTGGAGAAGGACTCCAGTTCAAGACCAACCGAGGGGATTTCGCCGCGATCCTCCACCGCGCTCCTGACGCCGATCAAGCGGTGATCTGGGTCTGCGGCGCACGTGGCGGTTTTGGCGGTCCAGGTCCAGGCACCTACGCCCGTATGGCTGAGAAATTCACTGGAGAAGGCATAACCTCTTTACGGTTGGACTACCGTTACGCCAACGACGTGTTCGAGTGCGCCCTAGACCTGCTGGCCGGTGTGGCCTACTTGAAGAGCGCCGGGCACAAACCGATTGTTGCGGTAGGGCATTCTTTCGGCGGGGCTGTGGTCATCGCCGCCGGGGCGAACAGCACCCACATCAAAGGCGTGGTGGCGTTATCTCCCCAGACCTACGGCGCAGGCATGGCGGGGCAACTCGCCCCCCGCAAGCTGCTGGCGGTACACGGCAAGGCCGACACCCGATTGGCGTACGCCTGTGCCCAACAGATCTACGATTGGGCCAATGAGCCCAAGGAATTGGTGCTCTACGAGGGCGCGGAACACCGCCTGGAAGAGTGCCGCGACGACCTTGAAGAGCTGCTGGGCCGGTGGATCCCGGAGACGCTGTCAGCCGAGATCGGGCCGATTCAGGCGCCCGTTCGGCAGTAGCCCCCAACTTACGGAAATTTCCCGGCGCCCCACTCACGAATTTACGGAGGGCCAGATGCTGGACGTAATCATCAAAGGCGGAACTGTGGTCGCGCCTGGAGGCGCGTCGGTGATGGATGTCGGCATCGAGGGCGAGAAGATCGTTGCCGTGGCCTCACCTGGCACGTTGGAGGCAGGAAGCGCGCGGGTGATAGACGCCACCGGCAAGATCGTGCTCCCCGGCGGAATCGAGCCCCACACCCACATCAATGTTCCCGTCCCCGACTACTGGGCCGGCGGCAAGAGCGAAGTGTTGACTCAGCCTCCCGAATCCGCCAGCCGGGCGGCGGCTTTCGGTGGGGTAACCACCTACGTCGACTTCGCCGGAAACCTCCCGTTGAACCCAGGAGCCGTGCCGCCCGCTGACCCTATCATGGCCCAGATCGACAAACGCCGTCAGACCTTCACCGGTCATTCCTACATCGACTTCACGTTCCATTACATCCTGGCCGGCGCGGTGTCTCCCACGACCATCGGGGAGATTGGCGAGGCCATACAATCCGGCCTGGCCAGCTTCAAGGTGTTCACGACGTTCTTCGCCAAGATACCCACCGGGCACCTTTGGGCTGTCTTTCAGGAGGTGGCCAAGCACGGTGGCATCATGGCCGTTCATGCCGAAGAAGACGACATCGTCACCTACATGGAAGACAAGTTGGTCTCTGAAGGCAACGACCACGGAAGCAACCTACATCTGGTGCACAACAACCTGTCCGAGGACATTGCCTTCCGAAAGGTGATCCGGCTGGCCGAAAGCACCGAGACCGGCATCTACTTCGTTCATACCACCGCCAAAGAGGGCGTGCTGGCCGTGGCTGAGGCCCGCGCCAAACAGCTTCCCGTCTACGGCGAGGCCCTGCACAACTACCTGGAGTTCACCAGCGAGGACTACAAGAAGCCGGACGGCCTGGCGATCCACACCTACCCTGCCATCAAGTATCCGGACGACCGCGACGCCCTGCAACAGGGCTTGGTTGATGGTCCCATTTGCACTACGGCCACTGACGAGTGGACCACCTACAAAGAGGTCAAGCTGGCAGGTGACACCATCAAGACCGTCTGCGGCGGCCACAACGGCATCGAGACCCGCATGCCGGTCACCTTCACCAAAATGGTCTCCACCGGTCGGATGTCGTTGGAACGATTCGCTGACGTCACATCTTCCAACGCCGCCAAGATATTGGGGATGTACCCCCAGAAAGGCGCCGTCGCTGCCGGCAGCGACGCCGACATTGTCCTATTCGACCCCGACATCAAGAAGAAGCTGACCCTGGACGACTTGCACGCCGACTCCGACTACTCCATCTGGGAGGGATTCGAGTGCAGCGGCTACCCGGTGCTGACCATGCTCCGGGGCAAAGTAATCGTCGAAGACGGCAAACTGGTGGGTTCCTCCAGTGACGGCAAATGGCTGCCCCGCCGGGTAGCCCCCAGCGTGCTGGCCCAGCCGGTTGCCTAGTTTATTCTAAAAACAATTTGAGGTTATCAAACGGATGGACGTACTTTTTGTATGTCGGGCAAATCTAGGGCGTAGCCAGATTGCTAGCGCCTTTTTCGACCGACTTTCTCAGCACACGCCCGAGACCATTGTGGCGATGATCGGAGGAGAGGGTCGGACAATGCTGGAACGCGTTCAGGGCGACCCCGAAGAAAATCCCACCTCAATGATGGACATTATGACCAAGAAGGTGTGAGCATTTGGTCAGGGGTTCAAACCCAATTCACGCCTGACTTGGTGGATGCAGCCGACAGGGTGATGCTTAAGGCGCAAAAGGATTCCTGGCCCGAATACCTGTTTGAAGGTGAAACAGTGACGTTCTGGGACATCGAAGACCCACTCAAGGCCACGAAAGAGACGGCGTAACGGGTGGTTGACCAGGTCCAGGCCAATGTAGAGGAACTAGTCCGGGAGATCGAGTAAATCTAATCTCATGGTAATCCATGATTCCAGCGGAAGCTGGAATTCAGGATGCTCGAACGGTGAGATAATCGGTTTTCGCAACCAATCTGGGTTTTGCCGAAAGCCAGAATGACGGTGGGGCATGACCTACCACGTCGGACATCAAGTCGCCCGCTCGTCCTGAGCTCCGACGAATGTCGAGAGTCTCGATGAATCGGATCTGTCGAAGGGCCTAAACATGCAATGGCCAATTTCACCCGCCGGATGAAACCCCGGTTTCGCACGCGTTCCACCGCCGTTCTTCTTCTGTTGGCAATATTCGCCGTTGCCTGCGGCGGCAGCAGCCACAACCCCGAATCGTCTCTGGTGGATGTGGGCGGGCACCGGCTGAATATCAGGTGTTCCGGGGAGGGCTCTCCAGCGGTGATTTTGGGCTCAGGCTTGGCCAGCAGCAACCATGACTGGGGGCCGGTGGAAGAGCGGGTTTCCGAGTTCACACTGGTCTGTAGCTACGACCGGGCCGGACTGGGGGAGAGCGAAGCCACTGATGGCGTACCCACCGCCCAGACCGCATCCGACAGCCTCCATTCACTGCTGGCCGGCGCCGGAATAGGTGGGCCAGTTGTGCTGGTCGGCCATTCCTACGGCGGATTGGTGGCCCAGCTGTATGCCTCTCAGCATCCCGAAAACGCCGTCGCTTTGGTCCTGGTGGACAGCTTGGAGCAGAACAACCTGGTCCGTGCCGGTGAGATTCTTGGAGAGCAGGCCATGGCGGCTTTCTTGCGGGCGACGCAGGCCAACCCGGAAAGCGTGGACGTGATGGCCAGTATCGATCAGGTGAAATCGGCCGGTGACCTGGGTGATCTGCCGCTGACTGTGATCACCGCTGAGGTGCCCGATCTGCCGCCCTTCATCGACCGGGGCATCCGAGATCAACTGGCCGGGTCGTGGTTGGAGTCACAACAAGACCTGGTCCGGTTGTCCACTGCCGGGGTACACGTCATTGCCGAAGAGAGCGGGCACTGCGTCCAATGCGACCAGCCGAAGTTGGTTGCAGATTCTATCCTCAGAGACGTGGCCAGGGCTCGACACCGCTAAGGTCTGTTTAGACCGCTCCCGACTGGCTTAGTGCTTTAATCTCGCCTTCGCTGTACCCCAATAGTTCGTTCAAGACGCCGGAGGTATTCATGCCTAGCGTCGGCGGAGGGTCGAACCTTTCCTCCGCTCCGGTCTTGATGGGGTTGCCGGCGGTGTTGTACTTCCCTGCAGTCGGGTGGTCGACCTCGACCACCATGTTTCTCAGCAACACCTGGGGATCGGCCAGGGCCTCGGCGATGTTGTTCACCGGCCCGCCGGGCACGTCCCATTTCTGTAACAGCTCCAGCCACTTGTCCCTGGGTTTCGAGGCGAAACCCAGGGACAAGGCGTCGTCCAGGTCGTTCCGGTTGGCCATCCGATCGTTCTGGGACTGAAAGCGTGGGTCAGTATCCATGCCTGCCAGTTCGGCGACCTCGCCGGCCATCATTTGAAGGGTCTTCATGGCGAATTCCTGGCTGGCGCAGTGGACCTGGATATAGGAGCCGTCGGAGGTCAAATAGGCTCCAACCGGCAGATTTGAGGGATGGCTTGAGCCGATGGGTTTGGGGACTTCTCCTGACACCAGGTAGAACTGGCCCAGGTGACCTTGTAAGGCGATCTGCACGTCCAACAGGCTGATGTCCAAGTGTCGACCCTCTCCCGTCATGCTGCGGCCATATAGAGCCGAGGCGATGCTGAGCGCCGCCACGTAGCCGCCCACCATGTCGCCAACCGGGAATCCCATAAACACCGGCGGCTGGCCCTCGTTGCCCGTGACGCTCATCCCGCCGCCCATGGCCTGCACGATGCCGTCGAACCCAGGCCGCTCGTGATACGGGCCCTCTTGTCCAAAAGCCGACAGAGAACAGGCGATGACCGTAGGGTTCATCTTTTTGAGCGATTCGTAGTTCAGACTCAGGCGGTCCAGCACCGAGGGACGGAAGGCGTTGAACACCACATCTGAAACCGCCACCAAGCGCCGAAAAACCTCCTGACCTTGTTCCTGGCGCAGGTCGATGGTGACGCTCTGCTTGTTGCGGTTGAAATTTAGGTAGTAGGCGCTTTCACCACCAAGGAAATGGGGCCCGATGCGGCGGGACATGTCGCCCACGCCTGGTTGCTCCACCTTGATGACCTCGGCACCCATGTCCGCCAGACTTCGGGCGGCGAAAGGCCCAGCGATGGCTTGGGCCATCTCCAGAACCCGAACGCCTTGAAGGGGATGCGTAGCCATCAGCTGTTAGCGGTCAGCTTTCAGCTTCGGGCTGTTGCTGAAAGCTTTTTGCTTCAAATTACTCTGTGCTCAACAGTGATGCGAGTTGGCGGACGTCGTCCAGTTGCTCCAGGGAATCGACGGCGGTCATTATTTCCTGCTGGCGTTGGCTGCTGATCACCGGCGCTGAGAGGAGGTTGAACTTGGTCCGCATCTCGTCCCAGGTTACGGGGTTCTCGGGGTCTCCCTTGGGGTAGGTCAGCTCGCTGCGCATGGTGCGTCCGTCCTTGGTGCGCACTTCAGCCCAGGCCGGGAATAACTTCGGCGTCTGGGCGTCCAACTTAGGGTCGGTCACGCACTCTACTCGGTCCATGATATGGCGCACCTCGGGCCGCTCCGGCACGCCTAATGCGTATTCGTTCAGGGAAGCGCTGCCGTAGCTCAGGGCCACGGCGGCGGCGAAGGGCATGCTGAACTGCATGTCGACCACCGACTTGGGGTTGCGCTTGGATTCCACCGGCTCGGCGACCAGCCTCATACCTTGGCTGAGTAAGCCGATCTTGACCTCTTCGATCTCCATGGGCTGGAAGTCGTTGGCCTGCCCGATGTCCAGCAGACAGTCGATGGGGCCTTGGTTGTATCTGCAGCAGGCGTGGGGCTTGATGCCGGTCTGAGTGAGCAGATATTCATCGCCCAGGTCCTGTAGCACCAGGCTGGGGTCGGGGTCACCAGAATAGGCCGATAGGAAGCCGTCGCGGCCCTCGAAGATGGTGGTGGGGCCAGTGTATCCGGCTCGGGCCAATAACGCCGCCCAGATGCCGCTGTGGGCCGCCCAACCGGGGTGCAGGCGCTTGGTCCAGGCGCCCTGTGCCAGGTATTCCATGCTTCCCGCCGCTTGGCTGCCGGCGATGCCCAAGGCATGGGTGTAGTAGTCTCCTTGGAGTCCCAGTAGACGCGCGGCAACTGCGGCTCCGCCGAACGCCCCGCAGGTGCCGGTAGGGTGAAAACCACGACCGTAGTGCTCCTTGGGCTTCAGGGCGCGGCCCAACCGGACGATTACGTCGTACCCGGCGACCACTGCCGAGATGAACTCTTTGCCTGATACCGGGGCGATGTCGGCCATTGCCAGGGCAGTGGGAAATGCGACCACGCCGGGGTGCAGCGACGCTTCGTTGTTCACGTCGTCCATCTCGATGCTGTGGAACGCGGTCCCGTTGGCCATAGCGGCGTACTCGGGTAGCACCCGTTTATTGGTGCCCACGATAGCCGACGGCCCGGTGCGGCCGATGTCGCCCAGGGCTTTCACGACCGCCTTGGCCGAGTCGGTCCCGGCGCCATTCAAGGTCACGCCGGCGAAGTCGAGGCACAGGTACTTGGCCCAGTCGACCACTTCGGGCGACAGGTCTTCATAACTCACGTTGGACGCGAATTTGGCCAGGGTTTGGGTTATTCCGGTCTCATTGTTGTTGCGTACCATAGTGTCCACCTCGCCGTAGTCGATTATTCAAAGTTATAGGCCTGATTCGTACAGGAAGTCTCCGGTAGAAAAATCTTTCAACAGATGCCGGGCGATAAGCACTCGCTGGATCTCATTGGTGCCCTCGCCAATCATCATCAATGGCGCGTCGCGGAAGTGCCGCTCAACCGGCAGGTCTTGAGTGTATCCGTAACCACCGTGGATGCGCATGGCGTCGATGGTCACTTCCATGCACATCTCGCTGGCAAAGAGTTTGGCCATGCCCGCTTCCATGTCGGCCCGCTCGCCTCGGTCCTTCTTCTCCGCCGCGTGCAGGACCATCAGGTGGGCGGCCTGGACGTTGGTGGCCATGTTGGCCAGCATGATCTGGATACTCTGGTGCTCGCCGATGGGCTTGCCGAAGGTTTTCCGTTGCTGGGCATATTTGGTAGCTTCTTCCAGGGCAGCGCGGGCCACGCCCAGGCAGCGAGCGGCCACGTTGATTCGGCCCAATTCCAGCCCGCTCAATATCTGGTAGAACCCCTGCCCTTCCTCACCGCCGACTAGGTTTCCGCCCGACACCCGGTAGTCCTCGAAAGACAGCTCACAGGTGTCCACGCCTTTATAACCCAGCTTGGGGATATCACGGACCACGTTGAAACCCGGCCCCTTCTCGGCGATGAAGATGCTCATCCCCTTGCGGGGTGGGTCGGCATTGATGTCGGTCTTGGTCACCAGGGCAAAAGTGTTGCCGTGGCGGCCGTTTGTGATCAAGCTCTTACTGCCATTGACGACATATTCGTCGCCGTCGCGCACCGCCCTAGTCTCAATAGCCTGGACATCGCTGCCCGTGTTGGGCTCGGTGATGCAGATGCCGCCCCGCTTCTCTCCCGAGGCCATGAGCGGCAGATAGTGATTTTTTTGTTCCTGGGTTCCTTTGGTGGTGACCATGTAGGCCATGATCAGGTGGGAGTTCAGGATGCCGCTCAGGCTCATCCATCCCCGGCAGATCTCCTCGATGATCAGTGCGTAGGTGCTGACGTCCAAGGCCAGGCCACCGTATTCCTCGGGGATGATCGCGCCGAACAGGCCCAGCTCTTTCATGCGCTCGACCAGTTCGAAGGGGTACTCGTCGTCGTGCTCCATCTGCATTGCCGCCGGGTTAACTTCCCGGCGTACGAACTCGCGGATGGTGTTGACGATGCCACGTTGGGCTTCAGACAGTGGTGCCAAAGCGGTGTTACCTCTTGCCTGGGATGATGGTATTTTAACATGGTTTGCGCGGGCGTTTAGGCGGCATCCACGCCCGATTGACACCCCTCACCAGCCGCACTAAACTCCCCCTCACAGCCAGGCGTAAACGCCCTCATCAAGAAACAGTAGCGGGAGCAGTACCGATATGACCTCCAAACCCGAGTATGTAGACCTTCTGAACGACATCCGACTCCAGGAACACCGGGCCGGTGTGTACTTGGAAGCGTGGGCCAATAAGACCGACAACAAAGACCTGAAAGAATGCCTGTGCTTCGTGGCGGCGCGAGAGTACAGCCACGGCGACATCTTCGACCGCAGGGTCAAAGAGCTGGGTTTCGTAACGGTCGAAATAGAAGACCCTGAATTCGCAGAGAAGGTCCGCGTTGTGTCTTCAGACATATCCGACGCCGACAAGATCGCCTGGCTCAAAGAGTCGCGGTCACGTATGCCAACCCCCAGCGTGCGGGAGCGCTACGAGGCCGCCACGGTTGACGAGTCAGTGGACGAGTTGACTCGGTCGCTGTTGCGTTGGTTCACAGATGTTGAGAACGACTCGGTGGTCAGCATGAACAAGGTCTACAGCGATATCGAAAAAGCAGGATAACAACATGAAATTCGGAGCGTTTTTCGTTGGCCAACGCCCCCAACTGCACGAGCAGTACGACGACGAGCACAAGGTCAACCCAAACCCGGTGAGCCGCACCGATGTCCAGGTCTATGAGGACATCCTCAAGGGCGCGGAATTGGCCGAGGAGCTTGGGTTCGACTCGGTCTGGATCGCCGAACATGCCTTTAGCGAGCACAGCATCATCAGTTCGCCGCATAGCCTGCTGGCCGCGATAGCAGCCCGCACCAAGAAGGTCAAGATCGGTGTGGCCTGCACCATCGTGCCCTGGCACGCCCCCTTGCGGCTTGCCCAAGACCTGGCGACCATCGATATCATCAGCGGCGGTCGGCTGGAAGTGGGAGTCGGCAGGGGCTACCAAAAACGGGAGTTCGACATCTACGGTATCGACATCGCCGAGTCCCGCGAGAGGTTCGTCGAGGGGATGGACATCACCGTCAAGGCCTGGACTGAAGAGCGCTTCTCCTACAATGGACAATTCTTCCAGTTCCCCGAGGTCATGGTCATCCCCAAGCCGGTGCAGCAACCGACCCCGCCGATAATGATGGCAGTCACGCATAGCCCCGAGTCTGTGGAGATCGCGGTCTCCAACCGTTGGGGTCTGTTCACCGTGGGCAGCAGCTTCTTCCCCGCATCGCCCGACTCCGACCAGAACCTAATCAGCCTGTACCACCGGCGCATGATCGAGGATGGCGTGGCCCCCGACGATATCGACATCGCTGCCGTGCGCAATGTCTACGTGTCTTCTACCGACCAAGAGGCCGTCGATCTGCTGACGCCCCGCCTGCAGTGGGCCGGCGACATGGGTGAATTCCTTCGCAGGCCCGTCTCCGCGATGGCCAACGCCCCCGGTGGGCTGCGGGGCTACGAGAACTATGTCAACGACCCATTTATTGAGCATGACCTGCTGGAAGAGCGTGGGAAAGAGGGAATGGCGGCCATCGGCAGCCCGGAGAAAGTCACCGGGGCCATCAAGGAACTAGAAGACAACCACGTCAGCAATTTCATCAGTTACCTGGACGCCGGCGGTCTGGACTTCGACCAGGTATCCAGCTCACTGAAGCTGTTCGCAGAGAAAGTGATACCAAACTTCCGCTAAGCGTATCTCAAACCATTTCTTCGGCCGCTTGATCGCAAGCCGGAAAGGAAACAGAAAAGATGGCGACACTGGACGTACTGACTTACGGCTTTGCCCTCACGACAGACCAGGGGTCCTTCGGCTATTCAACGAACTCGCTGCTGCGGGTGGGCAACCACAACATCTTGATCGACACCGGGCCGTCGTCGAGGCGCCCGTTCTTGGTCAAGGCGCTGAAAGCCAGAAACCTGGAACCCGCTGACATCGACATCGTAATTTTGACTCACATGCACTGGGACCACTGCCAGAACACCGACCTGTTCACCAGCGCTCGAGTCCTGGTAAACCCTACTGAGATCGATTACGCCCGCAACCCCAACAAATGGGACCTCGCCGTGGCCGCAGGGATGGCCGAGATGATGGGCAAGATGAAAGTCGACACCGTTTCTGAAGGCGACAAGATAGTGGACGGCGTTTCGATCGTAGAAACGCCTGGGCACACTAAAGGCCACATGAGCATCTTGGCCGATATCGACGGCGAGAATGTCCTCCTGGCTGGAGATGCCATGCCCGAGAGCGGCACCGTGGCCCGTGGCCTTCCCTACAACGTGTTCTGGGACGTGGCAGACGCCCAGGAGAGCGTAGAGAAGATGATCGCTGCCTCCAACGTGTTCTATCCGGGACACGATAGGCCCTTCCGCGTGGAAGGCGACGAGATCAACTACCTGGAAGGCCCTGAGAACATCCATGTCATGGACAGCACTGAGGGCGGCGGCACCGCTTCATTGACGTTTACTGTTTCGGCGACACGCACCGTGAACGTGGACATAGTTCAGAAATAAAAGTCCTAAGACTTTCCCGAGTTACTAGAGGGGGTACAGCTCATGAACGTCAAGATTCCATCGATCCCTGGGGCAACGGATATGGACCTCGAGCACATTGGACATCGGGACCGAGCAGACCAGGAGGCCCACAGGTCTCAGCGCATACCATCTCCAATGACGGCTCCATCCACGTGGGCGTCTGGGAATGCACGCTGGGCGGTTGGCCGATCGTAGACCGCGAGGGCACCTAGGTGGCCACCACAATTAGCGGCAAAGGCGTCATCACTGACGCCGACGGCAACGGACAGAGCCTGCTCCCGGTTCAGTTGTAACCCTCCCCAAGGGTTGGTCTGGCTGCTGGGACATCACCGAGACCCTGCGGAAAGTTTACGTGATCGTCGTATAGCTCAGCTTCCGTGGCAATCGGCCCCGCAATAAAGATTGAATTACCCGTAGTATGGGTGGAGAAACGACTCACTTATGGCAAACACCACGCCCGGCGTCGACCCAGCCCAAACTCTGGCCGCCCATGTTGTTAACACCGGCGTGGCGGATGTCCCTGCCGCCAGTCTGACGGCGACCCGCCGTGATGTTCTTGACACCTTTGGTGCCATGCTGGGCGGAAGCGGCGCACCTGGCATACAAGAATTGGCCATAGTCACTGGGCGCTGGGGCGGCAAGGAAGAGGCCAGTCTGGCAGTTCTTGGCGGGAAGATGCCCGCCCACCACACGGCGCTGGTCAACTCAGCCATGGGCCACGCCCTCGACTTCGACGACACCTTTGATAAAGGCGGACACATCCACCCTGGCACGTCGGTCCTGGCGGCGAGTCTGGCCGTTGCCGAGTCCTTGGGTGGCGTTACCGGCGATGAACTGATGTTGGCCGTCACCCTGGGTTTGGACGTGTCGTGCCGGTTGGCATTGGCGCCAGACAAAGACCGGGGCTGGCACCGTACCGCCACCTTCGGCATATTTGGCGCGACTGCCGCGGTTGGAAAGCTGCTGGGATTGTCCCAAGAGGAGATGGTCCACGCATTTGGCATCGCCTACAGCCAGGCGGCCGGCAACCGGCAGAGCATCGTCGATGGGGCGTTGACCAAGCGGTTTCAAGCCGGCCAGGCGGCCCACGGCGCGATTCTCTCAGCCTTCCTGGCGAAAGAGGGTTTCACCGGAGCTGACAACGTGTTTGGTGGAGAGTATGGCTTCTATTCCATGTACCAGCCGGAAGGCCACGACCTATCGGTGATTTGCCAGGGGCTCGGGAAGGAATTCATGGGAGACCAGATGAGCCTCAAGCCCTACCCCTGTGGTCGTCCCACCCATGGCTACATTGACGCTGCGATAAAACTGCACCACGAGCTGGAACTGTACCGGAATGCAATGCGGACCGTGGTTGTCCGCACCGACCCGGAGACGCATTCGTCCCGCTACAGCGTTTCATCCGGGATAGTCCGGCCCCGGCAGCAGGTTGAGGCACAATTCAGTCTGCCCTACCTCATCGCATGCGGCCTGGTCCTCGGCGAAGTGGGCATCGACCAGATAACCTCGTTCGGCAAACCAGCGGTATTAGTCGCCTCGGGCCAAATACAGGCGGAGAGGAAAGAGGGCATGCCCAAAGGCTGGGGCGAGATCGAAGTGGTCTGTGCTGTTGGGAGGTCAGGATCGGCTGAATTGGAGCCGCCTTCGGGTTCGCCGGACAACCCATTGTCCATCAATCAGCTTCAAGAGAAATTCAGGGACTGTGCCGCCCACGCCCTTCAACCGCCAACCGGAGAGTCGGTTGAGAAGATGATCTCGTTGATCCTCGAGCCGGGCGCCATGGCTGATTCCAGGGACTTGATCAAGCTGTCCACATCCAGAACCAGTTAACCGAGAGGAAGATTTGTCCACAGAAGACACGATAAACGACGCGATGGACACCCTGATCAGGGCCCGGCCCGGTTTCTGGACCCGCACGGCCTGCGGGGTGACCCGGTCCCTGGGCCAGATTCCAGCGCTGTTGGACCGGAACGCCTACTCGGTGGCGACTTCCCGGACCAGGATACTGCTGCTGGGCGGACTGACCGGCTATCAAGCCGACGTCGATATGGCGCTCCATGCTTTGGAACTCTTCGCGGGTGGCGGAGATGCCCTGTCGTTGCGCATCGCCCTCAGCGCGGTGCCCTGCGCCAATCCCGACGGCCTGCGTCTGAACTCCGCTCCGGGCAACGGCGCGGGCGGCAACCCCTCCGGCGTCTACCCGCCCGATGGCAAGTTCTTCTACGACCCGGAAGACCCCGAGAAGCGCTACCTGTGGAGGTGGGTCTGCTTTCAAGCACCGGACCTGGTACTGGAATTGCAATCGGGCGACTCGTTGACGTGGGAGTACAACCAGGCCGCTCAAAGCCTGGCGCCCGGCCTCGCCGCGAAGACCGTCTCCGGAGAGCAAGGTTTCTTGGCCGCCCTGGGCACCGGCCACCCCGATGGACTGGGCACGATTCCTGGTCTTCGCTTAACAGCGACGGACGGGCAACTACCCCGTGAATTAGGTCGTTTGTTCAGTATGCTCCGCCAGTTAGAGGTGCTGACCACGTCAGACGCCCGTAAAGCCCTCGATACACGCCGTAGCCGGCCCAAGAGCGAGATTGCCAACGCGCTGGCCACGGCATACGGCCACACTTTTGAACCAGTGGTCTACACCCAGGGCGTGCCCATCAGCGGACGCCTCCGGCTCCATCAGTTGGAACCCACGGGAGACAACCCGGTTCAAGGCGTCGCCAGCCTGCTGGAACAATTCACAGCCGGCGGCGTGCCCGAAGATATAGCGCCATCGGCCCTGGCGTCAGTGGTCTGGGCCGATGAGTTGGCCGACGCCACCGGGCAGACGCGCTACAACGAATTGGTGCTCCAAGCCGCGGAACGTTTCGAGTCCAGAGGCCAGGGCAGCGCCCCCAAGCCTTGCGACCCAGACTTCCGCACCGAAGATATGTTCATGAGCGGCGCCATCTTGGGGCGAGCGTTCAAGCTGACCGGTAATGCAAAATACGCCGATATCCTGGCCGATTTCCTGTCAGACGGCAAGATTCAGCAGACTCATGGACTGTTCTGGCACTGCCGCTCGGCCGCGTACTACTGGGGCCGGGGCAACGGGTTCGCCGCCATGGGCTTGGCCGAATCATTGACCTACCTGCCGGAGGACCACCCTAAGCGCCCCGCGATAATTGCGATGTTTGGCCGTCTGATGGAGTCGCTGCGCCGGTTACAGCACCCGTCAGGCCAGTTGAACCAGGTGTTGGACATCCCCGGCTCCTACCTGGAGTTCACCGCGACATGCATGATGGGCTACTCCATGGCCCGCGGCATACGCATGGGCTTCCTCTCCGACGATTTCCAGGAGTCGCTTGACCTGGCCTGGCAGGGAGTGTCAGAAAGAGTCGACGATGTCGGCAACGTGGTCGACGGCTGCGCCAGCACCGGGGTGCAGAACAATGTCCGGGAGTACCTGGACCGCCCCGCCATCTTCGGTTTCGACGACCGCAGCGGCGGAATGGCCCTCTGGTTCGCCGTGGAGATGGAGCGGCTGGCCCGGGGTATCTGATAAAACAATCTAACTAACGATCATGGAGGTGGCCTAGTGGCCCCACCTTTGACCTACACCTATAACAGCGTGGCCCAGGAAATGGTCTGCTCTGAAGACGCCATCAGCGGACTTGTCGGCATCGTGGACCGGATGGGCGGCACCCGAGTAATGGTGGTCTGCGGACCGTCCATCTTGGAAAAATCCAACGTGGTCACCAGAGTTCAGGACGCGCTTGGCGACCGTTGTGTCGGGCTCTTCTCGGGCGTGGCGCCCCACTCCCCGGTGCACACCTTGGACGACGCGATGCGGCTGGTGCACGACTCGAAACCGGACGCTCTCGTCAGCGTCGGCGGCGGCAGCACCCACGACACCACCAAGGGAATCGCCACCCTCCTTGGTGAGGGCGGGACCATCCACGACCATCAGGTGATCTTTGAGCCGCCGGACAAGGTGATTCTCCCCAAATTCTCGGGAGACCGGGTACCGATTATAACCGTGCCAACAACCATGGGCGCGGCCGAACTCAGCAGAGGCGGCGGTTTTACCGACAAAGAACTGGGGCGGAAGATAGTGGTCGCAGACCCTGCGACCATCCCCCGCTCCATAGTCATCGACGGCCAGGCTTTGGCAACCACTCCAATGAGCATCCTCTTGTCCACTGCCATGGGGCAGATGCGCATCGCCGTGGAGTCAGTCTATTCGACGAAACACAATCCCATCTCCGATTCCATGGCATTGCACGCAATCTCGATGCTGGTGAAATACCTGCCAGAGTGTCCCGGACTGGACCCGGACTGCCTGCTGAATACCAAAACTGCTGCTTCAATGGCGACGATGGCCGGAGGAAGTTATGGCCTGAACACAGCCATGGCCCATCACGTTGGCGGCCTCTACGAAGTCCCCCACGGCGATGCCAACGCCATCATGCTGCCCCACACCATGCGTTTTAACTCAGAGGCCTCGGCCGACCGTCAGGCGCTGATCGCACAGGCGATGGGAATCGATACTGCCGGCATGAGCGACCATAGCGCTGCCCTGGCAGCGGCGGATGCCGTGGAGGACCTGCGCAACTCCCTTGGCATTCCTGGAAGGCTGCGCGATGTGGGCGTGCCGGAAGAAGGCTTGGAGTTGATCGCCGCAGCGACTCTGCATGACCGTTCTCTGTCCACCAACCCATCTCCAGTGACCGACGCCGGACCAATCATGTCGGTGCTGCGGAGTTCCTGGTAAACGGCATGGCTACAAAGTTGGTCACGACAGAAGCTGGGGAAGGGCCGAAAGTCGCTGTCGTCATCGACGCTATGGCGGTCGAAGACAGCCGAATCATGTCGATGGCCCAAGTTTTGGGCCTGGCCCTGCCGGGAGCGGATGAGCGCACGGTATATGACGGGTTCTGCCGTGAGTGGACTCCGGCCTATTACCTGGCCAAACGGCAGATATTCCACGTCCACGTCTTCAAGTCTGGCATCCGTGGCAGCATGTTCGTGGGCGTGCGGGCAATGGAACCACTGATAATGGCGTCCCCAGACGTGCCTGACCACATCAAAGAGATTGTGGATAACACCAAAGGCGGCAGCGGCACCAAGATGCTCAAAATCCCCTTGGCGACTCCGGAAGACGTGGTCGGCTTTGGCAAGTTGGTCCAGGTCAAATGGGAGTTTGAGTTGGATCGGCTGGGTTAGGCGAAAAAATCCCGGACCAAGCGGACGAATTCCTCGGTCTGTTCCATCTCAGGATGGTGACCGCAGTTCGGTATGGTCTCAAGTCGCGAGCCTGAGATGGCATCCCGATACGCTTCGCCTGCGCTGACCGGTATCACCCCGTCTTGTTCTCCCCAGACTAACAGCGTGGGTAGGTCGGTCACCCGGCCCAGAAGATGAGGCAGTGCCGCGTGGTACATGTACGGACGCCAAGTTAGGCGAGCTGACTCTTCCCTGGATTGCTCCCAGATTTCCACTTGTTCTGGGCTCGGTTCCTCTGGGTAAGCAGTGAGGTATTCCGGGGTCGAAGCGGCGTTCAGGAAGCCCTCATCCATATACTCTCTCGCCACGACCAAGAACATGTCGAAGATTTCGCCGGTGGGAGGCTTGATGCCCGTTGGGGCTACCAGGGCCATCTTGTTGATCGACTGTGGCGATTGGCAGGCCATCTCGGCGGCAAGCCAGCCGCCTAAAGAGAACCCCAACACGTTCACCTTGCCAAGTCCCAGGTCCTCAATCACCCTGAGATACCAACTGGCCAGGTCGCGGACACTTATGATCCAGTCGAGTTGGTCGGTGACGCCGAATCCGGGATGGGCCGGCATATGCAGACTGAAGTCCTGGGCTAACGATTCTGCGTAGCGGAGAGGGACCGTTTGTCCATTCTCGTCGTGAAGCACCAATATTGGGTCGCCGCTGCCGCCTTGGATGATGTGCAGATCGGCGCCGGCTACCTGAGTTTTTCCTTCCTTCCAAGTTAAGGAACCGGTGGACATGGAGTTGCTCCTGCTGAAGGTTATTTGACCCGGCTCAAACCCGACTGGTCACTGAGCGAGCATAGAATCGGGTCGTCGTTGATTTTGTGTTGTGCCTCGGTGATTGTCAACTGTTTAGAGCACCTCTTAGAGTCGACGGTGCGTGTTATATTGGCTGCCGTTACCGTTTTGACGGGCGGCTAACTCCGAGTGTTATCGGTTAATGTTAAGGCTGGCCACTGGCCGTTGGCCCATGTCCAGCCAGCCTTGGTGATTGATTTATGCGGCGCTCCAGATATCGCCAGCCCTCTAGGAACGACCGGCCCAGCCCTTTGGCTAATTTGGCTATCTTTGCCGTTCTGCCCCTGATCCTGACCGGAGTGCTTGATCCGAAACTGTCAGGCGACGGAGAGGTAAGT
>CEUD01026362.1_pt1 | contig 21770 bp, 19 predicted proteins | sample 356481 | NCBI WGS metagenome assembly CEUD01 (sample SAMEA2623314, study PRJEB7988) | marine metagenome | isolation source: saline water (ENVO:00002010), including | reverse complement strand
AGAACCGAGCCTAAAGGACTCGGCTACTTCTAAGCGAGCGCTCGACAAGCTAGTTTTCGCTCACTAGATACTTTTAAGTGACGACCGATCGAACCAGTCCCCCGACACAAACTCCCATGCAAATATGGGTGGTGAACCCTTTTGATCAATTGCCTAACGAAAGCGATGTGCCACTGCGCTATTGGTCACTGTGCCGCACGCTGGCGGGCTTGGGGCATTCCGTCATTTGGTGGTCTTCGGACTTCTCACACCTGACCAAGTCCAAGCGCAAGCCCTGTCCCGATACCGATGACTTCTCGATACGACTCATCGAAACTCCGCCCTATGCAAAAAACATCAGCTTCGCGCGCCTCAAGAATCACCGCCAATTCGCTCAAGGCTTCTACCAAGAAGCCATGAGCGGCCTAGAGAACGGACAACTCAAAGCGCCCGATCGTATCGTCGTCTCCCTACCCCCACTCGGCGTGGCCGAACGAGCCTTTCGAATTCGCGACGCTGTCAACGGAAAGGCAAAAGACAGGGGACAAAGGTCAGAGCTCAGCCAACGAGCCCCCATCACGCATCAGTCATCATCCATCCGCCATCAAGCATCGCAGGCGCAGCCTGCCTGCCAAGTCATCGTGGACATCATGGACGCTTGGCCAGAGACATTCTATCAAGCGATCCCCAAGCCCTTACGACAAGCCCTCGGCCCGATTCTACTGGAGCCCATGCACCGCAGCGCACGCCACGCCTATCAATCTGCCGACAAGATCAGCGCCGTCGGCCAAAGCTATCTCGATCTGGCCCAACAGTATTTAAAACGTGGTCGGGTTGCTTTAGCGCCCGATTCCGAAGCCAGTTCAGAAACAGAAAACCGGGCGCTGAAGCAACCCGGCTACGCCTCTCACTCAACAGCGAAGCCCCTGCACCTTTGCTACCACGGCACCGACTTGGAGCGCTTTCAACGCTCTAAGTGCATGGAACAAAACAGGAGCGATGCGCTTCAGCCATCGAATACAAGGGCTGAGACAAAAGAAGCGGCGGCTAAAGCACGCCGCTACGCTCCCCCACTGAAAGCAGTGTATCTAGGCGCGATGGGCTCCGGCTATGACTTGATGACCCTCATCGAGGTCGCAGCCCAATGGAAAGCCGAAGGCAAATTCCCTGCAGAAATCCACTTCGCTGGCAACGGACCGCAGCTGAAAAAGCTGAAAGCTGAAAGTAAAAAATTAGGCTTATTGAGTGCCGAAACAATCACCGTTTCTGCCCCCAACACACAGCCGCCAAAAACTTCAAACGTCCCCCACGCTCGCATCGTCTTCCACGGTCAACTAGGGCGCGAAGCGGTCAACGAGCTCTTACTTTCCAGCGACCTTGCCCTAGTGCCCAATCGGCCGGGCAGCCTCGTCGCTTGCCCTTACAAAGCAGGCGAATACGCCGCCGCGGGCCTCCCGATGTTGAGCTGCCTAGGCGGCGAACTCGGAGCGCTACTGCAAGAGTGGCAGGCCGGCTCCGAATACAAAGAAGGCGACGCTGCATCGCTGCAGGCCGCCTTCAAGAAATACGCTAACAATTTATATATATTAGAGCAGCAAAAACTCCATGTGCGCAAGATGGCCGAACAATTATTCGACCGTTCAGTCAGCTATCAAAAGCTATCCAGATTTATCATCAATTAAACAGGTAAGCCCTTCTCGGTACGCTTGAGTTCCCACATTTTCAGATCAATTAAATACTCATAGATCGACTGAAGAATGCAGTAGGTAAAGCCAGCTTTACCATCGAGAAAGCCCCTGCGAAGAATATACAGATACAGGAATTTCACAAACGGACGCCCAGGTAGACGAAGCGCCAAATTTTTCAATGCCACACGTTTTAACGCAGGATCTTTACTAAACAAAGAGACATCCGGATCTTGCTCTCTCAATGCTTTGAGCCCCTCTTTCGCTTCGGACAAAGCATACTTGTTGTGCTTATCAAACCATTCAGTCAGCCCTTTGCTGAAATTATAATGAAGAAAGCGATGAGATAAATGCCCAGTCTCTCCATCGATCAGTGCAATCGGATTCACCAATCGCTCATAGCGGATGTACTTGGGCTGGAAAAAGCGCATGATGGGAACGGCTGGATAGCAATGTGTAATGGTCCGCCCCATAAAATAATTGGTGCGCCCAACCGAGAAGCCTCGACGCTGCTCTTGCTCATTCGCGGCAATGGCGGTAATCTCCGCCTGAAGCTCCGGTGTCATCCGTTCATCCGCATCCAAGTAGAAAACCCACTTGTGCTTAAACTCGATATTCGCCATCGCCCAGTTTTGGTGCGCCGCCCAATTATCAAATTTACGTTGCACAACACGTGCACCTTTAGCTTCGGCCAATTCAACGGTTTTATCCGATGAAAAAGAATCGAGCACCACAACATCATCAAAATCTCGAACAGACTCTAAACAAATATCAACATTCTGCTCTTCATTCAAAGTTAGTATAAAAATAGATATATCTGGTAACATAAAAATATGATTTAAATTAACGGCTTTTAATTTTCTTTGCCGGGTTCCCCCCAACAATCGTAGCATCCTCAACATTTTTCACAACAACCGAAGCAGCTGCCACAATTGCCCTCGCCCCAATCGAGACAGAAGGCCCAATAAAAGCATCCGCACAGACCCACACATCATCCCCCACTACAATAGGCGTTTTGATCAAAGGCATCGCGGGATTTTGATAATCATGCGTACCAGCACAAAGATGCACACGCTGTGAAATCGTAGTGCGCTCGCCGATGGCAACCGGACCTAAATTATAGACTAAGGCCCACTCTCCAATCGAGGAATCAGCACCAATCTCTAAATTCCAAGGATAATAAATTAGGGCGCTAGGATAGATGTGTACATCGGAACCAATTTTGGCACCAAATATCCTAAGAATCAAACGCCGCAAACCAAAGCAAGGACGAGGCGTCAGCCGAAAACCAATCTTTGCAAAGCCCCAAAGCACACGGAAAAAGAGTTCCTTACGGGAGTATTTAGCCACAGCTCGATTAGCATTTATGTCTATCTGACTCATACAACAAAATCTGGCTTAGTTCCGCCTTCAAGTAACCACTGATAGAAGATAGTCATATTTTCAGCAATAGCGGGCCAAAGGTATTTCTGTTCGACTAAGTGACGACCACGTACCCCCATGTCCTGGCGCTCTTGATCTGACGCAGCGAATGCAGCCTTCAAGCCTTGCTCAATACCTGCCGGGCTTGGATCCACCCACCAACCACAACGCTCGGATTCTAACTCTTGCCAAGGACAGCCAGTGGTGGTCAACACTGGCACCTGATAGCCCAGAGCTTCAGTCACCACGATGCCGAAATTCTCAGAATAGGAGGGCAGCACAAATATATCTGCATTCAAATACGCCTGTTCCTTATCGCTCCCCAAAAGAGACCCCGCAATTTCAACAACATCTGAAAGGCCCAGTTCACGAATCTTACGCTCCACTACAGGGAGATGATTTGCGTCATCATTCCCCGCAATCACTAAACGCCAACCAACTGGTGCGATTCGCTTCCAAGCATCCAAAAGCATCGGCAAGCCCTTCTTAGGGTTAATCCGAGAAAGAAACAGCGCTGTTTTCTGATTTCCTTCCAGCTTTTCAACCTTTACACCTTCAAACACATCTGCCTCGGGCAATTGAACTCCATTTGGAATGACGGCAATTGGTTGCTTAAGGCCTAAGCGGCGAATGCTTTCAGCTTCTAAATGCGAACATGCATGAAACCCGCGCGCGGACTCCAAGTCACGGCGCTGATAAAGCCATAGTGCAAAGTCTTTCTTCAATTTTTTATGAGTCAGTGCCCAGGGCTCCAACATACCATGTGGTGAAATAACAAAACATGTCTTTTGTTTTCTGGCCCAAGTCGCTGAATCACGACAGATATCAAGCCACAAGCCATGCAAATGAACGAGATCAATACCATTCTGCTTAGCGAGACTAGTTAAGCCCTCGGCAGTCCCTGGACGAGAAACACCACCAAGCAAAGATTTCCGCGCTGTGGTCTTCAGTTTATAAACTTCGACTCTTTGGTCTATTGGCAAGTCTTCAACTCCACTCTCCGTTGCAGTTAATAAACTAAAAGTAGCAGAAGTATTAGGCAAGTAATGGCATATATCTGACATAAACATACCAGTCCCCCCAGCATTCACACTTACGGAGGCAATCACTTCAGTTATTGATAAGGTCTTTTTCATGTTCAGATATTCTAAGTTCTCAAAATTTGCTAATTAAACTCAGCCGCTAACTCTTCTGATGCTCGAATCGTTACTTCAATCATTCTGTCATTGGAGAAAGGCTCTCCATTCTTTAATCCGCGACTTTTCTGATTCTCACGCATCGAAGTATTGTCAATCAGCTCTACAATTGCATGACTCAATGCAATACGGCTACCGGTCTCAATCATCCAACCAGATTCCCCATGCTTAAGTCCGACATAAAGCTAGCGGGACCTCCAGAATTCAAATTGATGGGTGGCGATGACTTCACAAGCATTCATACTCCAAGTCTGTATAATAAGAATGCAACCACTTTTGGCGTCATCGACCTGCCTCCAAATTTAAGTCTTTAATGATTATATCCTCTTCATCGTCTAAAACTCGATAAATCCCAGTTTTCATCAGTTTAGCAGGTGAACCCGCAAGCAAAGAGTATTCAGGAATATCATATTTTTTATTACACAAGCTAGCACCTGCAACTATACAAAAATTCGGGGTCACGGCTCCCTTCATAATTGAACAGCGATTCCCAATCCAATTGTTATTCCCGATCCGAATCGCACCATCGCGCGGCAAAACCCGCTTGTCCTCTATCTGGCGAATAAAATGAAAGGTGGTATCTATAATTTGGCACTCCCAAGCAATTCGATTATTTGAACCAATGCTAACATGTTTGTAGCAAATAATCTTAGTTCGATTGCTCACTCTTACGTTATCACCTATCTCAAGCAAAGCCCCACGCTCCACTCGAAAAACAACACCACTACCGTAATGCGAACTCCCCCGGAACACCAGTTTCCCCTTTATTTTCAAAATAGTTCGAGCACTCTTCCACATATCCGTGTCTTCACCGAAGAAACTAAATCGGATCATACCACGGCTGACCGGCCCATCAATCTCGACTTCACCAGAGAGGTCAAAGAAATGCACATTCTTCGAAATAATAATCGGCAATTTCCTAGCCTGACCAAACGGCAGCATAGCAAAATTAAAGTAGAGCGTCTTCCATACACTCACTCGTAACATGCGCCTCAACACATTGATTAACTTCCAGTTCATAACGAATTACATGTAAGAGTTAAAGGGATTCCAACGAGCTAAAGGACTTCCCTTTATAACGCAACGTATCGAGTATCGAAATGAAAATAGAAAGATTAAAAATACGATAAAGTCGCGCGACCCACACCCCGAACTTTCGTGTCTTTGCACTGATGTTAGGATAATAGCAATCATGCATGATGCGCCCCTCCTCTTTCATGCGGGGTGGGGTTACATTATTCATTAGCACACCAGCAGTCTTTGCATCTTCATGCAGTCGCAACCCCCAAAAATAACACTGCACTCGCTCGTAACGGCAACCTGATTTCACGATTCGCCACCAATACTCAGTATCCATGCAAAAGTGAAAATCTTTACTAAAATCACCAATCTTCTGATACAGTTCTTTTCTGACAAAAGTGCTCGGGCCAAAAACGTTGAGTAAGCCGAGCTTGACTGGGACACGCTCGAAGCCGCCGGACCGACAACAACGTATCACCAAGCCCTCCTTATCAATATAGACCGAATTAGCAACCACCCAATCAGACTTCGTCTTCTCCAAATAATCAACCACCTTAGGTAGGGAAGATGCATTCAACAAATCATCGGAGTTCACCCAAGTTATGAAGTGCCCCCGTGCCATATGATAGCCTTTATTGAAAGCGTCACTTTGTCCCTCATCCGGCTCAGAGACTATTTTTGAAAAAACATGCGCATAGCGTTCCACTATGGCCATAGTTCCGTCCTGACTCCCGCCATCCATTAAGATATACTCAACCTGCGGATGCTGCCCACGCTCAAGACTCTGTAAAGTCGCTTCAATGTGCTTTTCAATATTATATGAAGGCACGATTACACTTAAAATGATCTTAGGCATTATTTAATGATTTCGGTATTTAATTAACTTGGCTGGATTACCACCGACAATACCCCAGTCGGGCACATCTTTTGTCACCACACTACCGCCGCCAACAATGGCATGTGAACCGATTTTCACACCAGGCATGATCATGGCGCGCATTCCAATCCAAACATCGTCACCAATGACGACTGGTCGGCTCTCGGTAACTCCTTGAAACTGCATTGCGACTGTCGGGTCAGAGTAGGCATGATTATAAGAGACCATCACCACATCAGGGCCAATCATCAAGTCATCGCCGATCTCGACATCACCAATTATAGTTAAACCAGGAGAAAGGATACAACGATCCCCTAGCTTCACACGTTTCCCTGATCCAAAATTCACTCGACTAGAAACCCGAAGCCCCTCACCCGATTCTGAGATCAAACGCTTCGCTAAAAATGCTCGAAACTTACCACAAAGAGGCCCCAAGGGAGAATCATAGGTGGGCAAATGACTTGCAATCGCGTAATAGAGAAAGAGATACACTGATCTCAACAACCCAAATTTACGCAAGCGGTAGAGCACCGTTCGATTGATATGTTCTTTATCACTCATCACTTAATTCGTTATCACGTTATTCCGCGAGGCACCCCACAGCATCAAAAATAGAGAGCCCCTAATATTTCCAATAAAGACACTTCGTTTAACGCCCACGCCACACTACACTGAATCGATGTATGGGTCGATAAGCCTGCCATACCTGTGGATAACCAACTATATACAGCGCAAAGAACATACCAAACAACTTTCTCGAGCCGGTATCAAAGGGAGAGAAGAGAAATGACCACACAAAACCAATAAAAGAACCGATGACAATAGGGGTCAACCAACTGTCGCGCTGAATCGTCGCCAAAAATACTTTGGTACTAATCCAGAAAGTCCAAAGCATGGCCAAGCATGCTAAAAGGCCATTCTCCAGCCAGATTTGCAGTATAATTGAATGCCCCACACCAGCTTGTGCACCGTCAGCAATTTGTCGAAGCATATTCTGATCTGCTCCCACCATGACCATAGCATCATAGAAATAATCTGACATTAACCAAGCCGTCCAAGAGCCCGATCCTAAGATCGGGTAATCCATTAAAGCAACCAAGGCTCCAAAAAACTGTGGACGCCCCGCCATCAATAGGCCCAGTGGCGAATTACCGAATAAGGTCTTACTCTGTGAAATCAATTTCGTACGCTGATATTCACCAAGCCAACCCTGTTCTGCAAAGATCACATACAATTCATAGATCCCCCAAAGTGCAAAGAAACCCAAGATGCTCATCCCGAACAAGCGCCCAAAAGTAAGCCTAAAGCTATGGCGGCCTCGCCCAGAGTGGATCCACCACATATAACCAACAAGCATAGAGGACATTAATGCAATCGCCACACCACTGCGTGGCGCACCAATCGCGACCAGCAGCACAGCCATAGAAAAATACGCAACTACAGAATAAAGGCGGTTTTTCAAATAGAACCAAACCGCCAAGGCCGCCACGCAAGAACGAACAATCGGAGTCAGCCCGAAAGCTGCGGCTTCATAGCCTCCAGCTGCAATATACTCTTCAGAGAAGCCCTGCGGCATCACATAATTCTGAACCCCGGCCAAAATACCACCAAAGACACCGAACAATAATAATCGATAGTCCTTAAGCAATATACCGATATAAAACAGCACCCACATAAAACTAAATACTGGCTTTGAAAAACCGCGTACCGCACGTGCAAAATAATTGGCATTAACAAAATCTGAGATAACTGAACCCAAGAACCATAATACTAAAACCCCGACAACCACCTGCAAGCGTGGCATGTAGGGAGACAAGTTAACCCCTTGAAAAAGAAATGGAATCGAACTAAAGGCAATAACCTCAGACAAAGGGATACGCACCCCAATAGGTAGATCAAACTTACTAGTCGCTGATACTAGAATGATCAGAAAGACCCATTTCATGTCTAAATTTTTCATGTTGAGATTTATTTAAGTTTAATCGGGGCCAATCGATCATAAAGTTTCAAATATTGCGCCGCAGAACGTTGCCAATTAAAGAGCTTAGCGTGTTCTAGTCCTTTACAAATCAGCCTTTCCCGCAGACTCATATCCTCCCACAGATTATGTAAATGCGTTGCAATTTCTACAACATCTTCCGCCTCAAAGGTTAAAGCAGCCTCACCGACCACTTCGGGCAGAGCTGAATTGTTCGAGCACATCACCGGTAAACCAGCACGCATGGCCTCAATCAGCGGCAAGCCAAAACCTTCAAACTGGGAAGGAAAGACTAGCGCGGTTGCTAATGCATAAAGTGCATTGAGTTCCGAAGTCGAAACAAAGCCAACAAAATGGAACTGCGACTGCAATTGGAGCGACTCAATTAAAGGCAGCACCGTTTGCTTAAAATATGGAGTCGGCGCTCCACTACAGACTACCTGTACAACAGTACCTGCATCTCGCAACTGGGCGACAGCACGCACTAAGGCAATATGGTTCTTATGTGGATATGAACGAGCCGGATAAAAGAAAAACGATCGTGGTAGCGCATACTTTGCTCGAACAGAGTCTAGAACCGAATCCTCTGGCTGATCGTAGCCCTCAGTTACCGGAGCATTATAAATGACTGGGCATTTGTCTGCCGAAACACCAAGATATTTAACTACATCCTGTTGGCAGGCCTTTGAAATACACACGACTGCACTTGCCCGCTCGGCATAATACTTATACAAATAGCGCCGCACCATTACAGTGCGCTTGGTAAAATACTCCGGGTAGTATTCGTGCTGCAGATCATGCGGCGTGTACAAAAACGGACGATCGGTCCGAAAACAATTTTGATGCACGAAGTGGATCAAATCCGGATTGAGTTCTTTGACAATTGCTGGCTCGGCAGGGATTTGGATGCTGGATTGCCCGAAGAGATGACCAAAATGGTCGCGCACAAACGCCTTCACTCTAGCCAGAAAGCCTCCGGAGCTAGGCGCCGCAGAGGAAGTCGGCACACAAGCGATGGTCGCCTGCTCTGGTAAAAAAGGCTCCAGCCAAGCAGTATGCCCCTCAAGTAATAGAAAGGTGACCCGATTCCCCGCCAAATCCAACTGTGACAAGCCTTGAGCAAGCCCGATCACAACTTGTTGAATCCCCCCGGGACTACCGTCGCGGAAACGTGCATCTATTAGAATATGCTTCATTTATTTAGCATTTGGACCCCGTTGGCATTGATCCCCTCCCCTGCCACAAGTGCCGTAAAAGATGCTTTACGGTCAAGAAAAACCTTTCGAACCAGTGCACGTGCCATCGGGAACAAAACAAGCAACATATCTAAGCCTTCCCTCACGGTAAAAGAATTTTGAAAAGGTTTTAATTTTTGTCGCAGTAAATGCCAGCGTGCTAGTGCCATCCCACGCCGGAGAGCTCCCGAAACCAGATGTGGATTCTCATCAATGAAACGTTCTCGGCAAATTTGGCACTGCATCGCGCTAATCCTAGCATCACTGGTGGATGCCTGAGCCTCATGGATCCGCCAGCCAGCATAGGGGCCATGCACAAAAAGCAAGTTCGAATGACTTAGAGCACGCAAATGCCACAGCACATCGCCAGAAGGCCCCATGTCAGTGGGGAAAAGGCCTGTTTTCTCAAATAGATTACGGCGAATCAGCAATTGATTAATCGAAATCACCGGGTGTCCATAAAAGAAACTTCTCCACAGTTCGGTAGGTGCTTCACGAATGTGCGAATGTTCAAATAGTAGCGAATTGCAACGCGCGAGAGGTTGCTGCTCCCAAGCAGTTTCATCCCGATTACCAGATGCATTTAATTTAACTAAGCGGCAATATGCCAGATCCACGGATGGGTTTACCTCTAAAACTGCACACAAACTCGCCAGCAAATCGGGGGAACAGAGGTCATCCGCAGTCGCAATATAAACATATTCTCCCCTGGCACGTTTCAAGCACTCATTCCACCCAGGGTAGATCCCTTCTTTCGGAACTTCGTAAAAATTCACCCGTTCATCCTCTGCAGCAAAATCTTCCAACAGCTGACGCGATTCATCCGTTGAACCGCTATCACATATCACAACTTCCCAATCTGAGAAGCTCTGTTCACTAATCGATGTAATACATTCACGCACATGCGAACCACTGTTGTAGTTTGGGATGAGTATAGAAATGACTGGTAAAGTCAGCATAAGCAATTTTTTCAGAAACCAGAATCAAGTAACTAGCGAGCAAAGAATTAATCTTTGCACTAAACTCGAAGTGACATTCAAGGTGAAAGAACAATAAAAATTCGATAAAATGCACGGCCTAACTTAGCTTAGAAAGCAATAAATATCTCATACTATCAATCATACGCCGGCGCCACCCACTGACCTTATCACATTGCCGACAACCAACTACATTGAACAAATCAAAGGAACGAGTTTGTTTAGGCACCGTTCCGATTTCTTCGTGACTGTATCCATAATTCGCAAGAAACTGCTCGCCTAAATAATGCACATATCCCTGCTCAAGTCTGAGCCAGTAGCCCTCTCGAGCAGGCGCTTTCTTGATATTTCGATGGGCTGAACTCTGCTTACTGACTGAAACGGGGTCACCAAACAATCCCTGATATGACTTATTATTTGAATAATCTAACAAGTCTTCTGAATAGGAGAGCCCAATCCATTTAAATATTTCAGCAAACCCTTGATTGGGATTAGCAATCAAGTCTTCATACTTCACAGAGAGCACATTAGGGTCGCCTTTATTCTGATCGAGAAAATCCTGCAGCATTCGCGGTGCTTTTAACAAATCATGATGATGGTATAAAGCCAAATGCATATGATTACGATGCCCTTTCATTACTAAGTTTTTAAGCGATCGAGCAACATGTATTGGATTACGCTTCAAAATAATAAACTTAGCATCAGGAAATAAACGTTTAAGATCGTTTAATATCAGATAATACCTAGGTGTTTTATCTAAGAAGTAAATTGAATCGCCGCCTATTGACGCATAACATGACGTAACAAAGTCCCGGATCAGTTGATCACGTTCTTCACTTGGAATTTTGAGTAATAAGTCACAATATGCACGCCTCGCTTCCGAGTCAGTATACGCAGCAGTGACTTCTGTAAAAGATGGAACTTGGCCAATCAAATACAACATTAACCATGGTTCACTGACTGTCGATACATCTGTATGGTTTGAGAGAATCGCCTGAGTCATAGTAGAACCAGCTCGGGGTTGAGACAATACAAAGATTAATTTCATTATACGTTATAAAATAGAGATCTGTTACTTCACTGTTAAGCTCTTGAAGACAGTTGGCGATCTTCAAGCTTGAGGAAAAACGGTTCGATATAAACGTCGAGCGACTGCTTTAGCGAAATCCAAAGGAGATCTCCGAGGCACAGGAACTCCAATTCGAAAGCGCTGCTTATCTAAAGTCTCATCAAGCAGGCGCGAACGCTCAACTGTTTCCGGATGGATCAGAGGGAAATCTATCCCAATTGCGCCGAACCCATAATAACGCTTGTCAGGATGAGCGGTGTGAGTGGAACGAGTATCAAAACCAATGTTTTCAATCAGATTAGAAGACGGAACAATTGAAAGACCATCATTCATCCAGATCGCCAAACGCCATTGAAAGTCCCACGTATCCACATCCCCCGAAAGGGCGCTGCTAATATGCTTTCGCCAATAAGCTGCAGCCTCTCCAGAGGCAACATGAGACAAAAGCCAATCGCCCTGCAACGCCTCCTCCATAGCTTTGGTTTTGAAATTGTGGCATTGCCAAGCACGACGCCATGAGGCCCACCCCCAGATCAGATTGTAAATCGAAAATTGATATGAGCAGTTTGCAAAACACTCGGAATCCAACTCACAAAAACCTCCGACACTGAAGACTCGTGTATCATCTTTATAACGATCTAACATCTCCTCGCAGAATCTAAAAAAACTAGGGTGTGGCTTACAATCATCTTCTAAAATAATACCCGCTTCTTCACAAGAGAAGAACCAATCGATTGCAGCCCTTACGCCTGCACCACAACCTTGGTTCACCTCACTAAACAAAGTATACACTTCACAAGGCCAATCAACCGATTCTTGTATAGCCCGACACTCGGCAACTGCAATCGCCTCATTTTCACGTCCAGCTCGTGGACCATCAACTGCTAAATACAACTTCGGAGGTGCAGCCTCACGAATACATCCAAAGACCTGCTCAGCAAGGTCTGGTCGATTAAACATTATCAATAGAACTGGAGGACTCTTCATAACTTTTAAACCAATCTAACTAAACGTATCAACTGAAACAGTTTTGGATACGTATTTTTTACCGCCCAAATATCTTCTCGGAAGACACCACGAAAGAGAAAGAGGCCACACCAATAAACAAGTAAACCAACTCCCCCACCGACGCATAATTCTAGAAATGCATTGAGCTGCGTATTAGTAATAGCAGATAGAGCTGCGATATAAATAGCTAAAGACGCAAGGCTTGGACCACTGATCATTATGAAAAAACGTCGCAAAGAAATGCCATAACGAACATTAAGGAAATACAAAAGAAGAAAGTTAACAATCACAATCGTCAAGAGTTGCCCCCAAAGCATATTAATAATGCTCATTTTATAAGTGAAATATAAAACTGTAACGACCAGCAGTTTCGATACGATTGATAATTTCAGATGTAAGCCGGCATCTCCCTTCGCCAACATAAAATTAGCATTCGCAATGTTAACGACCATAAAAATCCCAATCAAGCACAAGACCTGAAGATAAGGAGCAGCCTCAAGCCATTTATCCGTTAATAACATTGATATCATAGGCTCACTCAAACTCGCCATCACAGCCAGAGCCGGAAATACCACCCAAGCAATGACACCCAAAAACTTATAATGAGCCTCCCTCATCCGAGTCGAGTCATCCGCGTTCAAACGTGATAATAAAGGGAATGCGACACGGTTAAAAATAGACATCAGATTAACCACCGCCAAGTTCTGAAAACTCTTTGCACGCTGATAAAAAGCCACCTCGCTCGTGGCATAAAATCGACCGATTACTAAGATGTAGATCTGATTAAAGAATGAATTCAGGATCTGATTTACTGCAATCTTCCACCCGAAAGGAAAAATGCTCCTAAAGCTTGTTAGCGAGAATCCAAATCTTGCAGACCAATCGGATCGATACCACAGCAAGCCAGAAGAAATGATGCTCGAACTGATCGACTGAACCACAAGTGCCCAAACACCAAAACCAAGTGCCGCAGACACCACACCAGCAGTACCGGAAATTAGCAAAGCAGGCAATGTGGCCATCATCATATCTCGATATTTCAAGTCACGACTCAGTAAGGATGAATGAACACCTCCTAATTGCTGAAAAAAGACACTGACTGACAGAACTCGAAGCAGAGTAACAAGGTCTGGCTCACGGTAAAACAAACTGATCCATGGAGCACATAGACAAAGCACGAGGGCCATAAAAAGCCCCATTCCAATATTTAGCGTAAATGTCGTTCGAATATCTGTTTCGCTCAGTTCCTTCGCTTGCACAATGGCACTCCCCATTCCTGCCTGAGCAATCATGTTACTGATCGTCAGAAAAACACTCATCATTGCAACTAGACCAAACTCTTCTGGCAGTAGCATGCGCGCCAGTGCCATTTGAATGACGAACTGCATGACCTGCTGGCCAACTTGACTAGCAACAGTCCAAGACAAGCCAGACATTGCTTTTTCCCTATAAGAACCTGCCATAAGTTAACAGTCTTTCTGACCAACAATACGTTTCAATGTATTAAAGTAGAGTTGCTCACGTTCGGAGTTACAACAATCCAAGCGCGGCCGCCCCTGTTGTTCTACTAACAAATCTAAAACCTTAATCGGAGTCATCTGAGCGTACGAGCGCGGGGGGATACAATAGCGCTCCTTAGCAACGCGCTGGCTTGCATCATAGGTCTTACTACAACGGCGAGTAAAAGGACGAACTAAACGTGCGAGAAACCGAAGATAGCGTGGCTTAAACAGCAAACCAACATCGTATTCATCAAGTGCAACATACGGCACAGAATTGATCTGCGATAGCATAATGGGATGAAAACGAATCCCAACATAACCCGAGGCATTGGCGATCCACCGATACCAGTCAAGCGGCGTCATAGGTAAACTCAGCAAACGATTATAGGGGCCCTTGGCTTCCACATCTGGCTGAGGAAGAGCGTAAACTTGAAATCCACGTCGATTAGCTTCCTTTACAAATCCTTCGACCCAAGCCTCGGGCAGCATGGGCGGATATAGGCTCATCAAGATATAAGGTTCATCCCCCCCATCAGGACGTGAAGTATCAATGCCCTCCAGTGCTGCGTGAATTCCACACACGGGGTCAGGGCAATGATGAACTTGTGCAGCAGGAACACCACAAAAGCGTAGCATCCAGCGACTCCAACTATCGCGAACGGTGCAAAAATCCAGTGCTTTAGCAGCTTTAGCAATTGCCCGACGTGTTTGTTTTGGGAGCATAAAATATTGACTTCCCATACAACTCGCAGCAAGGAAACCAGTACGCACACCTTTATCCACCCACCCCAACCAAAAGGGATTTGGAAAGCTCAAATCTTCTCGATCAGAATCGGACTGTAACCGTAGCACAGCATCACTCCCGCAAATTACACATTCCAAGCTTAACTCTCTAGCAACAGCCTCAAGTTCACTCTGATTCGAGCATATCCGAGTCTCCTGCATATACTCAGAAATAAAGTTTTCGTGCAGTTCCCCCTGAAGTGAATCAACAACCGCGTTATAACGAGCCGCCATTTTCGGTGGACGATAATTAAGAACATGTACAGAATGCCCCAAACGTTCTAAGGCTCTAACAGTAGAGAACGCTTGTAAGTTTGCGCCGAAATTAGCCGGCCAATGATGTGTCAAAAGACCAATTTTCATAGATATTCAGAGGATGATGTATGAATGCGATGTAGCATTTTCAAGCAGACAACGGAGAACTTGTATTCTAATGCTCACGCCTCTCCAGCATGAACAGCTAGCTCTATAGCTTCTCTTGCATTAGCACAAATATGATAATCGAGCTCCTGAACAGACTCTGAAATAGTCTCCGACAAGCGAACTCGATCAGTCTCGCATAAGAGATCAGGCAAAATGAATACAGGCATTAAACGAATCGAGCGTTCCTGACAGAAACCTGCCGCTAGACGCAAAAAATCCACACTACTTTGAATTTTCTCATCAATGTTTCTGGCCTTCAGTTTTCGAATCCGTAACGAACTAAGGTATGGCAGAAACTTATAAAAATAAGACTGCACCCAAGTATAAAGAAAAACTCTGGTATATTGGGAATAATGCCAAACTGGATTGCCTAACTTACGTTCATTTACATTCAGATTTCGTGCTTCTAAAGTCACGGGATGGAGCAAGTTCAATTCTGCATATCCTAATCCTTTAATTCTAAGGTTAGGATCTCCGAGGTCTATGGGAAACAAGACCAATCCATCTTTTTTCAAATAGCTATGCATTCGTTGTAAAATCAACCAATCGCCTTCCACAGTTCGAGTCGGCAGTGCAAAAACAATTTGCTTCTGATTATCAATAGAACACAGTTTCTTTTGATGTGCACATGCCCAGACCCGAGTAGAGCCCAGTACCATTACCTCAAAATTACGCCGTAAATCGGTCATAATATCCGTAGGCATCGCTTCTCGGCGTATACGAAAATTCACTTTCCTGCAGAAACTGCGACTGCTAGACAAAAGGCACAGTAATGCTAAAAAACCAACTAAAACTGCCAACAACCAAATAGCCATACTAACCGAAATTCCCTATCTAACACTTCCTTAAGCTCACTCAGTATCCAGGGCATGCTCGTGATCCAAGGAATAATTTAAAGTCTTCATTCATACCATTGATTGCAGCAATATCTCCCTCATCTAAACGAAAGCTCTGCACCTCATCAGCATACTCGATTAAGCGCTCTTCTCGGGTCGTCATAAATACAGGTGCAACTTCGGTATCAAAGTGCCACCGCATAATGATTTGGCCTTTAGACTTCTTATATTTTTCAGCAATTACTTCAATCACAGGTGAAGCAGCAACTTTAGGCAACATTCGACATACGGGAGAATATCCCTGCACTACGATTCCATTCTTATGACAGTATGTAATAACATCACTGACGGAGTTCAGAGGATGTCGCTCAACCTGAACAACATGTGGAACAATCGATGCCTGCTGAATGACTCGTTGAAGATGTCGGACTTCTACATTACACAAACCAATCGAGCGCGCTAAACCAGCGTTATAAATTTGTTCGAAGACATCCCAAGTCTCTAGTAAATACTCAGGAAAGGGCCAATGTATAAGTAATAAATCGAGGTATTCTAACTGTAGTTTCCTTAATGCTTCTTCGAAATATGGTCGGACATCTCCCTTGCTAGCATGCATCTGCCACCCATCAATTTTATCAATAAGAAAAAGATCCTTACGCCTAATGTTGCCTTCGTTAAGCAGAGAAGAAAAGATGTTCCCTAACATTAATTCATTCTGATAACTGGGGGCTGTATCAAAAGCACGATAACCGTGATTAATCGCATGCCGGATAAGGTCATTCAGGTCCCCCTCATTACGATGTTGAAAAGTGCCGACTATGATAGAAGGCGCAGAAACACCATTGCTAAGAGTATAGCTAGGAAACATTACTTAATTAAAAGAGAACAAATATAAACTTTGAGGGAACCCATATAAAAAATATCGGTTCATTATCATGCAAACATAACAAGCAAAATCAACGATCTCCAATGAGGCGCTTAAGCTTCGCTACCTTATTATCACCGAGAAACTTCTTAGCCATAGATTTGGCGGTAGGACCTGCCTCTGGCACAATATTACAAATTCGAAGGTGTGCTTCGTGCTCGTCATCACTATCGGTGAATACCTCAAACAACATCGGACGATCCGTAATATCAGGCTTAAGAAAATGCTCATAAACACCGGAGAACTCTTCTTTCGTAGATGCTGTTAAATATTCAAAACCTAAATCTTCAGCATAGTGTCGAACTAAGCTCTTTGATTGAGAACCAAAATGCCCAGAAGCTGCAACAAATTTACTAGCGTCTTCACCCAGCGATGTATTACGATGCTTATATGTAAGAAATTCTGTTCCTTTCCCATTATTGACAAGAAGAATTCTCAAGTTTTTGCCGACATGTCGGTTCCCCAAAGAATTCATATCATAGAAGAATGCCAGATCGCCAACAATACAGTAAAATGGTCTATTGGGAGAGGCCCATGAAGCACCAATCAAACTTGAGAGGTTTCCATCAATGCCAAAGCCTCCTACATTGGAAGCAGAACTAACAGAAAGAGGCATATCGAAAAAGTTCCACGATCGCAAACTATTTAATATTGCAAAATGAACGGTTGCGTGCTCAGGAATACGATGAGCAAGACATGACGCCATCCAGATATTAGACAGCGGGAATTCGGGGATCGAATTTCGTAGTTCCTCATTCTTCGCAGCTAGCCTTGAATAATATGGTTCAGGTGCATGTTCAATGGCTTCGATATAATACTTAAAAAAATCAACTTCTCTCATTTGAAAAACATAAGTCAATTTTCTAAAGGTATCACGAATCTCTCCATCTTCGCTGACACGCCAGACTTCTTTTGCCCCGAGCTTGTAAATACTATAGTCTCCCGAAATCTCCCCGAGGTGTATCAATAGGTCAGGTTGATATTCAACCTTTGACAGGTTAATTTGGCATGCCAGCAAGGAGGGGGAAAAGCGATTCTCCCCTCGATAACTACTAGTATGGTCACACAATACTGCTGCTCCTGTCTTTTCGCAGAAATCTTCAACAGCTTTAGTTAACTCAGCTGAAAATTTGCCATGTGCTCCGATAAAGATGGCGACTTTTTTAGATGGAAGTTGCGGATAAGTGTGCGCGAGGGTCACGCGTTCAATTTTTCGAACCTCAGGCAGAGTATCAACAACATTAAACTTTCCCAATGAAGTCGGAAGGTTTAGGTGAACTGGACCGCCTCCACTTCTAGTGAGCTCTAAAATTGCTTTATTAGTCTTTATCTGACAATCCCATAGATCCTCGGCATCCTTTATTATAGGTAAACTAAGGCTCATCTTAAAAGCATCAGCTGGCATCACACTACGATCAATCACCTGTGCCAAATGATGCCCTACTTTTGAGATCTCCTGAGTCGCAGTTATAGCCAGAATGGGAAGTTTTCTATAATACGCCTCTGTCAGGGCTGGCAAGTAATTACGAGAAGCAGTCGCTCCTGTGCAAGTGATGATTACAGGCTCATCTACTTCTGCGGCGAGTCCACAAGCCATATATGCAGCAGAACGTTCGTCAACTGCGGAATACATCTCAAAATATGGATCATTCTGTAGACTCACCACAAAAGACGAATTCGCACTTCCTGGAGAAGCAACCACGCGAGTGATGCCATGCGCCTTTAATAAGGCAATGAGTATTAGAACATGCTTTTCATCTGTATATGGCTTTTTCATAGTAGTAAAAGGTTAGTGTATAGTAGCTTAAAATTCGCAGCGACGCATTTAGTATACTAATACGTCAAAAATCGATCAACTATCAACATCTGATAAAGACAGAATCTACTACTGATTATAGGACCTCTAATCCTCTTCTTCAATGACTAGCGTAAACGGCATTGCCCAATTACGCGTATCGTAGTGCTGTCCTTCAGCGTCAGTATAAAGGCTCGGAAAATCATGGCTGTCACTTAAATTGCCACGAAGTAAAACGCCACTTCCTAAGACGCGATTCCCATATTCTAGTGTAGCTCCAGCTGGATTTTCAGTACAGGTCAAACGAACTCTCGTAGGAGAAATCAAAGCCACCGAATCTAAAATAGACTCGCCCGAAGCGCTTTTAACTTCGAACCCATAGTTACTTGAAAAAGAATCACTAACAGGCTCGCTGGTGCTATTGCCTAAAGTAATGCTCCATTGGAGCGGAGGCACTGGCACATAAAATTGACAATCCAAATAACTCTCGTGAGCCGAGACTGATTTGATAGATAATGGCTCCCAAGGACGACGACGGAAGAGCACACGCTCAATGACTTGAGCAATTACTTCGCCCTTTGCGACTACGCTTTGCGGCGCGTAGTGAGTAGAGGGATTATATGGGTAGCGGGGGCCTACAGAATAAACGCGCCCTAAATTAGACTTGGTTCCTGAATCCTCATGTGCCACTTGAAATTGCTCATCTATCGGCAATACACCCGATTGTCCCGCATAGCTATGATTGTAGGTCACCGAGTCGGTAAAAACGAAGACATCTTCAAGCTGCCCTGTAATCGCTTTAATGCAGAGATTATAATAGTTCACCATGGCAGTGAATGACCCGGCATAAGATGTATTTGAATGGTCCGATTCTCCTTGAACCCAGACAATCGCTGCGACTTTGTAGCTGAGTCCCTGGTCATCTGCCAATTGCTTCGCACGTTCGACCTGTGCCAATGTTTGCGCAAATGCCCCCGTCCCGTAGTATCCAGTAAGTTGTGGAGAGAATGTTGAAAGATCTACGGTGTAGCGATAGGGATAGCTTTCGGGAGTCGTACGCTGACGAGCGTCCAACATGTAAATGGCCGCTCCTCCGATACCGGAAACACTTCCGAAAAAGCGTGCTCCGGTTCGGCGCGTCAATGCATTGCAAACAGTCGAAGCAAAGGATTCTGCATGCTTATCTTGCTCTAAGCTTTCATGTAGTGACTGGAAGCCCACCCCCTGCAGGGTTTGGCGATAATTCTCATATTGCCACGCAGTTGTGGCCTGACCGCCCGGTCCCCAAAAAACAGAATCCCCACCAACCTTCAGGGTCAAAACGCTATCAGTCGGAGCGCGTAGACCACTCCCGATCCACAGATCAAAATCTAATACAGTGGAATCCTTATGCGAAGCGGCCTCTGAACTGGTTGAGTAATACCTCCACATCAGCATCGGCCCAAACATTAAATTATCATATGGCTGCGTCGTTGTGATGGGGTCCCCATGCACTGCATTATACCCAACTGCATTGCTTTGCCCCGCGACAATCACATGATTGATATCTGCGGCGACATACTCAGCGCGAAGTTCCGGGGCTTTGCTCTCAACAGGCTGAAAATAAGCAACATTCTCGGAGATCAATTTTGAGAATCGAAAAAATGCACTCGGCGCCTCGGTCCGATAGCCCGTCACACCAGTGGCTCCTGAACCTGTAATTTGCTCGATTGCCTGCCAAGAATTTAGATCGAACGATTCCTCAACAATTAAGTTTTGATCGTAAGGAAGATCTATGTGCATTTCAAACTGAGAAGCATCCAACGAAAGCTGCGGATGAAATGAAGGCAACGCTTCGTCAGGATCCATCTCGAGTATTTGACTGATTATCGATTTGATGGATGCGCGTTCACCTGAGCTGAGATCTAGCACCTTTAGCCCATAGCCTCCATCTGAATTATTATACCAGTGATAACTATCATTAAAGTCATCAGGGCTCATACCGAGAATCGCGGTCGTCATTGACTGCGCGGCAATCCAATGTCCAATATTACCGTGATGGATGTCGTCAGCAAAGATTTGCCGAATGTTCTTCAAAGTGGAGAACGTTCCTGCATCTATGCGCTCTTCTAATTCAGCCAACATGTCCCCGACCCCGATATAACTCACATCCCAATCGGGATAATCGGTTTTCAAGCGATGATAGATCCAATGCAGCCCCTTACGATCACGGGCAAAACTATTTTCAGGACTGAAACTATCTTGCTCCCAGAGTGTTCGAAATCCGTCAGCCACCGCCTCGGGGCGACCTGGCCAAGTTGCATACAAATAGATTTCGGGGCGATTTTCGGGATAAGCGCCACGTTGTATATCGATCATTGTCTTGATCGCTTCTAACTCCGAATGCGCCGTGCCAGAAAAAGGCTGAAACACAATCGCAGACCATGGCTCACCCGTGAGTGCATCATAAATACTTCCATCGGTATAGGGCGCCTTCAAGGCTGCACAAGTGACAGTCGGATTTTCCAAGGTATTCGCCAAACTCTGCCCACAATTAGTATGAAAGTGCGGATCAATGGTCACACTGGCCCCTGGCACAACTGAAGGTAAATCTGCCTCACGAATGCGATGAGTTAGACTGTTTCCAACGAACAAGACACGCTGACTGACCGCCTCAAGTTTTAGCGTCCACAGGGCTAAAAAACAAAATACATAGACAGCACATCTATTAATATATCTAAAATGAAATAGATTCATATTAGCCGTATAGAAACATATGCACCCTTATTCAAACTATGTTATATAAAATAAGCTTAAGTGATAAGCTAGGCGACTGTAAAAATACTAGGCCTTTAAATGCTGAGCAAAATACTCGATGGTCTTCTTCAGCCCGGCTTCCAGCTGAATCTGGGGCTCCCAGCCGAGCACAGACTGAGCCTGTGTAATGTCGGGCTTGCGCTGCTTGGGATCGTCTTGCGGCATGGGGCGATAGACGATCTGCGACTGGCTGCCAGTAAGTTCGATCACCTTTTGCGCTAACTCAAGAATGGTGAACTCGCCGGGGTTGCCGATATTCATCGG
>CEUD01093846.1_pt1 | contig 21946 bp, 20 predicted proteins | sample 356481 | NCBI WGS metagenome assembly CEUD01 (sample SAMEA2623314, study PRJEB7988) | marine metagenome | isolation source: saline water (ENVO:00002010), including | reverse complement strand
AGCTAAGAACTTGCTTTCCTTTTTGAATCCCCTCCTCCATAAACCTGGATAAACGTGCACCTAGAGGTGTATCTCTCAATGCTTCAATCCCTGCACAAAAGAACGTTACAGTATGCCTACTTCCAACAGCTCCACCGACATTGCCTGAGGGAAATGCAAAATAAGAAGTGAAGTCTAATGAGCGCTCACAAATGTGTCTTATCTCAGGGTTATCATAATATTTTAGACTCTTTGCCAAAAAGCTCAAAGTACCAGACTGATAGCCTGGATCCGCACCATCGTATTCTAAGGACCAGCCCTCTTCTTCATTCAAAGTATCGAGCAAGATTTCTTTTAATTCCCTAATCCGTGGGCCAAGATCATTTCGATCCATTAAATTCAAGGCCTGAACTAGTGGCAAGTAAACAATTGCAACATGATTTGAGATCATATGCCCCTCGTCAGAGCATTTTAGAAAATCAACTCCGCTATCAATAACCTTCTCAAGTTTTTCCTTTGAAGTTTGCGAGATTGCATCGCCAACCAGTTCATAACAGTCAAGACAGGCATTCATGATATAACCTGTAGGACCGGCCCATCCTCTCTCATTTACATACCACTCATCAAAGGATCCATCAGAGTGTTGTATTTGATTTAATTGTTCTATCCCAAGTTCAATCCAGTCAATAATGACCTGTTTTTTAAAGTACGGACTCCCCTCTAAAACCCAAAGTTTGGCAAGAATACCAATACCCATCTGGAAAGTCGCACTGGAAAAATCTGAGGTTTTAAAGTGCCAGTAGTTTCTATCAAAGCTTCCAGAAGTTGAATCAAAAGGGTTTCGATTCATAAGGGTAAGGAGCCTGCGCGAGCTTACTAGAATATCTGCTAAGTATGGGCTATCCATTTAGTTTTTTCTCTTTACTTGTGCAAGTAACTCTAGAATCACTCCAAAAAAGAATAAATTGGCACCAGTGGATAATAACACGAAGAACAAAACAAACGACTGTCTTTCAATCATCTCAGGAAGTGAGAATTTTGTTTGAGCAAGAACAATCAAAATGTGTGCCATAGCAAGTAAGATCAGCGCGACACCAGCTCCAAATAAATAGCTTATGTGCTTGCCCGATCTAAGTATAAGCACAGGTAGAGTGTAAAATACATACTTAGGAATGGACAAAACAACTCTAGATTTGCCATGTTCCCTTCTAAGCCACTTTGATGATATTTCAATTATTTTAAATCCATTCTCGGCTGCGTCGATAATACTCTCTTGTACATACGTATGGGTTCCAAGAAGCTCAAGCTCTCTAACAACATCTGGAGTCACGGCCCTAATGCCACCGTGACTATCAGTGAGTGGCAACTTGGTAAACCTTCTTAAGATCCAGCTTAAAACAATAGTGCCAAAGCGATTTATAAATCGATATTTATAATCAATGAGACCCTTTTCTTTAAACCTAGAGCCCAAGACCAAATCTGCACGTTCTCTATCCTTTGCTTCAATAAAAACTGGAATTTCATTCAAGTCAACTTGTCCATCAGCATCAATTGATATTATAAGATCCGGATTTGATCTGGCCGCAGACTTAAGCCCTTTCAACATGGCAGTCCCCAGTCCCTTCCCACCGCCGACAACAACACGAGCACCATTTTCACTGGCAATCTTTCTAGTATCATCAGTGGAGTCGTCAGTTAAAACAATTTCGTGAATCTGGATTTCATTGTGTGCACAAACGTCTTTAATCTGACGAATGACTTGGCCTATAGTTGAGGCTTCGTTCTTGGTTGGAATGACAAAAGAAACTTTTTTAGACATTGGTTATTCTCCGATACCTTTAAACGTCATAGGCCATTTTTAGCTTTAAGCTTTTTGGGGCCGTATAATTCTTATTAAAACAAAGATCCAAAATATGGCCTTCATGGTTTTCAATATATTCAAGATCTCCTTCAGTTGGTTCCATCGCACCCAATACCAAGAGATCGCATTTGTCTGGAAGCTCAGAAGTATTAAATGCAGGTCTGCATACTTCTTTAGCTTTCAACTCCTCAAGTGCGATCATGTTATCTCTTACATAAATCTCTTTTTTGGGAATGTATGAAGGACGTTTTTGAAGCATATTGATTAAATCCATCATTGGGCTAGATCTTAGATCGTTGGTGCCTTCTTTAAAACTGGCACCAAAGAAAACTATCGTTTTAGGATTTATCTTTTCAATTGCACTAAAGCTTCTAAATAAATGTCGATTATTACTTTGAATAATTGAGGCAATAATTGGCGCCTCGATATGCTTTTCCTTGGCCAAATAGTCCAGAGCACTCACGTCCTTAGTCAAACATGGACCACCAAAAGCAAAACCCGGTCTTAAATATTTGGTTGAAATATTGAGCTTTGTATCTGAAAGAAAGCAGTCAACAAGTTCATCAACGTTAACTCCATAACCACTGGAGATGGATGCGATCTCATTAATATAGGCAACCTTTAAGGCATGAAAACTGTTATTTAAATACTTTAGCATCTCAGCTGATTCAAATTCCACAAGCTTAATATTATCAGTTCCCGAAAAAAGCTTCCCAAGAGTATAACTCCTTTTAGGATCGTGAACTCCTACAACGTGCATGTCCGGGTAGAGAAAATCTTCAACAGCATTTCCCTCTCTGAGAAACTCAGGGTGATAATACAGACTAATATTCTCATTATTTTTCAAAATGGGTAATAGATGTTTCTTAATGGTCCCGGGGGGAATGGTGCTTCTCAAAACTAAATCAAGCTTAAGTTCACCGGCCAAGCGAGATATTTCTTGAATCGTGTCAATAACCTGACCTAAGTAAACACTTCCGTCCAATTGGGTTGGTGTTCCTACGCATACAACAACCGCATCAATTCCACCAAGAGAGTCCAGGGAGCGAGTAAAACTGATCCTATGCTGATTGCGTTCCAAAAGCTCGGCAAGTCCTTGCTCTTCAATATAAAGCTTTTTGGAAATAAGCTTCTCCACTTTCTCCCTGCTAATTTCAACACCAATGACATCATGCCCATGCTCACTTAGACCCAAGGCCGCAACAAGGCCCACATTTCCCAATCCAAAAACAGCAACCTTCATGAATTAAGCTCCTTGCCTACCAGCTTTTCCATGTCACGAATAAACTGATTTCCACGATAACCTTTTTTAATCTTTCTAAGAATCTTGGTATTTGTTTTTAAGGTATCAAACCACTTTAAAACTTTCTCTCTATCACCTACGGCATGATAAAACGAAACTAAAAGAGAATTAATGAAGAACCTAGAACCAAAAAAATCTTCTGTTTCATAGAGGTATTCTAAAAACTTTCCACCATATTTTTTTAAATTTATTTTTTCCTTAGTAGAGATGATAGTAAATCTATTCCAAAACTTGCACTCTATATTAACATCCCTACTTACGAGATGAGACGGACACACTGATTTTTCGGACGGTATGATAGCAGATATTTGAATATCTTCTTCAGCATTCACAGTGTCAAAAACAATTCCATTATCAGGTACAGAACCAAACGGTTGCTTAACGCCTTCACCATAAACTCTAAACCTTGAGTCTTGTTGTTCATGCCCAAAGATACCAGCTCCGACGAAAACATCCCAACACCAAAAGGATTCAAAATCACACATTCCAAAAACATAGACTTTATCGGGACCATAGTCTTTAATCAATTTTTCATGAAGACCCTCCCAATCACGGCGAAAACTCACTTTTTCTTTATACCTAATAGAAGTATCGCCGAACAGACATAAGAATAGTGCCAAAGAGCCTACAGCGGCCTTAAGCCACAGAGTACCTTCCCTACAGATCAACCTTAAAGCAAATATGGTTGCAAGAACATAAAAGCAGGTGAAGTACCACCTCTGAAGTTGCCAAGCAACAATGACTTTATAAAAGAATTCAAAACTCGGTACCCAAATTAAAAGTCCAATAAATAAAGTTTTAAAGACAACACTTCTTTGCCTAACATTCTTTAAAGCTAAGACAAAACCAGACAAGAACACACTCAATGCCCAAAGTCCTGATCCCCGCCGACTGTAGAAAAACGTAATATAATTCTTAAGACTCCACCCTTCCAACCATTTATTAAAAGCATGGCCTGCATCAACCTTTATTTGTCCTGCTCCCTGGGCCGCTTCAAAAATATAGAGTTGAATAGGTAGAAAAAGTAATGCCGGAAGTAGTAAGGCAATACCAATCCACATACATTCTCTATACCTTTTATTGTCAACTGCTAGAAGAATCATGCAGGCCAATCCAAAACAGAACATTAGAAAAATAGGCTGCATTCCTACGGAGAAAAAAAACAGGTATGTGCACAGAGCAAAACTAAAAAGGTTTCTTTTAATATTATCTTGCAAGTAGAGCTTAAACGAAAGAGCACAAAAACTAAGTGTCATCATTGCAAGTCCCACAGGACGACCTTCTAGGGAGAGATATCTAACATCGAAGTCAAATGTGTAAAACAAACTTAATAAAATAGAAAAGAATACAAAGCCGCGAGTTCTGATAAATGCTAATTGAAAAATTATCAATGAAATAAGCATTGGAACAAATCCCATAAGCTTTGCGCTCATTTTTCCAAATCCTACAATCTCTCCAATTAGCCCACTTAAAATATAGCCACCAGCGGGTTGCTGCTCACTCGCAGAAAATAAAAAGATATCACCACGAGAGTTCATGATCTGGGAGTATTCATCCAGCCAAAAATTAACATCAGAGTAGCTTTGCCAAGTATTATATGAGAAAAAGACAGCTCCGAGCACCATTGTGATTACTGGAGTCCAGGACTTTGGATATTGATCATCATTACTAACTGAAGAGCGCAAACTAAAAATCGCCAATATTGTGCCCAAGGCCAAGATAATACAATGATAGTAAAACAGTTCATCAGCGTGGTATTGAAATCTTCCAAATATGTACAAAGTGCCCGCAAGAGTAAAAAGCAGGTATGCGCGTAGAATGCCGATCAACGAATTTCTCATATGTGAAAATATTTATGCTTGTATTTATTATCTTAATTTAGTGTATCATAGACCCAATAATTTAGGGTAGTTTGGTCCGCAATTTAATCATGAATTTTTTAAAAGCTTTAACCACATCCATTCTTACTTTGGCCCTTTTACTGGCACTTCTTTGGCAACTTGATTGGCAACAAATTTCAGCTGTCCTTGGACAGACAGATCCTTTATTTTTTTTAATGGCAATACTTCTTACCTGCTTCTCTTATTGTATTCATGCAATGAGGTGGAAGTTGTTTTTCTCAGGCCCAGGTACAGAAATGCACATTATATTTAAAACTGTGGTCATAGGGCATTTGTTTAATGCTTTGCTCCCAAGTAAGGCCGGTGAAATAATCCGTCCTATTTTTTTAAAAAGGACTAGTGGTATAGCCTATACCAACATCTTGGCAACATGCTTGGTAGAAAGGATTTTTGATGGGGTTTTAGTTCTAGGTTGCCTTGGGCTTGGTGCAGCATTTCTTGGAAAGGAAATTGTTGGCTCCCTCACCGCTGCGTGTATTATATTAGGCCTTTACTTCCTAATAGCTTCGATTTTAATTGCCTTATATTGGCACCAGGAGCGAATTCAAACTTTTAGTGCAAACATACTAAATAAAAAGATTCATCAAAAACTAGAATCCATAATCGCCGAACTCTCACTTGGAACGCGCAGACTAAACAAGCTTAAGTCTCTTAGAGTTTTAGCATATACAATAGTCTATTGCAGTTTAAATGTCGCCGCTGTGTGGTGTGCTCTTAGGTCAATTAACTTGCAAAGTGATTTGCAAACTCTAAAAGTTTCACTTCTTCTGGTGGGTACTTTAGGTATCTCATTGGCCCTGCCCTCACCACCAGCAAACATGGGTGTTTTTCACTTTACGGTTTACAGCGTGCTCGTATTCGCAAGTGGAGAGGATTTCACTTCGAACACATCTTTCATTTCGGCCGCAATCGTTATTCATCTTGCGGCCCTAATTCCAGACTTGCTTGTGGGTGGCCTCAGCTACTTCAGCTTCCCAAAACGATTGAGAGAGCTCCCCGTCAAAGCTAGTTAAGTGTCCAAACTAACCATTTAGATTTTTATTAACAACCTCATAGGTGTCATCACTAAGCTTTTGATCCAAAATCCTGCTTAGCTCACCGGCGAGAAGAGCTTTCCTTTTTTCATCCAAACGTTTTAGGTGGTTCATACTCTTAGCAAGCCTAGATGCCACCTGAGGATTATACGAATCGATCTCGATAATTTTATCAGCAATCCACTTATACCCTTCACCGCTTGGATCGTTAAATCTAAGATGATTATTCATAGAGAATCCACCGACCAAACTTCTTAATAGATTGGGCACTTTTTTATCATAAGCTTTGTTTTTAGTAAGCTCATCCAACTTCTCAAGGGTGATGTGAGAGTTACCAGAGTGAAGAGCAAACCACTTTTGCATTACGAGTGTTTCGTCCATCCACTTGTCATAAAATCTTTGAGAATAAGTATCACTCTTTTCTGGATAATTATTTACAAGACTGTTTAGTGCGGAAAACTCTTCAGTCATATTTGTGGCCTTATCAAATTGAGCCGCAGCAAGCTTAAAGAACTTTTCATCACTTTGTAGAGAAAGATATCCAAGACAAACTTGACGTAAAGATCTCTCTCCCATGGATTTTGCGCTCAAATCAAATTCTTTTCTCTCCAAGGAGTTGTATATTTTTTCAAATTGATCTTTGAACTTATCAGAGATTTGTTTTGCAAACCTCTCGCGAGCATAATGAGCGGCCTCAATAGTGTAAACGTCATAATCTTCGTCAATCTCTTTGACGGTTGGCAACGAGAGTGCATAAGCGAGATAGGCCTCTTCCAAATCTTTGTTGCCCAGAAGCTTCCCATAGGCACTAAAAAATGCCTCGCTTGCATCATATTCACTCGAGCATTGATAGGCACTCACAAATCTTTTCAACTCGCTTTTATAAAGCTCTTGAGCTGCTTCATAGCGAGAAAAGGTGTCACCGTCAAAGGCCATTAAATGTATGAGTTCCTTTTCAGAGGAGTTTTTCTGAAGAATTACAGGTGCACTAAATCCTCTGTTATATGAAACAACTGGCCTTGATTCAATTGATTCAAACTTAAAGCTTTGTCTCTTTTTATTTAATTCAAGCTTGCCATCAATAGGGAGCTCTTTTCCATTTGAGTCAATTAAACCAACATGAAATGGCATATGAAGACAATCATAGCCATCATGATCAATCTTGGCATGTTGTTCAAAAGTCAACTCGAACACTTTGTTTTCAGCATCATACGACTCTGTAACTTTGAGCCTTGGAGTGCCTTTTTGATGGTACCACATTTTAAAGTGATCCAAGCTAACTCCACTTGCATCGGCCATTGCGTTTACAAAGTCATCAGTTGTTACGGCCTGTCCATCGTGCCTTTTAAAATATAGATCCATCCCTTTTCTGAAATTACTTTCGCCAAAAAGCGTGTGTATCATCCTGATAACTTCGGCACCTTTTTCATAAACGGTTGCTGTATAAAAGTTGTTAATCTCTATATATGACTTCGGCTGAATAGGATGGCTCATTGGACCTTGGTCTTCTGGAAATTGATGTCTTCTCAGCATGACAACATCATCAATTCTTTTTACAGGCCTGCTTAGCATATCAGATGAAAACTCTTGGTCCCTAAACACAGTAAGGCCCTCTTTAAGAGTTAACTGGAACCAATCTCTACAAGTAACTCGGTTACCAGTCCAGTTATGAAAGTACTCATGCCCTATCACTGCCTCAATTCCAGCAAAATTAGCGTCTGTTGCTGTCTCTTTTTTTGCTAAAACGTAGGCTGAGTTAAATATATTAAGGCCCTTATTTTCCATGGCACCCATATTAAATGAATCTACGGCCACGATCATGTAGATATCAAGGTCATACTCTAGGCCAAATTTCTCCTCATCCCATTTCATGGAATATTTAAGAGATAGCATTGCGTGATCACACTTATCTTCATTGCCATGGTCCACAAAGATTTCAAGTTTCACAACGCGTCCACTTTTTGTAGTAAAACTGTCTTCAACCTTTGCCAAATCACCGGCCACCACAGCAAACAAATATGATGGCTTTGGGTGTGGGTCATGCCACACAACTTTTAATACTCCATCATTTTCTGTTTCTTCAATTTTGTTTCCATTGGCCAAAAGAATTGGAAATAGATCCTTCCTGGCCATTAGCGTTGTCGTGAACTCACTCATAACATCAGGTCGATCAAGGAAGTAAGTTATTTTTCTAAAACCTTGTGCTTCATTTTGGGTACAAAAAATATCCCCGGACTTGTAGAGTCCTTCACAAGAAAAGTTATTCTTTGGATTAATTTTCACTTTAACTTGTAAGACAAATTCATTTTTGGAAGTCTTAATACTCAAAGTTTTTGGTCCTACAGAGTACTCTTGTTCATTCAAGAGCCTTCCATCGATTTTCAATTCCAAAAGCTTAAGATCAACTCCATCAAGTACTAGTTCATTCTCATGTTCGCCATTTCTTCTCATGTACAGCTTGCTTTCAACAATTGTACGCTCTGCTTCGATATCAAAAGTTAAATCTGTCTTATCAATGAAGAATTCAGGTGCTTTGTAATCTTTTAAAAATATTTCTTTTGAAGTGCTCATACCGTTTTCCTTATCTGATTTTAAAGGAAATTGTAACGGCCAGCACTTCTAATGTTAATACCTTAACTAATGGAAAGCACTCGAATAAGTGATCTAAGGCCTAGATTATTGGTAACGGTATACATCCATATATAACCGAATCCATTTGTCGGCCAAAGGAGCATATAAAAAAATTAGTAAAGAGAAGTTAGTCCAAAGAAAAAACGGAAGCCATGCCTTTTCCTCACTACTTTTAGCGTACTTAAAAAACTCATACACAACCATTAATGCGAATGGAATCATAAGAATAAAGTACAAAAAGTAATAACTTACAAAGAATGGCGCCATAAATGCCAACAGTGCGTAAGCAAAAACATAAAATGAGATATGATAAATCGTTCTCTCTTTCCCTACAATAACAGGAAGTATTGGAAACTCCCCTCTTGCATAATCATCTTTAAACCTAATCGCCAAGGTCCAAAAATGGGGCATTTGCCATAAAAACATAACTAGAAAAAGGTAAACCGAGGCCGGAGATAGTATATCGTTATTGACAGCACTAAAACCTAAAACACCCGGAAGGGCACCAGGAACTGCCCCAGGGACTGCAGCAAACATCCACTTAGGCTTCCAATGCAAAGTATAAAGACCATTGTACAAAACAATAATTACAAGACCAATATAACAAGTTATTGGATTTACCCAAAATAAGATAAGGCTGCCCACAACCATATTGAAGGAGCTAATGCCAAAAGCTAGTGGCCTTGACATCTCACCACTGACAAGTGGACGATTTTTCGTTCGCTCCATCTTCTTGTCTCTATTAATTTCTTGAATTTGATTTAAGGCCAAACTCCCAGATGAAATAAGTGTTGTCCCCAATACCAAGGCAAGGAAGTGAAGAAAGCTAAAACTCCCCTCTACAGGAAAACCAATGCCGTAACCAGCAATAGCACTGATTACGACAAAAAAAACAATTCCGGATTTAAAAAGAGTTTTAAGCTGTTTATACATTGAGACTAGGCTCTAGTGAAAAGGTCCACAGCAGAAATAATAAATAGCAATGATATGAAACCGATTGAAGACAACATAATTGCTCTGTTCATCCAAGTATCATATTTAAGGTGCATAAACCAAAGGCCTACAACTGTGGCCTTAGCTGTTGCAATGATCATTGCTAATGTAAGGTTAAACTCCCCTAGATCAACATTCTTGGCAGTGTAAACAGTTAGAACTGTCAGAATTACCAAAGTAAGGAATGTAATCAAGTTCGTTTTAAATGGAACAACGTGATGTCCGCTCATATCTGACTCCAATTAAATTAAATACATTAAAGGGAAAAGGAAGATCCAAATAATATCAACAATGTGCCAATAAAGACCAACACCCTCAACAGATGTATAGTAGTCCTTGCTGAACTCATCATTTTTCAACCTTTTCATCAACCAAACCATAAGACCGATACCAACAAGAATGTGGATACCGTGAAGGCCAGTCATTACAAAGTAAAATGTCATAAACAATTTAGTTTGTGCTACTTCAACAGCCTCAGGGTTCCAAACACCAAGACCCGGGAACAATCCGTGATGAATCTTACCAGAGTACTCAAAGTACTTAACAATCATAAAGATGAAGGCACAAGCGGTTGTGATAACAACGTTTCTAAATGCCTTTTTATTTTGACCTTGCATACTATCAGTAACGGCCTGTGCCATTGTGAATGAACTCAGTAGAAGTACAATTGTATTAAAAGCACCAAGCTTCCAATCCAAAAGTGATCCACCTTCAACCCAAGCATCGTAATACTTAGTTCTGTAAATGAAGTACCCAGCAAACAACGCTCCAAACATCATTAACTCGGTGGCCATGAATAACCAAACACCCTGCTTCCCAGCCTCATGTTCTTGAATCATGGAATCAAAGTGATGAGAGTGCTCTACTCTCCTGTCTACTTTACCTGTACTCATAAGGCCTCCCAGATACTTTTGGTGATTTTTCAAAGTTAGTATGAATTGGTGGAGATGAAATAGTCCACTCTAAAGTTGTACCGTTAAATGGATCAACAGGTGCTTTTTCACCTTTGATAGCTGCCTTTATCAAAGCATAAATTGCCACACCAAAGCCCAATGCAAGAATCCAAGACCCAATGGTTGAAAGAACATGATAACCAGAGTAAATCCCGTCATATGTAGCATATCTTCTAGGCATCCCAAGCGATCCCATAATGAACTGCGGAAGGAAAGTTACATTGAATCCAATAAATACTAAAACGGCAGAGATTTTGCCCAAAAGCTCATCATACATTTTACCGGAGATCTTTGGCATCCAGTAAAACAGTCCGCCAAACATAGCTACGATAGCACCACCAAGCATTACATAGTGAAAGTGAGCAACAACAAAGTATGTATCATGCAAGTGAACATCTACAGCAAAAGCTCCAAGGAATAATCCAGTCAAACCACCGATAGTGAAAAGACATAGAAAAGATAGTGCATAAAGCATTGGAGTGCTTAGTGTAATTTGTCCCTTATAAAGAGTAGCAACCCAGTTAAATAACTTAATTGCAGTTGGAACCCCAACAAGCATAGTTAGTACAGTAAAGATTGTACCTGCGACAGGAGACTGTCCAGAAACGAACATGTGGTGTCCCCAAACCAAGAAAGAAATAAAAGTAATTGCAAGAGATGAAAATGCAATTGCTTTATAACCAAAGATCGTCTTCTGAGAGAAAGTAGAAATAATCTCAGAAACAATTCCAAATGCAGGAACGATCATAATATAAACTGCAGGGTGAGAATAGAACCAGAAAAAGTGTTGGAACAACACTGGATCACCACCAAGAGATGGATCAAAGATACCAACTCCAAAGATTCTCTCCGCCACAAGCAAGAGCAAAGTAATACCCAATACAGGCGTAGCGATTACTTGAAGGATAGCTGTTGCATAAACAGACCAAACAAAAAGCGGCATTCTCATCATTGTCATACCCTCACATCTTAACTTGTGAATCGTTACGATAAAGTTAAGACCTGTAAGAATCGATGAGAAGCCCATAACAAAAGCGCCAAAAACAACCATTGTAACAGCAGTCGCACTTTGGGCAGAGTATGGAGTATAGAATGTCCAACCAGTGTCAACGCCACCAAAGAACAAAGACCCGACAGCAATAACCGCACCAATAATTAAGCAGTACCAGCTTGCTAGGTTCAACTTAGGAAAAGCAACGTCTTTAGCACCAATCATAATAGGCATCATGAAGTTTCCAAGCATTGCAGGAACACCTGGAACAATAACCATGAAGACCATTATCGAACCGTGAAAAGTCATAACTTGGTTATAAACGTCAGCAGTCATAAACAACTTCTCTGCAGTCATAAGCTCAAGTCTAAGAGCAAGTGCGAAAAGCCCGCCAACAATAAAAAAAGCAATAATGGTGTAAATGTACATAACACCAATACGCTTATGATCTACGGTAGTTAACCATGACCACAAACCACTTGTTTCATTTAAGTAGTTAACGCCTTCATGCGATCCATGCGCGTTTGCGTTATCTACAGTTTTTGTATCAGCCACTTCGAGCCCCCTATTTTAGTGTTTTTAAATATTCAATAATGTAATCAATTTCTTTTTCAGAAAGCTGTCCAGCAAAAGAGTTCATCCTTGCAGGATAACCTTTAACTACCTTTGCATTAGGCTTAAGAATTGATTCCCTTATATACTCGGCGTTCGCCACAGCAGTAGTACCATCGGCAAACTCTCTTTCAGTGCCAACAAATCCATTAAGTGGTGGTCCGATGATTCTTTCCCCACCTACACTGTGACAAGTCGTACAGCCTTTACGGCTAAATAGTCTTGCACCAAGCTCAACAGGATCTGTAATATTGGCCTCTTTAATTTGACGATCTAACCACTTGTTGAATCTCTCTTCGGAAACAACTCTAATGGTTCCTCTCATCTCAGAGTGCTTAGTTCCACAATACTCGGCACAAAAGACTTTAAAATCACCTCTCATAGTAGGAGTGAAGCTATAACCTGTTTTCATGCCTGGAACAGTATCTCTTTTTGTTCTAAAGCTTGGAACATAAAAGCTGTGGATAACGTCTGTTGAAGTCATATCCAATAGGACTGGCTTATTTACTGGCAAGTACATTGTGTCCAAAGTACTAAACTGTTTGCCTTCTTTTTCGTAAGTGTACTCCCAAAGCCACTGCTTACCAGTAACTTTAACAACCATTGCATCCTCAGGCACATTCTCTCTTTCGTAGAAGGCCCAAACACCCCAAACAGCGATACCAATAAAAATAATTGTTGGTATTACAGTCCATAGTGTTTCTGCTAGTGCATTGTGAGGGATATAAGCAGATTTGTCGTTCTGACTGCGGTGGTACCTAATTACAAAAAATACCATCACTGCCATCAAGCCAAAAAAGCCGATAACACTCAACAACATGACCGAGTTGTACAAATCATCGATTAAGTACGCCTGCTTTGCCGCTCTATCAGGTAGAGTAAACCCGAACAGCAACGCCAAAATTTCACTGATGAATCCCATATCACATTCCCTTTAAACTTCGTTGCCGCGTTCCCGAAGCCAGAACCTTGCCAAGAAAATAATCAAAACAAGGGCTGCCAATGTTGCTGCGACACGCATTATATTATAAGCATAGAAAGCATACGTTTTCTTATTAGGATCATACTGAAGACAAAACAAAACAAGTCGATCAACAATATTTCCTATTTTGTTTTCGCTGGCCTCAACCAACGAAAGCCTCATTACCTGTGGATCAATATTGAGTCCATAATGGTAATAAGACAAAGCTCCTTGCGGAGTTAGAGCATACGCCGCAGCTGCGTGGGCATATTGCTCCATATTCGAGTCCCAAACATACTTGAAACCCACCTGAGCCGCCAGCTTCTTAATTGACTCTTCATCACCTGTGAGAAAGTGCCAACCATTCTCCGCCCCTGGACGATTGTATTCGCTTAGGTACAGATCTTTAGCCGCCTTAGCATCCTTTGGCCCCTCACGAGGATCAATGGATACAGCTATAAACTCAAACTTCTCCCCAACCTTCCAGTCAAACGCTCTAAAGCTTTTCATTAAAGAGCTAAAGTGCAAACTACACAGAGTTGGGCAGTTATAATATGCAAGCATTAAAAAAACCGGCTTTTCGGAAAAATACTCTCCCAACTTAACCGATCGTCCAGTAGAATCCTTAAATTCCAACCCTAAATCAACTTTCTCACCTAGATGTTCTTCGATTCCAATATCATCCAGATAATGCGGTTTTTCATTTTTCAGGCCGGTCTTAGATAACTCTAAAGGACCTTTCCCCCCTATAGCAAACGCCATAGAGGTGACAAAAAACATTAAGGCTACCAATTTTAAATTCATACAATTTCCACAAAAAGCTACATTCACGAAAATAACGTGAAATTACAGCGATTTTAATGTTTTTGTCTTGCCCAGATTATTATTTTAAAAAGTTAATCAGGCAAGTATAAATTGCGCTAAGCAGTTGTTTTATCTGCGCTTTTAAGCTCCACATGTTCAATGGTATTGATGTGGATCAAATCATAAATAGTCTTTACTGTTAAAAGAACTAAAACACATGCTCCCATCTGGTGAGCACTGGCCAAAGAAAGCTTAACCATACTAAGAATTGTGAACACTCCAAGAGCAAACTGAACAAATATCATAGTGCTCAGTAAATAAAAGTTTCTACGTATAGTCTTATTATTGATGCGCTGAGATGCAAGAACCAAAAAGTAAAAGGCAAAACCAAACAAGCTCCACCCAACACACCTGTGAATAAACTGAACACCAACATTACTTTCAAAGGCGAACTGCCAAAAACTATCATAAGAGTATAGGCCTGTAGGTATCCAATACCTGCCCATCTTTGGAAAAGTATTATATCCAATTCCAGCGTCCAGGCCTGCCACAAAAGCACCATACACAACTTGAAGAACAACAATGACACTAAAAATAGCAATCACCTTCCTTGCGTGTGTTGCAGTCCTTTGGGACAGATCATGCGTTTTCTGTTTAAGTTCAAGCATTAACCAATAGATATAGGCCATAATTATCAAGGCGAGTCCAAAATGGGCCGCAAGCCTATAATGGGAGACATCTGGCCTGTCAACAAGCCCACTTTTAACCATAAACCAACCAAGAAGACCTTGGGAGCCGCCTAAAACAAGTGCCAGCAACAGCTTTCGATTCCAGCCTTTATTTAGTTGTTTTCTAACAAAGAAGTAGAGATAAGGAAGAATAAAAACTAGTCCAATGAGTCTTCCAAAAAGACGGTGGAAGTACTCCCAGAAAAATATAAATTTAAACTCTTCCAGGTTCATCCTATTGTTAACAATCTTATATTCTGGAAACTGTTGATACTGTTTAAAGACTTCCAACCACTCCTGCTCATTCATAGGAGGAATGGCACCAAGCAGTGGTCTCCACTGAACCATAGAAAGCCCAGAGTCTGTGAGACGGGTCACCCCGCCAATAAACACCATACAAAGAACCATGGCCAGGGTCATCCCCAGCCAGATTGTTAACTGTCTCTTAGTGTCTTTAGAGAGATCTTCCATTACTTAACTTCAAGAATCTTACCCTTGGCAGTTTTGCCTTTAGATTGTTCTTTAATATAAGCTAAAAGCTTTTTGATTTGTTCTGGCTCAAGCATTTGCTCGGTCATTTTAATTGGCTCGTATTTTTTGTAAATTTTAACGGCAAGTGGGTCTGGAGTCTTATATTCCTCATCCTCTGGATCACCATCAATCATTCCAGGAGCGTATTGAATAAATTTAATGAGCCACTTTTCTTCTCTTCTTTCTGTAACACCGGCCAAGTCTGGACCAGTCTTGTCACCGCCACCAATTGAATGGCAAGTAGCACAGTTAGTAGTAAATTCTTTTTTTGCATCCCACGCGATTACAGAACTAGCCGAAAAAAGCATGGCCAATAGTATAGATATTTTCATTAGTCCTCCTGAAAGGGTCAGTTAAATCGACCTTAAAATAGTTGAAAATATAGCGAAAATATAGCGCCATTTCATGGATTTAGCCTATGACCCACGTCACCAATTAATTTTTACAAGTCGGTTGAAACCATTAATTGCGAAAAGCCTTTATTGATCGACTTTTTGACTTCAGCTATTGCGAAAGACGCCGATAGGAATAGCAACAGAAACTTTTTCGAAAGGGAATTCGTATGAAACAGCTTCAGTACCTATTTTTTGGCCTTGCCTTATTTATCTCAACCTCGTGTCTTAACCAAGGTAAATTACCTAAAATTCCGGGAGTTGATGGACCAAACCTCAATGTTCAAAACGGACAGATCGTTCTCTCCGTTGGTCTTGAGAAGGTGGACATCGCCGCAGGAATATCGTTGGCCATTCCAAAAATGCAACACTCCAGTGCTACTATTTCACCTGGTCAGTTTGGAGGCACTATTATTAAGGTTGCCTTTGATCCAAGAGATGTAGACAGCGACCATTTCAGAGTCGTGCCAGCAGAAACCCTTCCTGATGGAAGACCTTTCCCATTTACTATGGACGGAACACTTCCGGCATTGGCGCTAAATGTACCTAAACTACTGGACACAACTTTTTACGCCAGTAATGCAGTCTTTGGATTCTTTATTCCAGTCAGCTTGCCCGATGGAATGGATATCCCATTTGATATCCCTTTCAGACTAAGAATGAATGGAAAACAAGTAGGTATTGTCTCCTATATAAGAACTAACCATGAAGGCGAAGGATCCGGTGTGGTATTAATGCTTACAATGAAGCAAATCCAAGACAACCCAGAGTTTCAAACATTGCTAAAATACTCAAAAAGATACGAGTCAAAAGTTTTTTAGACAAAGCTTATCCGGCCAGACAATCCATACTGTCTGGCCACACTCCTTAAGGATTTCAACACCTTAACACCTCTATAACTTTTACAATCATATAGCTCCAAAAAATCAAAACCCCTATAATTTAGACTACTGTGAGGTTGAATTGATTACTAAAGTTATAGCTGCAACGGCCATGATGGCCCTACTCATTTCATGCGGAAAAGAAGTTGAGAATCAGGAAAAAGAAAAAAGTTCTCACTCTTTTCATAAAAGCGAGACAACAACAGATTCTCAGTCTTTACTTAATGCTCTTGAAGCTAATGAATCTCTTTTAGTAAGGGAAGCTCTTAAATCCACGTCAGTAGATGTAATTCTCCCTGGCGGTGAAACACCACTGACCTACGCGCTAAAAAACAACAAAATTTACATTTTAAAAGAAATTTTAGACAAGAAGCCAAACCTAAATCTTGCCAACAACTTTGGAGAAGCTCCCCTGCACCTGGCACTTGAGAGTAAAAATAAAGCAAGAGTGGCCTTGTTACTAAGGGGTGACCCAGATCTAGACATAGAAGATAAAACTGGTGACTCGGCATTAATTAAGGCCATTGAGCTTGGAGATGAATCGAGTGCGATTGAGTTAATTATTAAAGGTGCAACACTTCAGTGCTTGGAAAGTGCACACTCCTACTGTCCAGAGCTAATTATCGCAAGAGGATCAAGGCTTGAGAATGTTTCAAAGTTAATTTTGGACATCAAAAAAATCAAAAACCGCCAGCTTGATAAAGCGCTTCTTTCAGAGATACTGGCCGACCAGAACATTTACTTGCTTAGTTATCTATTTGAGAATCGCTCTCTTCTAGAGAAGGTTAATGGCATGGATTTAATATCTCTAGCTATGGATATGCCTGAAAACAAAGCACAAGCAATTCAAATAATGCTCTCTTATGGAATGAACCCCAATGGCGAGGAACAGGATTCTATCCAACCAATTTTCAAAGCAGTTATTAGTAATGATCTTCAATCTGCTGCTTCACTGCTTTATGCTGGAGCTGACCCGAACATCATAGATAAAGACGGCAAAACACCTTTAATGTATGCCTCTGAAGGCTTGTTCTATCCAATGGCAAATATTCTTATTCGAGGTTATAACGCTCAAGTTTCCCTAGAAAAAGATGAAAAAACTTATGACGCTTGTTCTGTCCTACCAGACAAAGGCAACTTCTTCTTTAGAAGACTAAGTATGAAACAGAGACAAAGCAGGTATGAGCTTATAGAGATTATGAATTGCTTTCGGAACTAGCTGCCCAGGGTGAAACTTTAACCAAAAGAAGCATCCCTGGAAGTGCTATAAAAGCACAAAAGGCAAAAAACCACACGTAACCCATTCCTTCAACCATTACTCCAGTGACGGCAGAAAATAAAGTCCTAGGCAGGGCCATTAATGAGGTCAAAAGTGCATATTGTGTCGCGGTAAACTTTCTATTGGTAATACTTGCCATATAGGCCATATAAGCCGTGGTTCCCATTCCTGAAGCAAGGTTTTCAAAAGCTATAACTCCAGTCAGAACAAGTAAATTGCTTCCGGCCATGGCCAATAGTGAAAACCCCACGGTGGAAATCATCTGGAGAAGCCCAAAAATCCATAAAGACTTTCCAATTCCAAGCTTCAGCATCGCCACTCCACCCAAAAGCCCCCCACCAATAGTGGCAGCAATACCGAATGTCTTAACAACACCAGCGATTTGGGTTTTATCAAAGCCTAGATCAATATAAAGTGGCATGCTCATATGAGCGGCCATTGAATCCCCTAGCTTGTACAAAAGGACAAAAAGTAGAATTATCAAGGCCTCTTTTCTTTGAAAAAACTCAACAAGAGGCTCAATTACGGCCTCTTTTAGAGATCTTGGCACAACTTCGCTCTTTGCTTCAATAGGAGCAAACAACGTTGAAATGGCCATAAGACCCATTAAAGAGCCCATAACCCAATAGACTTGCCCCCAAGAGATAAAGTCTGCAAGCCATAAAGCAAAGCCTCCAGAAATCCAAAGAGCACCCCTATACCCTGTGACATAAAGAGATGAGCCAAGACCCAACTCTTCATCACTTAAGGCCTCTCTTCTATACGCATCAATAACAATATCTTGAGACGCGCTAAAGAAGGTTATAATCACAACAAACAATGCAAAAAGAGCTGTCTGTTCTTTTGGATCAAGCACGCCTATTGAAAAGAACATAACCAAAAGTAGTGCTTGAAAAAGAAAAATATAGCCACGCCTTCTGCTTAAAAATGGCAAGGCATATCTATCAATAAGTGGAGACCAAAGGAATTTTAAACTATAGGGAAGGCCTGCTAGTGCAAAGACACCAATCGTGGCAAGGCTCACATCAGACTCTCTCATCCATGCTTGAAGAGTTGAACCTGCTAGAAGCAGTGGCAGCCCGGCCGATACCCCCTGAAGAAGTGTCGTAAGCATTTTCACATTTAAAATCTGATTAAGCATACTGGCGTTTTTCTCTATATGAGAAGGCCGACTTCGCTAACTTGTCTCTATCAAAAACCACTTTTTGTTTTTTACTGAAATCAATTTTCTTGATCTCTTCGCCAATATGTTTAGCAAGAAGAGGTGGAACAGCATTCCCAATCTGTCTAAACTGAGCTGTTTGCGAGCCTTTAAACACAAAGTTCATAGGAAAGCTCTGGCAAAGTGCCGCTTCTCTTACAGTCAGGTATCTACACTCAATTGGATGGTAGTACATTGTTCTAGACGTAAGGATCGTTGGAGCGGGAGCGTCCAAAGCAAGTCTTTGAAGTTTTGTCTGACGAAACCTTCCCTCAGATATCTCCTTCCAATTTACATCAAAGCGCAGCTTCTTAGGAAGGTATTTTAATTCATCTCTTTCATAACGGATTCCTGCTCCGGCAGGGATGTGCTTAAGTCTCTTTTTGTCCAATTCATTGGCCAGTTGAGCTTTATCAACTTCGTGGTTGTGTACATTTTTTCTTTTACTCAACTTATTAAGAACTTGCTCCACAGTAACTTTAGAACCTTTGGCCTTCTCTGGGTATTGAGGTAATCCACCCTTAACACCCATGATGATTGTTCTTCTTCTTTTGGAAGGAACCTTATAATCATCAGCGGACATCACGCGAGCATCCATGTTGTAGCCAAGTCTTTCGAACGATTTAAAAATCGCTTTCAGAGTTTGCTCATTCTTTTTCGCCAAAATACCCGTTACATTTTCAAATAGAACAACTTTTGGTTGGGTAATTTTCACAACTCTCACAAACTGCTTAAAAAGGGAGTTCCTAGTATCCTCGGCATCACCTCTTCCAACAGTGCTAAAGCCTTGGCAAGGAGGCCCTCCAACAACCATATCTATTGTTTGTCCATCAAGGATCTTTTCAAGAACTGATTTAGTAAGTTTATGAATATCCATTACATGCCCCTGAGCATGTGGGTGATTTGCTTTAAAGGACTCTATTGCGTCCTTGTCGATATCAACACCCAACAGACATTTATGCCCAGCAAGCTCTAGACCGTTTGAAAATCCACCGCACCCGCTAAACAGGTCAATAAAATTAAAGCTATCTTTATTCACTAAAAGGCCTCTATTCTCAATCATATTTATTTAAGATAAGTCTTTGATTATTCTAGCTTTCCTTGAAATCTTCTGTCTATATATTTATTCAAAACACTCGGAAATAAGAGGGATTAGAGCAGATTTGCACTGAATAGTTTTATGTTTAGACTTATGGCCTCTTAAAAGTTTAACTGCATCCTTAGGACAGCGCCCAATGCTTGCAATAAATTTAATAAGCTCCTTGTTGGCCTTCCCATCCACAGGTGGGGCGTTGAGCCTTACCTTTAACTCGCCACCATAAGTCCCTACAAACTCACTCCTCAATGCACCAGGAGTAACTTTAAGCTTAATAATTACTTCATCATCACTTAGATATTTGTACCATTCATCATTAGACATATGTACTCCAAAGCGGCCGGAACCAATTTTGCTTAGTTTAACTATTAGATAATTAAAAAACAAAGGAGAAAAGAATGTTAAATCCTGCAGAACACGAAAAGCTTTGGGATATGATAAAGCCTTTAAAATATGGAATGCTTACAACCATTGACCAAGGAAGACTTAGATCACGCCCTATGGCCTTAACACAAAGTGAATTTAGCGGAAGCATCTACTTCTTCACTAAGGACGACACACATAAGGTAGAAGAGATTAATAAAGAGCATCATGTAGGAATATCCTTTTCTTCCCCAGGCGATCATACCTATGTATCCCTATCTGGAGATGCCAACCTAACAAACGACAGGTCGCTTATTGAGAAGTTTTGGAGTCCTGCATTAAACGCATACTTTCCAGAAGGAAAGGAAGATCCTCACCTAGCACTTATGAAAATTGATATCAAAGAGTGTGAGTTTTGGGACTCCGACAGAGGCACAATGTCTAAATTGTTTGAAATGGCCAAAGCAATGAGCAAAGGAGAGCGTGCTCAAATGGGAGAGCATGGCAGGATGTAGCTTAGCTTTTAAGTGAAAACCAACTTCCAAATATTTTCTTTTCTGCCTTAGAAAGTTTGAAAGATAAAAATGGAGACCAGGCAGGTACCTTGGGAGTCGTTAAAAGCTTAAACCCGCACTCCTCAGGTGTGCGGTCTGCCTTTTTGCTATTACACTTTCCACAGCAAGCCACAATATTGGTCCAGCTTGTGTCTCCACCTCTACTCTTTGGAAAAACGTGGTCCAGAGTAAGCTCAACGGCCAAAAATTTTTTGTAGCAATACTGGCATATGAACTTATCTCTGTAGAAGACATTTGATCTATTGAATTTGACCTGTCCTATTGTATTTACTTTTTTATACAGACGTAAAACTTTGGGAAGCTTGAAAGAGCTCGAGGGAGATCGGATTTCAATATCATCGTGATAATCAACAACTTCGGCCCTTTCGGTAAAGAACAGAGTCATGGCCTTTTTCCAATCGATGATTTTCACTGGGAAATAAGTAGCGTCCAGAACAAGTGCTTTCATTATTTCTCCTTACCTAAACATTTTACATTGAAACACGCCTCTAAAGCAAATTTCAGCGAATAGGCAATTCTGGATTGACAATTAAGTCCTTAAGTTATTAAATTTACGGAATGCACGGGTGGTGGAATGGTAGACACGCATGGTTGAGGGCCATGTGGGCGCAAGCCTGTGAGGGTTCAAGTCCCTCTCCGTGCACCACTTATCAAACTCGAACTGTAAAGCCTTGACTCTCATCCCTTCCTTTGTTGAAAGGCTTTTTTGTTTCTGGAATCATCTTTATTTTGTCTACATTGCAATGAGTATCCACTAAGTCGACTCCAAAGAGCCTCAGGTACCAGTCAAGGACATTAAAGGTACGCCCAAAATGAGAGACCGATTATTAATAGCTCAATCTTAAATTTTAAAATATGCACAGTATTTGGGTTGCTC
>CEUD01117660.1_pt1 | contig 22130 bp, 15 predicted proteins | sample 356481 | NCBI WGS metagenome assembly CEUD01 (sample SAMEA2623314, study PRJEB7988) | marine metagenome | isolation source: saline water (ENVO:00002010), including | reverse complement strand
AACGTGAATCCGAGGTGGTATAGCCACGGCGATCCACCCGCCGCAAGTCCTCCACCCAGGCCAGTGCCTTTTCGCTGAACTGCGTGAGTTGGTACACATAGCTATTCTGCGCCTCCACGAAACGCTTCTGTAAGAGACGATGACTCTCCTCGCACCACTGATTCAAATAAAACCTCGCATCACGCGGCATAGCATCCGGGTCCGCTGCACGCGCGTCCTGCAAATGCCGATCCAAGAGCGCCTCCAAGTCTTCTTCCGGGATTTGCGTTAGCCCTTCTTCTTTAAAACTTACGTAGAAAAAGCCCAAAACAAAGCAAGCGCTCGGGCTCCGCAGCAATTTCAGCGTCGGGCTCTTGGCAAAATAGGGATCGAAAATCGAGGACATCGCATCAGAAAGTTGAAGAGTCGCGAAGCTGTCAATCTGTAGCGATGCGAAGATAAACGATCTCTGGTAGCCATGTGATAGACTGCCGGTTGATCACGCCAGCTCGAGGCACAAAAAAAACGACTCTCCTTTGAGGGAGAGCCGTTGTAGAAATTGATTAGCAAGTAATTACCAAATTACCCAATTACCAAATTACCAAGTTACCAAGTGCGCTTCTTGTGGCGATTGGACTTCAAACGCTTGCGACGTTTGTGGTTGTTCATCTTGAGACGGCGTTTTTTCTTGAGGTTACCCATGTGTAAATTGCTGTTGAAATTAGTGGAAACGTGCGAAAGAGCCAGAAAAGCTGCCTAGTGTAAAGCGTTTTTTCAAATGAGTTGATGCGCGCATTGCTCTTGAGCCCGTACCAGCACTGACTTGGCCGCTTCCAGCTCCGCACAATCAGCTATGCAATCCACAGTTTGCCCTAAAGCCAGACCATCGATACCGTCCATCACTTCGATGCCATTACTGGCGTTGGTCACGAAGGCAGCCTCGACTCCCAGCAAGACCTCCGGGGCGACGTGGCCCTCAACCACAGCGAGCTCGGGAGCACGCAGCAGGGCAGCCCGGGTCACACCGGGCAAAATACCAGACACCAGCGAAGGGGTGTATAAACGACCGTCTTTGACGAAAAAGAAGTTCGCTGTGGTGGTTTCGGCGATCTGACCGGCCTCATCCGTGCGCAGCACATCGTAATAGCCCTGTGCACGCGCACGGGCAAGCAGGTGCATCGCCTCCATGTAATTGTGCGTTTTATGTCCTGCCAAGAGTGAGCGCGAAAAGACCGGGCAAGTGGTATCGAGCTGTAGGCGCCGCCCTTTCGGTGTAGGCAACGGGGGACGTGCGTAGACATAGAGACATGTGCCCGAGGCAGCTTTGAGTAGGGAGAGCTTCAGAGTGCCGCTCTCGATGGCTGAACTGGTGACAAGCTCGCGCAAGGCATCCTGCACCGCAATCTCGGGCGGAAGCTTGAGCTCGAAATGCCGCGCGGAGCGTGTCAGGCGGGCCCAATGGTCTTGCCAGAAATAGAGACGGCCCGCCTCGTAACGCATGGTTTCGAAAAGCCCGAAGCCATGCGCAAAGCCGGGCGCAGTGGGCGCGAGCATCACACACTCAGTGGGCGGAATTATGAGGATGTCTGGCATAATTGATCGATCGCCTCGCGAATGGCGCGGGCTTTATCTAAGGTTTCTTGGTATTCGGCCTCTGGCTGTGAGTCCCATACGATCCCGCCGCCCACTTGATAATCAAGTTGGCCTGCTTTCAGGTGCAGACTGCGAATGGCGATATTAAACTCGGCATCGCCATCGAAGCCGATGTATCCGATGGAGCCGCAATAGGCGCCACGCCGTACAGGTTCGAGCTCTTCGATGATTTCCATCGCACGCACTTTGGGCGCGCCGGTGATAGAGCCGCCGGGGAAAAGCGCCGCCAAGGCATCGTAGACATCCTTGCCCTCTCTGAGCCTGGCTTTGACGCGCGCAGTCTGGTGAATGACACGCGCATAATGCTCCAACTGATACAATCCTTCGACCTGCACCGAGCCGAATTCCGCGATACGCCCCAGATCATTACGCTCGAGATCGACGATCATCAACAACTCCGCTCGGTCCTTTTCTGAAGCACGCAGAGCGGCCGCTTGCTGCAAGTCCTCTTCTGCGCTCGCACCACGCGGGCGGGTACCCTTGATCGGCCGCGTCTCCAGCGCACGACCGCGCTTTTGCAAAAACTGCTCCGGTGAAGTGGAAATGAGCTGCCAGTCGCCCAGATCCAGATAGGCCCCGTAAGGGGCAGGATTGCCGCGACGGAGCGCTTGATACAGTGCAATGCTGTCACCCTCAAAGGTGCAACGGGCACGCTGGGAGAGATTCACCTGATACACGTCGCCGCTGGCAATATAGTCACGCACACGCTGCACCGCAGTGCAGAAATCGGCCTTTGAAAAGTTCCATTGCCAAGCGCCGCGGCGGGCAGGCATGGCCGCCGAGGCGCCCGTGGTAGGGGCTTCACTGGTGACGCCCGCCGCAGTTTGGCAAAACGGAAGCGACTCAGAGCTGACGCGAGCTGACTCTGATGCGGGCGTGACAAGTCGCGCCCCTACGATTGACCGCAGGCGCTCAATCACCGCGTCCGCAGCTATGTGAACATCATGCCCGATCAAATACAGCATTCCACTCTGGTGATTGAGTGCCGCCACACCATCGTAGAGGCCGAAGGACATATCGGGAATCGAGCGGTCATCTTGTGCGAGGCAGGGCACGCGCTCTAAGCGCCGCCCATAGTCATAACTCAGGTAACCGACCGCTCCCCCGGTGAATGGAATCTCTGGATGCGATTCCAATGGATAGGCCTGCATCGCCTGACGCAGATCCTCCAGATCTCCGGTAACCGTTTGAAAGGGATCTGAGCCAAAAAAACTCCAGGCCCCCAAGCCATCATTGGACTGCGCACTATCCAAGACAAAGGACAGCGGCTGCCGTCCGAAGCACTCCACGAGCGCTTCCACTGAGGGTGGATTCTGGATTTCGAGGACTTTCATCCTTAAATTAGTGGCGGCTCGCCCGACGGATCATCCAAAAGCCAATGCTTTGAAAAATTATATTAGGCAACCAGATCAATAGATCCGGACGCAATGCGGGCAAGTCTTCTAACCAACTGACCATGATGATCAAAAAGTAGTAGCTCATGGCGATCACCAGCGCGATGCCAAGGTTGGCATATGTTTCTTTGCGCCCCACTTGAATCGCCAGTGGTACTCCAAAAACCGCCAAGGAAAACACAGAAAATGCCAGCGCAAAATTCTTCTGAATGTGCATCTGCACCTTCAGCCGTTCCTCCGTCATCCCCTCCCCGGTCTCAGCTTCCTTGTCCAGCTCGGCCTGCCGCCGTTCCATCAGCTGGGCAAAAGTCATCTCCTTAGTGCGCACCTTGCGCTTACGATCACTCTCACCAAACAATTGATCCAATGGCAGAGCAATCGGCAGTTCACCGAAAAACAAAGAGTCCGGCATTTCTCCGCCGAAGGCTTCAGGATTATCTGCATCCCGCTGTTCGGCAGTGCCATTTTTGAGCGTAAGAATTAGGTCCTTATTCACTTCATCGTATAGCAACTCCCCCTCCGCTGCGCGCAGGAATAAGGTGACACGCTGCTGACTATCCAGCTCCCAGATCCAAAAATCCTTCATGATCGAGCCATCGCGCCCACCCATATAGATCACGTAACCAGGAAACTCGTGAATAAAGCGGCGCTCCTCGATGAAGCCGACAGGATTGTCCGTGAGCGCACTCGCCATCAGCGCCTTCCGCTCGACACGCGACTGTGGCGCATAATGTAGATTCACTACCACCGCGACCACCATGCCCACGCAAGCGATCAAAAAAACCGGGGCCGCAATCTGGTATAAACTCAGCCCCGCCGACTTCATCGCGGTAATTTCCCGCTGCGACGACAAGCGCCCCAATGCAATCAAAGTGCCGGTCAACATCCCCAGCGGCAGAGCAAAGGAAGCCACATAGGGGATCAAAAGCCCCAGCACTTTCAAAAAGACCCATACGTCCAACTTGCCCGCAACCACCAATTCAGCCACATCGCGCAGCGCATTCCCCACCAGCAGCACAAAAATAAAGAGCCCCATAGCCAAGCCAGTGGCGACCAGGATCTCTTTAAGTATATGGCGATGTAGCAAATTAAGCATATCAAGGTAGTGACAAGCTTCCAGCTGCTCGTCCAACAAAATTCGACAAGCTGGAAGCTTGTCACTACGCCCATCAAGCGCACACTGCGCCGCATGAGTACTCAAAACGACGAAGTTATCCAGATTTTTAAAGACAGCGGCGCCCTACTTGAAGGCCACTTCCTCCTCCGCTCGGGGCTACATAGCGCACACTTTTTTCAATGCGCCCAAGTCTGCCAATACATGGATAAAGTCACTCGTCTGGCCGAAATTATGGTGCCGATGCTCAAAGAATACGGCGCCACCACCGTGGTAGGCCCCGCTATGGGCGGCCTGGTGATCGGACAAGAAGTGGCACGCCAACTGGGCCTGCGCTTTGTCTTCCTCGAAAAAGTGGACGACAAACTGGCACTACGCCGCAATTTCAAATTTGAGCCGGGCGAAAAAGTGCTGATCGTCGAAGACGTGATCACCCGCGGTGGCCGCGTGGTCGAAGCACTGGAACAATGCCGCGCCCACGGAGCCGAGCCCGTCGCGGTCGGCGTGATCGTAGACCGCAGCCAAGGCAAGACACGCTTTGACGTGCCCCACCACAGCCTGGCCGAGCTCAGCTTCCCCACCTACGAAGCCGATCAGCTTCCTCCAGAGCTACAAGGAACGGAAGCCATCAAGCCGGGCAGTTAAGCGTCTCTTAACATCTCCGCGGATTGCGACTTACATCGCGTCCAGGTCGACCATAATCTCGCGGGGGCTGGAGCCGTTCTCTGGACCGACGATGCCGCGCTCTTCCAGCTCTTCCATCAAGCGGGCAGCGCGGTTATAACCAATCCTTAAGCGGCGTTGCAACATAGAGGTGGACGCACGCTTGGTGCTACGCAGCACATCGATGGCGTCGGGCAAAAGCTCGTCGCCGTCGCTAGGACCTCCATCGTCACCGCCTCCAGTATCGTCGCCACCTGCGTCGATTTGCTTCTGCACATCTTCCGCAAATTGAGGCGGGTCGTTCTTCTCCTGGAGGAACTCGACGATGGCATTGATTTCGTCGTCGGAAACGAAAGCACCTTGGGCACGCACCAGGTTGGAAGTGCCTGGAGGAATGAAGAGCATGTCCCCCTTGCCAATCAGGGCTTCAGCTCCGCCGCCATCGAGGATGGTGCGACTGTCAATTTTCGAAGCGACCTTGAAGGAAATGCGGCTCGGCAAATTGGCCTTAATCACACCGGTGATCACGTTCACCGAAGGACGTTGGGTCGCGAGGATCAAGTGAATCCCAGCGGCACGAGCCAGCTGTGCGATACGGGCGATGCAGGTCTCGATATCGGCAGGGGCGACCATCATCAGGTCAGCAAGCTCGTCGATCACGCAAACGATATAGGGCAACTTCTTGCGAGGGATCTCGAAAGCGTCGTCATCGCGGGGCACCTCCATGTTTTGCAGGGCCGCGCGCTCTTCGGGGCTCATGTCTGCATCCATGGCCTCGGCCTTAGCTTGCTCTTCCTTGTCCTTGGCGATCTTGGCATTGAAGCCAGCGATGTTGCGCACATTGGTCTTGGCGAAAATCTGGTAACGGTGCTCCATTTCGGCGATCAACCATTTGAGTGCGCCCGGCACCTTCTTCGCCTCGGTGACGACTGGGATCAACATATGAGGCAGCGCATTATACATCTGCATTTCCACCACTTTTGGATCGACCATGATAAAGCGCAGGTCTTCGGGGCCCGAGTGATAAAGTAGCGATGCGATAATGGCGTTAATGCACACCGTCTTACCCGAACCAGTCGAACCAGCGATCAAGACGTGCGGCATCTTAGTCAAATCGGTGACCATGGGCTTACCAGTGACATCCTTACCAAGCACGACCGGAATCTCGGCATCGGCATCCGCCCAAGCCTTGGACTCCACGATGTCGCGCATGCACACTGCCAGCGAGATGCGGTTGGGCACTTCGATGCCGACGGTGCCCTTGCCTGGCACGGGTGCAAGGATACGCACCGACATGGCCTTGAGGCCAAGCGCGATGTTCTTATCAAGATTCACAATCTTTTCCACACGCACGCCGGGCGCAGGAGTGACTTCATAGCGAGTGATCACCGGCCCGGTATGAATCTCCCCGGGTATGACCTTCACACCGAACTCGTCGAGTGTGCGCACGAGGGCGCTCATGGTGCCCGCGTGGTCTTCGGGTGCGATCGTGCTCGCATCTGGAGCCTCGGAAAGTAGGCTTAACGGAGGGAAGACATAGTCCCCACGACGCTCAGGAATGCTGGCCACTGCCTTCTCAGTTTTCTCGCCGCTGATGATCTTGATCGTGGCAGGGTCGAGTGCGGGCTTCTTGGGCTCCGGCTCAGGCTCGGACTCGGGTGGCTTAGGCATGAGTTTTTTCTTCTTCGATGCCGCAGCTGCCACACTGCTCGCCGCCAAAGGAGTCGGCGCGCTGCTGAGCAAAGAAGGTTTACGCCCATCATCGGGAAGCTCATCATCGCCATCCACGTCAGCAGCTGCCTTCGCCGCTGCCTGCTTGGCAGGCTTGGCCGATTTTTTTTCTTTTTTGGCGGCCGCTGCGTCCTCTTTCGCCCGTGCTTTAGCCGCCGCGGCCTCTTCTTTAGCTTGGGCTTTGGCCTGTGCGGCTTCCTCCTTGGCGACACGTTTGGCCTCAGCACGCTCCGCTTTACGCGCTTTGCGCACCTCTTTGGACTGGGCACGGTTCTCTAAAAATTCGCGATAGCGTGTTTGCAAATACTCGAAAAAATGGCCGAGATTGTCCGTAAACACCAACAAGGAGCCAATGATGAAGCCCATCAATAAGATCAAAAACGCGCCAAAGGGGCCAATGTAGGGTTCCAAGACCACGGGCCCAATAAATTCACCCACAACTCCACCAAAGCCATTAGAGAGTTGGTTCTCAAACAAACTGCCCGCAGCGCTGCTAGCGGGGCGCATCATCGCAATCAGTCCAGACACGCAAAAGACAGCCAATGGCGAGGCGATTCCAGTCAGCAAACGCTTGCCATGCTCTTGCTGCACCAGCAGACGCACGCCAAACCAGAGTAAGAAAAGTGGCACTAAGAGCACCGCGACACCAAGGAAATGAAAACCAAAGAAGCCAACATAGCTGCCAAAAAGGCCGACTAAGTTCGGGTCGGTCGGATTGGTCGCATTATATTGCTCGGTGTTATAGTCAAAGACCGAAACAGCGACCAGTGCGGCAATAGTAAATAGCAACAATCCCAGCACTGGGCGTGAGCGTGCTTTACGTGGCTGAGAAACCACTTTTTTCTTTACGACTTTTTTCTTTGCTTTTCGTGCCATGTAAGAGGAGAGAAATTAAACGCAGATGCGTGAATAACAAGATTCGATTGAGTATCGCATTCTCTGGGAAATCCAGCAAGAAACAGTGCTATGGAATTACTGACATTTACTCCACTATATATGGAACGCGTTTGGGGCGGTCGCGGCCTCGAAGCCAAACTCGGCCGCACACTCCCCGAAGGTAAGGTAATTGGCGAGAGCTGGGAACTAGTCGACCGCAAAGATGAACAATCCGTCGTCGCCTCAGGAACGCACGCCGGCAAAAGCATTCGCGAACTGCTCGAAAGCTCGGCCTCCGAAATCCTGGGCCCAGGACGTGACGGCTCGCAGCCCTTTCCAATTTTGATCAAATGGCTGGATTGCCAAGATCGACTCTCGCTACAAGTTCACCCGCCCGCCGAGATCGCCCCCTCACTAGGTGGCGAGCCCAAGACCGAGAACTGGTACATCGCGGAGTGCGACGAAGGGGCCTCCTTGATCGTCGGCCTCAAAAATGGCGTGACTCGCGAGCAATTCACTCAAGCGCTGGCAGAGAACCAAGCAGAAGACTGCGTCCACCGCTTCCCCGTCAAAGCGGGTGACTCCATCTTAGTCGAAAGCGGCCGCATGCACGCGATCGACGCGGGTAATTTGATCCTAGAGATCCAACAAAACTCCGACACCACTTACCGCGTCTACGACTGGGGCCGCGTGGGGCTGGACGGCGCACCGCGCCAATTGCACATTGAAGAATCACTCAAATCGATCGATTTCGATGACTACGAGCCAGAAACACTCAAGATCGTGCCTGGCACGCAAACCTTAGCTGACTGCAAGGAATTCCGCATTCGTAAATTCGAACTTCAAGCGGGTGACGAAGCACTCGAACTGCCCGCGGGTGAAGGTGCACGTTTAATCCACGTCGTCAGCGGCCAAGTGAGCGAGCGCCACAGCGGCGCCACACTGAGAAAAGGCAGCAACTACCTGCAGCCCTATGTGACGAGTGTCAGCCTAAGCGCAGAGGAGCCCACCACACTGCTCGTGACAGATCAGTTTTAACAAAAAAAAGCGCCTCACCGAAGATTCGGTGAGGCGCTCTTATTAAAAAACCGAAGCAAAGAAATTAGTGCGAGCAACCACAGCCGCCTTGCTGTTCTTTGTCGTCGTTGCAGCATTCACCTTCGCCTTTGCCTTCTTCCGAGCTGCAGCATTCGCCTTCGCCACCTCCGCCGCCGCAGCAACCGCCGCCTTGGTGGATGTGGCCATGTGCCAACTCTTCTTCAGTCGCCTCGCGCACGTCTTGCACAGTCACATTGAAGTTAAGGTGCTTGCCAGCGAGTGGATGATTGCCGTCGACGGTGACATTGTCTTCTTCGACCTTAACCACACGGACTGACACCGGGCCTTGATCTGTACTAGCTTGAAATTGCATGCCGACTTCCAGCGTCTCAACACCTTGGAAGCGGTCACGAGGCACGACTTGCTCTAGTGCGGGGTTGGGTGCACCATAGCCATCTTCCGGAGCCACGCGCACTTCAACAGTGTCCCCCGCAGCCTTACCTACAAGCGCAGCTTCGAGACCCGGGATGATGTTTTTGTGCCCATGGAGATATGTCAGAGGTTGTCCGGGCTGAGATTGATCGAGTAATGTTCCTTCGTCGTCTTTAAGCGCGTAGTCCATAGCGACGACTGTTCCTTCTGCGATTTGCATAATATTTGGTATTGGTGTTTCTAATTAGTGGAGAACGGGTAGCGATAGCAGAAAGCGGCGTGGGGTCAAAAGCGAAAGCGATTTATTTATATGCAGGGGCTTGGCTGGGCGAACTCACTTGACGCAGGGCGCATAAACAGGGTTTCTTTGGAAAACTAACCACAGTCCGGCACATGCCCATACAAGATAATCCGCTCTTCCGCCGTCTCCACCAACACGCTCAAAAGCGGCTGGTATTCGATCCTGGTGTCTCTCGCAGCAAGCAACTGCCCGCTTATAAGCGCTACATGCAGCTGGAAAATGTCATGCTGGAACGCATGCACCACAAGGGCGAATCGGGACGCAAGGTCTGCCAAGCACGTGCCGCCATGATCGACGTGGTGATCGAGAACTTATTCCTCGCCGCACTGGACCTCTATGCCACCGAGCACGGCGCACTGCCCTGTAAAATGGCGATTCTAGCCACTGGTGGCTACGGAAGACGCGAGCTCAACCCCCATAGCGACATAGATATCATGTTTCTCTATCCCCTCAAAGCGGCGGGGCACGATTATCAGAAATTCCAAGAAGTCGTGACCGAAGAAGTGCTCTACCCCCTCTGGGACCTCGGGCTCAAAATCGGGCACGCCTCTCGTAACTCGAAAGAAGTCATCGAAGAGTGCCGTAAAGAGGTACAATCAAAAAATGCAATTCTGGAATCACGTATTATTTGCGGCTCTGAGCCTCTCTATAATAGTATGCGCGGCCGCTTCGAAGAATTCGTTAAAAAAGAGAACTCTAAAGTCTATATTCAACAACGCTTGCAAGACGAACTGGAGCGACACGCGAAATCGGGCAATACCATCTATTTGCAAGAGCCAGACATCAAAAACGGAGTCGGCGGTCTGCGCGATTATCAAAACATCCTTTGGATGGCACATATTAAGTACGGCTTTCGCTCCTTTCGAGATCTCGTAAAAGCCAAGCTACTGCGCGACGACGAGCGCAAAGCCATGGTGGATTCCTACGACTTCTTACTGCGTGCTCGCACCGAACTACACCTGCAAAATCGCCGCCCCACAGATAAGCTGGACCTAGAACAGCAGCCCAATATTGCAGAAAAATTAGACTATCCTCAAAAAAACATTTTTGAGCGCGTTGAGTCCTTTATGAAGGACTACTACACAGCAGCCCGCACCATTTACCAGACCAGCGAGATGCTAAAGGAACGCATGGCCTTAGAGGCGGCGACAGGCGAAAAGACACGCATCAGCTTCCGCGAAGCTCTGCGCGCGCACCAGCACCTCCCCATCAAGAAAGTCGAAGGCTTTCAACTGCACGAAAAAGTGCTGTCAGTCGACAGCCCCAATGTCTTTAAAGATGATCCCGTACGCCTGATTCGGATCTTTCGCTTAGCACAGCAATTTGGTGCGCGCCTGGACCCAGACCTACGCTATCTCATCACGCGATCAATCCCACTGATCGATCATAATATCATCAACAGCAAATCAGCGGCAAAAAGCTTCTGCTCTATTCTACGTAGCCCGGGCGAAGTCTACCCCATCCTCATGCAAATGCATGAAATGGGTGTGCTGGGACGTTACTTGCCTGAATTCGGCGAGCTCACCTGTATGGTACAGCACGAATACTACCACCGCTACACCGCCGATGCACACGTACTACGCACGATCCGCCACCTCGATCGTGTATTTAGCAAGCACAACGATGAATACAGTCGCTACGAAAAAGAATTACGAAAAAATGACGACCCACTGCTACTTTACCTAATCCTACTGCTACACGACATCGGAAAAGCCGAAGGCGTTAAAGATCATGATGTTAATGGCGTAAGAATCGCGCAGCCCATCTTAAACCGTTTTGACATCGGTCAAGATCAACAGGAACAAATTCTATTTATTATCCGCAGCCACCTAGAAATGGCACGATTCTGGCAACGGTTTGACCTAGACGATCCCAAAACAGCGGCCTCCTTTGCTGAATTCATCGAAGACCCGCAAAAACTCAGATTTCTATACGTACATACCTACTGCGACGCCCGCGGAACTGCCCCCACCTTGTGGAACAGTTACAAGGATGCCATGCACCGCACACTTTACGTTAGAACACTTGAGCAGTTTGAGGACGACGCAATTATTGAACAAAAGCGGAAGAACCAAATTAACATGCTACACCAACAACTACTCCAGAAGAAACTTGAAGGCATTTCAGAGGAAGAAATTGAAGCCCACTTCAACTTACTACCGGAGCGCTACTTTATCAACACGCACCAAGACGATATCGAACTGCACTTACGCATGGTTCACCGCCTGCTAGACCAGATTCAGTCTGCAGAATCCATGGCCTCGCTCGCTCCGATCATCGATTGGCACGATGATATCGACCTGAGTATGTCGGTAATCGACGTCGTCACCTGGGACCGCGCGGGCCTCTTTTACAAGCTCGCGGGGGCACTGACACTCGCGGGGGTTAACATCGTCAGCACCAAGGCAATCACCCGTAAAGACCATATCACCATCGACACTTTTTATGTAATGGATCCCGACGGAGGCGTTGTTTCCAATAAAAAGGCCCGTGAAGTATTTGAACGCCACCTCCACGAAGCTCTGATCGAAGAAAAAGAGCTGATGCCAGAAATCAACGAGCTGGAAAGCAAGATATTAGCCAAAACCAAGACCAAAGATATGCTCCCCGCTCCCTTCCCACCGAGCGTGGACGTCTATCATGAGCTCTCGCTTAAGCAGACAATTATTGAGGTGCAAGCCAGTGACCGGATCGGCCTACTCTATCAACTCTCTCGCTTGATCACGAAGAAGGGCTTCGACATCGGTTTCGCACGCATTGCCACCGAACGTGGCGTCGCGATGGATACATTCTATATCAAAAACGACCAGAGCGAAAAAGACAGCTACACAACCTCACTACTAGAACTGCGCGAAGAGCTCGACAAAATAGTCAAAGAATAGAATCGTCTCCTACATGGACGAGCCAGCAAACGAGCAAACCGCGATCGATTCACTCTATCGCATCAGTAGTTTAGTATCCGATACAGAAGAACCTAAGGTTGCGCTGCGTCTGATTCTAGACGAAATCGTTAAAGTGCTACAGCCTAGTAGCGCGTCTATCTCTTTAATCAATCCAGACACCAAATGCCTGGAACTCGAAGCGTCTTACGGACTTCCAGAAGACTGGAGCAACATGGAGTTGGCCCTCGGCCAAGGGATCACCGGCTGGACTGCACTCCATGGCCGTGCACTCATCGTAGGCGATGTACGAGAAGAACCTCGTTACATATCCGTGCGCTCCAGCGTGCGCTCTGAGATGGCCGTCCCCATGGAAGACCAAGGCATGGTGATTGGCGTCGTCAATGTCGACAGCGAGCAAATGCACGCCTTCGGCGACTCTGCACTTAAGATTCTCACCTTGCTGACCAACGAAGCCACACGCGTGGTGTCACGGTTGTGGATGATTAAACAACTCCGCACCAAGGCCAACCAGCTGGAATCTTTGGTCGACATGAGCCAACAACTAGTCGGCGAGCTCGACAGCGACGAGCTCATGGAAGCACTCACGCGCCAAACGCGCCAACTGATGGACTGCCACAGTAGCGCCCTATTTTTGCTCAACCATGACAATGACGAGTTACACCTACACAGCTTCATCAACGCTTCAGGCGCAGTCGCTGAAGAACTCGTGCTCCCTCTGGAGGATAGTGCACTCGGGGCGACCATACACCGCCGCAAACAAATTGAAGTACACGACCTTGCATTCACCGAGGAAAATGACTTCTTGCGCACAATTCAGCGTGAGGGGCTCATTTCGATGCTCGCCTCTCCCATCATCTTTGGCGATGAGGTGATCGGAGTCATTATTGCCTATACGGACCATCCACACCGTTTCAATAACGACGAGAAAAATGCCTTCACGACCCTCGCAGGCGTGGGCGCAATCGCAATCCAAAATGCACGTCACTACTCCCGCATCTTTGCCAGCGAAGAATCCATGCGGCGCAATGAGAAATTGACTACACTTGGCATGCTGGCCGCAGAGATCGCACATGAGATCCGGAATCCCTTAACCGTAATCAAACTGCTCTTCGACTCTCTCGATTTACAATTCATTAAAGAGGATCCTCGTCGCACCGACCTGCAAGTCATCGGCGAAAAGCTCAACCAACTGGAAGAAATCGTCGAGCGTGTGCTCAGCTTTGGCCGCACACGCGAAGGCATGCACACACGCCAAGATCTCAGCGGTCTAATCAACGACACCCTCAAGCTGGTCCGCCTCAAGTTGCATCAACAAAAGATCTATCTACAATTTAACCCACCCGCGAAGAAAATACTAGTTGCGGTCAACAAGGGCCAAATTTTGCAGGTCCTACTCAATCTAGTTCTCAATGCCACCCAAGCGATGCCCGACGGCGGACTCATTCAAATCGAAGCCTCTGCCGACGAATTCAATGCGCATTTAACAATCGCCGATAATGGCGGCGGCATTCCGGAAGCCATTCAAGCTGACATCTTCGAATCTTTTCTGACCGACCGCCCCGATGGCACGGGTCTCGGTCTCTCTATCAGCAAACGTATCCTCCGCGACCACCGCGGTAATATCGAGCTAGCCCAATCCTCCCCAGCAGGCACCACCTTTCGCCTACAATTACCCTTAGCCTAGAGCACTCTGCGTTTAGTCACCTGCCAAGTCTGTAACCGCGCCCGCCTCAACTGCGCCGCGGCTTCAGGCTGAAGAAGCGGATTTTACGCAGACCAAACCAAGTCATACGCAGCAAGATCCATCCGTGCCTAAAGCGAGAAATATTGGTGTCACCATAAGTACGATCCCGATAACGCACCAGCACATCACGAATTCGTAGGTCCAGCATCGAGCTGCCGAAGAGCAGATTAAAATCACCAAAAGGATCAAAATCTCCTAAAACTTCGATCCGTTTAAGCAATCGCTCATAATCAGAGCGCAGCATCATTTTGGTGCCACACAAGCTATCTTTGATCGGCTGGCCCAACACAAAGCTCAGCGAAGCCGCAAAAAATTTATTACCAAGCAAATTGAGAAAGCGCATCGCCTGCGACTCCATCGGATATACCAAACGGCAACCATTCGCAAACTCACAGGTTCCAGACGCAATCGCTTCGTAGAATTTCGGCAAATCTTCAGGCGGAGCCGTCAAATCCCCGTCTTGAATCACCAATACGTCGCCCTGCGCCACCGCAAAGCCGGCAAACACAGCATCCCACTTCCCCTTGCCGGGCTGTTGTAAAAACTGCACACGATGGGGCCCGTCATAAGCGGCCACTTCGCGCTGAATCACCTCCCAAGTGTCATCCACACTATTACCTTCAACAAATATCACTTCGGTCTGCTTTCCCAACACTGGGATGCGATCTAGAGCGGCACGAATATTACCCGACTCATTGCGCGCCGGCACCACCACCGAGCAACTAATCTCACCATCAATTAATGGAGGGGTCGCGGGTCGAGCCACTACTGTAGTCGACATGCCAAAATGCCGAAAAAAGGGCAAGCGAACCACAAAACTATTAAAAAAAGGCGCTAGCAGCGGAATTCGAAAAGGTACCATGTGTTCCGTCGCCCCTCCCACAACTTCCAAGCCATTGAGTTCAAGTATATTTTGGATATCCGTCGAACTCAGCCAGTTACTTTGAGGCTGCGGACTCGTCAAACGCAGACCACGCGCCAATTTCATAAGAGGTAACCAAACATGGTTGAGCGATACTATATGAATGCGCGTGCGCGCATGGCACAAGCGACGCAAATTAGCGATACAGGCATGCACATCAGAAAGATAACCAATTAAATAATCTAAAATGATGACATCGAATTGCTCCTCGAGCTCAGTAGTTTCCAAATCACCGACTATGAATTCAACCTGAGTTGCATGCGTCCTCGACTTTGCAGCCTCGATCATCTTAGAACTCAAATCAATTCCCAGCCCGCGTGAAGGTCGTAGTGACTCCAACAACTCACCATCCCCGCAGCCGAACTCAAGCACTCTCTGACCTGGTTCGATATGAAATTTATAGTAAGCTTGTAATTGCGCGCGAAAGCCCACTTGACGCCTGCGATAAGCCCCACCGTTTTCAGCGACCCAGTCGAAATGTTCTTTGAAATTATTTTTTAACATATTGTATTCACCCATTTTCGACCGCGCTCAACTCGACCGCTTCTCAAGCACGACTAAGATTCTCAAGCCCACACGGCGCAACACAAACTGGGGCAACAAGGATTCAAATAAAAGAAATGCTTTCAAACAGCCCGTAGGTAAAAACTGCGGTTTGGAGTATCCACCTGAAAGTGGATAAGCGAATACATCCCTATATTGAACTAGTTTTAAACTTAGATCATACTGTTCCAAAGCGCGAATAAATTCCCCAGAGTGACGTTTGATCATCCCTTCAGCCATCGCCATATTCGCGAATTCACCATCACGCCCATTAGCTTCAAAAACAAAAGGTGGCTGCACTCTCCTAATTCTAATTGGTTCGTGATGAAAGCACTTGTAAAATAAATTCCCCCCGAAAGTAGCCGCGGGTTCGATCAATACAATACGCCCTCCTGTAGCTAACTGCTTCGATGCACTTTCGAAAAAACGCATAGGCTCACGCAGGTGATGAAGCAAATCTATTGCAAAAATAGACGACCACTTTGGTTGCTCAGCAGGCCGTTCAATATCGTAAGCAGACATGGCGCGATCCACATACTCTGTCTTAACGATATCCGTCGTCACTACTTTAGGCAAAAACTCCCGGCTGACGCCGATTCCCGACCCCAGTTCAAGCACAGCATCTCCCACGCAGTGAGTATTCACTTCGCGATACAACGCAGCATACATCTCGCGTAAACCTGCTGAACGTTTCCAAGCGGCGGCGCTTCGATTTAGTAAGGATAAGTCGTAAGTCAGGCCTTTCATCTATGCTTAATCAACGATGCGATAAAATCTAGTCAATTCCAATGGTCTGAAGCTTCGCTCAGCTAGCAATTCTACATCCAATCGCTCCAGCAGCTGCATTGTCTCTCGTTGAGTAGGCTGATAATCGCCTCCTGAGAATCGACATCTAACAACCAGATAAACAGACGAAAATTTCTTAAAATCAAACACACTTGTATCATTCTGCAGCACCTCGAGCGCCTGCCCTGGGGTGATTGCCGGCTGCTCATAAAGCGTCCACTTTTGAGAATAGAAATCCACAATTAAATTCCGATCAGTCGCCATCCCTGAATAAGTAGCGAACAACCAATTCTTTTCCCGCACGATAAAACTACGAGTAGAAAAAACTTCACGGGCATTTGCCGGAAAAGTAAACGTAACAATGAAACCGATCGTCAAACAGCAAACGAAACGAGCCACACCAGGCCTTTCCCGAGTAACTAGACGGATTGCAGAAATGATAGCCGCAACAAGAAGAATGTGAAACGGAAGCGCATAACGAGCCACAAAAGGACGGTCAAGCTGACTGGCATGAAACGCTAGAATAACAACGAAATGAATGATCAGAAAACTCCCAAAGGCCAACAAGACTATACACTCAGGCTGTTGCCACGCTTTGCTTCGAATCCACCTACCAGCCATCACAACTAAGCTAATAATAGCCCCTCCTCCCAATATACTAATCAATAAGGAATTCGCGATCGCAGGATCATGCGCAAAGAAAAAGTACAAAGCATGCGGAGCATTGCCAATCGCATTGCTAATTGAAAATGGCTGCGTCGCCCCCTTCGCAAGTTCCCACGATGACTCTGTCACGCTATAAATCTTGTTCTGAAGGAAGACTAAAGCAAACAAAGGAAGCGCCCAAAGCACAGACCAAGTAAAATCAACCGTCCGCTGGCGATACCATCCAAATGCAACAACGAAAGCAACAGGAGCCAGAAATAGTATAGACTCATAGCGCGCGCAAGCGAGCAGCGCACAGGAAAGCCACAAACAACTTTGCCCCCACCGACTGGGACTGCGCAGATATAAGACGGCAACTAAAATTAATAGCTGTATTCCCAATAAATTGACTAGCTCCATGCCAGCGCCGGTGGCGTTCTGAGCCAGTAATGGCAGGCTCGCCCATAGCAAAACCGCAAGCCAGCCTCCGACAATACGAAACAAGAAGTAACCGAAACAATAAATTGCAGCCAAAAAAAGCAGCAAGCAAATCACATTTAGCACGAAAGCATTTGGAGCACTAAAACCAAACAGGTCATGCATGCAGGCAACCAGGAACGGATACAACCAAGGGCGCTTATCGACGGCAGAGTGAAGACTCTGCACTCGACTGCCATCATGTACCACCAGGGTACTATAAGCTACCTCTCGGGTCTCATGCATGTGCTTCGCAGTTGCTGAGATTACGTATTCATCCCCAACGATCTTATAATCAAAATGAGCATGGCTCAAAATGACATAGGCCCCAACTCCGATCGCTGCAATAAAATGAACGGTGTCTCTCAATCGCACGCCGCGAGGTGATAGTAACGCTTCTCGAAGCACTTGAACCACGGAATACAACCACAACACAAAAGTAATAGCGAGCACTCCATAGCCGCACAAACGCACTAGCAGCGAGGCATCTCCTGCCGGCACACATAAGATACCGACACATAAACCAAGCCCTAGCACAGCCGCCAATATCCATTGATACACGACTTTTCGATGACAGGAAATATTCATCATTTTATACACCACTAGAATAGCAATTTAGCAACCATCTCCATGCCCCGGTCCATATAGGACTCGTCGTCGACTTGCAGGTCGAAAGTCAGTTGCTGGTTCTGGTCCAAATGAACATTCACCAAGCGGGCTAAAGTGATGATTACACCAGGCGCCAATTGCTCTGTTTGCAATACTTCGAGTTCAAACTGCTCATTGAGATGATCCTCCAGCAATTCCCCATTATTCTTAATAACCGTATGATTTGTGTACACAAATAGCACGTCATCGAAGGTACGTAATCGTTGATGCAGCTCTAAATACTGTGGTCGACGTAATACCAACTGAGGTAGCGTAGCGGACTCCTGCTCAATCAACGCAATCAAATGTCGATTTGTAACAAACAATATATTTTGATCCGATCGTTCGCGCACACGCTCCCGTAACCATTGCGCCTCAGCCGGTGGCAATGCATGTTTTAAAAAATCTGTACGCGCACATAATGGCCGCGTATAAAAAATAAAATAACTAGCCACTATTATCAGTAAAACAGGTCCTAATTTCGGCCAATGAAGTAAGCCCGCTAGCTTAACAACAAGTAACACTTGAAAAAGCAGATAGGGAAGCACTAGCCGCGTCGCCACAATGTCATCCAAAGCCCCCCAATGATAGCCCATCAAAATAAGAAAGTTGAGAGCCCCGACTAATAAGATGGCAACTCCAGCCATCGACTGGAGGCCAAACTCTTGATATAAACGCCGCCAATAAAACAAGAATAGCACAACAGCAACCACACTTAGAATGGACAGTAGGATACTGTTTGGCGTTGTATCCTGCGTACTGAAAAAATAATTAAATGCATGCAATAGATTCTCGAAACCGTTGGATATCGAAAAAGCGGCCGCCGCGTTCGTATCTGCAAGCTGCCACAGGTCCTCGTGAAAGGCTCGCTGCAACAAGGCGACAGGCAGCATAAATAAGGGAGCTAAAATCAAAGTCTTGGTCACAATAATACGCCGATCTCTCCACCAACCAAGGGCCACGATAAGCCCCACCGCAGTTACATAAAGTGCAGACTCGTAACGTGTCTGCGCCAGCAGAACCCCAGCCCCAATCAATAGATTGAGCGATTGAGGTGAAGGCTTATCAATATATAACCGCGATGCAATCATCACAACGAGTAACATCACCAAATTAAGCTGATCAAAACCACCTCCCGTTGCTACCATAGACAATATAGGAGCGGTTAAAAAAAGCGCCATCGCGAAGAAGCCACCATACCGAGGCCACAACCAGACACCAGCGATGTAGAGCAAGCCCATGAAAACCGGGGTCAAAATCGCATTTAACACGATCCCCTGGTTGGAACGATATCCAGTCAAATCATGCAATAGGCTGACCAAAAAGGGATAGAAGTATGGGCGCTTATCTACATAACCGCCCAGCAACTGAAAATCCCCATCAATGTTATAGGCCTTACTAACAGTTAATACCTCTTTCTCTAAATGCATCTGCAAGGCCGTGGCAGCCAAAACCGGCTCATCCATCAAAATCTTGAAACGCATCGGCTGCATTCCCAGTAACAACCAAGAAGAAAGAAGAATCCCCAAGAGACCGTATTTGTGTCGCCGAATAGATGCCAGTAAAGCGCTTGCTGAGCCAGTAAACTGCCGCTGACACGCCAACAGAAAACAGATGAAAGTAATCAGCATCCACCAATAGCCTGCATGCTTTAGCAATTGAACCGCGGATGAATTATCAAAACAAACAAAGCCCAATAATACGGAAACAACGCAGGATAGCAAAAATAGCGAGAAGCCTACAATCAGTGAACCAGACATGTATATATATAAAAAAAGGTTGCCTCCCAATACTGAGAGGCAACCTGATAAATACGAGAATTGATTTAAACGAATCGCTTAGAAATCAACTGACAAAATCCCTGTGTTGCTAACCGCAGTTGGAACATCTGTTGCCTGAATGTCTGTGCCAGTTGTGATAGATGTTGAGTAAGACTCAGAAGCTACAGAGCTAAATGCTTTAACGTAGCTACCATCACCCACAAGCTTATCACTGGCAATAGTCTCAACACCATACTCCAAGAAATACTGGTCAGCAGCGGATGCCAATTGACGCAAGTTGTTGAGAATTGCTTTTTCCTGAGATGTAGCGCGAACCTTTTGGAAGGCTGGGATCGCCATTGCAGCGAGAAGACCGATGATAACGACTACGATCATGATTTCGACGAGAGTGAAACCTTTTTTGCTTTGTGTGTTCATAATGATATTCCTTGTTTTTATTTAGTATGATGTAATATATACGCCTGAAGAAATCCCCCCAGACATACACAAACAATGACATTGGTACGAATAAACCAAGTAAAATAATGCCACCAACAGGTTTTAACAAAGTTTTTAACCTGATATCTCCGCAAAAAGCCGAATCAAGGTCGACTGGTAGCAACATCTGGATAATGCGTCGCGAATACCATCTTCCCGCCAGAGGAAGGCACTACTGAATCGACCTCCACGCGTATCTCGCGCCCGATCCACTTACGGCCATTATTGACCACTAGCATTGAACCATCTGGCAAATATCCAATCGCTTGGCCGGAATCTTTGCCGGCCCGAATGAGTTCGACATTCAAACGCGTGCCCACAGAAACCTCTTGATTCAACGACTTCACCAATGAAGTGATATTTAACCACTCAATTCCATGAAACTCAGCTAGTTTTGCCAAATTGTAATCCGTAGTCAGTAATTTCGCCTTCATTGACTCCGCCAAGTAAACGAGCTTCGAGTCCACCACATCGCGCCCTGGCACATCACTCTCGTGAATACGCAAATCGATGTGTTTCATTTTCCGAATACGATTCAGCACATCCAGCCCTTTACGCCCCTTCTCCTTACGAGAGCTATCAGACGAATCAGCGACCGCTTGCAACTCGTCGAGCACAAATCTAGGCACAATCATCGCATAGCCGAACCAACGGCTCTCACAAATCGCAGCAATCCGCCCATCAATCAAAGCACTGGTATCCACAACAACGACAGATGTCTCCACATTTTGCGCACTGAAACGAACATAGGGGATGACCAGATTAAATTCGTCCCGCCCACGTAACGCCACCACCGTGGCCAGATACATCGAGATAATATAAAGCGACAAACGAGAAAGAAAGAGCGTCTCAGCCAAGTCAGGATCTCCTTCCAGCGGCTCAAAAAGCGGTGAACTTGAAATTAAATAAGCGATCAGACCACCGATCGCGAGTCCGAAAGTAATGGCCGAAAGCCCACGTAACGAAAAGCCCTCAAGCAACACATCCGTCAGAATGACTAAGGCAGCCACGCTCATACCTACAAATACAACGAATAAAATGTCCCAATCATCAATTACGTAGCTAAGCAGCAAACAGCCCAGCAAGCTAACTAGCAAAAAGAAGACTCTAACTATTAAGATCGTTTTATTCATATCACAAACTAGGAGCCATCCAAACTGATGCCCCCTGTCAGCCAAAGCAGCAAAAAAGGCAGTAAGATCATAACCGCCATTGCGATATAAATAAAGCGCACCGCTCGTCGCGCCTGAGGTGGCAAGTCATGGTGTCTTGGGGCTGGATCGTTCGATTCCATCAAATATAGACAAGAGATCTAGCTCCGCTTAGCAATGAGAAGTTTACACTATCTTTCAGGTTTTAATCTACCTTTACAACAATACGAAAGCCCGTCAGGCGATTACGCTCTCCTCGTGGCGCCTCACGAATGGGCACACTAAAGATAGACTCCAAGCGATCTTGCGCATGCCCCCCAATATGGCGGGCATCTTCCGTATCAAAGCGGTCAATCGATTCGAGCCACTCACTAACATTGCCCAAAAGATCATAAAAGCCACTGGCAAAGGCGTCTTTAGCACCGACAGCTTGCGGCACCCCCTCTGCATCCGAAACACTCCAAACAAGCTCCTCCAAGACTAAATAGCGCAGCGGCCCCAAGGCCTGACGAAACTCGTTCTCTGTCGGCAGGCGAACAGACTGCCCCAGGATCCAAGTCAGTCGTTCACAAAAATTCTTAGCTTCCACCCAACTTACAGAATCAACTGGCCGCACATCTCCCTTATTACGACTCGGATTCGTGCCCATGATCAAAGAATACAAAGCCTGCGGGACCTCCGTGCGTAACATGCGCCAGCCCTCAATCTCAGGAATCGGCAACAATGCGTCGTAAATGCGGTCTTGGATAAAACCTAAGTCATTTTGCACCAAATTCAGATAGCGAACCTTTAGCTGTAAATCTTCGTCATTGAGCGAGCTACGAGGGTAGGCCTCCTCCATCTGTTTGATATCACGGCGCAGCGCCACAATC
>CEUD01125576.1_pt1 | contig 22288 bp, 16 predicted proteins | sample 356481 | NCBI WGS metagenome assembly CEUD01 (sample SAMEA2623314, study PRJEB7988) | marine metagenome | isolation source: saline water (ENVO:00002010), including | reverse complement strand
CCGCCACAATCAAATCCGTGCAAATAGAACGCACACGGTGCCGGTATCCCAGCGATTGTTGATCTGTCTCACGTCGCAAATCGACTAATAGATCCGTGATCTCGGTATCAATGCCACCAGTCAATTGCACCACCGATTCAAAGTGATGCACGATGAAGTCCGTAAAATTCACTTCCGGCTTACGCACCCGCCGACGGGCATGTTTCTCGAGGTGCTCCGCATCGAGGAACAAGCGCACCAGATGTAAATGCTGTGCATGGTTGGGAGTCGGATTCAGATACACATGCTCCTCCACCACGGGCGCGACCAGTATATCACCACTCGATAAATGCTTCCGCCCTTCAAGGCCTTCAATCTCGTGCTCGATCGAGCCTTCTAAAATAAATAGAAATTTAAAGTGATTCTTTTTGAGCCGCACCTCGCCGCCCTTGGGGATGACAAAAGTGGCTTCATCCACCATCAAGAATGGGTGGCCAAGGTTTTCAACAGGGTGCCAAGAATAACTCATAGATAAAACGGCAGCCCCATCAGGGCATCGCATCGCCATCTAAAACAAGCATCGCACTGCCAGCAAGTCAAAATAGTGCAAACAAAGTCAAATAGGCCTATAGCCAGCTGAGTCTAAAAATGGTTTAATAGTCATCATGATAACCCACCCCACGATAGATACCTTTGCTTTGGCCCAATCGGCCTACCTGCGTGCCAAGGCACTCAAACCTTTTGCCCACTACACCGGCATCCTGACGCTCAACGGCTTGGCTCGTCTAGCGCTGTCTGCGGAGTCGCCGGAAGTGCGCGCGCAGCTGCTGGAGGAAGCGCAGTTACAATTCCGCCCCTTTTTGCGCGGTGAAGCAGAATTTAATTTTTGCAACTTTGAGTGCTACAAATGCGGCGGCAGTGGTGCGGCCTATCTCTGGTGGAAGGATGCGCTGCCGGAAGCCGATGCCTCGACTTTTGAGCCCTTCATCGAAGAATTATTAAACGATGCGCCGCGTGATAAAAACGGCGCCCTCTGTCACCCCAAGGATGCGCCCAGCGAGAAGATCTGGATCGACGTCGTTTTTGCCGTCACTCCCTTCCTACTCTATTGCGGCCTCAAGTTGGAACGTGATGACTTGATCCATCAGGCATGGACGGAAACCCGCCTCTTAATCGAAGCGCTCTATTTGCCGGAAACGGGCTTGGTCAACCAAGCTGTCAATTTCCGCGGTCCGGGGCATCGCACCGACGACCATTGGTCGCGCGGTAATGGCTGGGCCATGCACGGGCTCGCGGCACTGATTGAAGCGATGCCTAAGCAGCATCCCGATCGCCCGGCGGTGGAAAAAATGTATGTCGAATTTGTCGACGCCTGCCTCAAGTATCAAAATCCGGAAAACGGCCTCTGGCACCAAGAAATGACCGCCCCGGAATCCTATATCGAGACCTCGGGTTCGGGCCTACTCTTGCACGGCATCGGCGTTGGTTTGGCCGACGGCATACTGGATGCCTCTTATCAAGATGCCTTTGACCGCGGATTGAAGGGCTACCTCAGCTACATCGCGGTCGATGGCGCGGTGCACAATACATGCATTGGCTGCCTCAGTCCCAATCAAGGCACCAAAGAGGACTATATTCAACACCGCCATAAAATCGACGACGGACATGCTTATGGCCCGGTGATCTTCACCTATGCGCAGGCTTACGCCAACGGCATACAAACTATCAAACTGTAAGACATTGTGAACTTGGACGAATTAGAAGCCGATCGCGAGATCGATCCCAATGCCCCCTTATCGCTGCCGGAAAAGGAGATTTGCGATCGCTACGAGAAGGTCTTCACCGCAGCCGTCAACGACGCGCTGCGCGAGAAGCGCTTAACCAATCAAACCTTGCCCAACGGCCTGGTGCCGCTACGTGAACGCATGCGTTCAGCTGGATTTGCCTTTACCATCAAGGGCGCCAAGAATCTGACCTTAAAACACGAGATGGCCGAACGAGCCCGCATGCTCGACGACATTCCGAAGGATTCTTTCATCGTCTGGGACACCTCCCTGGATCGCGATTCCGCACACTGGGGCGAATGCATGACCATGGCGGCACAACGTAAGAACTGCCGTGGTGCGGTCGTCGATGGTGGCGTGCGCGACACCGATCAGGTCATCGACTTGGGCTTCCCGCTCTGGGTTCGCTACCGCAGCTCCAATGGCATGCTGGGCCGTTTCCGCATCAGCGCTTGGCAAACTCCAATCCAAATGGGTGATGTCATCGTTCGCCCCGGCGACCTGATCTTTGCCGACATCGACGGCGCGCTCTGTGTGCCGCGTCAAATGGCAGTCGACATTCTCATCCGCGCGGAAGAGCTCGCCAACGGGGAGTCGGAGCTGAAGCAGTGGATCAAAGAAGGCATGTCCGCCGTCGAAATCGTGGAGCGCGGCGGCTACTTCTAAACCTGGCCTCCTCAATACAAAACACAGCAAAACGTAATACTTTTATGAATACACTCAAAGACAAGACTATCGTCCTAATCGGCGCAACAGGTGGCATCGGCCAAGCCGTCGTATCTAAACTTGCCAAGCATGGCGCCAACCTAGCCCTAGGCGGCCGTAATCAATCCGCACTCAACAGCTTAGCCGATAGCGCACGTGCAGCGGGTGCCGGCACAGTGAGTGCGCAAGCGCTCGACGTCATCGACGAGGCGTCGGTCGCGAGCTTCTACAAATCGGTCAGCGACAGCTTTGGTCATGCCGACATACTGCTCTATCTGCCGGGCATGTCGATTGCCGCACCCGTCACTGACATGGACTTGAGCGACTACGATCAAATCGTGGACGTCAATCTGAAGGGCCTCTTCCTCTCCGCGAAATACTACTTGCCCATCACCCAGCCTGAGCGCGATCCAATGTTAACTTTTGTCAGCTCACAAGCGGCTTCACGCGCCAATCCCAATGCGCCGGTTTACTGTGCCGCCAAAGCAGCGGCCGCGATGTTGGGTCAAGGTCTGGGCCTACAAGCGATGTCTAAAAATGTGCGCGTCACTAATTTCAAACCAGGCCCGGTAGACACCGATGGCTTCTGGGGCGACCGTCCTGTGCCGCGTGAAAAGTTTATGCAGGCCTCCGATGTCGCCGAAGTAATCGAATTTGTCTTCGCATTGCCCACACACGTAGTGATGCATGAAGTCAGCTTCGAGTCCTTTACTTTTCTGAAGAAATAAACCCGCTGCCACCCCGCACAATGCCTCTCTTTTTAAGCGACAGCGAACGCGCTGCATTCCATCAGCTACGCCACGAGGACCCACTCTCATCGATCTACTGGGCCCTGATCACCCGCGTTGAAAAACGTGCCAGCACTCCTGGCCTGATCGATGCTCAAACGACGGTGCACTGGTGGCATTGTGCGTCCGAATACTTAACCGACGCAGCCATGGTGCACGCACTCAAGCCATCGCAGGCACTGCGCTGCTGGTTGCGTAGTTGTACCTTGGAAATTGTGCGTCGCCCAGTCTCGGATTGGGTTGGCCCCCCCTTCCGCGATCAGAAAACACAGCCACCAATAGGCCACTTGGAAACCGCGCATTTGACATGGGGTGTGGCTGTCGTTTTGGACTTAGCCGCTGATGTATTTGAGCCTGCCGAGCTGGACGAAATTCGCGAGGCACTTCGCGAGAAAGGGATCGCACTTTGCCAGCGTTGGATCGAGAAGGCCACACATCTAAATAACTGGCGTTGTGTGCTCAACGCAGGCGTCGCCACCGCCGCGGCGGTGCTCGACGATCGCGAAGCACTCGAAGAAGCCACCGCAGGCTTTCAACGTGACATCGAAGTCTTTCAAAAAGACGGCAGTTACTCGGAGTCACTACAGTATGGCAACTACACCGGCTATACTTTGATGTTGGCTCGCGAGGCCATCGTGCGCCACAGCCCGAGCCTGGATGCCGAGCTACCGCTCGATCCTTATGTTAAAAAGCCGCGCTGGGACGTGGCTTCGCTCTTTTACAAAAAACCGCTACAAGGCTGGGGCATCCACCCGCGCCCACGCAGCGCGAATTTCAATGACAGCGCAGCCATGTATCGCGCCTCCGGTGACTTTCTCTTGCACGTAGCCGCCCGCGCCAAAGAGAGCCACCCCACAGAAGCTGGGCTGGCGCGCTGGTTGTTTGATACGCTCTATCTGCCCACTTTTCAACAAGGCCCGCACGATCAAGCCAGCTTCGGCTTTATCAACGATTTTGGCTTTCTCACGCTGCCACTGTTCGCGCAAGCCTGCGCCCCCATCAGGCCGGAAGCAGCGGAGCTTCCGCTCACGGATGCCTACAGCTGCGGCGATGTACTGGTGCGCGACGACTGGGCCTCGCGTGGCGGCCGCACGGTGCTGGCCATCCACGGTGCGGACCAAGGACTCCACGCGCCGGGTCACTTGCACGGAGATTTAAATAGTTTTATTCTCGTGCATAATAATGAACGCTTGCTAGTCGACCCTGGCCACAGCTGCTACCGCGGACTAGTGCACGGCATCGAAACTGCCACCAATACGCATAACACCTGCACCTTCAGCGAAGCAGGCAATAGTATCGTGCAGTCCAAGTGGTTGCGCCGTCAATATGACCCGAAAACGAAAAAAGCTGGCCCGCTCGTAACTCGCGGTGGCGAGCGCTTATTGGTCGCCCGCGAGGGTGAAGTTTCTGTGGTCGCATCTGAAGTAGGCGCGCTCTATGGCGACCCGATCCAGCAGTTCACGCGCTTCTGGTTTCAATGCGGCAGCCATGCGCTCTTCGTCGTCGATCACATCGAAGCCAGCCGTCCAGTGCGCACTCACTGGAACTGGCTACTCAATAATCGCGACGATGCACTCGAGCTAAAGCCGGTGCAACCCGACCGCTTAGTCGCACGCCGCGCCAATGCAGGCATGAAGCTCTTTCACCTCGGAGGCCATAAAATGCAAAGCCCCGTTGCCTCCTATGTGCACGACGCCTACCACCCGCTCCCGAATCAACTCGGCGAGGGCAAGGCTAACAGCGGGCAACTCATCACATGGAGTGAAGCCGAACCCGCACTCAAACGCACCGTCACACATGCGATTTGCTTAGACAGCTATGGCCCCATTACAGGCTGGCACCTGCGCTGCGACGAAACCGGCACTGCGCTGGAAAGCCCAGGTGCAAAGATCAACTGGAAACTATCCGGGGCAATGGATGCCAACGGCTTCACACTCTGTGAAACCGTCTCCAACACCTGCTATCGCATTTCCAAAGAACAAGGAAACTGGCAACTGACACGAACTTAGTCAGACTCTATTGTAGCGCAGTGCTTCAGCCCGCGGTCGTCCAATTCCCGCAATGACACTCGGAACTGCGGCTAAAGCACGTAGCTACTTAATCGCCTCAATTTTACGAAACATCATTCTAAGCCCGAAGTTAGCACCATTCGCGACTACCCGAGCAATCAACGCTACAAATTATGAAAGCAGCCCTCTACGAAGGTAATCAAACATTCCGCATTCAATCCGTCGATCCGGTCACGCCGGGCCCGGATGAAATTCGCCTCAACGTCGCCTATGTTGGTATTTGCGGAACGGATACGCACATTTACCACGGCGCGATGGACGCACGAGTCAAGCCACCGCAAGTGATCGGCCACGAGATGTCGGGCACCGTCGCAGAGTTAGGCGCAAATGTGGAAGACTTTGCGATCGGCGATCCCGTCGTGGTGCGCCCGCTCGACAATCGCGCGGAAACCGCCGCCGACCGTGGCCATAGCCACATCTGTCGTGACTTAAAGTTCATCGGAATCGACTCACCGGGTGCTTTTCAAAACTCCTGGACCGTGCCGGCCTTTGCCGTCCACAAGGCGCCTCAAGGAGTCGATCTACAATTGGCGGCACTGACCGAGCCACTGGCAGTGGCTTGCCACGATGTGCGCTTAGGCGAAGTGCAGGCCGATGAATTGGCCGTCGTAATCGGTGGTGGACCGATCGGTATGCTGGTCGCGATGGTCGCCCGTGCGGCTGGTGCCCGTGTGATTTTGTCCGAGGTCAATGAAAACCGCCTCGCTTTTGCCCGTGAGTTGGGCTTCGAAGCCGTCAGCCCGATCGACACCGATCTGGCCGAACTCTGCCGTGAACGCAGCGACGGTGCTGGCGCAGATATCGTCTTTGAAGTTTCCGGTGCCAAAGCCGCCGCCGCTTCAATGACCGATGTGCTCGCGATTCGTGGCCGCATCGTGGTGGTCGCAATTTACCCGCAGCCGGTTGAATTAAACTTGTTCCAGTTTTTCTGGAAAGAGCTCAAACTTTGTGGCGCGCGTGTGTATGAGCCGGAGGACTATGAGCAAGCATTACAATTGATCGCAGAAAAAGCATTACCTTTGGACAAAATGATCACGCGCGTGGAACCATTGGATCAAATTCAAGCGGCCTTCGAAAACCTTGACAGCAGTCCTAACGCCATGAAAATTTTAATCGATTGCCAATCATAGTTATGACTCCAGACATCCCCATCGACTCCATCGAATTTCACAACGCACACGCAGAAGCCAGAAGCGATGGCAGCTACCAGATCGCGCGCTATCCGGAGGCCGTGCGGCATCAACTAAACGACCGCGCCCGCATGCTTGGCATGGACTCCTGCGGTGCCGAAATCCGCTTCGTGAGTGCAGCCCCTTCACTGCGAGTGACACTCAGCTGCGAAAACTTCGGCACTGAAATTTCGATTTACCGTGGTTCTTTTGAAATTGGACGTCATCGCTTAAGCGTTGGCATCCCCACACCGCTGCTACTGGAAACACCCGAAGCTTTTAGCCGCTCGCAGGCCGACGTGCTTCACTCCGGAGGCTTCTCACCCGACCTTTGGCGTATCGTTTTCGGACGTGGAAACTGCTCGCTACACCGTATTGACAGCTTTGGCGCCGACATACGCGTACCGACCTCTGAGGAAACGCCTCGCATTCATTGGTTGGCCTATGGATCGTCCATCACACATTCCTCGCTCGAGGGCTACCCTTTTCACGCCGCGCGTCTGCTCCATTGCAATGTATATGGCAAAGGACTGTCCGGTTCCTGTCATGCCGACGCGGCCGCGGCCAATTACTTGGCCGAGTTCGCAGCTGAGAAGAAAGTCGACGTCATCACCGCCGAGCTCGGCGTAAACATGCGCGGCAGTTTCACCAACGAAGTATTCAGTAAGCGCGTCCGCAATCTCGTAGCCCGCTTGCGTGAAGCCAACCCGCAAACTCCGATCGCGCTGATTACCTGTTTCACTAATAACCAGCATTATACCAACCATCCCGGCAATGAGAGCGCAGAACGTCAGGCTGCATTCGATAACACCTTACGAACACTAGTCGCCGACGCGAAAGATCCAAACCTACACTTATTCGAGGGCACCGAGGTCTTGAACGACTACACGCTGCTCTCTGCCGATTTGCTACATCCCACCCGTAGCGGCCAAGCTTTGATGGCTCACAATCTCGCTCAAAAACTCCAACCTTTGCTCAAAAGCTAAGGCCACATTGATCCTTTAAAACAGCTCCCATGAACGTACAAAACTCCTTCGACCTTAGCGGCAAGACCGCACTCGTCACCGGCTGCAAGCGCGGCATTGGCCTCGCCATCGCTGAAGCACTCGCCGAAGCAGGCGCGAATATCATCGGCGTTAGCGCCAGTTTGCAACAGTCCGGTAGCGAAGTCGAAAAGCGCGTCACAGCCCTCGGCCGTGCATTCAGCGCCTACACTTGTGACTTTGGCGACCGCTCGGCACTCAAGGCATTCATCGCGCAGGTCAAAGCGGATCACTCAAAAATCGACATTCTAGTCAACAACGCGGGCACCATTCTACGCCAGCCCGCAGTCGAACACTCCGATGAATATTGGGATCAAGTGATTGAAATCAACCAGAGCGCACAGTTCATCCTCAGCCGAGAAATCGGCAAAGAAATGGTGGCCCGCGGTCAGGGAAAAATCATCTTCACCGCCTCGTTACTCACCTTCCAAGGCGGCATCACCGTACCGGGGTACGCTGCCAGCAAGGGTGCCATCGGCCAACTAACCAAAGCCTTGGCAAATGAATGGGCCAGCAAGGGCGTCAACGTTAACGCCATCGCTCCGGGATACATCGCCACCGACAACACCGAAGCCCTGCGCAATGACGAAACCCGCAGCCGCCAAATCCTCGAACGCATCCCCGCCGGTCGCTGGGGCACGCCCGAAGACTTCAAAGGGCCCGCCGTCTTTTTAGCATCAGACGCGGCCCAATACGTCCACGGCACCACCCTACTCGTCGACGGCGGCTGGATGGGCCGATAAACCTGAATATACAATGTTTCGGGTACCCCAACGCTGGTGTGTTCACGCCTACTATAGCCTCTGTCCTTATGCCCCGGACGGTTCAGGTCGCATCCTGATCGCGGGTGCGGACTTGGAACAAAATGTGGCTGAAGTCATCGTTTTGTCAGCCCAAGGGGAGCAGCTGCAACGCATAGGTGCTGTGCCGATCCAGCCGAGTTTCTGGCACACGGGCCTCTGGCAAAGTTGGTCACCGGACTCTAAAATGATCTACTTCCAAAGCGGCAGCCTGGAAGCTCCGCGCACCACTCGCTACCATCTGGAGACGGGAGAGTCGATCGAAGTCGATGGCGACATCGAAGGCATCCCCCCCTGCGGCGAGCCCGCAATCTCCTGCGACCATGGCATGCTGTATGCCGCTGGTTATGGGGGCCATTCATATAATCCGGAATTGTGCCGCGTCCCCTTTCAAGCGAGAACAAAACACGGTATCTCAAAAATCGATTTCCAAGCGCAGCAAACTGAATTGATACTCAGTACCCAGGCGATTTTGGAACAACACCCGCTACGGGATCAAATCCTGCAAGCCGAGCAAGCCATCCAGGCGCGGCTAGGCCCGGACGAGGGGCTCACTTTGATGACCTATTGTGTTCGCTGGAATCGCAGCGGCACACGCTGCTTATTCTTCTTTGGTAACCATTGCGTGGATCGATCGCGCCAGGAGCCCAAGATCACGTCCATCTTTACAGCCGACCGTGACTTAAAAAATATCCACATGGCCATCGACCTAAGTTTCGATCGACGCGGCGTGCACTGGGCTTGGCAAGCCGACGACGAACACCTGATTGGCTACGGCCCGGACCCGGTTGATTCCAGTAAAATCTGCCTAGCCGAGATTCGTTACGATGGCACTGGCTATCGCAAGATTTGTGCGCATGCCAGCGGCGGACACCCCTCGACCAGTCCCGCCAACCACGACTTAATCGTGACCGACGAAGGCAGTGCAAGCGGCGGCAATGTCGTATTCATTTCGAAGCAAAGCGGCCAAACAATACAAAGTGTCGCACTGCCTAAATTCGTCGGCGCCTCCGAAGCATCCGGCCGCAATCCGCTGCGCGTTTGCCACCATCCCGTCTTTAACCATACTGGCGATCGAGTCCTATGCAATAGCTTGCCGGATGATCTTGCCACCCTCGTCGAACTCCAAGCACCGAGCATTGAATCCTAATGAAAATTTTATTTGCCTGCAACATCGCAGACCCTGAAGCGCGACAGCGCATTGAGCCGCTAGGCGAAATCATCGAAGCTCCCGAAGCCGACAGCCCCGAGAAACTATTGGCGGCTGCTGAAGGCGCGGAAATGATCATCGTCCCCTACACGGCTCAAATGCTGGTGACTCAAGCGGTCATCGATGCACTGCCGCAGTTAAAACTGATCGGTAGTACCTACGGTGGTGTGCGTCAAAACATCGATGAACTCTATGCCTTAGAGAAAGGAATCTGCGTGATCCATACGGGGCCGACTCGCATTCGCCCCATGGCTGAATACACTTTGGGCTTAGCCCTTAGTGCACTCACACAAATCTCCAACTACCACCACTACATGCGCAGCGGCGAAGCTTGGCCGCGGGCAAACTTCGGCCGCACTCGTATCCTACACAATCGCAAAGTCGGTGTAATCGGATTCGGTTGGATCGGCCAAGGCATCGCGGAACTATTCAAAAACTTCACTCCGAACATTCAAATACACTCGCAACACGCAAGCGAGGCGGACTTGCAAGCAGCTGGCTACCAAAAGGCAGTATCGCTGGAATCGGTCTTTGCTGAGTGCGAAGTCATCATCTTAGCCGGCGGTTATAATCCCCAGACGCACCACATGATTCGCGCGCAGCATTTCGAAGCGATGGCCGAGGAGGCGCTATTCATCAATATCGCACGTGGCAAAATGGTTCATCAGGCAGAAATGATCGAAGTCGCCGAACGCAAGAACATCTATCTGGCGCTCGACGTCTTCGAAAATGAACCTCTCGAAGACGATAGTCCGCTACGTAAGAACGACCGCTACCTGATCGCACCGCACCGCGCCAACGCACCACGTGAATTTGAGGAGCGTTGGAAATATGTAGCCGATGAACTGGAACGCTTCACAGCCGGCCAATCCCCCGAGACCGCACTCAGCCCGGAACGTGCAAAGGTAATGAGTGAATCATGAGCCTCTGGAATCTATTGGACGGGGGCATGAGTCACCCCACTGCCCCCAGTAACTGGCGCGAACGCTTACTGTATTGGTGCGGACGTCGCTTGGCCCTACGCCACCGGAATGTCACGTTGCCCCCAAGCACCCACATCCACCCAGGCGCGAAAATCAATCCGCGTAACGGTGCGATCCACTTCGGAGAAAATTGCGTCGTTGCTGACGGTGCCATCATTCAAGGCAACGTTCGTTTTGGTGACCACTGCTCGGTGCAGCCCTACACAATTATCACTGGCTACGGAAGTATCGAGTCCCCCACCGGCCAAGTTACCATTGGCGACAAAGTACGCATTGCCTCCCACGGCATGATGATCGCCGCCAATCACAACTTCTCCGATCCAAATCAAGCGATCCACGACCAAGGCCTCAGCCACGTCCCGATCACGATCGCTGACGACGTCTGGATCGGCGGACGCGTAAATCTAACTGGAGGCATTACCATAGGCCACGGCACCGTCATTGGCGGCGGCTCTGTCGTGACCAAAGACATTCCTCCGATGTCCATCGCAGTCGGCATTCCCGCGAAGGTCGTGAAAAGTAGAAAATAATCACGTGGTACTGCATGCACAGAATGGTATCCAGCCTGACTGCGAAGGAGCTTACCGAAGGCAGGCGAATGAGCCATACAGATACACAGCCTAAAGGCGGACCTCCACCCCAATTCACCTTGCACTGCGTCGCGAGAAAAATACGAGTCACTCAGTGAAAAAGCCCCAAAGTCACACACCCACGCTAGAGGACATCGCGCAAGCCGTCGGGGTGTCCAAGATGACAGTCTCTCGGGTCCTGCGGGGAACGGGCCGCAGCAGCGAAGAAACAGCGAAGAAGGTGAAAGCAGCCGCGGAAAAGCTCGGCTACCGCCCCAATCCAATGATTCAGACCTTAATGGCGGGCGTGCGCAAAAAACGGGTCGAACAAAATGCCAACATTGCGTGGGTCGTCACGTATAAGGTGAATGAAACGCTACCGGATTCATTGCAAGAGATCGAAGCGGGCAGTCGTAAGCGCGCGCAGGAGATGGGCTACGAAATGAGTCGCTACCATCTCGATGCGAGCCACACCGAGCCCGAGGTACTCTCGCGCATTCTGAAATCGCGCGGTGTGCGCGGTGCGATCATCTGCCCCATTCGAAACACCAACCTACAGCCAAGCTTCCCTTGGGACGATTTTGCGATGGCCACGATTGGCCGATCCTTGAGCCGCCCCACGCTGCACTACACCATGTCGCATCACTACCACATCATTCAAAAGGTTTTGGATGAAGTGATCGCACGTGGTTATCGTAAGATCGGCTTACTGATTGGTTCCACTGAGTGGGAAACCCGTGCGGATCACGCCACGATCATGGTCTTTCAACATCATTGCAGTCAAGCCGGCTTGGATCCCAGAGTGGCTTACCAGACATGTGGCACTTGGAATGCGCAAGATTACTCCGCTTGGTATCATGCATTCCAACCTGATGCCATCATTGGTGACTATGGGCACCGCTATCACACACTGATCGAGGCAGGCCTGCCCATGGATCAAATCGGCTACGCGACTCTCAGTTGGAAAGCGGAAGATCTACAATGTTCGGGAGTGAAACAACCCTTCAACGACTTAGGCGCAAGTGCCGTCGATCTGGTGGTCGCTCAAATTCACCGTAATGAACGTGGCATTCCACAGGCGCCCAAAGCGATTCTAATGGAGGGTGAATGGGTAGAAGGCTCGACCTTAGGCCCCAAACCGTAGGGGCTTCACAGCTGAAGACCACGGCATTCTAACGTCCAACTGGTCTTAATAAATGAAGCCTCTGTAAATTAAATTCTACTTCGCAGCTGCTTGCGTTTCTTGAGCAGGAAAATCAATCTGCAAGTTGACAACTTCTTCGACAAACAAGGCGGCCACGGCGCGTGCGCCTGCCTCCGAGAGATGGCTGTTATCGCGTTTTCCATTGGGATAATATGGATGCTCACCAGCCTCGTAATGTAGAAAGAGCGCTTTCGATCCTGCTTCGCCATATTCATTGAGCAGGTCACCAGTCAACTGATGTAAATCGACCATCGGCACCTCTAGCTCGGCTGCCACCTCGCGCGTCGCTTGAGGATAGCCGCCCAATGAACTCTTCGCCTGTCCCTCACGAAAGTAACGACGGTAGATCGATGTCGCTAAAATTGGCTTCCCCCCTTTTGCGCGGGTCTCTTCAACAAACTTTTTTAAGAAGTCACGATAGTCGGTGGCCGGATCGGTATAGAGCTCGGGCTTTTTCTTTTTTTGATCGTTGTGCCCGAACTGAATGATCACCCAATCCCCGGACTGCAGCGCCTCGATGACACGATCCCAGCGCCCCTCGGCCACAAAGCTGCGCGTGCTACGCCCACCTGAGGCATGATTGTGCACTACAGTTCCCTCCGAAAGAAACTCATGCAAGACCTGCCCCCAGCCATGCTCGGGGTTCCGCTCCGGATTGCTCTTATTCGCCATGGTCGAATCACCGACCATGTAGACGGTAGTCCTATGACTTAAATCTGCCGGTGTACCCAAAGCAAGCGTGCATAAGCTAAGACAGAGGCTGATACTAAAAAAGAAACGAAATAAGGTCTTCGGGGATTGCATACTTAAAAATAGATTCGTTTAACGTCGATACGACCTTTGATTCCACGGTCATTCGTAATAAAGACAAGCGCAGAACGCCCCGACTTCAGAGTCCAACCAGCCGAGTATACCACCTTGGCGCTATTCGGCTCTTCACTCACCTGTAAGGCCATGGCCACATCAAGCCCGTCCGAAACGGACGGATCCGAGCGAATTGATTCGGAACGCCCGGCATCCACCTTAAATGTCTCTTCTCCAAAACGGATATAAACAGGGTAACTTGCTAAGTTAAAAAAACGATACGTTCCTTCAGCAATACTCTCGGGAGAATAATCTAATGGTAAAAGGCGGTAACGCTCTTCCGTTCGACTTTTAGGGTCGGGAATAAAGAGTAGCAAATGTTGATCGCCTGCCTTAGGCGAGTAGCTCGCCACCACCTTTCGCAGCGGGTTGCCGGCCTCGTCGACCCCCTTATACTTATAAAAATTTAAAGGCGCTGGCCCCATATAATCATAGACTTGCGTGGGAGATCCATTGGGCGCAAAAAACTTAAATTCTTCGCCACTGGCACTTTCATAATAAAGATCATGAATCGTCCGCTTCCAACTCAGTACTGAAAACTGAGAATTTATATTCTCTGCATCTTGCCCGAATAAACTACCTAGCAATAAAGCACTCGCTCCGACACACAAAAAAAACGCTCTAATATTCATACAATTAAATTTCATCTTCGTTCAGCCACTTAATCGACACAATCTGTAAGCGCCTACCATAAGGACTCGAAGGTTGGATATATTCATCCATCTCTGAGCGAGTGCTATCGACTGGTATCATGGGCTCTGGCAAACGCTGCACCTTGGCTTCGCAAAGCACGCGACTAGTCACTTCGTTGGTTACTGGATTCACCACATCGCCATAAGCCCGAACCGTAAACGTATCAGAGCGAACGGTTAGAAATGAGCCAATCTGCTGCAGAACATCCGACTGAAGCACATAGCCAGGCAGGCCCATGATGGTTTCATCGGTGTCTGCGAGATTCTGAGAGAGCAGACTCGTCGCTTGCGTGAAAGGCTCGACTGGTTCACTGCCAATGTTTGGATGTTGATCACTAAAATCATTAACCGCTAAATTTGGGTCGGTGCCTAAAGTAGGATCATCCAATGCTGCTTGCAGGGCGCCTTTTTTCCCCAGCGTATCGTCAGTCAAACGACGATTCACAAAGGAGGCCAAGCTTAAAAATGGGCCCCTTGCCTTGATTTGCTCCACGATTGATTCCGCTAAATCTGTGACTTCGGCAGAACTTAACACGCGGTATCCTTTCCAAAAATCCCCCTCAGTGTCAGTGTCCCCAGCTTTGAAACCATGATTATAAGGGCGCGAGAAACGAGAAAAACTCACATCTGGTTCAGTAATAATTTCGCTTGTATTTTCGGGATTATAGATAGGAAACCGCAGCCCTTTTGTGCTAGACAGTACGGCCTTCCAAGCTTCGACCGAAGTCGAATTGACATTAAAGGCACCATTCACCCACATCTCTGAAGCGGGACGATAAATCGCCGACTCAAAATTATCATCCGTGCTATCTTCAACTACGATTCGCTGGTAACGTTCGACATCACTGAGCTCGCTAGCGATAAATTCCATGCGTGGATTTAAGGTATAATCCGCGAGATTGCTATCCGGCGTAGCGAGCTCAACCAATATATCAGCTCGATCATTTGCATCTTTCGGAATTCGTAGCGACGAGAAAAAGAAATTATCCCAAACTCGCTCATTCACTAAATAGGAAGAATCGAAAAGAGTTAAACCCTCAGTCCCTCCGAAATCAGCATTTCGATAGCTATCCATAGGAATCCGTAGACTCGCGTATGAATTACCAAGCATGTAAGTCGGATCAAAGTGATAACGGCCCAAATTCGCATGTTGTAATTGCCCCAAGCTCAGCAAAGGCCAACGAGGCTTATCGAAAAGAATAACTGATTTCTGACCATCAGGGGGATTAATATTTCGGCCCAAAAATCCAAATTTTGAATTCTTACCTTTAACAGTATAGTTGTCATCAGTATAACTTTGAGGCTCCTGTTTATTCCCCCCAAGGGCAGCACCGTCGTATAAACTCAGATAACGGCTGTAGTTATCTTGGCCATCCCACATCGAATGACTAAAAATTGAGCGTAAGTTTGTATCAATCAGATTACGTATCGGCTCCAAATCAGATGCTGAACCATCCAGCCGTTCCGTATTGCGCAAACTAAATGCCAGTGTTTCAAATGAGTCCTGTGCAGTCGCATCAGTGACACGTTCATAACTAGTCGAGAACGTTTCTGGCTGATCCGAACTTTCAGGACGCCATAGATCTACGATTCTATTATAACCATAGCCTGGATCCGGAGAATTCGTGTAGAAGCGCATATAGCCAAAACTATCATAATCAATACGCACACTGAGTGACGCATTTTCCTCTACTGCCTGCCGAATCCAGCCCCTTTCCTCTGCCGTTAAGCCCCAACGCGGATGTTCCGAGTTTTCAAGATCCCTCCCGTCCTTCCACTTATACGCTTCTTGATAAGAAACCGCTCCATTTTCATCAGCACTTTCAGCTTTGCGATATACGTCCACAGCGTCCGCCCCCTCGCCATCCGTTCGCAAATAATAATCATCTAAGATGAACAGACGTCCCCCGAGTTGTTTCCATGTGGTAGTTGTATAATTGGTATCTGCTTTATTATCACCATCCTTGTTCGCAAATGTTGTACCACCAAAGCCCTCATGAATCACGGACCCAGGCATCATGCCATTATCGGGAAATTTACCAAAAGTAACCTTAAAAGTTCCCTGCATATTTGAATCATGTAGCTCTGATTGATAAAATTCTATAGTTCTCGTTCCTTCCGACAAACCAACCGTCAAAGTAATCTTAGGGTTGATACTCGACTTAAAACCAAAATCTTTCCCATTTAATCTCACATTGTAGGGGTTATACAGACTAAAAACTGGGCGAAAAGAAAGAGCTAACACATCAGGATATGCTGCCGAAGAAGGACTTACAATTTCTAAGGCATGTGAAAGTCGAAACTGAGCAACAACTGGTGTTAACCAGCTCGTCCGTTGATAATTATCCCCTTCTCTATAGCTGGTGTCTTCTCCCTGATCATCGACATATTGATAAGGCAATGTATTACTGATTCTTGGATCGGAATAAGGCATACTACTGAGTCGACGCGGCAAATATTTCCAAACTTTAGTTCCATCATCGAGGTACCTTAAAGCATTGCTAAAGCTGATTTTGTTGGTCCAGTCAGTTGTATGATTCTCCCAGTATTGCTGATAATAGTCACGTAAAATACCCCAATTGGGGCTTCCATTTTTGATCACGGAATCTTCGAATAAAAAAAGTGGCTCCGCGTTAAAAGGATTTGCGGCTGCCTCATCGGAATCGGCCTGGTTGCCAAAGACTTGATCGGTAAAGTGCTCTTGGAAGGAGGCATCAATTTCAAAGGCTTGAGTCAAGTCCCGTTTTAAGGCGCCATCTTTAACATCGACCAGCAGTCCTTTGGACCATGTGGTTAAATCGTGAAAATGGCCTCGTTGAATACTCAGAAGATCCTCATTGGCGTCGGATCGCCAGTCCACATAGCCAGAGGACAAATCATACAAGCGCTCTAAGCTACTATCATTGGGCACATAATTTTCTAAGCCTGTGACTGTTTCCACAGCACTGCGGTTCGCGAGTAAAAACGAACGGCTCAAATAATCTAAATCAGTCGAAGTATCCGCATCTTCGATCGCAAGGTTCACTAAGGCCTTGGCGTTATCATCACTCACCCAATAGGCATAATTACCTGCCTGATCACCAGCACTCACAGCGACCTTTGGCACGCGCACGGCTTCAACCTTATAATCTTCAGCCGCTTCAGCCAGCACTACGGTCGTGCCATCTTCAGGCATCGCCTGCAGCGGTGTCCAATAACCCTCGTCGTTCGGCTCTTTGCCCGCATTGCCACTCACAACCCAGCGGCCTTGCTTAATTCTCTGTTCTGGCGTTAAGGCATTCCAAGCTTTATAGTCCTCGGTAGTTTTAACACTGTCATCCGGGTTATTGGCATTCCAAACGCCCATCCAGTAAAGTTGATCGACCTCACTATCCTCCGCTAAAGCTTCACTACCAGCAAAAATATCGGATCGGGCTGTGATCCTGGAATCAGGTCCCAAAGCCTGTTGCAGTTCGCCCACTGCCGTTAGCACTCCTAAATAAGCATTCTGACGCGCCAAAGTCTGTGCCTTGGATTGACCAGAGGCCCTAGCCTCCACCTCTAATAAAGTATAAATCGAAAGGACTAACAGCAAAACAAAGGCCATCAATCCCATCGAAATAATCAATGCGAACCCCTGCTGAGAGTCTCGAGATCTAGCACGTGAAGTTTTTTTTGAGAGAGAGGGTCTAGTTGCTATCAATAACAAGGGGGTCATGGCTGCGGGTCATCAATATGAAATCCGTTGGCATTGGGGTATGCCTACGGACGTTGTAAAATATTTACGGAATCGTAAATATTTAGAAAACTACAAATTCGAATTTTGGCTAGGATCGTAATTCTCAGGAAATACGGGCCACGTCGTAGGCTTCGCTTGCGTGCTGCCCGTCTCAATGGCGCCCATGTCGGGTCCAGTTCCTATGTAGTCATCGTTAAAATTAGGAATTCGCACGGCTGCATCATGCCCAGGTGTCCCCGGCGCTAACCAAAGTCTCCCATCAGGCGCACGTTCGTATACAGGCGTGCCAATGATTGCATTTTTCTCAGCCCCTTCTTTAGCCCGAACCTTACCTTGATAAAAGTCGTAATCAAAATCGTTCGAATAAGTGTATTTCTGATCTAAGATCGCCCAGTCACCGGTCTTACGTGTCTGAATGATGTTGTTACGAGTCGTCATGTTTTGCTGAGTCTTCTTGCTGGAAGTAAAAACAATCCCGGATTGTGCCCCACTCGATTTGATCTCGCTGTTGGCTTCAAACGCAGGTGGCTGCAATGCAGTGTTATGGAAGATAAACATGCGCCCACGCGTATAATGAGGCTTTTCATTGCCCAACTTGACCAGATAATGACCACGGTAGGAATTACTATCCGTTCCTGAATGCTTGCGTGAGACGCCATACACATTGCGAAAGAAGTAGACGGGCCCAGTGCTGGGCGCCGCAGCCCCAATCGCGCCATAGGTCATATCAATATAATTGTTCCAAACGCGTACATTGATATCGGCACCTTCGATTTCGAGACCGTCATCCCAACAGTGTGAGACAAAGTTATTATAAATATCACTGTCCCGATTCGGAAAGCCGCCATACCCAAAATTACTGGTCTCGCCCATGCCATCATTAAACATGTGGTCCATATCTGAGTAGATGCGGTTGTTGCGAATGACAAACTGCCCCTTGCCGCCCTTAAACGTAATGCCTTGGGGCCCTTCCGGGTGTGAGCTATTAGTGCCAGGACGTTTCTCCTTCCATGAATTACTGTCGCTGCGTGGATGGTGGAGCTCACAATTTTGAACCACAATACGCTTCAAGCTTTTCGAGCCGCTATAAATCGCTGAGTTTAAATTATACGCCTGCCCGTTTCCGCGTGTCGCGCCCCAACCGCTAATATCACAATCCTCAATCACCACGTTCTGGACGTCGCCTAACACGATACCGTGCTTCTTGCCGCCTTGTAGGGTAAAGCCACGAACGATCACCCAAGGTGCCTCAACCTTAAGGTTGCAATCCGCCGCATTTTGCGCGTCCCAAACCGCATCCGCCCCTCCTTGCGGCACATACAGCACATAGCCCTCTTCTTCACTGCCACCCTCAGTGATGCGATGCATCTCCCCCATGGCGGGCGGCAACTCCACAGTGCGAGCGATCTTAAAATCCTCCGACCAGGTAACAAAATTAAAGACACGTTCCGCACCGCCGTCCAAGCTGAGCTTCACTTGATAGCTGGTGCCCGCATCCAGTCCCACAATACTGCCACGATACTCCGCAGTATGCCGATCATAGGGCGCAGGATGCTCGTTTGCATCGAACCACAACGGGAGTGCTTCTTTCCACTCGCTACCTCCCTGCGCACGATAGTGTGTTGTGACCGCCTTCGAGGCTGTGCCTCCGTTCGGTTTCCAGTAAAGCCCGACCGAATTAAAGGTAGGCACAGCAACGGGTGCAACTTCCTCCCCTTGGTAGACTAGCGGAGGCTCTTTTTCCAGTGTTAGCTCATCAAAGGCGATGACATTATTTAAATATTCCTTCTGTTGCTTCCAGCGCAGTAAGATAGCCACGGCGCCGGCACCGTCGGTTTGAAAGACTTTTTCAACATCGTTCCAATCGCTGCCCTTGTTACTGCTCAAGTTCGTACGGGACATTTCTTTGCCATTGCTAAAGAACTTAATCTGAAAGAATGCACTGCTCTTCATGCTCGCTTTAACGCGCCCCGTAAAACGATAGCGTGTATTCTTTTCTACGGGCACCTTTTGTAACACTTCACCATAGCCCCCAGAGGTCTTGACCACCTTAACTCCAAACACTTGATTCGCTGCCGAATCTGTGTCCTGCTCGCGAGCATAGTACTCCTGCTTCGAGCGTATCGTCCAAGCACTCGGCTTACCATCCTGCCAGTCATCAAATTGACTGTTGCTTAGCATATTTTCAGCCGAAAGAACCGATGCGATCAAGGACAGCGAAAACGCTGTAGTTTTAATTTTAAACATAAGGGGCAATGAATTGGAGTATTCCTATCTATATTTCTGAATATTAACTTGCTGCCCAATCGTAAGAATGCCAGCAGAGCACTGGTGAACCTATTCAACAGGAAATTAAATATTCTTGAGCCAATAAAGACAGCAAAGCTCGAAGACTTGTTTCATAGAAAACAAGCCTTCGAGCTTAATAGGCTAGCTAAGGTAGAGAATGGCGCAGCACAGCTAGCGATGGCACTGATGTCTGCTCTGAAATCTGCGACCAGCTCCAGCCAACTAGTGGCCACAGCGAAAGTCTACCTCATGATATAAACTTAAAGAGCCTAACGACGGCGACGCACCAGGCTGAACACTAAGCCCATGCCCCCCATCATCAAAGTGAAAGACGAAAGCTCTGGCACCGTGATCGAATAGTTTTCGTAAACGGAAGGCTCACTGGAACGCACACCGGAATAGCCGCTACTCCATGTAGCATCTGTCTGCACGATTGAACCCACTACAGTATCCGATTCATCTAGAAGTTCAGCCGAGATTTGCGTACCAGCAAACGTCATACGAATGGTCCAGGTTTCACCCGACAAATAATCATCGCTGGTCGTAACGTCTCCTCCTAATTGAGTGGCTGCTCCATCATCGAAGACGTACAACTGCATAATATTATCTCCGTTTAAGCGGGCCATATAAAAACTCAAGCCCGAAGACTGGCTACGGCCGACCACGCCAGTAAAATTGGAACCTGCGCTCTTACGAAAATCGGCCTCAATGGTATAATCAGTCAAAGCGTCAAAGCCGTTGGCCGGATCGGGACGATACTCCGCCAAGCCGTTACCACTTCCAGTAAACCGGAAATCGCCACCGCTATCAACCGCAAACCCCGAACTGGCGCGGACCACCCAGTCACTGGGCATACTAGACTCCGCTTCAGGAAAATCAGTAAAGTAGGTTTGCGCCGTCACTGGCAACGTGATCGCTGCAGATACGAAGACGAAAAGTGAAGTCGTTTTAAATTTCATAAGCACTTATTTATATAAAAAGGTTAGGTCCACTATCGCTTACTATGTAAATACATCAAGCTATCGCAGTCAATTACCAATGAGGACCCCTCAATTAGCGTAAAAAAAATGCTACAAATAGCCCAGTCAACGCACCCTTTCCGGTGCAGTAAAGGCCTCATCCATATTATAAGGCAGACGATAAACCCGAGAACCATCACGATTAGAGAAATATAGCCGCGAACAAGAAATCTCAGTAGCATCTCCATCGGCCCAAAATACTGCAAAGTCAGGGTGCGCATCTAGTGGCCGTCTCGCATAGGAATGATTATAGGCACTATCGGCAGTGAGCGCGCGCTCTCGACACCAAGTCTGCCCGGCATCATAACTCAGCCACATCTCCATTTCCCCACCAGTCCCCCACTGCTGTGGGGCCTTACCTGTCGGGCCAACAATGCGCCAGACATTGCCCTCAATATGAAGGCTGCCCATATCATAATTATGATCGGATTGCGTGATCACTCGCCGCTCCCAATCGGAACCATTCCAATGCATAAGTACCCATTCTCGCGGAGAACCTGCAGGCCCCGGCTCACCAGAACGGCTGACAATAAAGAGCAATACAGGATGCCCGTGTTGATCAAAGTTGAGGTCACAAGTATACATATAGTGCTGCTGATCTAACAACGGCAAAATTAATGCCGAGTTATCGGCCTGACGTAGCGGCAAGTCTAATACTTCTCCACTTGCCGTCGTCCACGTACGCCCATAATTCGTAGTCTGCGCATAATATACGTTAGTGCGACGGTCGACCTGACTCTCTGGGTGGTAATTAAAAAAAGTGGCAAACTTGGTCTCCCCCCTCGGCCCTTGCCAACGACCACTAGTCTGATAATGCCCCCCAAACTCAGCAAGAGGATGATCCTCACTCCACTGGCGCCCGCCCTGACTATGTTTCCAAAAGAGATGTCGAGCTGGACCATATCTGGTACCAGGAAAATATTTGGTAAATAGCATGAACATTTCTTGCCCCTCCTCTCCCTGCCAAATTTGGGGATAGGTGAATTCCTGGACCCCCACTTTTTCAAACTCCAACAACTCATAAGGCTCACAAGAGCGGAAGATTAAGCCAGGACGACGACGTCCGCGCCCACTTTTAAAGACCCAAACATAACCTCGTGAGTCCACATGAAGACAGGCGTTATCATGCGGATCATCGACAGAGGGATCAAAATAAAGCGCCACTGGGCGCGGCAGCAACCCCGTAGCATGATCGTAGTAAGAAACGAAAATAATCAATTTACGTTGATCTACAGCAGGTGTGCCACCATATACGAAATAAGTTCTATCAACCTCAGCTACATATTGAGCCATCGGCTGGTGGTTAGCCGTGTAAGTGCCAAGCCCACCTGAATATTTATCACCATATTCGAAATGAAAGCCTAGCCGAAACCAAACGCCACGATAACCATCATGGGTGACAG
>CEUD01125090.1_pt1 | contig 22382 bp, 15 predicted proteins | sample 356481 | NCBI WGS metagenome assembly CEUD01 (sample SAMEA2623314, study PRJEB7988) | marine metagenome | isolation source: saline water (ENVO:00002010), including | reverse complement strand
GCCCGTGACGGGGCTGGACTTCTGCGAGCCGATGCTGGACGAGGCCCGCAGCAAGCGCGCGGCCAAGCCAGCATATGCCGACATCGAATTCGCCTTCGGTGACTGCATGCAGTTGCCACTGGAGGACGCCTCCGTCGATGCGGTCACCATTTCCTTCGGAGTGCGCAATTTTGAAGATCGTCAGCGGGGGCTAAAGGAGATCCTGCGCGTGCTACGCCCAGGTGGACGTCTGTTCGTGCTGGAATTTTCGCAGCCGGACCGCTGGTTTCGCCCGATCTATTATTTCTACCTGAAATATATTTTACCCTGGGTGGCGGCCATCGCGACAGGCGACAAGAGTGCCTACGACTACCTCGCCGGCACGATTGAAAATTTCCCCACTAAGGAGGCACTCTCTGAACAGCTCAAACTTGCTGGCTACGAAACTGTCGCAGCGAAGGGACTGACTTTTTCCATCGTGGCAATCCACGAAGCAAGGAAGGCGGACTAAGCCCCCTTGGGATATTCACTGGCGCACTACATCGAACCGAGTCGCACTGGATAGAACGGGGGAATGGCATCGTCCAATATCCGCGCACTCGGATTCACGAGATGAACCTGAGTCTCAGAATACCTCAGTTGTTCGACCAAATCCGTATAGAGTTTCTTCGCTGAAGCATACTCAACGCTAAGTCTTTCATTTGATAAATCCTTCTTCGACCACTCATCGAGATACTCTCCAATAATTGTTGTTCGAGCGTCTAAATCCTGCACGCGCTTCATCAAGGTATCGACTGACAGCTTTAACTGATAATTGATCGCCTCTTCAGCAAAAAGGTTAGCAACAATTGCCGCCATGATGGGATCCGGATGTTCATAACTGACACGTATCGTCAGCAACTCCACGTCCGCATCCACCGTTACGCCTCTTCGCAAAACTTCATAGAGTGACAGAGCTGAGTCACCTCTGCCAGCAACGGGGATTGGTGCCATCAGACGATCACGTTTTTTATCTTGGAGACGCTGATCCACTCCTTTTAAAACCGAATCCGACTGTGCAACGGCGACATGATAGGAAAAGTCCGCCTTGGTGGGATTCACATTCTGCTCCGAGTTCAAGTAATCCTGACGAAAAAATTTATCGGTGACCAGCAGCGTCGCCGTGGCTTTATATATGGGCGACGAATCATCCCAAACGGAAACAGTCTCAAGAGATGACTCTGCTACAGAAGCAGAAGACTCGATTGAAACAACAAGAATGACAATCAGTTGCGTAATTTTGCGTAGCATTAACCACATACATCATAACTAAACCTATGAAGGTTATTATTCAAACTCAATGAGTTTACAATCAATCTTCCAAGGAGACGGCCGCTCCGTCGACGGACTCGTCGTCATCGACAAAGCGGACACAGAAGGCGGCGATTAACATCGAAGCGCCGCCCAGCAGCACCGCGTTCATGGTATTGCCACCAAGCAGGCTGGCCATGACATAGCCGAGACCAAGTGAGGCGGCAATCTGCGGTAGGACGATGAAGAAATTAAATACCCCCATGTAAAAGCCCATCCGACTGCCAGGAATCACATTGGCCAGCATGGCATAGGGCATCGAAAGGATGCTGGCCCATGCGATGCCCACGCAAACCATTGAAGCCAATAACAATTTCGCATCGCCAACGAAGGCCACCGACAGCAAGCCCAGCGCACCGATCGCTAAACAAGTGGTATGAATGCCCTTGGCGCTGAACTTACGCACAATCAACAACAGTAAGAACGCAAAAAAGAAAGCCACCCCATTATACACCGAGAAGCATACGCCGCCCCATTCGGCCCCAGCCTGATACGCCTCGCTGCCATGGTCCGTGCCTCCAAAGATATGCGTCGCCACCGCTGGAATGAAATAAATCCACATACAAAAGAGGCCAAACCAGGTAAAGAACTGCACCACGGCGAGTTGCTTCATTGCCTTGGGCATCGAGCCAATACCCTCGAAAATTTCCTTAAACGCATTGCCCACCCCTGCGGACTCACGTTTCATTTGCTCAAACGCTTCCATATCCTCCGGCGGATACTCTTTAGTGGACAAAATCGTATACAAAACCGCGGCAAAAAAGACACCTGAGCCCACGTAAAACGCAATTTTTACGGTTTGCGGAATCGCCCCGGTGGCGCCTTCCGCATTGGTGACACCAAACCAGTTGGAGAGCATCCAAGGTAAAGAGGAAGATAGCACCGCGCCCAGTCCGATCAATAGACTCTGCATCGCAAAGCCCAGCTTGCGCTGCTTCTTATTGAGCTTATCGCCGACGAAGGCCCGGAAAGGCTCCATACTAATATTAACCGAGGCATCCAAAATCCAGAGCAAGCCAGCCGCCATCCAGAGTGAGCTGGAATTGGGCATCGCGATCAAGGAAAGACTGGCGAGAATCGCACCGACCAGAAAGTATGGCCGACGACGCCCAAGCCGCGTCCAAGTGCGATCACTATAATAACCGACCAAGGGTTGCACGATCAATCCGGTCAGCGGCGCTGCCAACCAGAGAAAAGGAATCGTGCTCTCATCAGCGCCGAGGTATTGGTAGATCGCGCTCATATTGGCCATCTGCAGCCCCCAGCCAAACTGGATGCCAAAAAAGCCGAAGCTCATGTTCCAAATTTGCCAGAATGATAGTTTTGGTTTATTCATAATGTAACTGTCGTAGAGATGGTGCGACTATCCCAGAGGAAGCGTTCCTCTGGGGACGGTTCGCCCGCGAGCGGTTTCGCGAGTGAGGGTTTCCAGATGTTGTAGCGCTTCGTCGAGTCGCTTCGTCATCGTCAGGCGCCAAGCCCAGCTGCCAGAGGCTTTACCCGGCGTATTCATTCGAGCATCGGATCCGAGGCCTAGCAAATCCTGCACTGGCACGATACTAGCGCCCGCCCGCGAGCGATAGAGACTGCGAATAAAATCCCAATGAATCTCGGAACCGTCGCTGGCAAAATACGCTAAGGCCATGGCACGCTCCGCCTCGATTTCCTTTGCGGTGCGCGTGCTGCCCTCCCCCGCCTGACTAGAAAACCAGCCGAGAACGGTATCATTGTCATGCGTGCCCGTATAAGCCACGCAGTTCGGCACGTAATTTTCAGGCAAGAAGGTCGAGCTCATCGGGTCGGTGCCAAAAGCAAACTGCTCAATGCGCAGACCTGGTAAATTGTAATCGTCGCGGAGCTTTTCAACTTCGGGGGTAATCACCCCCAAATCTTCCGCAATCACAGGCAGGGGAAGTCCATGATCAGTGACAAATGCATCAAACACCTCCCTGCCCGGCGCAGGGATCCATTGACCCGCGGCGGCGGTTTCCGCCCCACCTGGCACTTCCCAGCAAGCATCGAAGCCGCGAAAGTGATCAATACGCACGACATCCACCCAGGATAAAATACGACTCAAGCGCTGCCGCCACCATCCGTAGTCTTCACGACGATGCGCCTCCCAATCGTAGAGCGGGTTTCCCCACAGCTGCCCCGTCGCAGAAAAATAATCGGGCGGCACCCCCGCAACCACACTAGGGCTGCCATCGGCCTGGAGACGAAAAAGCTCAGGCTGACACCAAACATCGGCACTGTCGTGTGCCACAAAGATGGGGAGATCCCCCACCAAGCGAACGCCCAAATCCTGCGCGCGCTGCTGCACACGCGACCACTGCAGACGCAGAATAAATTGCTCAAAACACACCCGCTGAAGCTCGGAGTCTAACTTGATGGCGATCTCTTGCAAGGCCTCGGGATTCCGGTCGCGGAATTCAGCTGGCCAATCAGTCCAAGCAACACGATTGAAATGAGCTTTCAAGGTGCTAAACAATGCAAAGTCCTGCAGCCAGTCGTCCTCTGAGGCGAGAAAGGCCGCATACTCACTCTGGAGCGGATGCGTAGCTGGCAAAGCAAAAAACTTACGCGCGGCCCGCTCGGACAGTTCCGCCTTGTTTGCGTAAACTTGGGCGAAATCCACACGCGACTGCAGTGGCATACGTAGCGCCAACAGTTCTTGATCGTCCAGCAGAGCCCGCGCATGTAGATCTTCCGGACTCAAAAAGACAGGATTGGCCGCAAAGGCCGACAAGCCCTGGTAGGGCGAATCTCCGTAACCTGCTGGATTGAGCGGTAAAATTTGCCACAGGGTTTGCCCATGCGCCGCCAATTGCTCGACCCAGCGGAGCGCAGAGGGGCCGAAATCACCGATTCCAAACTGATTAGGCAAAGAGCTCGGATGCATGAGTAGACCGCAATCTTGCTTAAAGAGACGAGTAGACATTAGAAACTTCCTTCCTGACGAGAGATTTGAAAAGCCCCGAAATAGGCGTTATGCGCACCACCATTCAAATTGAAGAGGGCAAAACTATGAATCTGCACAGAGGCATCCCCTGCTTCGGCTACGGGCGGGCTCATACGCCGCTGGGGAAAAGTATGCACGACACGATCACTCAAAGTTGTGATTTGCAGGTCGTACTGTCCTGCCTCGCCCACACTCACCCCAACTTCGATGCCCGCTTCATCTAAAAATACTCGAGTATTCAAGCGACCGTCGGCATCCATAATCTGGTAGGTACTCAGCCCCTCGATCACAGCCAGCACCAGCGCGCGTCCAGTGCTCAGTTCACTCAAATCTGCAGCCGTCTCGGGGTAACGCAATGCGATCCCCACACTAGAGATGCCTGCAGCATCTCGCTCAAACTTAGTGCCAAAGCCATCAAACTCGAAGCGCAAAGAAAACACATCTCCCGCCGCCAAGGGATGCTCCAAGGCGCGAAAGGCCGCCGTCTCTTCGAAGCCAGTGCCATTGGCGAAAATACCAAAGGCACGGCCCTCACGCGCCGACTCAGCCAGATCTGCCTCTTGAGCCGCCTGTGCAATGAAGAAACCCGTGTATTGCGCCTCCCCCGCGGCCCCATACTCAGGCGACAATAGCTGCCAGCTCTTGAAACCCCGCCCCCCCGAGTCGCCTGTCTGCCAACCATCCGCATAGACCTCATAATACGCCTCATCCTCTGCCGCGATATACGACTGAGCCTGACTGGGCACGGCTGCCGTCAAGGCAAACAGCAAGCAGCAGGCACATCTGAGGCAGAAAACTGGGGAGGGGCGAAAAGTCATAGACAGATATTTTCACTCCACCGTAAGCATCCAGCTCGCAGACAACAGACCACGCCACAGTTGACAGTTGAATAAATAAGACTCTCCTCATTATTATAAGTCTTGGAAAACTACAGAGTGCTGGCTCAAAGCGTATACTCACCACTCAAAACACCGCCGAAAGAAGCTAATAGCACCCCAAATCAAATATTAGCAAAGCTTATCATTAACCATCCTACCATTAAAGAAAGGAAGCAACATCACGGTTGCACTTGCCATTACTTAAAATAAATAAATACACAAGAATAGGCACGAGTGTTGCCTCATAGACAAAGCCCGAATCTTCCAACTGAAAATAAAAACCAATACAATGGACTTCACCACACAGCTCGGACTCGACCCAAACACTGCGGCTTACGCCCAGGATGAGCAATCGCTCCTCGAATATGTGAATTTAAAACTAACCTCAATCGGTCAACCGACCTTCGAGGACGTTAGCGATTCTCGCTTCAGCAGCTTGAGCAAGTCACTGCTGGCTAGCTATCAAGAAAAATCCCGACTACTCGCCGACTACTTGCCTCCCTGCGACCAGCGGGTGCAAGGTTTTCTGGCAGAATACTTCAGCGATCTCGACCTGAGCGAGATGCCACATCTGCCTAACAACACTTTGATCCTAGACCGTCATGGAGTGGCTCGCACGCTATCGCTTCCAGCGAAGGGCGACCACTTCTCTTCCGAGATCATCGATTCTTACCGCATCCAACAAGGAGTGCTACACAACCCCAAGAGCGATCGCCGCACCACGAAGGGGGTGTTCCATGTCACCGAAGGGGGACTCCCAATTCCCAACGATAAAAAAGCGGTTCCTAAACTAGCCGCGGCACGTCTCTTTGCCAAAGCACTCAAAGGAGCGCCTGAATCACTACAGACATTACCTTTCCTCGCCAACCAAGAAGAAAAAGCGCGCGCATGGGTCTCTTTACTACTACGCCCTGTCGTGGTTCCTGAAGTCGATGGCTTCAGCCAAGAAAAGACTATGGAAGTGCGCTTTTTCGCACCGGGCAACTTGGTCTGCAACCTGGATTTCGTAGAATCGATCTTCGGCAATGCTGGCGACCCATTCATCGCCGACAACGACGCGGCCCTCGACCCTGCACACTGGACGGGCCACAGCGGTTGCGTGATCCTCGCGCCACATCTGATGGGCACCACCAAGAAGGAGCTGGGCCTGCCCAACATCAAAGATGCCACCGAACGCCAAATTCGCGATGGCATGTGCTGGGAGCAGGAAGACGAGCTGTATAACGATGGCGGCGCCTTTAAGATCACTTGCCGCGACGAGCGCGGTGTGGTGGTTACGGCCATCGCCGACAACTACTTCGGTTATTGCAAGAAGGAGGTCAAAACGCAGATCGGTTACTCCGCAAACTTGAACGGTCTGGCGGAAGAAGAACACGCCGGGGGCACACTCGCCTTTACAGGCTACGACCTGGGCGAAGACTTCCAACTCAGCCAATACTATCCGGTCGTCGATCAAACTTTCGATGGTGTGGCAGCACGCTACAGCGATCGTATCGATATCAAGCCTCAAGGCTATGCGATCGATAAGACCTTCAAAAATATCATCTACATCCCCGAAGATGCCCGCATTGAGCTCAACTCGCAGCGCATCAGCTGGTCCAAAGAAGGTGAGCCCCAAGAGATTAAACTACTGCCGGGTAACACCTACGTGCTGCCTTCTGGCTACAAGGTCGAAATGATGAAGCCCGCCGAAGGTCGCCGCTGGCGTCTGGTAGGCTACACCGCAGAGAGCCGCGTATGTCACAAGCCCTGCACCGTATCCGGTGGAGGTAAATCCGAAATTTCCAAGCCCATCACGGACGCAATTATTTCCGGCCCCGTGTTTGTGCGCGACTTTGAAGGTGACTTCGACCTCGCGGAAGAGATCATAAACAAAGAATATGGTCAGCGCTTCTTGGATGAATCCAAGAACAAAACAAAGGGACGCCCACTACTCAGTAATGAGCGCTCGCTCGGTTCAGTCATCAAGCTACTGACTCCTTCCAAATCTGAATATACCGAAGAATTCAATACTTGGCTCAAATCGATCCCACAGCAGGTCAAAGAGCTGGTACTCATCATCAAGCGCTTCTACAAGGAAGACTGGGGAAGCGATTGGCGCAAGCGTTTCAGCGTCGATCTAATCAACGGAGAGTCGGGTAACATTCTGCGCTATCGCGAACAGCAAATGCTCACGCAATACCTGCGCATCGGCTACACCGAGAACGGATCTTGGCGCACCTTTGGTTTGCGCAAGGACTTCATTCCCGCAGCCAAGATCTCGCTGGAAGACGACATCACCGCATCAGTGGTGGCGCCAAGCTCGCAATTGAGCAGCCTACCTCCGGGTTGGTCGCTGCCTTCAGCTAAATTCGTACATAACTGCGAATACCGCTTCTTCCAACGCCCCGACGACGCCATCATTCGCGGCTACGATAAGGGCGCGGAACAAGACCTGAGCTCCTTCGGCAGCTTCCTGAGTAACTACGAGCCACTGGATCGCGAATTTGCCAAGAACGAGACAGAAGATGCCATCCGCTTCGGCCAATACACGGAGCCCATGCGCGATATGGTGCTCGACTTCAGCTACGGCAACTCACCGGACTACTACTCGACCAATGCCTACCCACGCATCGTCGATGGCAGCCCCACTAAGAATCCGCGCTACTTGCAAGTCCGTCCCGACTTAAAAGACCCACGTGCCGTCTATCTGGCTGAAATGAGCTCACGCCTCTTCCGCCGCCAGGATTCACAGTCCGCACTCCTGCGTCCGGTCACTTCGATCCTACCAGGGCGTCGCAACAATCCAGCCGAGCCAGACGCAGGCGTGAAGCCACTCTGCGTATTCAGCCCCATCCACCACATGGAGCTGCCAGAGCTGTTCATGGAGTATATCGCAAGTATCACTGGCAAGTCGCCCTCCACTACAGGTGCCGGCTCCGAAGGCGCGCTCACCAAGGGTCCCTTCAACGCCTTGCCTCCGATCTACGACATGAACAACGCGCTGGTTTCTTACCTCGCGACCGATCAGCCGGTCTTCATCACAGCCGCTGGCTATGTCGGCCCCAACTTCCGGGTGGATCACGACATCAGCCTACTGGTGCCCGAAATCTGGTGCCGCCTGAAGGATCAAGAGACCGATCCAAAATGGATGCTGGATCACGGCTACCTAGAGAAGGTGGAAGACTTCGAGCACAATGGTAAAAAAGTGCTCGCAAGCCGCATCGGCTACCGGATCACTGCAAAATTCGTGCGTATCTTCTTCGGTCGTGTCTTCAACAACCCGACCTCGGTATTGGACGAGCAAATGCTCAAGCCTGAGCTGCAAGATATGGATACCTTCGTCGAAGGCATGGAGACCATCATCGCGGCACACAAGCAAGCCGCCGAAAACTACTTCGCCGACGGCTCCATTGAGGATGCCTGCCCACCGCTCAAGGCCCTACTCCACATCATGAAGGACGGCCACTACGAGGGCGAAGGTCTCGATTCTGCTAAGGTGCGCGAGCTCTTCACCCGCGAGTCAATGCTTGCCAGCGATTGGTATGCCGAGCGCCTACAAAGCCAGCAATCACACGATATCGCGATGTGGAAGAACAATGTGCAGTATCTGCAAAACTTCCTACAGCGTGAATCACATTCCGGAGTGGCTAAACGCCTCAATATCGAGTCGCGCCTGACCGCTGCCAAGGAAGAGCTGGATAAGGTCAGTTCTAAGAAATACCTCGAAACACTAGTCGGCACACTAGGCCGCCAGCCGATCGAGAAGTAAATCAGCGAGACAGAATCGTTTTTCATCCAGAGCTTGGGGCCATCGCCTCAAGCTCTTTTTTTTGGAGCCGTCACACTCCCCCCGTCCAGAGAGCCGAGGCTACGGAGGGTGCAAGGCACGCACGACTGCTGCCTCAAAAGTTTGGAGGGCGGCCAGCTCGGCACGGCGTTCCCCCGGTTCAGAGAACCGAGGCATCGGCAATAGCTACAAAAAAAAGAGGCGTCCGCTTTCGCGGACGCCTCTGAAAGATTCGGAAGAATCAAGTATTAATATACTTGAGTCGCTTCTTCTTCAGGAACTGGAGTCTTAAGAAGATCCGAGCTCATTTGTGCGCGGAAGCGTGCATCACCTTCGGCGACAGCTTGTGCGACAACGCGGAACTCGATGATTTGCTTAGCCTTCAATACACCGTAAGGAGCGAAGCTGACGTTGTTGCCAGAGATCGAACCTTGAGTGTCACCAGCAGCAGAGAGAACCTTCAGTTGGCTTGGAAGTTGAACTTCGAGGCCGACGTTGGTGTCTTGTGCGGTTCCTTGGTTAGTGATCTGGATCACGTATGTAGTTTGCTCACCTACGAGGAGTGGATCCTCGGTGTCGATCACTTCGATCAGCAAGGCTGGGTAGCCGCGCCATTCGGTGCAAGCGTCGTCGTTTCCGCTGAGGCCGTATTCAGCCGATGCAGCGCTAACTTGGTTGCAGTAAGTGCCTTCTTGTAGACCGAGAACTGTAACGTCGAAGCTCTTAGACTCACCAGCACCGAGGCTTGTGGTCCATGTAGCTGTGTTGCCATTGATTTGTGCACCAGGAGCAGAAAGCAGTTTGTTTTGTGCAGGAACTGTGTCCACAACAACTACGTCTGCAAGAGGCACGTCACCAGTGTTGGTGGCTGTGATTGTGTAGGAAGCCTTCTTACCAACGAATTGCATTGGTGTGCCTTCCTTAACAACGTCGATACCAGCTTCAACGACGACGACACATGCGTCGTCTTCAACGGAACCAGCATTCGAGGAAGAAGCCACCGCTGTGTTGCAGTGCTCACCAGTTGCTGTAGCAGTTGTGTTCACTGTGACGTCACGGCTTTCACCTGGAGCCAATGTGCCAAGGTTAGTTGTGAGTGTGCTGTTACCGCTGTCATGAGAAACGCCAGCAGGCAATGTGTCTGTAAGCACAACATCGTAAGCGCAGAAGTTACCAACATTGGTTACTGTGATGTTCCAAGGTACACCTGCACCGAGAAGAACTTGCTCGTTTGGTGTAGTCTTAACAATTGCGAGCTCAGGAGCGCCCACTTGTGTCGTTGTGCAAGCTTCCGGGTAAGCAACGATCGTTGCGCAGTTGCTAAGGTCAGCAACTTGAGTTGGCTTTACAGTCAACTGCAGAGGAGTGCGAGAACCACTCTCAACATTGTAGAGTGTCCATGTAACGCTGCTGCCATTCACTTCGGCTTCAGGTGTGCTGGAAACATATACTGTGCCAGCTGGGATTTGCTCTTCAACAACTACCTTCTTTACCTTGTCCTTAGCAACAACTGTGTAGTCGTAGTTATAAGGAGTGTTGATCGCCACCATATCGGGAGCGGACTTTTCAAGGCGAACGAGGTGCTTATCTACATAATCTGTAACTGTGCCAGGTGCGCAGTCATCCATAGAAGCAGGCGCCGCTGCGGGTGCAGGGGCTGCCTTGGCTGGCTTAGGGTTATTATACTCGTGAATGTGACGATTGTCAGAGGGCGTCTTCAGATTGAAAACGGTGGTTTCAGGGGAGTCTGACACTGTGAAATTCTTGCCTTCGTCCACGATTCTCTGAGCTGAAAGCTGAGATGCGGCCAAGACAATGAATCCTGCAAGTGCAGAAGCTCCAAGGAACTTTTTCATGATATTCATATGTTCTGTTTGTGTAGTTAGTTTATTTTTCGAAGCGAACGGATGGCGTCCGCACATCTAAATAAGAAGATGAACTAAATACCCTAGCACAGGTTAGTACTAAATCGAGTCAAATGTATGAAATTTTCGACATTAGCTCTGTTTTAACCAAGAACAAGCAACCGCTACCTCCTAGATAATAAAAAAGCGTGCTTCCCATCAATGGGAAGCACGCTAATAAATAATCAATTATGTACCAACTAAGCTACAGGCTTGAAAAAGTTCTTAAATTGAGCGGTCGCATAATCGCGATTTAAATGCGCAATCATATCAAGCGGGATGCTCTTCGGACACGCAGCTTCGCACTCTCCGATGTTGGTACAACCACCAAAACCTTCGCCGTCCATAGTCGTGACCATCGCCAAAGTGCGGCGATCCTTCTCAGCCTTACCTTGCGGCAAGCTGTTCATGTGAGCGACCTTGGCACTGGTAAAGAGCATCGCAGATGCATTGGGACATGCGGCCACACAGGCACCACAACCAATACATGCAGCGGCGTCCATCGCGTAGTCGGCGATCCCCTTCGCGATCGGCATCGCATTCGCGTCGACGGCACTGCCGGCACGCGCAGTAATGAAGCCGCCGGATTGGATAATCTTATCCAATGGTGTGCGATCGACCACGAGGTCTTTAATCACAGGGAAAGGCTTGGCACGCCAAGGCTCAATTGTGATCGTCTGACCATCGTGGAAGTGGCGCATGTGCAACTGACATGCCGTCGTGCCACTCTCGGGGCCATGCGGAATACCGTTAATCGTCATCGAGCACATGCCGCAAATACCTTCGCGACAATCATGGTCAAAGGCGACCGGCTCATGGCCATCGGCGACAAGTTGCTCCGAAAGGATGTCGAGCATCTCAAGGAAGGAAGAGTCCTCAGAAATGTCAGCAAGCTTGTATTCGGCGAATTTACCAACGTCCAGGCGGTTCTTTTGACGCCAAACGCGGATTGTAAGATTCATTGTTTTTTCCATCGTGCGTATTGAGTTGGATTACTTGTAGCTGCGAGTCGCGAGCTTGATGTTTTCGTAAACGAGCGGTTCCTTGTGCAATGCGGGGGGCACGTCGTCGCCCTTATACTCCCAAACACCCACGAAGGCGAATTTATCATCGTCGCGCATCGCCTCACCATCATCGGTTTGGTGCTCCGCGCGGAAGTGGCCACCGCAGGATTCTTCACGCATGAGCGCGTCGCGGCAAAGGATCTCGCCAAACTCCATAAAGTCGGCAACGCGACCGGCGCGCTCGAGCTCGGGATTGAGACTGTCCGCATCGCCCACAACCTTAAGGTTGGACCAGAACTCCCTGCGCAAAGCTTGAATTTCTTCAATCGCTTCGGTCAGGCTCTCCTTAGTGCGGGACATGCCGCACTTCTCCCACATAATGTTACCGAGGCGCTTATGGAAAGAACGTGGTGATTCGGTGCCACCGATTGACATCAACTTCTGGATACGCGACTGAACGTCGGCTTCGACCTCAGCAAATGCAGGGTGATCCGTCGTCACTTGACCTGCAGCTGCCACGCCTTGTTCACCGAGGTAGTTGCCCACCGTGTAAGGCAAGACGAAATAACCATCCGCGAGGCCTTGCATCAGTGCCGAAGCACCGAGGCGATTGGCTCCGTGGTCGGAGAAATTGGCCTCTCCGCCGACAAACATGCCAGGGATCGTGGACTGCAAATTGTAATCCACCCAAAGACCGCCCATGGTGTAGTGCACCGCGGGGAAGATCATCATAGGCGTTTCATATGGGTTATCGCCGGTGATGCATTGATACATTTCAAACAGATTACCATAGCGCTCTTCGATCGCCTTTTGGCCGTCGCGCTTAATCGCATCGCGGAAGTCGAGGAAGACCCCGAGACCGGTAGTCGCGACGCCACGACCATCGTCACAGGCCTCTTTAGCAGCACGCGAAGAGATGTCACGTGGTGCCAGGTTACCGAAGCTTGGGTATTTACGTTCCAAGTAATAATCGCGATCATCTTCAGCAACATCGTTCGGGTTCAACTTACCTTCACGAATTTTCTTAGCCGTCTCTTGATCCTTAGGCGCCCAAACACGACCATCATTACGAAGCGATTCCGACATCAGGGTCAGCTTCGATTGCTGGTCGCCATGAACAGGAATACAAGTCGGGTGAATTTGCGTATAGCAAGGATTTGCCATGCCCGCACCGCGACGGTAGGCACGGTGTGCAGCCGTCACATTACAGCCTTGCGCATTGGTAGAGAGAAAGAACACGTTGCCATAACCACCAGTAGCGACCACAACCGCATCCCCTGCATGGCGAGTCACTTCGCCCGTGACCATATTGCGAACAATAATCCCCTTGGCATGGCCGTCGACCTTAACCACATCCAACATTTCGTGGCGGTTATACATTTTCACCTTACCGAGACCGATCTGCTTACTCAGCGCCGAATACGCACCGAGCAGCAATTGCTGCCCCGTTTGGCCACGCGCATAAAAGGTGCGAGAAACCTGCGCGCCCCCGAAAGAGCGATTCGCTAACAAGCCACCATATTCACGCGCAAAAGGCACACCATTGGCGACACATTGGTCGATAATATCAGAGGACACTTCAGCCAGACGATACACGTTGGCCTCGCGAGCGCGGTAATCGCCGCCCTTCACGGTGTCGTAGAAGAGGCGATGCACACTGTCACCGTCGTTTTGATAATTCTTAGAGGCATTAATACCGCCCTGTGCCGCAATACTGTGTGCGCGGCGTGGACTGTCCTGATAACAGAAGCAAGAGACATTGTAACCTTGCTCTGCGAGGCTTGCGGCAGCAGCGCCACCAGCTAGGCCGGAACCCACCACAATCACGTTGTATTTACGTCGATTGGCCGGGTTGACCAATTTCATGTTAAACTTGTGGCTCGTCCACTTCTGTGCGAGTGGGCCTTCGGGAATTTTGGAATCGAGATTCATTGTTCGGCGTTCCTATTTGTGAAGTGTTTCAGTGATCTCGGCAGCGGCGGAAACAGAAGCGACTGGTAAACCACCGGTCGGATCCTTTTTGAGCAGGCCAGCCATGGTAGCGATTGGAATAATGGCAAAGCCGAGAAAAACGACCCAGCCATAGACCAATGCGACGCGATCCAAGCGTTTGCGCCAAAGTGAATTGCGAAGCCCGACACTCTGAAACATGCTGCTAACACCGTGTGTGAGGTGCATGCAGAGTAGACCTGTTGCAATGATGTAGAAAGCAGAGACCCACCAGACCTTAAAGCCGGCCACCATCATGTCGTTGACATTAAAAGTCATCACCGCATGGCCGTTTTTCATGACCACTTCGCCGTGCTTCACGAGGGGCACTTCCGAAGGCTCGATCACGCCCGGTTCATTGTATTGCATGCTAGGCACATTGCGGACAGTGAAATGCGCAATGTGAAACACGATAAAAGCGAGCAAGATGATACCACTCATGCGCATGGTGCGTGACGAGTAGCTCGCCTGCACAACCTTGTCACTGTCATAACCTTCAGGGCGTGCCTTCCGATTATCCAAAGTTAAGGTAACCGCTGCCCAAATGTGGACTGCGATGCTAGCGAGCAGGAAGATACGAATCCCCCAGAGCGCAGCCGCAGGCAACAAGTGATGCAACTTGTATGCATACGCATTGATCACCTCGGCACCGAGGAAGATCTGTAAATTCCCCAGCATGTGCCCCATAACAAAGAGCACAAGCACAAGGCCAGTTAACGCCATCAAGATCTTACGACCGATGGTGGATTTAATAAAACTACATAATGAGCACATAATAATGTCGGGAGCTATTAACAAAGGTAATGTTGCAACTAAGTTTGGCAGCTTTTTCAAACACGGAGCAAATTGCAACCCATCTATTAGACTAGATAGAGAACAAAATTAGCTAAGCTAAGGAAAAAGCACACCTCAACCACTTGCATACACTTCTAAAGCCCCATATCCCCATACTGTCCATCTTAAAATTAAATATTCTTATCCTAAATGAGACACAGTAGCAGCTAGGCTTATCCACGCAACTTCTAGCGATAAAGCATGGAAAATGTTTGCCATGCGTGAATGCCACAGAATTGAATGCAACATTATAAACTTGGTCGACTGCACCCAGTGCTTCATTTACATTTTTCAACATCATTCCCAAACAGCAAAGTTCGAACACATGAAATATATTTTCGTAACAGGCGGCGTCGTCTCCTCGCTAGGCAAAGGACTGACCTCCGCAGCACTCGGCGCCCTACTCGAACAGCGTGGCTTAAAAGTGCGTCTGCAAAAGTTCGACCCTTATCTCAACGTCGACCCGGGCACTATGAGTCCCTTCCAACACGGCGAGGTCTACGTGCTCAACGATGGTGCCGAGACTGACCTCGACCTCGGGCACTACGAACGCTTCACCTCAGGAGAGCTCTCGCGCCTAAACAATCTAACTTCAGGCAAGGTCTATGAGACCGTGCTGGCCAAGGAACGCCGCGGCGACTACCTCGGGGCAACCGTGCAAGTCATCCCCCATGTCACAAATGTGATCAAAGAGCGCATCTACCAAGGTGGCGGTGATGATGTGGACGTGCTCATCACTGAGCTCGGTGGCACAATCGGCGATATTGAAGGACTCCCCTTCCTGGAAGCAATGCGTCAATTTGCACTCGAAGTGGGACGTGACGATGTGCTTTTCATTCACTGCACCTTACTTCCCTACCTCAAAGCTGCAGGTGAGCTCAAGACGAAGCCCAGCCAACAATCAGTCGCCAAACTGCGCGAAATCGGCATCCAAGCGGACATCCTCGTCTGCCGCACCGAAGAGCCGATGACAAATGAGATGCGCCAAAAGCTCTCGATGTTCTGTAACGTGCCCGCTAAAGCTGTGATCGAAGAGATGGATGTCGAAACTTCCATCTACGAACTTCCACTCGCGCTGAAAGCAGAGAAAATAGACGATCTGGTAATCGAGCACTTAAAGCTCGATGCGCCCGACAGCGACATGAAGGTCTGGCACGATGTCGTACGCCGCCTCAAGGCGCCCAGCCACAAAGTCGAGATCGGCGTCGTGGGCAAATACATCGAGTTGCAAGATGCCTATAAATCAGTCTATGAGTCCATTCTCCACGCGGGCATCTCTAACGACACCAACGTGCGCATTGTGCGCTTGGATGCAGAAGTCATCGAGAACGATCCCGCGAAGTACCTCTCTACACTTGACGGCATTCTAATCCCGGGAGGCTTTGGCGACCGCGGCACAGAAGGTAAAATCGCAGCTGCACAGTATGCCCGCGAAAACAACATTCCCTACTTTGGGCTCTGTCTCGGCATGCAGATCGCGGTGATCGAATATGCCCGTAACGTAGCCAAATTAGAAGCAGCCAACAGCACTGAGTTTGATCCTAAAACAAAATTTCCGGTGATCGACATCATGGAGGACCAAAAGGACCTCACGACTAAGGGCGGCAATATGCGCCTCGGCGCTTGCCCTTGCGAGCTCGCAGATGACAGCTTCAGCTTTCACGCTTACGGAAAAAAACTCATCCATGAGCGTCACCGCCATCGCTATGAATTTAATAACGCATATCGCGACCAGTTAGTCGCTGCAGGCCTACGCATCGGCGGTATCAATCCAGAGCGCGACTTGGTGGAAATCGTAGAAATCCCCGACCATCCTTGGTTTGTTGCGGTGCAATTCCACCCGGAATTCAAATCTAAACCCAACGCAGCGCATCCACTTTTTGCCAATTTCATCGCCTCGGCGCTGAAATACAAGAAGTAGTCCCGCCAAAAAAGCGGACGCCTAAGACTCGGCAGAAGCCTTGGAAACTATCCAAGGCACTCAACCGAACGAGCTGCCTGCGCTACAAAACGCCCTGCCGCTTCGCGTAATTTTGCTTCGGGCAAGGCGCCACTGGAAAGGCGCGCACAATTCCAAGGCGCCCCACTTGCGAAACATAGATCGCCCGGCACATATAGCACGCCTTGTTCAATGCAGCCCTGGCAAAAGTCTGACTGCATGCGCAAATCCATGCCCTCGGGAGCCCGCAACCAGAAAATAAGCCCCCCCTGCGGGACCTTCCATGCCCAGCCAGACTCACGCAAGCCACCCTCAGCCAATGCCGAGTCAAGGATTTGCGCCTTGCGCGCATAGTGCGCCTGAATGCGAGCAAGGTGCTCGGGGTAGAGCCCTGCGTCGAGCACGCGCTCAATGATCGCTTGCGCAAAATGTGGCGAGCCAAAGTCCTGATGCCCCTTAATACAAAGTATCTTCTCCTTCCAGACCTCATGCGTGCAATAGCCATAACCGATCTTCAGCCCTGTAGCGAAGGGTTTAGTGTAAGTGCCCAAATAGAGCTTAGGGAAGGGCTCAAACTCAGGCATACTAATAATCGAAGGCGCCGGGTGCGGCGCATCGAAATAAAGATCGCGATAGGCCGCATCCTCAATAACGGGAATAGTATACCCCGTCCGCAGCAAGACCTCAGCCACGGCCCTCTTCTCGGCCTCAGCCAACGAGCGACTACTCGGATTACAGAAATAACTGACTAAATAAATCGCCTTCACTTTGGAGCGCTCCCCCGCGGCATCCAACTCCTGCAAGCGCGCCTCCAGACCATCCGGCAAAATACCCCCTTCCGCATCGCAAGGAATCCCCACCGGTCGCAGCCCGAGGCCTTTCAACATTTCCAAGCACACGAAATAACTCGGATCTTCCACCAAGACGATATCGCCTGGATCGCAAATCGCTTGCACCGCTAGGTAGAGCGCTTGCTGTGAGCCATTGCTCACAAACATCGCCGCCGGATCAAATACACCCGCCCGCTCACCGGGATGCGACTCGATCGCGGCGCAAGAAAGTTCACGCAAGCGTTGCCGCCCTTGGTTCTGCCCATACTGCAGGGGCTCCTCGGGCACTCCCGACTGTGTCAATTCAGCCGCAAAGCGCCCCACCAGCTCGCGCGGCAGCACAGCATTATCGGTAAAACCAGCCGCCAAAGAAAGCAGGTCTGGGTTTGCCAACGCGCGCGCCATTAAATCAACAATCACTGGCGTCGCGATTTCGCGCCCCTGCCGTGAGAAAGATATGGGTGTCTCTGAATTAACCATTATAAGGGAATTGCATTTGATCTCTCGAGTGATCCGATATTGTAAAAAGAAAGCGTGCCGCCTCTCCGCACGCCCCACAAGCAAATGATTGCCAATGTTTCCATCTTACTGATTGCCAGCCTGTGTATCCTCTACGCCGGAATCAATGCTTATGCCGCTCTACGCTCGGGCACGCTGATCTTCCCCGCCCCGCCCAGTAGCTATCAAGACGACGCGAGCATCCTGAAACTACAAAGCAGCGCAGGCATGAGCATCTCAGCCTACTATTTAAAGGCCTCCAACAGCGATCGCATTCTAATCTATAGCCATGGCAATGGCGAAGACATCGGCATGGCTCGCCCTTGGCTGCAAGACCTGCAGCAAAAGGGGATCTCCGTATTTGCCTACGATTACCCCGGCTACGGCACCAGTCTCGGCAGCCCCAGCGAAGCGGGCTGCTACGCAGCCATTCATGCCAGTTATAAATATGTCACCGAAACCCTAGGCTATCGCCCCCAACAAATCACGCTCTATGGTCGCTCCCTGGGCAGCGGTCCATCCACCTGGTTGGCGGAACGCACTCAAGTTGCAGGACTCATACTGGACGGCGCTTTTACCTCGACATTTCGAGTGATGACTCAAATCAAGCTACTCCCATGGGATCGCTTCGACAATTACGCGCGCCTCCCTCGGATACAATGCCCCGTCCTCATCATCCACGGCACCGAAGATCGCATCGTACCCTTTCAACACGCCCTCAAAAACTGGCGCGCGATCACAGGGCCCAAATACAAACTATTCGTCGAAGGCGCGGGCCACGGAGGTCTGATTGACTTCGCTGGCCCCGACTATTGGAATATCACCCTCCCATTTATTCAAGGAAAGCTACTATGAAAAAACGCGCACTCATACTCCTGCACCCCGGCTTCGAAGAAATGGAAGCCGTCGCACCGATCGACCTCCTAGCACGTGCTGAGATCGAAGTCGTGCAAGCCTCCACCAGCAATGCAACACTCGTGACAGGCCGCAACGGCATCACCATGCAGGCCACGCACCGACTCGCCGATGTCGCCGCAGACGAATTTGACGCGGTCATTCTCCCCGGAGGTCCCGGCATACTACAGCTACGCAAGAACCCACAGATCATCGAATGCCTCCAGCGTAATCATCAAAGCGGCAAGCTCATCGCTTGTATCTGTGCCGCGCCGCTGCTACTACTCGATGCAGAGATCAGCCCAAACATCGCCTATACAGCACACCCCAGCACTCTGAATGAACTTCCTGAGGCCCGCCAGCAAAGCGTCGTGCGCGACGGATCTGTCATCACCTCCCGCGGGGCCGGCACTGCGACCGAATTTGCCCTGAGCATTGTGCGAGCACTTTGCGACGAAAATTGCGCCCAAGAGATTGCTGAATCAATCTGCTGGCCACATAGCTTTTAGTTCACGCCTCAAGCGCCCCTCTGACTGTGCAAGAATCCACCCCCATTCGCCCTCGCGACCAACTACTACGCGACAGCTTCACGCCTGCCGAAGCGATACTCTTCGGCGTGATCTTAATCATGGCGAGCATTGTCAATTGGCTGGGTGATCCACGCTCCCTCTGGCTCTTAGGCAGCTTACTCATCATCGGCTGTCTAACACCCTTAGTCTTAAAAACACACGAGCACACGCACCCCTTCTTCGTCGATTTACTCTGGCCTAAGTTCTGGTTATGCTCCGCGCCCGCCTGGATACTAGCACTGCAATTTGTGCTCGGACTCACCCAAAATCCACTCAACAGCGTCACGATAGATAACAATCTATACCACACACTCGCCCCAATCAGCCTGTGGCGCCCGATCTCCGCCGTCGATAATACCGCGTGGTTAACTACCTTCGCATACTGCGGCACCTACCTGATGGCGACCTCGCTCTACATCGTGCCCAAGTCACGCGCCTTTTTCGAACGCCTCTTCCCTTGGTTATGCCTAGGAGCCGTGCTAGTGGGCGTGTTCGGTTACATACAAAAGGGGCTCGGACTCACCAAGCCCCTCTTCACGCCTGGCACGGGTGCGAATGATTTCTTTGCCTTCTTTCCCTATGACGGACATTGGGCGGCCTTTGCCTCACTCTGGTGCTGCGCCTGTATCGCAATGTCACTGCTCACAACGCGCTACGAAGACAATCCCGGCTTCATCAACTCCACTGGCCCTTGGTATCTAACCGGTGGCACCTTACTAGGAACTACTGGGTTCTTAGTTAAAGCCCCGCTTCCAGCTGCTATTTTGCTGCTCACACTCTCCGCTATGCTACTCATCGTCGCGGTGGAATTCATCGCCAACCCTAAAGACCCGCACCACCGATCCATCGCCACCTGTAGCGGCCTGACCGCCTGCCTCAGCTTTGCAGGCGGCATCTTTCGTATTTTCCAAGACCAAGCTGTGACCGACAATGCGAGTGCGCTTCGCATGGCCGCGATCGACATGTTCAAAGACAGCCCAGTCTTCGGATGGGGCATCGATAGCTATGAAAGATTACTCCCCTTCTATAGTAACGACATGCTACTCGGGCAAAGATCTGAACGCGCCGCCTCCGATTGGCTTCAACTCCTCGCAGAGCTTGGTCTAATCGGCTTCATCGTAATACTGTTCTTTTTGACTGCTTTCATTGTCCGCTATCTTCGCGATGCACGTAATGTGCGCCTGACTAACCACCTGCTAATTGGCTGCAGTTCAGTGTTACTTTTAGCCTTATGCGATTCACCCTTTATGGCACCCGCAGTCCTGTTTAGCTTCTTTGTTATATTCTTCAGCTCCCTGCGTTGGGCAGAAGTAAGCCGTAATCAAGTCGACGAAGTGGACGCCGCACGCCCCCGACTAGTCACCCCCGAGAGCCAACGACGCGTCCCCTTCTATAATCAACCATACAACGAGAAAGAAAAATGAGCCAAACACACTTTGATTACATCGTCATCGGAGGCGGCAGCGGAGGCTACGCCGCAGCGCGCACCGCCCGCGAAAGTTGCAAGCACGTCGCCATCATTGATAACGCCGAAACGCTCGGCGGCCTATGCATCCTACGCGGCTGCATGCCCTCCAAAACTTTGATCTACTCCGCAGAAGTATTACACTTGGCACATAAAGCGGAGCAATTCGGCCTCAAGATTCCGACTGCCGCAGCAGACATGGCAGCACTGCATCAACGTAAGTTGGATACTATCCAAGAATTCGCAGAATACCGCCAAGAGCAACTGGAGAGCGAGCGCTTCACCCTTTTTCGTAGTCGCGCGAAGTTTATCAACTCGCGCACCATCCGCCTCAGCGACGGCACAGAGCTCACAGCGGATCACTTCATGATCGCCACCGGGTCCGTCGTATCCGAACCGCCAATACCCGGACTAAGCGATGTGCCCTACTGGACCAGCGACGAAGTGCTCGAACTCGACTTCCTGCCCGAAAAAGTCATCGTCCTCGGTGGCGGCATCGTCGCATGTGAACTGGCCCAATTCCTACGCCGCATAGGCAGCGAAGTCATACAAATTCAACGCAGTCCTCACATTCTAAAAGAGATGTCACCCGAAGCAGCCAGCGTGATTGAAAGCGCCTTCCGCGATGAAGGCATTCAGCTTTACACGGACACGGCACTTAGCTCTGTGCAGCAGCAGAACGGCAGCTTCACAGTCGAATTTGAGCACCAAGGACAAACGGTCGTCGTCACTGCACCACACTTGCTAAATGCACTCGGTCGTCGCCCCGCCACTAAAGGGCTCGGGCTCACCGAAGCAGGCATCAGCACCCTGCATAGCGGACACATCAATTGTAACGCCATGCAGCAGACCAGTAACTCGCGCGTCTACGCCTGCGGCGATGTGGCCGGCCCGCACGAAATCGTGCACGTCGCCCTCATGCAGGGCGAAGTTGCCGCGAAACATGCCACTGGCCGCCCCGCCGAACGCGTCGACTACGACAACCTCTGCGCAGTGGTCTTTACCGATCCGCAAATCGGCAGCGTCGGGCTCAGCGAGAACCAACTCAAAGAGCGCGGGATCGAATATCTCAGCGCCGACTATCCCTTCGACGATCATGGCAAGTCCATCCTGATGGAAGCCAAATACGGCTACGTCAAAGTGCTCGCCGACAAAAAGACCGGCGTCGTCTTGGGCGCCGAATGCGTCAGCAAAGACGGCGGCGAGCTCATCCATGCCATGGCCGTCGCCGTCACGCTCAAAGCTACCGTGCAAGACCTGCTCAAAGTGCACTGGTACCACCCCACCCTTTCTGAAATCTGGAGCTATCCGCTGGAAGATATCGCCGACGAGATGGCCGAGTTGCAGGAATAAATGTCACTCACCGCCCTTTGGGCCTGGATACGGGCAAACTAACTAAAGATCTGACTGCGTAAACCTTGGATCACTGAGAGATCTCCCCAGTCGGCTCCCTGCAACGCATGCCCTTTCGGCGGGCGCTTACGCCCACGCTCCCGCTGCCAAGCTCCGACAAACCCGCGG
>CEUD01124380.1_pt1 | contig 22431 bp, 17 predicted proteins | sample 356481 | NCBI WGS metagenome assembly CEUD01 (sample SAMEA2623314, study PRJEB7988) | marine metagenome | isolation source: saline water (ENVO:00002010), including | reverse complement strand
CGCGCAGGGCAATAGATAGTAGGCGGGGCAGGCCAAAGCCGGGCGGCTCACACGCTCCCACCACAGTTCTCCGGGCGCGGTCATCATGAGTTCGAGCCGCACATAACCGCCGTCATGTAAAGTCTCCGGCAGTTCCATGCCCAAGTCCCAGCGCACCCACTGGGCCTGCCCGGGCTCAACAGTGAGCGTCCCCTCAGCCAGGACCTCGCCGTCGACCTGATCGTAGTGCCAAATCGATTTCACATGTCGCAGCACGACCGGCACTTCGATAGGCCCTTCGCGACTGGAAGAAAGACACAGACGGATCGCATCGAGGCGCGGCCCGGCAACGGGAATACACTGCGCCAGATCCGAAGGCTGCTCAAAGGGTCGCCCATCGCATTGCTTTGAGGGCTCAAGCTCGACTGAGGTCGTGGCCAACAAAGCTTCCGAGCTCGCACTCAATGTCGCATCGGGCACCAAGTCGCCCTCGGCCTCACGGTTAACATTGGGCAAAAATACACCATCCCGACGCAAATGGTCCTGCACTTCACGGACCTGCCCTGTGCTTAAGTCAGTCAAGTCGCGACCTTCACGCAGAGCCACTGCCGCCGCAGTTCCGATCGCCTGACCGAGCAACCCACAGGTCTGCATCACGCGAATCGAGCCCAGCGCGGCCTTGGTCGCACTGACATCGCGCCCTGCCATGCCGAGATTATCGATGTCGCGGCTTTGCAGAATCCCGAGCGGTATGCCATAAGGCCCCACGTGCCCCTTGGCCGCCTCAATGTTGTGACTGTCATAGCCTGTAGCTGCCCCCGGCTCGGCATTTTCAGCCAACAGGCCACCGGGTGTGTGCAAGTCGATAAACCAACCACCATAGGCGATCTCATCCTCAAAAGCACGGTCGAGCTTCAATTCGTTCTCATTGATGAAATACTTCCCCATGATGCGACGGCTCTCCCGCTTCCCCGGCACCTGACCGACCCAGTCCAAGACGTAGTTCGCGCACTTTTCGCGCATCTTCTCGTCTTTGTTCTTCATCCAGTCCCAGATGCCAAGCGTCCATTCGGTCAGCTCTTCCCGAATCGGTTCGTTGTCGAAGATCGTATTGTAAGGCACTCCGATTTCGATCCACCAAAACCCGCCGCGTGGCGTGTATGGAATCCGCCCGGTGCCCCCATAAAAGAAATCAGGATCATTCAATTTCTTGGCCCAAGGCGGCGCCTCATAAGGAACGGGCTTACCGGCATCGTGACAGTAAAACTGAATTGAACTGCCCATAGTCAATGCATCGGGACGGGACGGTGCATGGATTTCGTCAAATTCATCACTGGCCTCAGAGCCCCAACGCCAGGAACAACCAGCCAGATGCGCGCACAGCCCATCTCCCGTGCAATCAATATACTGCTTCCCGACGACAGTAATTTGGGTTTCGGCATTGGCAACCGAACACTCGATCCGACTGATGCGCCGGGATGGATTGATGGCCGATCGTTCCATGTATCCAGCATCCTGCGACACTTTCGAATCCTCCGGATCCAATGTCGACCCACGCGTGCCGTCCTCAAGAATGACATCGGTCAAACTGGTATTCATTTGCAGTGTCAAATTGGGCGTCCGCTTACAAATATCATACAGCGCCAAGTCCCACTGACTATTCGTCCAGGCATTCTCCATGGGCTCGATATGACAACGCGAGCGCTCGGCGGCGGCCGCCTCGGCCATCAGGCCTGTTTCCGTGGCATAATTATGGTGGAGCCCTGCACCATGCGGTGTGACTCGAATCTCCGAAGATGCGTTACCGCCGAGAACCGGCCGATCCTGAATTAAAATAGTCTGCGCGCCGTGGCGTGCCGCAGAGACCGCAGCCGCAAAGCCTGCCAGCCCGCCACCAATGACCACCACATCTTTCTCTATTCGTGTTTGCTTCATTTCAATCGCTTTTGGGGTTAATCGAACACCAGCTTTCCGGTGCAGAATGTTTATCCACCTAATATGCGAGTTGACTTCTCGGACTGACAAAAAGAAAGATTGTTTTAACAGTAAACCATCACCCCATGCTTCCCAAAAGAGTCAAACAGAGCGATATCGCCAAGGCGTTGAATTTGAGTGTTCAAACCGTCTCCATGGCCTTGCGCGGCCACAAGCGCATCTCTAAAGCCACCCGGCTGAAAGTCGAGCGCACCGCTCGGCGACTGGGCTATCAAGCCGACCCGACCATGGCGGCGCTGGCGAATTATCGCACGCAACACGCACGAAAGCAAAGCCAGTGGGATCGCGTCGCCCTGCTACACGATTGGGCATCCAAGGATGACTGGTTGCGCTACGCACACTATCAGAGGCTGCGCAGCGAGCTCATCAGCGAAACCAGCCACCGAGGCATTAAGCTTCAGGAGTTCTGGGTCGGCCCTCATGGGAAAAATCGCGTTGCCGTTCTGCGCAAACTCCGGAACCTCGGCATCAAAAGTATCTTACTGGCCCCACCCTCTGAGGGACGCGACCCCAGCCCGATTCAGATCCCGAAAACTGATTTCCACGTCGTCACCTTCGGCCCCGACTCAGCCTACCCCGACCAGCATGTCATTCAGTTTGATTACTATGCCAACCTGCGTCTCACATGGCAGGCCTTATGGCAGCGGGGCTGTCGCCGTATCGGTCTGAGCTACCCCGAAGATCTTGGCTGGCGGACCAACCACGCATGGCTCGCAGCTTACCTCGCAGAGAAACAACTGGCGGGCATGCATCCCGGCGAATTGCCTCCACGCATTCATGGTCCACAGACGAAGCCGGAGGACCTGATCCAATGGGCACACAGTCTACAACTCGATGCTCTGATCAGCCCGATCGCCGGAGACTTATTCACCCTCAGGGAGCGCATGCCCGAAATCCAAATCGCCTCCATGCACCAAAGCGCTCGTGAACCTGGAGTGGACCCCAACCCCGAACACGCGGCCTTTGCCGCCATCGAAATTCTACAGTTCGAGATAAACCACGCCTTGTTGCAGAAGAGTCGTTTCAATTTACGGATTCACATACCCGGCAAATGGATCGATACTTCCGACAAGTCCCAACATCCTTGATTTACGAGTAAACATATAGGCCAATTTCTTTCTCCTCTATTCCATGTTTATCTCAGCTGTCTGACTACCAAGGAAAACCATGCCTACTTCCCCAGATCGTAAACACTCGCCGCCACCTGGCTGTGGCATCTCCCTGACACCGCGATCCGGTTTCGCTCTCGTTATCGCATTGTCACTCATGGCCTTTGTCGTCCTGCTCTTACTAACGATAACGACTTTCATGCAGGTCGAAACATCAAACAGCGCTCGCACACAGAGTCAGCTTGCAGCTAAGGAAAACGCCTTGCTTGCGATGCAAATCGCGCTGGGACAACTTCAACGATATGCGGGGCCGGACCAACGCGTCAGCGCCCGCGCAGACATCCAGCTAGCCAACACAGGCAATCCTCAATGGACCGGGATCTGGGATGCGCGACCACTCAATCCGAATGATCCTACACAAACGGTCGACTCGAATAGTAACATTCAACAGTCTCATGCAACAGCCCCCTCCAACAATGCCCCGCTCGTGTGGTTGGTCAACGGCTCTGAAGACCCCACTCTCACACTTGATCCCAGTCAGCCAGCCGTCGCTGCTCCCGACACAAGCAATCACAATGTGTGGCTCTTGCGAAATCTGGCAGGCGCTCCAGTGGACACACCGATCAAATTGCAAAGCTCTGCGATCGGCACACAGAAGGGAAACAGCGGACGATATGCTTACTGGGTGGACGACATCGGTATCAAGGCATCACTAACCCTCACACCGGTAATAGCCGCGCCCACTCCCGGCTCGGAAGATCAAGTCAATCAACTCTCCGCTGCCCCCACATTTGGCAACGACTTACTCAGCAATTGGGGCACGATTTTTAGTCAAATACATAACTCCGACGCCGCCGCCCTGGCCTTCCAGAGCGATCTTGACCGCTTGCTCTCATATGAACAACTCGAAGGCCTCATCGATGGAAGCAACACGATTACAGCCGACGACCTCGCAGACCGGTTTCCGGATATCAGCACTATAACTAGCTTAGGCGTAATATCCGACAGCCTACGGGGCGGTCTGCGCCGTGACCTGAGCTATGCGCTTGAGAATGGAAGTGACCTGAGCACGGAACCAGCGGCTTCCGAAATCGGCCTGGGTGCGCTGATACCATTCGGCAATTTAGACTCCAGCGGGAATGACCGCTTCCCGGACCCGGGCCCTGTCGGACAAATCTCGCCGACATCCACATGGACTTCGAGCGAAGAAATTTCGCCTCCCACATGGGACCTCGTCCGTTCATTTCTGTCCAACCGTCCAGACAATTCCGACACGATGGATCCAGTGGCTGCCCCCTTTCCTTTACGCGACACTTGGAATATCGAGACCTCGGATGCGCATGCGATTCTACCGATAGTGACCATGTTTGAGTTTCGACTCGGGCTCGACATCAGTCAGGCAAACTACCACTACTCGATCGAACCGATCGTTGTATTATGCAACCCTTACAACGTAACACTCAATCAAGCAGACTACTCGGTGCTGTTTGAACCAGTGTCTGCAAGTGCTCCATCCGCAGGCTTCACCATTACGCCGACAACTCCCGGTCAAACGGTCTCCGACTTTGAGTTCCAACCACACCTGGGCAACCACCAACTGGCCTTCAATATCACCGATAGCTTTGCCCCCGGCGAAGTGAAAATATATACACCAGCCAACGACACAGTCCTCTCCAGCACTGCGGACGGCGTCATCAATCTATCTCCTGGTTATACGGCAAGCAGCGTGCTGATTGACACCGGGGTCGCGATTGACCCGAGCTTAACGCAGAGCGCCAACTCACGCATTGAACTACAGGAAGTCTCGCAATTCCATCCAACCATCGGCCTCGCACTGGGGCATGCCAGCCCTGGCTCGGACCGCCCGATACCATCGCTCATCGCACGCTATATTGAAACCGAGCCGAAACAGATGGATATCAAATATGACAAGGATAACATCACTCAGAAACAAACGAAACCCAGAGCAAAGATGGATGGGACCATGGATACTCGGGGCTTGATCACTTTTCGTTTAGCCATGACCACGCCGGCGAACGATTATATCAGCTCTGGTAATCAGCCGGGCTCTCAGAACCACGGGGTTCCTGCGGGACATTCTGCCCGCCGCTCCGACGGTGGCACGATTGGCGAAAAAACAGCAGGCATGCGATCTCTGATCGACAGTAACCCGCGCGCCCCGATTGCACAGCGCCTGGGAGGTTGGGACTCCACCCCCACTTATTCATTCAAAAGCTTCCGCGATGCCGACTACACGGCGCCAGTTGCATTCGACCTCACACATGCTTTCTGGGGAGGTAGCATCGAAAGCGATGGCAACGGCACGAGCCAGGTCGTCCTTTTCGACATACCACGAGCAGATCAAAGACTCGTCAGTATCGGGCAACTCGCTCAGGTCAATTGGGGCACGGACGCCAAACATCCAAGCTACCCTCTCGGCAATAGCTACGCGTCTATTTTCTACGAACATGATGCTCCCGATCTTAGTTACGCTCTGAATGAAGCGCTTTGGGATCGCTACTTTTTTTCCACATTACCGGATAGCGGTCTGAACACACGTCCGGAATTTCTTGGCAACCCTCGCCTCAGCTATTACGATCCTGACGATCGCAACGCCGATCTCTCCTTCCTTGAAGGCAGTGAAGCTTACGAGAAAGCTGCGAGCCGATTGCTGATCAAAGGTGCCTTCAATATAAATTCCACATCCGTCGAGGCTTGGACTGCCTTTCTCGGCAGCATCCCCGCTAGTGATTATAGCTACCAGGATCCCACAGGATCCAGTCAAACAGATTCGGATACACGCCCCTACCTTCGACTTCGTCACGTGCATGCGGAAGATCCCTTCCATGAGCAAAACCAGCTTTACGAATGGTCCGGCTACCGAGCACTGGATGCCACACAAATTCGGGCAATTGCAGAGAATGTGGTCGACGGCATTCGCGAACGTGGACGCCCTGCGCGCAGCTTGGCCGAATTCATCAATCGCGACCTAAATTTCCCATCCGATGACTTACGCAACCAAAAGGGCATTCTCCAATCCGCCATTGATCAAGTGGTCAATCAGGATGATCCGACAGCGAGTGGCGACGGTCTCGACGCCCTTTCCAGACTGCCTGGCATTGTCGGTTCAAATAGCTTGAGCAATGCCTTGGTTGTTGATTCGAATTTCGTCAACGCCGACAACCCAGACGCCGCACGCGGCAAGTTACGCGCGACCGGAGCCCCTGGATTCCTGATGCAGAATGATCTCATCACCCCCCTGGCTCCCGCCATGTCGGCACGTTCTGACACCTTTCACATTCGCACGTATGGCGATGCCCGCCACCCGGTTACCGGCGAAGTCATCGCAAAGGTTTGGTGCGAAGCCTACGTGCAAAGGCTCCCTGACTATGTCGGCAGCGAAGCCTCCGAAATACATCCTGATGCGCTGCCCCCGACGTCCGCGAGTGCACAGTTCGGACGCCGCTTTACGATAACACAATTACGCTGGTTAACTGAACAAGACATATGAAAATGATCCTTCGTATCGCCACACTTTGCGGCCTCTATTTATTCATCAACAGCCCCCTTCATGCTGCTGAGAAAGAATATCCGACGATACAGAGCCAGCTGACAATCCTTTGCTGGGACGACGAGATTGAGCTGAGCTATCCTGGCTACGACGGCGACGAAGCGATTATCGCGCCGATGCAAGCTCGTTCCGCGCCCATTGAATACTCAGGCCCCAACCGGATTCTCCTTTCCAGAATCATTGAAAACGTGGCCCCGGAGCTTCCCCCGATGAGCCACCCGGCAGCGGAAGTCATCATCCCGCCCTCATACGCGCAGGCACTGATCATATTGATTCCACAAAACCAGTCCGGAGCGCCATACCCCTACCGCCCGATCGTCGTCAACGACAGTCTGGAGCATTTCCCAAAGCAATCATTGCGCTTTCTCAATTTCACGGAGCATCAACTCGCCGGCCAACTGGGAGCCAAACAATTTAAAATTGAGCCTAAGTCTGAAGCTGTTTCCAAACCCGACAAAACACTTGGCAGCAAGCATCTTGTTCCATTTCGCATAGTGCGGCGTATCGCTGGACAGGATACCTGGCGTCCAGTCAAATCAACCGCCTTCTCGATGCCTCCCTACGCTCGGATCCTTGTGTTAATCCTGGAAGACCCTCAAGCACCGGACTTACGCTTTGTCATCCTGAAAGAACTTTCGAATCTCAGCGAGGCACTACCTGAAGAAGCCGGAACTGTCGAAAGAGATTAAGAGCTCGAAACAGCCTCGTCCTTCACTGAATCCGACTCGCCACGCATCGTGCCGCCCCACTCCCATTCTCCATTACTCAGAACGACCTTTGGGTAAGATGGCAGGCCAATTTCATTTCGCTGTAACTGCGCCACCACAAGATCCACCGCACTCGCGGCTACCTGCCGGTCACGCTGATTGATTCCTGTTATGCCTTGAGGCTGCTTACGACTTTTGTCTGTAATTGCCAGCACCACGAATCCGATATTCTCCGGGATTCTCAAATTGAACAAATCCGGCAGCCACATTCTAAACTCTCGATTGGCACTCACGATGACATCCGGCTTGTGGCGCTGCAGCCACCCCCCCAGCAAGTCTTCAATCTTCTGGCCTTTCCGAACATACAAAAAAGGCACCACCTGCTTCTTGGGGATAAATTGTTGCCAGGCTAAAAACACTGAAAGCCAAGAATGATTCACCCGCTCATCGGTCTCCTCGGTCACGACAAATCCAACACGTTGGTATCCCGCGGATTCGCATTTATCCAAAACGACCGCCATCGATTCATTCAAATTTGCTGCTGCACGGGGCAATATCGGATCCATGAAACTGTAGCCAATCGTTGAAGACGCAAAATGCTCCCAATCCAAATCGATACGAGTCTGCACACTGGGCACCGGTGGAATGATCACACCGCTGATACTGCGCGCCTTCAACACGGAGCTCATCCGTGCCCCGGTCATCCCCTTCGAACGAATCCAGAAAGGCTCAATTCGATAACCGAGTTGCTCCGCACGCTCTTCCGCCCCCTTGTAGTATTCACGAAACAACCAGCTCTTAGTCCATCCATTTTCTGTCTCAAAAGCAGTGATCCAGGCGATCACCGAATGCATCTCGATAGGACGCGTCGCACGGAGGTTGGCCATCAATGTCTGGACCATCGGATTCGGCCGATAGTTCAAACGATCCACGATCTCCAGGATCCGTTTTCGCGTCGCCTCCGATACGCGCGAACTCCCACGCAGGGCCAAAGAAACAGACATTTTCGACACCCCGGCCTCAGCCGCAATTTGAGCCATTGTTGGGGCTTTAGGGGCATCTTTCATATTCACAATATTGCGAATCTAAGCTGTCATTCTGTCAACGCTATTCAGTGCCTCGGACTGCTTCAGGCTTCAGGTCAATGCTATCATCTTCAAGGACCCTCTGTCTGACTTTAGAGACTTTCGATTGGCGTTTGGCAGTGACTAACATGGTCGCACCAATCACCGCAATAAAGAGCGACAAACACATGATTTGTATCCGCGAATCCCACGAATTGGGGAGGACCATGAGCAGGAGTATCAAGACCGCCATACTGAGAGCCGAAACGCCAATTAATTTCAATTGAGCTCCATCATTGGCAGCCCCCACTTCTTTTTCGAAGTCCACCGGCGTATGCATCTTGGTGAAGAAGCGATCAATGCGCTCCCGCTCCGACTGCTTGGCAAAACGCCACAGTGGAAAGCTGATTAGCAGGCCAACAAAGCCTGCCACATACAACCAGAGCATACGGTCTTGAATCGTCCAGACCGTTCCATTCTGCGCTTGATCGTATGTAAAGTAAATCGAAGGAGCCAGAGCCACCCCCAGAATGACAAAATAGGTCACCCAGTAAATCCGCTTAAACCAAAGCCCTAACAAAACCGGCAAGCCCAGGGGCACGCCGATAATGGCTCCAATCATCAGCATCGCATCAAACAAATCCAATTTCTCCTGCTGATTGAACAAACAAGCCACGCCTATAATCCCCCCCCCAACAGCAGGGTCGAGAGCTGGCACAAGCGCAGCCCGGTCTTCTCAGACATCGAAGGCAATTTAAGCAAGCGACGGGTCCAAGGGATAATGTTCTTCACAATCACACCGGTCACTCCGTTCAAACTCGTATCCAGACTGCTCATGGTCGCTGCAAACATCGCCGCCAGCATCAAGCCCATCAAACCATTGGGCAGAAGGTTCTGCGCAATGTATGAGTAGCTTGCCGTCGCCGGCTCTTTCACATCCAAAGCGTTGATTTCCGCTTCGAAGAGGAAACGCGCCACCATCGGGGGGATGAACCAAACGATTGTCCCAAAGAACATAAGCACTGCTGCCAGCAAAGAAGCCTTCCGTGCCGCTGCTCCATCTTTGACCGCTAGAAAACGTCCCGCCGAGCTCAGATTTATGTATCCGGCTATCTGGACAAAGAAAATCACCAGAATCCACTTCAAGGTGTATTTATCCTGCCAAAACTCACCGCTTTCCTTCACAAATTTGAAGTCCTCCGCAATGCCGGGTTGAGTGAAATAACTAAAAAAGGCTTCAAAACCGCCAACTGCCCTCAAACTGAGATAACAGACCAACACCGTCATCGCCATCATCAACAAGCCCTGCACAAAATCAGTCGCCATCACTCCCCACTTACCGCCGGTCGTCGAGTAGGTGATCGCGATCCCCCCCAAAACAATAATGATCGGCACGACCGAAACCCCCAGTATCGAACTTGCGAATACAGACAGTGCATAGAGTTGCACCCCACCCGCCAGCGGGGAAAGGATGACACCAACGATGGAGCTAAACTGCTCCACCGGAACACCATATCGCTCTCTCAAGACATCCGCCCAAGTATCTGCACGCGTTTGACGAAACCACGGGCCAATCACTACACAAAGTAAAAATCCTACTACATTGGCGGCATAAATCACAAGAAAGGTCGGCCCTGCCGAATAAGCCGCCGAGGCATTTCCCGTAAATGTGAATGCACTGATCCCGGACATAAAGATGCTCGTCCCAACGATCCACCAGGTGCCCTTTCCCCCACCTCGAACATAGTCACTGACCGAGGAATTCATTTTCGAGACCCAGATGCCGATTCCGATCAGAAAGGCGAAGTAGATAATTATAGTGACATATTCAATCGTCATAAGAGGTATATATCGAGGCTAGAAAAAAGTGGCGGCCTGTGCAACTGATACCTGAAGCACCCAGGCGAAAAGCCAAAAGATAGCGGCAACCGAAATCAAACAACAAGCGACCGCCGAGTTTACGCGTAAACCTCGTCCATACAAACAGTTTACGCGTATACCATCACAACAGTTACCTGCCTGCCCCCGTCCTGCCATAGTTCATGTCGAAGCGACTATTTTCAACGAACTGAATAACATGAATAACATGAATAACCGCCACACCAGTATTTTCTTATTAGGTAAACATTCCCTACCCAAAATTTACTCCGAAGCGGCTCAAAGCCGAATCGGTGAATTAACCCGCTTGAAGCCGAAGGTGCTGCATTATGAGAGCTGGGAAGCGAATCGGCACGAGTTGGCCGATGTCGATTTCATCTTCTCCGGTTGGGGCATGCATCCCATGACAGAAGACTTTCTCAGCGCCTGCCCTAACCTGAAATATGTTTTCTATGGATCCGGGTCGATACGCTCTTTCTACACCGAGGAAGCACAAAGCAAGGGGATTCGCATCTCGTCGGCTTGGCGGGCCAATGCGGTGCCGACTGCAGAGTATGCACATGCCTTAATCATTTTAGCCCTGAAGAAGTTCTATCGAAGCACCCGGATCAACATGCAGGAACGCAGTTGGAACTTACCCCCGGAAGCCGCTGGCATCTATAAAAGCACCGTCGGGATCGTATCGCTCGGAATGGTCGGTCGCCTCGTCGCCGAACACCTGCGTGATCTACATTCCCTCAATGTGATCGCCTATGATCCCTATGTCTCCGAAGCCGATGCCCTTTCACTCGGCGTCGAATTAACCAGTCTGGAAGACCTGTTTGCGCAGTCGGACGTGGTCAGCCTGCATGCGCCGGATCTTCCGGAAACGGTCGAGCTCGTCAGTGAAGCCTTACTCCGGTCCATGAAGCCGCATGCGACGCTCATCAACACAGCACGCGGCAAGCTCATCGATGAAGCGATGTTTGCCAAGGTCCTGACTGAGCGCAAGGACTTGGATGCCGTCCTCGATGTGACCCGCGACGAACCAAACAATGCCAATTGCCCACTCTGGGACTTGCCTAATGTCGTCATCAGTCCCCATATCGCGGGCAGCATCAACCATGAATGTCAGCGTATGGGCGAATACATGGTCGAGGAACTGGAACGCTATCTCGCGGGAAAGCCGATGCTGCATGAGGTCACCCCGGAGCTATTGCTCACCATGGCCTAATCAATCAATGAGCCTGCCTTCAGCATTTGAAGGCAGGCTCATTGATCATCGACCTACAGATCGAGCTGGTAAGATTGTCGCAAACGTATGTCTTGCGACGAGCGGCCGATGTGCACGATGAATTCGCCCGACTCTGCTTTCCAGTCCATCCCAACATCGTCGTAGAACGAGAGATCCCGTAAGCTCAGTTCAAAGCAGACTGTCTGCGTTTCACCGGGTGCGAGCGAAATTTTCTCAAAGCCCTTCAGCTCCATTTTCGGTCGGTAGACCGATGCTTCCACATCCTGCAAATAGAGTTGAACCACTTCCTTGACAGGCACGCTCCCCGTATTCGTCACATCGACGCGCACGGACAGAATTGCATCCCCCTCGCCGGGGCTAAGCTGCAGATCCTTGTATTCAAAATCTGTATACGACAGACCATGTCCAAATGGGAACAGCGGCTGGATGGATTCACTCACGTAATAACGATACCCGACATTCAGCCCTTCGGAATAAGCGCTTTTATCAAAACCATAGGTCCCGATTTTATGCGCCGGGCATTCTTCCAGACTATTGGGGAAGGTCATCGGCAAGCGCCCACTGGGAGCGACTTTCCCAAATAGAATCTCAGCCGCAGCGTGCCCGCCTTCCATGCCGGCATACCACATCCAAAGAATCGCCTTCGCCCGATCCGCCCATGGCATCACCACGGGGGCCCCGCCTGTCAATGCCACCACGGTATTTGGGTTCACATCCAACAAAGCCTCGATCAGGGCGTCCTGCTGATCCGGTAATTGTAAATGTTGACGGTCTTTACCTTCCAAATCCTCACGGTGAGTCAAGCCGCCACAGAAGATGACCGCATCGGCCTCGGCCGCGAGCGAGAGTGCTTTATCTTTCTCTGAAGTCTGCTCGCTTTGATTCGCCCAAGGCGGCACCCAGCCGAAATGCAGACAATCCATGGTGTCACGGCATTTGTAGGATAGCTCGATCACATGCGTCTGTCCCGCAGTGAAATAACGGCTGACTCTTCGTTTTTCACGCTGCATGAGCCCGTCCGTATTGACCATCAGGACACCATCAACGGTGAGCGTCACATCACCGTCGGTGACAAATCCGAGCACATAATCGCCACTTTCCGGAACGCTGAGTTCCGCCCGAAACACTGCGGAGTGCAGATTACGGTCTATTCCCTCAGGCGCACTGAAGGTCTCATGTTCAAACGATGGTGCTTCGGTGTATTCACTCACCACGACAGGACCTGCAAATTTCTGATTCGCATAATAACTGAGCGTCCAACCTTTCACCCCCGACCCTTCATCGACGGTGGACAAATACTCCGTGCCGATCGCAGAGAATCCTTCTTCCCCACCGCTGTAACCTGGCGCATAGAGCACCTCGACCGAATCTCCCAGGTAAGCACGGATTCCTTCCAGCGGCGTCACTTCATAGAGGCATTTGACCGCCGAGCTATTGCCTCCGTTAGAATGCTTGGTCACCGCATTCTGCCCAATCACAGCCAGCTTGCGTATCTTCTCAGGCTGCAGCGGCAACACTGCGTCGTCGTTCTTCAACAGCACCATTGCTTCACGCGCGGCATTCCGGGCGATCGCCTGATGCGCAGGCGTGTTCCGCTCACCGGGCAAGCGATTCGCATCAAAGGCTCCCACAAGATAAAGAACCCGCAATATCCGCCGAACCTTGTCATCCAATACGGACAAAGGATACTTTCCGGAACGCAAGCCCTCCAAGAAGGGCTTCGCCAAGTAGTATTCATCGTAGGGCTTTCCGGTGCCCATCTCGATATCCATGCCATTGAGAACGGCTTCGTCCGTATCATGCACGCCCGCCCAGTCACTCAGATAAACACCCTCAAAGCCCCACTCTGCTTTAAGCACCTGATTGACGAGATAGTCGTTGTGACAGCACCACTGGCCGCGAAACTTATTATAGGCCCCCATGACTGTCAGCACCTCACCTGCTTTGACCGTGGCTTCAAATCCGGGTAGATAAATTTCACGTAGGGTCCGCTCGTCCATTTCAACATCCGTCGCATCCCGATTCAGTTCCTGACTATTGGCGGCATAATGCTTCACACAGGCAGCCGTGTCCTGCGCCTGAATCGCCTGCACCGCAGGCACTGCCAGTTCGGCAATCAGATAGGGATCTTCACTGTAGTATTCGAAATTACGCCCGCACAGCGGGGTCCGGATAATATTAAAGCCCGGTCCAAGAATGACATCCTTGCCACGCTCCCGCGCTTCCGCTCCCAGCACCCGGCCGGCATCGCGCATCACTTCGCGATTCCAAGTCGCAGCCTGTGCCGTGCCGGTCGGCAGATAAGTGCTGTGGTCATCATCCCAGCCAGCCGGCTCCCAACTATCCTTGCTGATCTCCTGCCGCACTCCATGCGGCCCATCCGACATCTCCAGCACGGGAATGCCGAGACGCTCGACTCCGGCATTGCCAAATTTGGTCGCGGCATGACAGAGCGAAACCTTTTCTTCCAAAGAAAGCTGCTCAAGCAAAGATTCCAGAAATGAAACAACATTAGCTTCACGATTTTCGTTTTTACACATTCACCCATCTGTCCGCGGAGAAGACAAGTCTTCAAGCATATCTTTAATTTACGGGTAAATCATTACGGCGCATCGCGTCAGCCCCGCCCAGCGTGTCCGTCTTCTGTCAGTGCGGCGACCGCGACGTCGGCAATGTCTTCCGCATCAACAAAAGGTTCGCGCACAGTGCTGACCGGTAAGGCGATCGTGCCACCGACCACCATGTCTCGAAGGAAGGACTCGGTGAAGTTCTGGTTGAACCAGCTGCAGCGGACGACCGTGGCCGGCACGCCTGAGTTCATGACGATCCGTTCGCAGAGTTGCGCCTCTTCCTCACCGCGGCCAGAGAGGAGCACGATCTTACGGACGCCTTTTTTCTGAGCGACCGCGACCAGCTCCCGGATGTGCTCGGATGCACCGGGCACCGCGAGGTCGGGATGGTAAGCGACATACATTTCGCGGATGCCATCCAGCACGTCTCTCCAGTTGCTGGAGTCGTGCCAGTCGAAGCTCGGCGAGGCCGAGCGCGAACCGATTCGAGCGGAGCGGCCTTGAGCGAGCAGACGCTGGACGACGCGACGGCCGGTTTTTCCGTTCCCCCCGAGGACAAGTGTCGTGGCAGACGGTGTGGATGTGTGGGTTGGATTGTGTGTTTTTGTTTTCATCGACGCCATATTAGCCGATTCCGCTGACAGATAATATGGCACTTCATCCACACAAATTGACATTTCGTCCAAATTGAAAAATTCTGCGGCATGATGCGCAACGATTCGCTGGAAACCGCCTTCCGCTCCGTGGACCCACTGGGTGAGGCGCTGCACTCACTCCACATGAGTGGCACCTTCTACAGTCGTTTGACGACGGTGCTAAAACAAACCTCAATGGCGGTTAGAAATAAACATTGAGTTGCCATAAAAAAATGTAAAAAATGGTCCCATACTACCATGAGACACTGCAACTTCGTACTCTTATTCGTCTTGTTCTCTAATGGAATAACAGCCCAAATATTTGAATACACTGGGAATGGCGGGACCAATAAAGCATGGGCGAACCAAAATAACTGGGCACAAGGCGGTATGGATCCCGCCACAGATTACCCCCACAATGGGGCCAATGCGCTCGTCCCGGGTAGCATTAGTAGTGGCACCCTTGAACTCGGCCAAGATACTCGTTTAACAAATTTCAACATTTTGGCAGGTAACTCCTTCAGCCTCGACCTCTCTGGCTTCACGCTGGAAGTCAGTGGCCAACTCAACACCAACGGAACGTCGAATTTCATAGATGGTGACCTAATCGTAGCCGATTATCTCGGCGAGACTATTAGACTTTATAATACGAATGCACACTTCGACCAAGCAGTTTTCAATGGCGCAGGCATTCAAATGTTTGATAATTCGAAATTTGTGAACAATCATGAAGTTCAGCTATCAGGAACATCATCTGCAATCAGTAGCGACAGCCCTTTGCTCGGGAGTCCGAGCGAATTTGAAAACAACGGGACTCTGATTAGAGATTCTATTAATGGTGGTAATAGCAACATCAGTGCGACTGTCACAGGTTCTGGCGGCCAAGTCATCACAGAATCGGGCGATCTCACTTTTTCGGAGAAGGTCCAGCTCTACGACACTGAATTCATCACCAGCACTGCGACCTACTTTGGAGCTTCTACACTCAATTGATTATGAACGGAGGCGTATTCGATGTCGAAGCGGATGCATACTCAGTGAGTTTCCGAGAAGGAGCCACAGGTAGTTTCAACGACGCATCCATCCTAGCAGCGAGTGGTATCAGTTTCAGAGAGGGCTACTATACTTTTAGCGGGACAAATATCTTCACCCTATCCAATGAGTCATCTGTAAATTTTAGGAACAATGCTTCAGTCGATATCGATGGTGAGATACGCACGACCGGAAATGGCACACTCACACTCGAGAGTAGTATAATAAGTGCAAGTGCTGCATCCTATAGCTTGAACACACATGGAAATTCCAAAATTCAGCTAGATGGAGGTCGCATGCAAACGAACAACGGCTCCCCATCTCCGACCATTATTAACCTGGGGGATTTTGAGTGCACAAGTGGCGAGATCGTTGATGATTTCAGTAATCAGAAAAATTTTGAGCTAAAGGGAGGGCGTTTGGCATCCGACTCTTTTATTAACCTTGCCGACACCTACTGGAGCGGCGGCACGATCGCCTGCGAGTTTGCCGAGAACAAAACCAATCTCACCATCGATGGCCCGGCACTGGTTCTCGACGATTCGTCACATCTTAGCAACGATGGCTCTTGCTGGCAGGAAAGTAGTTTTACCTGCGGAGAGAGCGCGAAGCTATCCATAAAATCAGGCGATTGGCAACTACTGGACACAGCATCGATCTATGGCAATGAAGCTCACCTATCAATTGATGAAAACGCACTGCTATCAAAGCGCCTTGAGAATGGCTCACCAACATCGACGAGTCACCTAAACTTTGAAACCATTGATTGGGATGGGCGCCTCGAATGTGAAAGCGGCCGTATGGAGATAACTACAGACACAAGCACAATCAATCGCGCAGAATGTGCACTCTCTGCGGATACGTCCGTAAGCATCACTCTGCCTAGCATCACGGGTTCCGGCTTTGCACTCTGGCACATTGATGGTTTGCTGAATGTGGATGACTCCAACTCCAGACAGCTCTATTACCCCGTCGAAGACTTATCCGGAAATGGAAGCTGCGTGGCAAACATCGAGCAGTCGGGCATCTTTAGTGTTGGGCTTAGTGAAGGCTCACATGTCGACAACGAAGATATTTTCGCAAGTGAACAGACAGACTTGGAAATCGAGATTTCCGGTAATTTGCGCCAAACGAACTCAGCGACTACACTGATAGCCGTGTCTGAAAGCGAGCACTCTCTCATTGATGTAACAAAAGATGTTGAACTTGCCGGAACGCTTCAGATCGTCATTGATCCCGATTTTGTACCTGACCTCAATGCAAGTTTTACGATCATTGAAGCTCGCTCAATAAGCGGAAACTTCGATCTTGTCGAAGTTCATGGAGAGAGCTTCGTGGGCGAACACTTTGTCGTTCACTACGATAGCGACACTGTCTCTATTGAGTATGTCGAACCCGAAGAAAACGCGATTGCTCTATGGGTTGAAAATGAATTCACCGCAAGTGAACAACTTGACCTACAAATTTCCGGTTTATCGGCAGATCCGGATCTCGACGGCTATCAGAACTTATTTGAGTATATCTTTAGCACATCCCCCAAAGATGGCAGCTCATTCCCCGGAATCGAGTTTAGAATGGAGCCTATCCCCAACGAAAATCAACGCAGGCCAGTATTTCTCATGCCGAACTATGACAGCACACGCACCGGATTTAATCTTGGCGTCGTAAGGATTACCGATCTAACAAATGAAGAAGAAATTCACACACCAGTCCCGACTACGATTTTCGAAGATGGCACTACAAGGCGAATAGAGCTGCCAATATTCAACGATGCCCAGGCATTCTTTAGACTGAAGGCAACAAGCCGAGCTGATACCCCGACAGGAATAAATTAAAAGGATGTCGAACCAAGCTAAGCCAAATACACTCGTCCCCCTCCCTGCCAATCTGCAAACGCTCTATGAGCGGGAGGCCTTTATCATTCGCCGCAAATGGTTTTCGGTCGCAGCGGTTTTTCTGCTATTCTTCGGCCTGATCTGGAATGGCTTCATGGTCGTGTGGATGACGACCGCACTGAAAAATGGCGCCTGGGCGATAGCGGCCTTTGGCTCGATTCACGCGGGCGTCGGGGTCTTTCTCGCCTATTTCTGCGCAGCAAGCTTCCTCAACACGACGGAAATACAGGTCGACCCCAATTACCTGCGGGTCGAGCACTCGCCCGTGCCATGGCCGGGCAAAAAGAAGATTCGGGTGCACACCATTCAACAACTCTACTCGAAAAAACATGTCAAACATACCAAGAATGGCACGAATACGAGCTATCGCGTCTTCGCCGTCACGGATGACAATCGCGAGCACAAGCTCGTCACGGGGCTAAGTGAGATCTCGCAGGCACATTTCATTGAACATGAAATCGAGAATGTGCTCGGGCTGGAAGACCTACCGGTTTCCGGCGAACATCCAAAAACCTAACATGCTCCTTCGCCACCAACCGACACTACTGGCACTACTGGCACTACTGGCTGGCTTCAGTTATTAGATTTCCCCGAGAGGCAGGAGAAAGGATACTTTCGGACTAGACATGCGCCTGCCCCGTAGTGGCGGCTTAAGCTGCCATATCACAGCCCCTCGTATCGCGCCGTAGAGTTGCTGCTGCTAATACTGCTTTTAACTGGGAATTTTCTGGGCATACAGAAGCATTCGCGCTTACTTGGATGCATCTGATAACGTTAGCGCTCCCTGAGCGAACCGAATGGATTTCTTAATTTTGCATGTCCGATACTCCCAATAACCTCGCCAATTACATCTGGTCACTCGCGGATCTGCTCCGGGGTGACTTTAAACAAAGCCAATATGGGCGCGTGATCCTGCCCTTTACGCTGCTCCGTCGCTTGGAGTGTGTGCTGGAGACGAGCAAGCCTGCGGTCCTCGCCGAGGCAGAGAAGCTGGCCAAAATGAATTTGCCGGAAGAGGCGCAGGAAAAGATGCTGCTGCGGGCCTCGGGGCTCTCCTTCTTCAATACTTCGAAGATGGACCTCTCCAAGCTGGGGGAGTCGGGCATCGCGGCTAATCTCGAGTCGTATGTGTAGTGCTTCTCCAGGGATGCGCGCGAGATCTTCGAGTATTTCAAGTTTTCGGAGTTCATCGGCTTGCTGGGCGATGCGAATCTGCTCTTTAAGTTGGTCCAGCGGGTCAAAGCGGCCGACCTCAGTCCGGCCGCGATTTCCAACCACGAGATGGGATTGGTCTTTGAGGAGCTGATCCGTAAGTTCGCGGAGTCGTCCAACGAAACCGCAGGGGAGCACTTTACACCGCGTGATATTGTGCGCCTGACCACCTCGCTGGTCTTTATGGAGGACGACGACGCGCTGACCAAGCCGGGCATTATCCGCACGATTTACGACCCCACCGCCGGCACGGGCGGCTTCCTCTCTTCGGGCATGGAGTATGTGCACGAGCTGAATCCGCAGGCGGTGATGCGTGCCTTCGGGCAGGAGCTCAACCCGGAATCTTACGCCATTTGTAAGGCGGACATGCTGATCAAGGGCCAGGAGGTGGACCGCATCAAGCTGGGCAACACGCTTTCCAATGATCAGCTCTACGCGGACAAGTTCGACTTCATGCTCTCCAATCCGCCCTTCGGCGTGGACTGGAAGAAGATCGAGGGCGACATCCGCAAGGAGCACACGGAAAAGGGCTTCGACGGACGTTTCGGCCCGGGCTTGCCTCGGGTCTCGGACGGCTCGCTGCTCTTCCTGCTGCACTTAATCAGCAAGCTGCGCCCCACCAGTCCGGAACTTCAAACTTCAGCCCTCGAACTTCAAACTTCAGCCGGCGGCGCGCGCATCGGTATCATTCTCAACGGCTCGCCGCTCTTCACCGGCGGTGCGGGCTCGGGCGAGTCAGAGATCCGCCGCTACATTTTGGAGTCGGACTTGCTCGAAACCATCGTCGCGCTGCCCACCGACATGTTCTACAACACGGGCATCGCCACCTACGTCTGGGTGCTGTCCAACAAAAAGGCCGCCGAGCGCAAGGGCCGCGTGCAGTTGATCAATGGCGTGCACCTCTGGGACCCCATGCGCAAGTCACTCGGTTCCAAGCGTCGCCAGCTGAGCGAGTCGCACATTGCGCAAATCACCCGCACTTTTGGCGACTTCGAAGCCATCGAGCCGCAGCCGCTGGACGCGGCCGACGCGAGCAAGACCTTCGCCGCCAAGCTGTTTCAGACCCACGAGTTCGGCTATCGCCGCATCACCATCGAGCGCCCCTTGCGCGAGTCCTACCAGTTCAGCGACGAGCGCATCGAAACCCTCCGCTTTGCCCCCAAGCCGCTCAACGCCCCGATGCAGTGGGTCTACGAAAACTATGGCAGCGCATGGAGCGATGACGAAGACTGCGATCACTACGGTCAGCTGAGCGCGCACGCGACTGAGATCCGCGCCAAGCTCAAAGCCGACTTCCCGGAACTCAAAGAGGCCAAGATCAAAGACCTGCTCGACGCCAAGACCTGGCTGGCGCAAAAGGCCATCCTCCTCACCGCCCGTAAACTGCAGGCCACAATCGGCACCGAGCAGCACGACGACATGAACGGCTACGAGGCCGCGCTCAAGACCACCGGCATCAAACTGGATGCCAAAGTGAAAAAGCAGATCACCGCCGCGGTCTCCTGGAAAAACCCGGAGGCCGAAAAGGTCATCAAAAAGATCCACAAATCCGGCAAAGCCGAGCCACTCTACGGTCGTTTTGAGGTGGACGGCCAGACCATCGAATACAAGCCCGACGGCGACCTGCGCGACTTCGAGAACGTGGCCCTCGATCCCAGCCAGCCCGTCAACGCAACCAATGAGGCCTACTTCAAAAAAGAAGTCCTCCCCCACGTGCCCGACGCCTGGATCGACGCCAGCAAGGTGGACGCCCTCGACGGCGAGATCGGCATCGTCGGCTACGAGATTCCCTTTAATCGCCACTTCTACCAATACCAGCCGCCCCGCGCGCTGGAGGAGATCGACCGTGACCTCGATGCGGTGAGCAGTGAAATCATGCAACTCTTGGGAAGTTTGAAGGGGGAAGTTTGAGGGGGGAAACAATAATGAAATCAGACTTACCAGACAGAACTTTTGAATTTGCCAAACGCATTGTGTTTTTGTGCCAGGCACTCGATCAGCAGGCTGGCGTGAGCCGAACACTTGCCAAGCAGCTCTTACGCTCTGGCACATCTATCGGAGCCAATGTGGAAGAGGGACAAGCATCACAAAGCGAAGCTGACTTTGTTTCTAAGTATAGTATAGCCTGTAAAGAAGCACGCGAAACGCACTACTGGCTACGGCTGCTCGCCGAGACTAATATCGTTTTGCCTGAAAAGCTCGAAAATCTGACTGAAGAGGCCAATCAGCTCATCGCGATACTCACTAGCATCATAAAAAAGGTCCGATCCAAGTCATGATACTCTCAAACTTCAAACTTCCCCCTTCAAACTTCCTCCCCCGTAGCGCGACGCTTCAGCGAGCGTTTAGTGCCCGAGAAATGCAGCTCACCCGACATACGTTTGCTGAAGCTGCACGCTACGCACTGTCGCTTTCAAACTTCACCTTTCACCCTTCAAACTTCTAACATGGCAGGACGATATAAAGCGTATCCGGAGTATAAGGACTCGGAGGTTGGATGGCTTGGAGCTATTCCAAGCCTTTGGCGAGTGACTGCGCTCAAGCGTTTATGTTGTTTAAGGACAGGGCTTACTCCACCTACATCGAATCAATCTCATTACTCCGATGAAGAGACCGACTTCCCATGGTTCCGTCCCGAGGATTTGACAGAAGAGCTCAAAGATTCAAGAGCAAGCAAGTATCTTACTGAGGCGGGGTGGTCCATGATGCGGCCAGTTCCATCTGATTCAGTTCTCATCTGTTGCATTGGAACAATTGGAAAGGCTGGTTATGTAAGCTGTGAGGCAGTGACGAATCAACAGATCACAGCGGCGACATTTAGAGAAAATTCAAGATACTACTTTTATGTGGTGCTAGCTGCAAGATCTGAGCTAAACGAATCTGCGACTGGAAACGTCCTGAAAATACTTAATTCTGAACGTTTAGGTGGTGTATATTTCCCTATCCCTCCTCTCCCCGAACAAAAGCAAATCGCGCGTTTTCTGGACCACGAAACGGGGAAGATCGACGTGCGCGATTGGGAGCCTGCCGAGAAGGGAGAAGAGTGAAGTTAGAAGAGTTTTCCGAGCGAAGCGACATGACCGGATGCTAGCAGACCGGATCAGTTGGAATTGTGAAGCCTATGACATCGTTACCCAAAAATATTCAAATCTTTCTGCCGAGTGGTGATCCGCAAGGGATTCGACAGGCTGAGATTACCACGCGCATTTTGCAGGTCATCGAAGTGCCGCGCAGTGCACTTTCGGAATTTCTTAAAATGCCCGAGAGCACACAGGTCGCCGTTTACTTCCATCTGTTCGGCTCTCCCAGCATGGCTGCCGTCGCGCTACAAGGACGAACCTCTAACGGTTGGGAAGAGTGAAAAGACAGCAACGGCATCACGCTCAATATCCTGAAGCGTCAATCGACGTAAGTTTCGGAACGTTTAAAGACTTGAGAACTGTAATGCTCTGGACGTTCGCTGAAGCGTCTCGCTACGAACGAATGCCGCGCCGTAGCGTGCAGCTTATAGTAACTCCAATCCCTTTCTAGCAGTAGCCGTCCGAAGCGG
>CEUD01342438.1_pt1 | contig 22764 bp, 28 predicted proteins | sample 356481 | NCBI WGS metagenome assembly CEUD01 (sample SAMEA2623314, study PRJEB7988) | marine metagenome | isolation source: saline water (ENVO:00002010), including | reverse complement strand
TTTCTATGCCTGTCTTATTTCTTTTGACGCGGAGAACACACCATCAAAAGTCATGAGCCCCAACTCTCACTATCGATAGTTAGGGATTTATTACAAACATATTGAAATACTAATTAGGTCATTTAACCATTTTCTGATTTTAGGAAGAGTGTCTTTTTCAAACCATTGATTCTTAGCAAGCCAAATATTATTTCTTGGAGAAGGATCTGGGAGAATAATATAACCATGTCTTGGTGACTAATCTTCAACCAACGACGTTAACTCTACATTTTAACCATAACAATAATCGCACGCATATTTATGGGAGCACACTCCTTTAGTGGAGGCATCTCCCGACTTTCCCCTACCTTGATAACGTAATTCCTTGGGTACAATTGCAAAGCTTTTAGAATCGTAAAACTCATGTTCTGAAACTTGCAGCCACATCCTTAACCTTTCACCACTTTTGTCATCCCATGGGATACCAGATGTGTGTGCCTTTATACTTGGGAACTGCTCTATAACTAAGATCCCGGAATCTGGGGAAAAATGAAAAACAGGCTACGGAGGGCAAGGCATCCTCACATACACCACAACTCTTAATATCTCTGATTAATTTATAAAACTTATTTTCTTCCATTGCTTTAAGAACTGCCACTAGAGACAACTCACTGCATAATTCCATTTTTACAGGTAGCACACCTGATTCCAATCATTATGTCCCTTCGAAAGTTTGAGTATACTAGCTTAGGAGGAAGTTATGATTGATTATAACAAAGAGCTTGAGAAAACATTATCTACTCCCAGAATGAATTATGGAATCTTGGCAAAGATTCTATTTTCGACAATGGACGCCCTATATGGAAAGAAAGCTACTATACTAAAGTTTAAAGTTCTTGAGATTATTGCCAGAGTCCCATATCAGGCATGGGAACAGGTTGCATATGTGGCCATTACTCACAAATATGAATCACCTGCTTTTGCTAAACGAATTTTTGAGTTTGTTAGAGAGGCCCGAGAACAACAAGACAATGAACAGTGGCACTTGTTAATAATCGAAGAGCTTGTACTCAATATGAACTTAAAAAAGAGCTTTTTAAAGCACAGGCTACTACCTCAATTAATTGCCTTTTTCTATTATCACGTCAGTTGGCTGTTGTATGTTATCAATCCTAAGTTGAGCTATCAATTAAACGCACACTTTGAAGATCATGCTGAACACGAGTACATGAACTTTGTAAAAGACAATGAAGAACTTATGCAAACTCCACACTCGAGTTCGTTTGAAGAAGATTATGGAAAGTTCAATAACTTGAAAGAGTTGTTTATTCAAATTGCCATGGATGAAAGACACCACAAAGAAGAAAGCTTAAGCAAAATCTCCAACCCAAGATTCTCCTAACCTCTCAACCCTATTGAAATCCGGTGTAGCTCCTGACCTAAGGAGCCCTTGTGCGGATTCCCTTAAGCATTTACATGAATGAAACCTTTTATTTTACGCCCAGCTGCTTCAGTTTAACTTGTAGCCATGAGTCATCAATTGAAAGAAGAGGTTTTAACATTTCTTTGTCAACATCATCTTTTTCGAAGAGATCGGTAACATAAGCTAACAATTCGACCCTAAAGACTTTGCTTTGTATAACTTCTAAATTGTTAAATAATCCTTACACAATCTTTGAATTTCAGTAACATAGCTGCTATTAGCTTGACTGCTTTGCTCTAAGTCAGTAGCCTGTAATACGTTAAAGATCTTCTTAAGGTGGGATTATGGGCTTGAGAGCGTTATTAAAAGAAAGCATAAGACAAGTCCACACTGAGGTCGAGGACTTGGAGGTTATGAAAGGCTATTCAAGTGCCGAACTTAACTTCGAAAGCTACCAAAACCTCCTTCATCGCTTTTATACTTTTTGGACAACTATCAAACCAAGGTTTGACTCTCTTCCAGAAGAGTTCAAAGAGTTTCATGATGGTTACTTAAACTCAATCTACAAAGATTGCTCTCAAAATCCAAGTGAGATCGAGAAACAAGTAAGCGTGAATGAATTTTCTTTTTTCTACATCCTTTTAGGTTCTGCGATGGGATCCTCTGTTATAATAAAAAACTACAAAAACAAAGATGTGCCCCATGAGCACCTAGTTCACCTATCTCAGAAAGCGCGTCCCCTATGGTCTACCCTGACAATTAAATTAAAAGAAAATTTTTCTCCCTTCGAGAAAGAAGACATAATAAAGGACTCCATCAAAACATTCGAGGCCTTAAAACAAGAGCTAGAGACATGCGAGGCAAAATTTGAAGCTTGATTTAGATAAATTAAAATTTGAAAACTGTGAGGATGAACCAATTCACATCCCAGAATCAATACAAAGTTATGGATACCTGTTAGCATTAAATTGTGAGACATATTCAATTGAAGTTGTGAGTGCAAACGTTAATGATTTGTTTAATCAAGACATCATTGGAGAGAACTTTTTCAATTTTGTAGTGGATGGAGATTATGACAAAAGCTTTATCCTTGAAACTTATAACAGGGCAAAAGATCAAGAGACTCGACTCCCTATTCAAGTGGAGTTGAAAGAGGAGTTCATAAGGGAAAGTAAAACGAAGTTCTTCGCTGTTGTCTATAAAAGCAACGATAATTTTATTATCGAAATTGAACCAGCGAAAGACTTTCACCAGAGCTACTCTTCAAGACACTTTACTAAGATTTATTCAACATCTATCGCTCCAAAGTTTAAGATTTTGAAGTCACTTGATGAAATGGGAAAAGAGATAGTTTCCACAGTTAAAAAACTTACAGGATACCAGCGTGTAATTCTATACCGTTTCTATGATGATTATTCTGGAAAAGTTATTGCCGAAGAAAAAGATGAGGGTATGGACTCTTACCTAGGGCTAATGAGTCCCGCGGGAGATATACCAGAGCAGGCAAGAGAGCTTTATGTAAAAAACTGGATAAGACTAACTCCAGACACAGAACTGGAGAATGTGAGATTAGTGCCGAGTCTTGGAAAAGAACGCGACAGGCCCCTAGACATGACTCAGTCACTTCTTCGAAGTTTATCACCAATTCATCTCCAGTATGTTAGAAACCAAGGCATTCGTTCAAGCATGTCCATGTCGCTAGTAACCCATAACAAACTTTGGGGACTAATTATGTGCCACAACAGGGAAAAGCACTACATTCCACAAAACGTGAGACTAGAGTGCGAAAACCTTTCTCAAATTTTTAGTTGGCACTTATACGCCAAAGAAGAAGAGTTAACTCTTTCCAGGATTAAAAAGATTGATGAGGTCATAAGCTCTCTCCTAGAGAAGGTAAGGCCATCAGAATCAATTATTGATGTTCTTCTAGGACAACAGAAAAGAATTTTGGACCTTATGAATGCAGATGGGTTTATTTTTAGATCTAAACACAACTCAATCTCGGTCGGATGCGTGCCAAATGAAGAAACGATCAAAAAAATGCTTAAAACAAGCAAAAAGAGTGAGTCTGGAAGCTTCACATCCAGCAACCTCTCTGAAACCTTTGGAGATCGTTACTCAGACCTTGAAATAAAGGGTGTTCATATCACCCCCCTAACTGAGAGCTTTAATCATTACACAGGTTGGTTTAGAAAAGAGCATGTCTACACTCAAAAATGGGCAGGAAACCCAGACGAACAAAACCCAAAAGCTTCCAAGAAAGAAAGACTAAGCCCTAGAACATCTTTTAAAGTCCATGAGAAGACTGTCCACAACCAATCCAGGCACTGGAGTGATAACGACAAAGTGATGGCAGATAGATTTCATAAATTGTTTTTAACTCATGCACTTGAGGCCCAAGTAAAAATGAAGGAAGACATTATCAACTTGGAAGAACAAGACCAATCCAAGGATGAATTCCTTGCAACTTTGGCACATGAGCTGCGCAATCCACTCTCACCTATTCTTTCTGGAGTGGAGCTACTTGAGCTAGCAAAAGATGATGAAACAAAATCCGTTGTCATTGATACAATGAAGCGCCAACTGTCTCAGATGAGCTCTCTAGTTGACGACTTGATGGATGTGTCAAGAATCACCCAAGGAAAAATCAACCTTCGCCCAGAACCTTGTTTTATCTCTGAAATAGTGAATCAAAGTCTAGAGATAGCTCAAGCTCTTATTAGTAAGAAAAGCCACACAGTGAATGTAGATATTCCAGATGAGAATTTAAGAGTTTGGGCCGATAAGACAAGATTAACTCAAGTCTTTGCAAATATAATCAGCAATGCTGCAAAGTATACAAATCCAAATGGAAACATTGAAATTTCAATTTTGACCAAGGGACAAAAAGTAATAGCCAAGATTAAAGATAACGGCATTGGAATCCCCAAAGACAGACTAAGCTCCATTTTTGAGATGTTCTCCCAGGTCAATCCCCACTCTTCTAGAAGTGAAGGCGGCCTTGGTATTGGACTAATGCTCGTTAAAAGGTTGGTTGCTCTACATGGTGGGAGCATAAGTGCAGAAAGTGAAGGAAAAGGTTTGGGCTCGACATTTAGCCTTTCTTTTAATCTTTACAAAGACAGCGAAGAGGAGCTTTCACCTAAAGAGAAATATCCTTTAGACTCTCTAAATGGAAAAAAGGTTCTTCTAGTCGATGACAATCAAGACTTAGGTCAGCTTTATAAGAGTCTCTTTCAAAATAAAGGGATCAACATGACGTTGGCATATACCCCTTCAAAGGCCATTGACATTTTTAAAGAGCTTAAACCAGACGTCGCAATTCTTGACATAGGGCTACCGGAAATGGATGGCTACCAGCTACTAAGTGAACTTCAAAAACTAAGTAAAGCTACCCTCTTTTTCTCTCAATCTGGCTGGGGAAGTGAGAAGTACTTTCAACGCTCCAAGGATGTTGGATTTAGAAGGCACTTTGTAAAACCAGTTGATTTCAATGAGTTACTGAGTGTAATTGCTAAGCAAATTGATTCAGCAGTTGAAAATTAAATTTCTTTAACAGACTTAAAGATTCTGGAAAAAATAGCCGATAATCTTTTATGAGTTATCAGCTACTTGCCTTATTTCTCTTTATATCAGCGCCTTTGATGGCACAGTGGCATGAGCCATATTGTGCCAAGGTTGGCGAAAAGGTTGGATGCGAAGAGGCCGTTGAAGAAGATCAAATAAACTCTCTTGTTCCTGGTCCAATTCAAAAAATGGCAATGATGTCCAAAGGTGCTCGAGAGTTAATTGACTCTATAGAGGATCAAGCAGATCAATGGGGTGATCTTACCCGCTGGCTTAAAGGGCATAAAACAAAAACTGAAGATATTAAAGCGCTTGAGAATCAATGGAAAGACCTGGAAATAGAGGGAAGGGCCCTACTTGAAGTAAACTCAAAGCTTGCAAGTTTTCAAAAGAAGAAGCAAGTCTGCAGTACAATGTGCCATCCAAGCACAAAGATTGAGCTCCAAGACCAGGTTGAATTTTTAACTAAGTTAAAAACAAGAATGACCGCAGCTTCCCCTTTTTGGATTTCTGAAGAATTTCTTGAAGTCGCAGTAAAAGAAAAAAGTGAAGATCTTCCTAATGATAAATTAAAAGAGCTTTTTGTTAATTCAATGGGTAGCTTCTTTGAAGAAGCAAGAGAGCTTCAGGCACAAAGTTTTGAAATTGAGAGAGCACTCAATAGATCTCTTAATGAAACAGAAGATCCCGAGGCTGCAATATCATCACTATTTGTTTCATACCCAAATGCAGTAGATGCAATACTAAGACGAAAAGTTCTGGAAACGCAAGGACATGAGAGAGACCTAATGTGCGAAGTGGCAGAGAATAAGTCCCAGTATGACAAAGTGAAATCTGGATCATTTAAAACATTCCAATTTGGACTTCTGGCCGCTGGTATGTTGGTTGGCCCAGAGGCTTTTTTAGCTTCAAAGGCACTTTCTTCAGGAGCCAAAGCGGGCTGGATCAAAGCCTTAACAACAAGACTAAGCTCAAAACCAAAAGCTCTTGCCATTGGCAGTGACGCCACCCTGTCTAGTACTTTCATTACAGACTGGGCATATATGACCGAGCAGTGCAAGCAAGACCTTGCGCTAACTAAGCTTGAGGCTGTTGATCAAAGTGAATGGGAAGAATGTCTTAGAAAGAGAAATAATGCAAAAATTGGAGCAATGCTTGCACCTGCTTCAACTCTCGGATCAATAGCACTGCCTAAAGTTATTGACTTTGTAAACAAAGTTTCCAAGATAAGGCCAACACCATTCTTCAAAAAGAACATCAAGTCAGGAGATCTAATTGTTATGGACTTGTCCCGCAAAAGTGAGTTCACTTCAGCGGAGATGAAAGCATTACCTGATAAGTATTGGGAATACGTTTCTGAGACTTACAAAGCGCGTTTAAACCTATCCGCTAAAGAAGTTGATGACTTTATCAGCTCAAGTAGAGCTCTTGAACCTCGTACGACTTTAATGGTCGCAACAAAAGAGGGTAGCACATCTAAACTTAATGGTGGTGTTGCAATAGTTGAGTCCAAAAGTGCCCATGACTTACTACCGCTAGAAAAAGCAACCGGAATTAAAATCTCACGAGAAAATGGGCCAGTTGCCGAGATCGTTAGACTCACAGCAGACAAAGAGGCCGGAGGCTTTCTTTACGCAGAATTAATGAAAGAGATTGCAACATTTTTCAAAAGCAGGCCAGATATAAAAACGGCGACACTATTTACGTCCAAAACTCATGCTAGACTATACAAAAGGCTGGGAGTGCCCACCAAAGACCTCAAAGAGAGTGGTGGCCGAGATGTCGTTGCAGTTTTTGATGCACAGGACTTTATAAACAACGTACTTAAATCGGACTAGGCCTATTTTTCAAGTCTTCTAACTTCTCCGTTGGTAAGATCCCAGTTGGATAATGAAGAGCTTATATGTCCATAATCACCTAAGGCATCCACAAGACCCCTAAGCTCAGCAGCGCTAAAGTCGTCACCACTGTATTTAATCAATACCCCACTCATATCAATCGAGTTTGAATGTACACCTAGGTGTACTTGAGAAATGTCTACTCCAAACTTTGCAAAGATTTGCCTTACCGCCTTTACCCTTTCCGCTTTGGTTTGTTTGTTCTTCATAACTTTCCTTAATCTGAAAATGTAAAAACCATTTTACATTAATTACACTTAAGGTTCATGATTTTTTTCCACGAACCGCTTAAGGTGTACTTAAGAACTTAATTTTCTTAAGGAGGAAATTTGCAAAACGCAGACACATTGAAGCAAAGACCCATTGGAAAGATCTCAGATGAGAGAGCCGGTCAAATTACAGAATTCATGAATGGCCTACTGGCCAATGAGTATGCGCTTTTTACTAAGACATTAAATTACCACTGGAATATCACAGGACCAAGATTCAACAGCTTGCACAAGTTTTTAGAAGAAGCTTATAAATCTTTATTGGATACGATGGATGCTACTGCGGAGAGGGTAAGAATAATTGGTGACACTCCAATAAGCACTGTTGAAAAGTTTCATGCAACAATGATGCTTGGCGAAAAGAATGGTTCAAAGATGTCCAGCTCCCAAATGCTGGGGGACCTATTAGAAAGTAGTTTGGTTATTCAATCTGAGATCAAGGACTTTCTTAAAAAAGAAGAGCTTATGGAGGCCGATCCGGGAACGGAGGATTTCCTAGTAGCTACATTGAGAGAACACGAAAAGTTTAGTTGGATGCTAAAGTCACATTTAGAGTAACAACTTCCACTCCTAGGCGGCCTTGCAAGAACTGAATTGGCCTTGCAAGGCCATTTTATTTTTGATACTTAAAGCCCATGAATCTTTTGGTCGCTTTAATAACTTCATTTGTCTCATTTACGGCAATTTCAGCTGACAACCCCTATCAATTGGGACCATCATGGTCAAAACAACCAGTAACATCCGACACAATTAATAAAGTCCCGGAGAAACTTAAGCAAAATGCCGTTATTGTTGCCCAATTCTTGGGAGGAACTTCCTTTTATCTTGGAAAACATAACAATAAGCACTTAATGGCAACAAACTTTCACGTTCTTCCATCACCATTAAATTGTTACAGCCTTAATAGAGCTCGTTTTTCAATTTTAAAGGAGTCATTTTCTTGTAAAGAATTTATTGTAGGCGTAAAAGAGACAGACCTAACGATTTTTGAAATAGATGTGCCACAAAATAAAGAAAAGTTACTAGCAAGCTTCACATTGGCCCATTCCATAACAACTTCAGGCCCACTTTTTTCTTACGGACACGGTGGATGGAAAAATCCGAAGAGATCCCTTCTATTTACTCACGATGAATTTTGTAAAAGTTTTAGTTCGGCTCCTAACCTCATCCATGATCCAGACACTGTCAATCCGGTTAATTACGCAGTGTGGAGTATTCCAATAGGATGCGACTTTTCTCATGGTGACTCCGGCTCCCCTGTATTTAATAAAGATGGTCATTTTGTGGGAATATTTTGGACAGGCAATGCACCAAAGCCAAGTTATCTCAAAGAGCGAAGATACATGGAGGAGTTGTATAATGAAAGAGATGAAAGAATTTGGTCAGAGCTATCTTACATGTCACCGCTTCAAAAGATTGTAGAAGCACTGAAGAAAAGAGCTCACAATGGACATCCTCAAAAGAGCACAATTAGTGCCTTGGTAATGTTTTTTGAGCACTCCAATTAACTAAGTTTATCCCAAACAATACTAGGATGCCTCCAAGTAAAAGAGAGTTGTTTATTTTCTCTCCTAGTGCGATTGCCCCTATTGATACACCAGCTACAGGAACAAGATTTATAAAGGAGGCGGCCCGCGATGCACCGATTTGTTGTATACCCTCATAAAACCATATAAACCCAAGTCCTGTGCCCAAAGATCCCAGGTAGAACAAATGCCACCACTGTTTTAGGTTGGCTTTTGCAACTAGCTCAAAACCATCATAAAAATATGCAAAAGGAGCAAGCATCAGTGTACCGCAAATACAGGCAAGAGTGGTGGCCTCCAATGCTGTAAGTTTCTTAAGAGCAACCTTTCCAATTAATGTATATCCAACCCAACATAACACGGCACAAAGTAAATAACCTTCACCATAACCAAACTCTTCAAAGTTTAACTTCAACACCTCACCTTTAGTTATTACTACTAAGGCTCCGGAGAGGGCTGTAAAAATTCCAACAATTTTTTTAAACGATGCCCCCTCCCCCATGAAAACAGATGCGATAAATGCTGTGACTGTTGGGTTTATAGCAATTATGACAGATGCCTTTCCGGCTTCAACACTACTAAGACCGCTGAAAAAGAAATAGTTATAAGCAAAGACACCGCTTAGACCTAGTAATACAACTTTAAACACCTTATACTTATTTAGGCTTGGAAAAGCTCTTGAATCTTTTATTAAAACCGCAGACAAAAACACAGAGGCAATTGCAAAGCGCCAAAAAGCGATTGTAAATGGATGGAAGTCCTGACTTAAAACTCGACCCGAGATAAAAGTGCCCCCCCAAAGAATCATGGCAAAAACTAGCTTTATATAAATTTTCATACCTCATTATAGAGGTTTTTTAATTTTTTACATCATTTAATGTAGGTGAGATTCGGCCTTAACTTTCCAGAGACTATTGACGTATCCCTTTGAGGAGTCAAAGAAGTTTTCAACTAAGTCAAGCCCGCTTAAATGGGCTATATTTTGAATCTCACTTAGGGTAAACTTGTAAGAGTGCTCAAGAAGAATTGGTTCAAACTCGTCAAAGTGAAAACTTGTTCCATACTCTTCAATATAGACCTCTTGTTCTTTAAGAGACAAAAGACTACTCTCCATGGCCCCTTTTCTCGGATTATAAAAGGCGTGATGGTAAAATTGATTGAGTTTAAAATTCCCGCCTAATTCTCGATTAATTCTTTTTAGCAGATTGAGATTAAACCTTTCGGTAACTCCGTGGGGGTCGGAGTATGCGTCCATCAACTTTTGGATATCTTTTTTAAGATCAAGCCCAATAAGAATCATGTCGCCAGGATTTAACGAGTCCTTCAAGCCCTTTAGAAAAGAAATTCGTTCTCCAGGACCAAAGTTTCCAATATTAGAGCCTAGAAATAAGACCAGCTTTTGATTTAAAGATTCCTCCACAACTTTGCCTAGTCCATGAAAAAAATCTCCAACCACTGGAAGGACTTCAAGTCCTGGACCAGATTGTATATTCTTGAGAAGCTCCTTTATGGCCTTTTCAGAAATATCAATTGGAAAAAACTTAGTACGTTTTTTCTGTTTCGACATCTCTTCAAGTAGTACTTTGGTTTTGTGTCCATCCCCGGCCCCCAACTCAACAACATCGATCCTATCGTTTTCAATCCTTTTCACAATATCAGATTTGTTTCGAGTAAAAACATCCATTTCCAGGCGAGTTGGATAGTACTCTTTCATTCTTGTGATCTCTTGAAAAATTAAGCTCCCCTCATCGTCATAGAAGTACTTGGAGCTAATTTCCTTCGGGCTTGAGGTTAGACCTTTGTAAACGTCTACTTTGAAAGGTACATCTTGTTCGAGCTTTTCAATTTTATTCATTTCCACTCTTCCCTCCTATTGTGTATCCATGGCAAGCCTCAGTCCGGAAAACATCCATCGTTGCCAAGGTTCAAAAAAGTTTCTGTATGTGGATCGTAGGTGTCCATTAGGTGTTGCATATGACCCACCTCTTAATACGAACTGATTACACATGAACTTTTGGTTATACTCTCCCAAACTACCTTCGTACGGTTGATATCCAGGATATGCTTGATACTGAGAAGAGCTCCAGGACCATAGATTGTAATAGGATTGATTTTTATTGATCGAATGAAGACAATTTGGTTGGCTGGAAATTCGCTCCAAATTTAATAAAAACTCAAGCTCAAATTCATTTGGAAGCCGCATACCACTCCATCTTGCAAAAGCATCGGCCTCATATAAGGAGACATGCTGAACAGGCCAATCTTTTTGCAATCTAACTTCTCCATGCAGTGTATACTCTTTCCATCCATTTTCTGTTTTTTTCCAATACAATGGAGCACTTACCTGATTTTGATTAACCCAGTCCCAACCTAAACTAAGCCACAATTCTGGACGTTCATAACCTCCATCATTAATAAAATCCAGATACTGTCCGTTAGTAACAAATGCCTTCATAACTTTTGAGCTTGAAATCAGACGCTTATGTGCAGGTCCCTCGTTGTCGTAGAAAAAACGATTCTCTTCTGCAGACCCAAATTCGTAAGTGCCAGGTTCAATTGACAGCCAGCCTTCAGAAGAAGTGTTTTCAGGCCTCTCCAGATTATTCTCAAGGTATGCTGGGCACTCAATATTCAGCGATAGTATATGTTTAATATCCATAAGAAGAAGTTCTTGATGCTGTTGCTCATGGTTAATCCCAATCTCGATTAACTTGGATATTTCTTCATTTAGCTGACGATCTATAAGGTTAGTTAAGGCATTATCAACATACTCTCTATATTCATAAATTCTTTTCACTGTTGGGCGACTTAACTTCCCCCTATCCACCCTCTGCCAGTGATTGCCGACCGTTTTATAATAGGAGTTGAAAAGGTAGTTATACTTTGATTCAAAAACCTTATATTCTTTATCATATTGTTGAAGAATAAATTTCTCGAAAAACCAAGTGGTGTGTGCCATGTGCCACTTTGGAGGACTAACATCAGGACATGTTTGTACGACCAAATCTTCCACTTCTAGCGGTTTACAAATTTTTTCGGTACTAAATCGCGTATCAAGATAGGCCTGTTTCATAGAACAATCCTAATCAAGTTCATCGAGTAAAGAAATAAAGGGTAAAGCTTTGTCTAGGCCCATATTCATTAATGGCACTGTTACTGCACTAGATTTGCTTTATGAAAAATTTTCTTCTAATATTTATATCACTACTGCTTATCTCTGCTACGACGCGAAAGAACGGTTTTAAGATAGAAGATCCTCTAATTCCAATTGAAGACATACTTAGCGGCGGTCCCCCAAAAGATGGAATTCCCTCAATTGATTCGCCCGAATTCATAGGCTCTAAAAAGGCCAAGAGTGTTTTCAACCCCGATGCCCGTGCCTTAGTTATAGAAGTAGGAGGAGTAAAAAAGGCATATCCAATCCCAATTTTAAATTGGCATGAGGTTGTAAATGATCAAATTTCTGAGTTCAATATAGCCGTAACCTACTGTCCTTTATGTGGAAGTGGTATCATTTTTCTTTCAGATTATGGAGGAAGAACATTGCAATTTGGAGTTTCAGGACTTCTTTATCAAAGTGATGTCCTACTCTACGATAGACAGACAGAAAGCCTATGGAGTCAACTTGAATTGAAGGCCATAACTGGGAAGTATAAGGGCACACCGCTAATCCCTTTACCAACAGCACACATAAACTTGCACAAGTACTTGGAGGAAAACCCGGACGCTTTAACCCTTTCGACTAAGACTGGATTTGTGCGAGACTACTCGAGCAGTCCCTACCAAGGTTACGAAAGAGAGAATAAAACATACTTTCCAGTCAATATAACATCCAACGAATACCACAAAAAGGAGTGGTCTCTTTTGGTTGATAAGAAGCTTATAATCCCCCTTGGAAGTCTCCAAGGCAAGAAAGGAAATAAGGTATTTAAAGTTGGTAAAGAAAGCTTTAAAGTGCGGTGGGACAAGGAGAAAAAAGAACTCGTATGTGAAGCTCAAGCACAAAGATGTATTAGTGCCTATTTCTTTGCTTTAAAAACATTCTACCCTGAGGCAAAAATCAATTAAATGCTATTGATGGCATAAAACTTGCTCATCTTATATTTAAAGCGCGCAAATTGTATTAAACGCACTTTTTACTTCAAGGAGGAAGTTATGCAGTCAAAAATAGGAACAGGGATAGTGGCCGGCCTAATTGCCGGTGCCGTATTTGGTATACTCATGACAGTTATGAACGCACCGACACCAGATGGTGGTGAGACACCAATGATGAAAATGGTCGCTATGGTGGTGGGTTCTACGAGTCTTTTTGTTGGATGGATATATCATTTATTTAATAGCGCATTGATAGGTGCAATATTTGGTGCATTATTTAATAAACGAGTTTCCACATACAAAAATGGAACTGGCTGGGGAGCAGCCTATGGAGTTGCGTGGTGGATAGTCGGTGGTCTAATACTAATGCCAATAATGCTGGGTGGAGAGGCATTTGGTCCGATTGCCAATCCTGAAATGAGATCGGTGGCAATGGGCAGCTTAATTGGTCATTTGGTATATGGTTTAGTGCTTGGAGCAAGTTATCTTGGTATTAAAGAAAGACCTGCAACTAGAGTTAGGACACAGAGAAGATCACCGGCCTAAACTCATCAAGCGGCGAAAGCTCGCCGCTTAAATCTTTTCAAGCTTAGCTTTTAAGTCCTTGCTTAAACCAGGTATCAATTTTTTTACAAGCTCGGCATGATTTGTAAATATAGGTTCAAAATCAGCCGAAGCAGAATCAGTTAGACAATACTTAGGTCTCGACTCACTGGGACTGGAAGCACAGATTTCGATCTGGTCATCTGCCTCTAGTCTTTTTATAAAGGTAGATATATTTCCACGGGTGACCCTAAGTTTTCTAGCGAGCTCAACAGCGGAAAGAGACCCTTCAAAATACAGATGGAACATTATTAAAAATCTAGAAATATGTATACCTTGCTCACTTAGCTGCTTTTCTAGTAGCTCAATTACTCCTTCGAACGTAGACATGACAGCTCTCCAGGCCTGCACCTTGGGATCGTTTAATAGTTTGAGCATTTTTTTATGATTGTTGGACTCTGGACTCTTCATTAAAATTCACTTGCCTTAGGTTTTTAATGTTTATATATAAACATTATGAAAAAATCAATAATTCTATTTTTATTTGTCTTATGTACCAATTTAGCGGCTGAAGAGTTTGACCATACTCACCAGGTGTTTACAAAAATTCTTAGCACACACCTAAAAGATTTAGGTCCAACATCTTCGATAAACTACAAAGCACTAAAAGCACAACCCGAGCAACTTAATGAGTACCTAATTAAACTTAGCAGTGTAAAACGAGTCCACTATAAAAATTGGAAAAAAGATCAACAACTTGCATTCTTAATAAATGCCTACAATGCTTTCACTATAAAATTGATCTTAGATCACTATCCAGTTGATAGCATAAAAGATATAGGTGGCCTATTTAGTTCTCCCTGGAAGCTACGCTTCTTCAGTTTACTTGAAGAGAAGATGCATTTAGACCAAATCGAACATGAAATAATTAGAAAAGAATTTAAAGAGCCACGAATTCATTTTGCAGTAGTCTGTGCATCTATAGGTTGCCCAAAGTTACAAGCTATAGCATACACGGCGACTAATCTTGAAAAGAATTTGGAAGAGGCAACAAAAACTTTTTTAAAAGATTCAAATAGAAACAGGTACCTCCCCGACAAAAATGAATTTGAAATTTCAAAAATCTTCAAGTGGTATGATGAAGATTTTGGTTCTGAGTTGGATTTGAAAAAATTTCTCAATCGACATATGGATTTAAACACCCCACTAAAAAAATTAAGAACGTCATCAATTGATTACACAGACTATGATTGGTCTCTAAATGAACATAAAGGCAAATAGATGAAAACAAAGAAGAAGCTACTTATTCTTATCTTAGCAATTTTAGGGATTGTTTTTTCATACAATTACTTCAACCTTTCTGATTACCTATCCTTAGATTTTTTAAAACAAAACGCAAATGATTTAAAATCTTACTCCAATGAGAATCTCGTTCTTTCACTGGGAGCATTCTTCTTAGTTTACGTTTGTGTAACGGCCCTATCGATACCGGGGGCTGCAGTGCTAACTCTTGCGGGAGGTTTTCTCTTTGGCCTATTCAAAGGATTACTTTTAATATCCTTTGCAAGCACGATTGGAGCAAGTATTGCATTCCTTGTTAGTAGATTCGTCCTTCAAGACTGGGTTAAAGAAAGATTCAGAGAAAAGATGGATGAGATAGAAAAAGGAATCGAAAGAGAGGGAAAGATATACCTGCTCTCCCTGAGGTTAATCCCTATATTCCCTTTCTTTGTAATTAACCTGGTGATGGGACTCACTCCCATGAAGTTATTAAGTTTTTATTGGGTCAGCCAGTTAGGTATGCTACCTGGCACTTTCGTGTATGTTAATGCGGGAAAGCAACTAAGTAAAATTAACAGTCTCTCCGACATCTTAAATCCAACAATAGTTTTATCCTTTACACTACTGGGCCTATTTCCCCTCATCGCAAACTTTATTCTTTCAACCGTTAAAAAGAGAAAAGTATATAAGGGATTTAAGAGACCCAAGAGATTTGATTATAATGTAATTGCGATTGGAGCTGGCTCCGGTGGACTAGTTACATCCTATATAGCTGCAGCTGTTAAGGCAAAAGTTGCCCTCATAGAAAAACATAAAATGGGTGGAGACTGTTTAAACACCGGCTGTGTACCCAGCAAAGCATTAATAAAGAGTAGTAAGATCGTAGATCAAATAAAGCACTCTGAGAAGTTTGGTATATCCTCTTCAACCCCCTCAGTAGACTTTGAAAAAGTAATGACAAGAGTAAAGAAAGTTATACAAGACATAGAACCGCATGACTCGGTAGAACGATACACGTCCTTGGGAGTAGATTGCCATAAAGGGAAAGCTCAAATATTAAGTCCCTGGGAGGTTAAGGTCAATGGCCAAGTCCTAAGATCTAAAAATATTGTAATCGCCACAGGAGCAAGGCCAAGTGTACCTCCAATTCAAGGAATTGATGAGATTGATTATTTAACAAGTGACAACCTTTGGAGCATTTCCAAGCTTCCTGAGAACCTTGTCGTTCTAGGTGGAGGCCCTATTGGTTGTGAAATGGCACAGGCCTTTAGTAGATTGGGATCAAACGTTACGATCGTTGAAATGGGCGAAAGACTAATGAAAGTTGAAGACCAGGATGTATCTGACTTTGTTCACAAGAAGTTTTCAAGCGAAGGAATAGTTGTAAAGTGTGCTCACAAGGCCAAGCGATTTGAAAGTGGACAAGATAAAGACTTTTTGATTTGCGATGGTCCCGACGGAGAGGTCAGATTAGAATTTTCCAAGGTTTTATTGGCACTGGGCAGGACCCCCAATGTGGATGGATTCGGGCTTGAGACAATCGGAGTAAAGCTTGAAAGTAACAAAACGATTGCCACCAATAAATACCTTCAAACAAACTTTCCAAACATCTATGCTTGTGGAGATGTTGCGGGGCCTTATCAATTTACACATACAGCCTCCCACCAGGCGTGGTACGCAAGTGTTAATGCACTTTTCTCACCACTTAAGAAGTTCAAAGTGGATTACTCCTGTATACCTTGGTGTACTTTTATTGACCCAGAAGTTGCAAGGGTTGGACTTAACGAACAAGAAGCTCTGAGTAAAGGAATTGAGTATGATGTAACCACATATGGACTAGACGATCTTGACCGTGCAATAGCTGACTCAGAAGATTTCGGATTTATTAAGGCCATTACAGTCAAAGGAAAAGACAAGATCCTAGGAGTTACAATAGTTGGCACACATGCTGCAGATTTAATTGCAGAGTTCACTTTAGCGATGAAGCATAACTTGGGATTAAATAAGATCTTAGGTACAATTCATCTTTATCCCAGCTACCCTGAGGCTAATAAATATTTAGCCGGCCAGTGGAAGCAGGCCAACAAACCAGAAAAACTTCTTAAGGTGGTGGAGAAATTCCACAAGTTTAGAAGGAGTTAAATCATGAGCACATCAAAGTTAAAACTAACCCTATTTTTGCTAAGGGTTTCCGTATTTCTAGTTATGTTTATGTGGACAATGGATAAGTTTATCAATCCTCAACACGCGATGGCGGTATGGAAAAAATTTTATTTTATATCTGAAATGAACTCTACAGGTATTTACATTGTTGGGTCAATACAGATGCTGATTGTCATCATGTTTGTCTTAGGCATATTCAAACGAGTTAGTTACGGTGCCATCCTAATACTGCATGCAGTATCAACTTTTTCAGCTTTACAAAAATACCTAGATCCATGGTCTAACCTACTTTTCTTTGCAGCTTGGCCAATGTTGGCGGCCTGTATTGGCCTATACATGTTAAGAAGTGAAGACACATTCTTAACTCTAAAATGAGTGAATCGTTTCTAATGAATAAACCACTGCTAATAGGCTTATTGGTCTTATTTGGCCTTAGTTTAATCTTGATTCAATTGAAGTTTCCTCTGGTAAAGCACAAACAAAATTTTAAAAAGCGTCTGTTTGTGAATAGTTCTATGGCCCTCTTAACTTATATCACTGCTTCTCTAACTGTTAGACCTTCCATACTATTTGCCTTTGATTTTAATTGGGGCGTATTGAATTTTTTACCTTCCCTGCCAAGCGTACAGTTTGTAGCAGGTTTCTTATTAATGGATGTTACCTTCTATTACTGGCACAGATTAAACCATAAAATTAATTTTCTTTGGAGGTTTCATAACATTCATCATATCGATCAAGATATGGATGCATCTACAGGCTTTCGATTCCATTTAGCTGAGGTTGCAATATCATCAATATTTCGTTTTTTGCAAATGCTCTTAATAGGCCCAACATTACTTGTTTTTTTGTCATATGAATTTGTTTTCCAAATGGCCACGCTGTTCCATCATAGTAATATTAGGCTACCACTGACCATTGACAACTCTCTTAAGTTCTTCATAGTTACACCACGAATGCATGAAATGCATCACTCTCAATTTCGGAATGAAACAGATTCCAACTATTCGGTAGTTTTCAGCTTTTGGGATCGAATTCATAACACTTTCACTGAAAATGCTAACTTTAAAAAAGTTGTCATCGGTGTTCCGGGATATATGTCCCCAGAAGATAACCGGATTAAGAACCTGCTACTTATGCCCTTTAAGAAGCAAAAAAACTACTGGAAAGGTCAAATTTCTAGGCCGGACTAAATCTTGCAGAATCTCCTTTTAAAGGAGTTTTTATGAAGGGCCTAACATTTGTAATATGCACCTTGATGTTTGTGAGTTGCGGCGATATGTGGAATGAAAAAAGGTATGACAGAGGTGAATTCAATCAACAAAGGGAACAAGTCGAAGATGAAAACGATATCATTCAAGTTCTTCCAGAAGAAAAGGAATCTAGCGATTAGACTTTAGCTATACCAGTATATATTTAAAAGTTGCCCAGGTGTAGAATGAGATACCCAGATGGAGGTTTGCAATGATCAAATTACTAATAGCAACATTGATTACATATTGCTCTTCAGTCATGTCATACGACTTTACTAAAAACTTCAAAATAGAAGATGCACATTTGAGTGGAAGCGAGATTAATATCAAAGTACGCTATCCAGAGGGGTTTAATCCTGCAAAATTTCAATTGGTTCCTTATTTAAGTTGCAAAGAGAGTTTCCCGGTTCAATGCTCCGCGACCCTGCTGAGACTGGATCATCAGTTCCTCGATGAGGAAGAAATCACACAGGACCTAAGGTTTGATATTAATGAAGTTTTTAGTGAGAGCTTGCCTATCATACTTAGTCTACATGGCCCAGATGGTGTTCTCGTTTTAAAAGACTAGGGCCTCCTTAACTTTCGGCCCTTATTTACTTTTAACAGTCTTTTGCCAACCGCCACTCTTTTTGCAAGTAAGAATTCCTTATTTTCTATTTTAATAATAATTCCTTCAACTTTAAGCTTTGTTCCTGTCTGTGCTTGTTCCTTAATTCTTTCAGAGTCCCCCAGGTCAACAATCATCTCTTGATGTCCCCTTGGAGTTTTCATTAAAACCACAATATTTTTTTGAGATGAATCCTTAAACAGCACTTCTTTAACTTTCAGTATTTTTCCTTCAAATACTTTTCCCGTTATTTTAACTTTGGAAATTGTAGATTGATTAATTAAAGCAAAAAACAAAATTATATAAAAAAAAGCCTTAGTATTCATAAAAGTCATATTCCCAGTCACCAGGTCTATATTCTCGAGTCACATCAAAGGGGGCTTCGTACTCCTCTAGCAGTAACTCCTGTTCTGTTTTCTTTTTATTATCCTCCACCTCTTGAAACCGTTTAGGGGGTGAACTACTACACGAAAATCCACTAAGCAGAATGACAAAAACACTCAAATAATGTTGATATACTTTCCAGCACATGAGGTTAATTAATGCAGGCCGCGTACCCTATGGCATATCTAGACTTGTTTCATGGGATAAAGTTAGGCAAGATATGAAGGTAAACTTATAACTGCTAGTGAGGATTCATGAGCGAAAGCAAACTTACATCCAAACCATTTGAAAATGTCATAAATAACGGGCCTTATCCTATTCGATTTCCAAAGATCGCAGAGTTGGAACAAGACGAAGAGTGGTGTGAGGTTCTCATAGAAGATAAATGGACTAAGATTCGCTTTCATGATTACACAGATGTCTACTCTGTCCCTGGGCTTTATGAGACTCTTTTTTATAGAACGTTGATGTGCAATAGTCCCAACAGGGTCACTAACCTCCTAGGAGACGTCCTAAACGAACAAAATCAAAAGCCTGAAGATTTAAGAGTTCTAGATTTTGGTGCAGGCAATGGCATGGAAGGAGAGGCCTTGCAGGGCCTTGGCATCAGAAATATCGTTGGAGTTGACATTATCCCAGCAGCTAAAAAAGCCGCGATGAGAGATCGTCCATGGGTTTATGACAATTATTTAGTGGCGGACCTAACCAACCTTACAGAAGAACAAAGCAAGTATCTGAAAGAATATAAGTTTAATGCGTTAACGGTCGTAGCAGCTTTGGGATTCGGAGATATTCCACCTTTGGCATTTTACAACGCATATGACGTTATTGAACTCAATGGGTACGTCGCGTTCAATATAAGGTCGGACTTCTTAAAATCAGGCCATGAAAGTAAATTCTCGAAATTAATTCAATATATGCTTAATGAAGAAATATTGGAAATTGAACTTTATAAAAGATATCAGCACCGTTTAAATATTGGCGGTGAACCTATTTACTATGTTGCAATCATCGCAAAAAAGCTCAAAGAGTTAAGTGAGTCAGATGTAGCGAGTATTTCGTGATGGAAAAACCTATAATTTTTTTTGATGGCGATTGCGCTCTTTGCGATTCCTTTGTTGGTTTTGTCTTAAAAGCTGATAAGCTGCAGACATTTTACTTTGCACCTTTACAGGGCGAGACCGCAAAGAAATATTTAGCAAATCAACCACTCGCAAACGTCGATAGCGTAATCCTTGTAGAAAGTTCCCAGACTCTAATCAAGTCAGATGCTGTTTTAACCATTGCATCAAAGCTAGGCCTTCCCTGGAGCATTTTGCAAATTTTTAAGATTATACCGAAAGCTCTAAGAGACTGGTTCTATGACTTGGTCGCCAAAAATCGAATTAAGCTTTTTGGTAAAAAAGACGTCTGTAGTTTGCCAACTCCAAGAGAAAGACAACAAATTTTAGACTAATCTTTACTCTCCACCAATTTTACAAGGGCCAAGGACTGAAGATCTTGTAAAAATTTTCTTACCTGCTCGATTTCATCCTTTTCAAATCTTTCAGACAGCTCTTGAAATGTAGATTCCCCTTGAAATAGCTCGTATGAGAATTTAGCTAAAGCTCCGCTTACCTTATATACTTGAGCATCAGCATTTAAATCTGTTATTACTAGACTCTCCCCATCCATAAAATATACAACATCTCGATTTAAATTTACCTTCATATACTATCACCTGGTGTTTTATCTTTAATGCTAATTGACTCATTTAAATAATAGTTCAAGAATTCATCTACAGCTTGTGCTTGAGAGAACATTGCTTTTAATTCGACTTGCATAGCACTCATTTTGTTTCTAAGGGCATCTTTATTATAGCTGTTTTCAGATGGTAGCATCTCAAATTCCTTTTCATACTTTGGCCTAAGTTTTTCCAAAAAGTACTCATACATAGAAAAGTAGTCTGGCCTATGCAGCCCAAAGGTCAAATGAATTGATGCGTCTGTGGTGCACTTTGCATAATGTGCAATATTGGCAGGTAAATAAAGAATATCACCGGCGTTTAATATAATTTTTGTGTCGGAATCTTTATGCTTCTTTTCTTCCCCATCTTCGTTTATCTCTCCCAAATACCACTCTTTACTTCCCTCCACTTGATAAATAAAAATATCATAACCATCTTTATGTCTTGAGAAGCAGCACCCATTTGAAGGGGTATAATAGAGGTTTGCCGAACAATAGTGATTTGTGAGGGCCTGAAGTTTATCTTTTTCAGTAGAGATTGTCTTACTCCAACGATTCACTCCAAATATCTTCAAGGAACAATTTTTAGATTTTACAAGTTTCAGTGCCTTTGAGCTATCGACAATGCGCTCTCTTCTATTGAACATTGGTTTTGAGCTTATGGAGGTCAAAAGTTGTTCACTTACGAACTGCCCATCTTTGGCGAGCATAAAGTCTCTTGGTTCCAAAAACTGATCTTTTAGGATCTTATCGATTGCCATTGAGCTAAATTCAATTTCTTGAATACTTTTGAAGTGATAAAATGATTTCATCCAGTAATCTTTAAAAAATTTTTCACTAAGTACTTTGTTCACTGGGGCCTCGTTTTTCAATGTTAATGCCAATATTTTTTAGTTTCTTTGCAATTTTTAGGACTAGAAAATAGTCATTGGAATCGAGATTTAGAAATTCATTCGATTCCAGCTCGCTTAAGACTGTAAACTTTAGATTCTGAGAGTTTAAAAGTTTAATCTTCCTTTCATTGTAAATGTAGCTTAAATTCCCTGTACAAATTAATTGTTCCTTTCCCAGGTGAAATGAATAAAGCTTTTTCACAGGATGCTCTAATTTTTTTCTGCTCACAGGGTACAGAAAACTGAACCAATACAAAAAACCTTTATTTAAGTTTTTATTAACACTTAACAATCGATTTGAAAGAGTGCGGAAAAAAACATCAATGAAATTTTTTATACAGTAGGAGATAAGATTTAAATCTTGAATGTCTTTATCACATAGTACAGGTACACATTTAAAATTCGCTCCATTCAAAATGGCCAACCTTCCCCAATGCCGGTCTTCAAAACGAATAAACTTGGGATCAAAGCCACCAGTTTTATTAAAGAACTTTTTTCTCACCATAAAACAAGCACTGTCCAAATTTGGGAGAGAGAGATCAAACCTTGAAAAGGTACAAAAGCTTTCTCTGGAGACTTGTGCATACTTTTCAGAGTATGTCCTTTGAGCAACTCCTTCCCTAGAGTAGACAGGCCTAACTTTAGGAATTACAACATCGAAGTCTGTTGAGTCAAAACACTCTGCCTCCTCCAAGAACTCAACCGGAACGCTAACCTCTTGGTCTGCAAAAAGGATGATTTCTCCCTTGGCGGTAAATGCGCCCAAATTTCTTGCATGGGAGCGATTTCTTAGACGATCCGATTTAATATATTTGACCTTGGATGACTTGGGTATATAACTTCTCAAATTCTTTCTAGCATTATCAACAAGAATAATTTCTAAAACTTTGGAGTGGCCTTCTAATCGACAAAGGTTTTTCTTTAAGGACTCTGTGGTTTGAACCATAGGAATAACTATGGAGATCATGGGGGCTTATAGGTTTACACTAGTATCAGTTCCATCCCCGTAAGGGGATAGCCCGTCCAATAAAGCAGCATATGCATAAAGATCTTGAGAAGAGCTTTCACAGTCCTCTACAACATCGTCTAGATTGACGACCTCAATTTTGCCTAAGACTTTGTCACCGGATTTATAAACTTTATTCATACTATTATTATACA
>CEUD01125054.1_pt1 | contig 22847 bp, 19 predicted proteins | sample 356481 | NCBI WGS metagenome assembly CEUD01 (sample SAMEA2623314, study PRJEB7988) | marine metagenome | isolation source: saline water (ENVO:00002010), including | reverse complement strand
CATCGAGGGGCAGGCTTGGTGCGAGTTTGACCACGCCCACCAGCATCAGTGGTGCGACTTCGCCTGCGCCGCGTGCCATGGCGAGGATGAGTCCTGTCAAGATGCCGGGCGCGCTGGCGGGCAGCACGATGCGTTGAATCGCTTGCCACTTGGAAGCGCCGCAGGCGAGCGCGGCCTCACGCATGCCTCGTGGCACCGCCGAGAGTGCTTCTTCTGTGGCGACAATCACGACGGGCACAGTCATGAGTGCCAAGGTGAGGGAGGCCCACAGGACGCCGCCGGTGCCGAAGGTGGCGGTGGGGAGTTTATGACTGAAAAACAGTTCGTCGATACTGCCACCGAGCACATAAACGAAGAAGCCGAGTCCGAAGACGCCATAAACGATGGAGGGCACACCGGCTAGATTGTTAACCGAGATGCGGACAGCTCGCACGATGACGCCCTGGGTGGCATACTCGCGCAGGTAAATGGCGGCGACCACACCGAAGGGCATCACGGCCAGGCTCATGAGCAGTGTCATGACAAAGGTGCCGAAGATCGCGGGGAAAATGCCGCCTTCAGTATTCGCCTCACGGGGGGCTTCGGACATGAAGCGCCAGATTTGTTTCAGAAAGAAGCCAACTTTGCCTGGCAGGCTCATTTCATTGGGGAAGTGTGCCTGAGTGATGTTTTCAAAGCTGATGCGTCGTTCTTCGCCGGTGGCTAGACGTAGCAGCAGCGAGTCCTGGTGACGACGTTCGCGCAGCTCGCGGGCTTCCGCTGCGAGTTCGGTGTATTGCGCCTGCAAGGCCGCTTGCTGCTCGTTTAGTTCTTGAATCTGCGGCGAGGTTTCAGCGGCAGCCTCGCCCAGCTCTTCGCGCAGTGCGCGTTGCTCGAGGCGGATGGATTCCATCTTGCTGTTGATGCGTCCGATCTGCTTCTTCTCGATCTTGGTATAGGTTTCTAAGCGTTCGTTACTTTCCTCGATCGTCTTGAATAGTGCGGCCTTCAGTGCTTCTGGCTCAGTGATTGTAGTTCCATCGGCGAGTTGGATTTCGAGCGGGAAGCCGAGTGCATCTCCGAACTCGATACGCTCTAATTGGAGGATGCCAGAGGCCGGTGTAAATAAGGGTTCACCCGTTGCGTCCGTCACGATTTGGTCGGCATCGACGTAGTGATACATTTGCCCGTAGGCATCTTTGTTGCCTGCGAAGAACTGGAATTCGCTGGTCAGGCCAGCATTGGTCGCTTCTTGTAGTCGCTTATGACGTTCCAGTGCGATGGCGCCGGCGAAGTTCTGGCCGTTGCGAGGGCCGGCGGTTGAGCCCTCGACCAATTGTACCTCGTAGATGGTGTCGGGCCAAAACATGGAAAGGCCGTTCTTGAGGATGATACCGAGTAGCCCGATAATCAGGAGGATGCCGACACTGAGCCCCATGCCGGTGAACCAAACGAGGGCTTCACCTTTGGGGCGGATCGATGTAAAACTGTGCTGCGATTTTGGCATGAGAAAAATGCTGGATTGCCTGTATGTGATGTGGCGGGCGCTGACTCTAGATCGTCTTGTATTTCTCGCGCAGGTGCTGGCGAGTGACTTCGGCGATCGTGTTCAGTATGAATGTCAGGAGGAAGAGCGCCATCGCACCGAGGAAAAGAGTGCGGTAGAGGGTGCTGTATTGTGGTGCTTCGGGCAGTTCCACCGCGATGTTGGCCGCGAGTGTGCGCATGCCGTTGAAGATGTTCCACTCCATGATCGGCGTGTTACCCGTAGCCATCAGCAAAATCATGGTTTCACCGACCGCACGGCCGAAGCCGATGATGGTGGCGGAGAAGATACCAGGTGAGGCTGTCGGTAGGATGACGCGCCAAGTGGTCTGCCAGCGGCTGGCGCCGAGTGCCAGCGAAGCAGAGGTGAGGTAAGGCGGCACATTGGTGAGCGCATCCTCGGAAATGGTGAAAATGATCGGGATCACGGCGAAGCCCATCATGAGGCCGACCACTAAGGAGTTACGTTGCTCGAAGCTAACGCCAGTTGTTTCAGTCCACCAAAGGCGGAAGTTGCCAGCTTTGACGCCGAGGTCTGGATCATAGACGCGGAACAAGACCGATTCCAGGGTGGGGCCGAGTTGCCAAGATAGGTAGCCAACGATCAGCACCACCGGCAGGATGACCATCCATTCCGAGCCCGGGCGTATGCGGTTGCGCACGGTTTGAGGCATGCGTCCCCAGAAGTAGCCCAGCATGGCGGCACTGAGTGGGATGGCAATGAGCATGAGCAGGATGGAGGGCACACGATCTTCGATTAAAGGTGCCAGCCAAAGCGCTGCCAGGAAGCCGAGCACGACGGAAGGGAGCGAGGCCATGATTTCCATGGCAGGCTTGATGTAGCGCTTTGCTTCCGGTTTCAGGTATTGCGAAACGTAAATGGCGGCCAAGATCGCGATCGGCATGGCAAAGAGCATGGCGTAGAAGGTGCCTTTGATCGAGCCGAAGAAGAGCGGCACGATCGAGAGCTTAGGCTCGAAGTCGGAGGTGCCGCTGGACGACTGCCAGTCGTATTCAGGCTCGGATTTGCCCTCATACCAGATCTTGCCGAAGAAGGCTTTGGCACCCGCGTTTGGGTGCGGGTCGTCGACTGCGTAGACGTGTAGGTTTTGTTGTGCGTCGAAAGCGAAAATTGAATCCCAGCGTGGGCCGAGCGCGATCTTCTGTAGTGGGAAGTCGGTATCGGTTTCCCAGCGCACATCGCCTGTGGTGCTGTAGCGCAATGAGAGTTGGTGCTCGTTGGAGATCAGGAATCCGCGGTTGCGCTGCGCGGGGCTAAAGTCGTTGGCACCGCCGGCATCAAGTGCGGGGAAGTCTTTGATCTTGGTGTAAAGAATTTGACCGGCCTCTTCATCCAGGTAGCTGGCCAGTGTGATGTTGGCGCCGGATTTGGAAGTTAAAATGACGGATTGCTTGCCTAGCAACCAGTTGATCGAGTGAATGGATGTGTCGTCCAAGTCGGCGAAGGGGCGCAGCTTTTGCACGCGCTCTAGTTTGCCCTTTTGTAGGCGCAGATAGTAGAGCCAGCCGCCCTCAGTGGTCAGTAGGATACGGTCGCCTTGCCCACCGATTAGCAAGCGCTCTGGCTTTTCATCGGTGATGCCATGCCCGAGATCGATCTGTGCGTCAGGCACCATCTTGGGCGCGCCGAACAGGCTGGATTTGACCACATAGGTCTGAAGTGTGACGATGGTCTTGCCGTCCGCGCTCTCTTGTAAGGTGCCGATGGCGCGGTTTGTAGTGGACTCAAAAAACGCGAGTTGACGCACGGGGGCGTCCGACTGGCTCAAGGCGGGAAGTAGCTCAGATTTGACCTCCGGCACGACCATGCGCGGGGCGTCCTCTAAAAACTCTGCCTTGTAATCGAGATGCAGCAGTGCGACACGGCCGTCTTCCGAGCCGAGCGCGATTTCGCCCTTGTAGGCGTCGTAGTAAAAGCCGGTCCAGTTCTTCTCTGGCAGTTTTGTGTCGACCTCAAACAGACCGCGTGGGCCGAGCGCCAATTGATTCACGTCGCCATCGACGCGTTGATACGTGCGGCTCTCCACATCACGTGGTAGATCCGCGAAGTGAAGTGTTCCGGACTGAGTGAGGAAGAAGGGCAGTTCGCCCCATTCATCCACGCCCATCACTGCGACCTCATCCACCGGCACGGCAACTTCGCCGACCGACTTCACTTCCGGGTGCCCGAACAGCGGTAGTATTTGCACGAAGATGAAGGCAAATATGGCGAAGACCGCCAGCATCACCAACCAGCCACCGCCCTTGATGACGCCCGTCATGAGACGGTCAAGAATTAGGGTGGTGCGAGCTACGGTGAAACGCTCCTCGGAAGGTTTATTAGAGGTCGAACTCATTACAGTATTAGTCGATCATTGAAGGCTAGAATCCGCTAAAAAGCGGTATTGTCTGTATAAAGCAAAAAAAAAGTGGGTGGAGAGGTCTCCACCCACGTAAAGATTGTGTGACGCTTATTTAATACTGTTTAGGATCTGCTCGGCGATCGGAGCTGGCAGCGGATAGTAGCCGTCTTTTTCGACGACTTCCTGGCCTTGCTTGGAGAGCACGAAGCGCAGGAATTCGTAAGTTAGCTTGTCCATGGACTCACGTGGGTCGCGGTTCACGTAGACGAAGAGTTGACGAGCGAGTGGGTAGCTGCCGTCGAGGCAATTTTCTGCGGTGGGCTCAACGCCATCGATCTGGATCGCTTTGACCCCGGATGTGGTGTAGCCGATGCCGGAGTAGCCGATACCAGCAAGGTCAGAACCGATGCCTTGCACCACGGAAGACGAACCGGGCTGCTCCTTCACGCTGGAGGAAAAGTCACCGCCAGCAAGAGCGACTTTCTTAAAGAAGCCATAGGTGCCGGAGGCGCTGTTGCGACCATAGAGGCTGAGTGCGCGGCCGCCGAGGCTGCCTTCGAGTCCAAGTTGGCTCCACTCAGTGATCGGTGTGCCTCCCTTGCGGTAAGTGCTGGAAAAGACCGAATCGATTTGCTCGGAGCTGATGCTTTCCAGAGGGTTGTCTTTATTGACAAAAACAGCCAGGGCGTCGATGGAAGTGCCGACAGCAGTCGGCTTGTAACCATAGCGTGCTTCGAAGGCATCCATTTCAGAACCCTTCATTTCGCGGCTCATGGGGCCGATTTGTGCGGTGCCTTCGATCAGTGCGGGCGGTGCAGTGGAGGAGCCTTTGCCCTCGATTTGGATGTTCACATTGGGGTAGATCGCTTCGAAGCCTTCGGCCCAGAGTGTCATCAAGTTGTTTAAAGTGTCGGAACCAATGGAGTTCAGGTTGCCGGAGACGCCGGATACGGGCTCATAAACTGGCAAGTTGGGGTCGACATTGGCCAGGGCGCTGGTTTGGCCGGCAAAGCTCAGGCAGGCAGCTGCGGTGAGACCGCGAAGAATGGATTTTGTTTTCATAATGTGTTACAGTTTGTTGTATTTAAATAAGCCCGTGAGTGATTATTCTCACAAACTATGCTCTATTTTATACACGCGCATTGTTTCGGTAATGTGGCACAATTGTTACAGCTGCGTTAAGAAAGTGACTATTTGTGAAATAGTGGGCGCAGGTTTTTGCTTATGTTAAAAATGGGAAAACCTAGCATTTGTGCGGGGTGAGGGCTTGTTTTGGCCGTTACTATGGTCTAATCTGGTGGCGCAGGTGAGGCTGGTGCGTGCGTTGAAGTTTACCTGGTCGTGACGAAGTCGCATTCCTGTTTCATTTTCGACACTTAAGCGTAATAAACATCGCTTAAGTGTAACATTTCACATCGCTGTAACATTGTTGCCACGATTCTGGAACAATTGGTGGGTAGTTTTGTTACGTTGCCTCGCAACTTACTCTAACGCTATAAGCAATGAAAATTAACAAACTCACATCATTCACTGTATTCACCGCTGCGCTCGCTGGAGCGTCGGCATTTGCGGGTTCTAATGACGCGCTGCTCGACAAATTAGTCGAGAAGGGGATTCTCACTCAAAGCGAAGCGACCGAAATCGCGTCTGAAATAAAGGAAGAAAGCGAAGGGATTCGCATCTCTACCAAGGGCAAGGAGACTGTAAAGCTCCGCTTTAACGGACGTATGCAGTTTCAATACGACTCGCTGGGGGCGGAGTATGCGGGTGCCGATCAAGCTTCCACCAATCATTTTTACTTCCGCCGATTGTTTCTAGGTGTGAAAGCGAGCCTCGATAATGGTGTCTATGCGGAGTCGGTGTTTGATTTCGCGCGTGATGGGGATGAGGGCGATTACGGCGTCAGCTTTGATAAAGCTATCTTTGGTTATGAGTTTAGTGATACCTTTGACGTGCAACTGGGCTATCAGAAGGTTCCGTTCGGTTTTGAGGAAACCTCTTCTTCGTCTAAGCTGCAAACAATTGAGCGTTCTGCGGTGAATCGTTTTTTCGCAGATGATATCGACTTTTCGTCTCGTCACGCGGGGATTCATGTCAGCGGAGACTTGGCTGCTGGGTTTAGTTATGCAGTCGCTGCGGTGAATGGAGCGCAGGGGGAAGGCTCTCGTTTGCTCGGTAAGTCGGAAGCGAGTAATGATCTGGCCCTCTTTGGCCGTGTGCAGTGGCAGGCCGATGGTTTGACTGTAGGCTTGGATGCTGGGCAGCAGTCGAATAACGACGTCGTAGGGCAGGATGTGACGGCATATACTGGATATGTGAACTACCAGCTGGAGGGCCTGGACCTCCTCGCTGAGTATTTTGCTGCAGATATGGATGGGGCTGGCGATGTTGATGGCTACGCTTTGCGTGCTGCGTATCGTATCAGTCAGTTTGAGCCAGTCGTGCGCTATTCGCATATCGAAACAGATGACTTTGTAATCGATGTGCCCGAGTTGTTGCGTCGTGCGCCTGAGCCAGGCAGTGCGATTGATACTATGCTTGCGGGGGATAACGAATTGGATTCGTTCTATTTTGGCATGAACTACTACTATAGTCCTGCAGTCACATTTATGACCGGCTATGAGATCGCTGAGGGCGAAGCTGAGAATGGCGACGAATATGAGGTCGATGGCTTCCGTGCGCGCGTGCAAGTTCTCTGGTAAAGTCTGTTTTTTTTACATCGTTTGTTTGAGCCCGGAATGCGTCCTGCGTGTTCCGGGCTTTTTTGTATCGGCGATGAGTGTGCAGTGAATGAATCTCGTCGTGTGCGTGCTTGCGCGTCACCGCGCCCTTGCGAAATACGATTGAATCGCCAAGTTTCCTCTGGCCGTCGAGGGCGTCCTTGCGGATTTGTTTCATGGCGAAACTTACTTGATTCGGTGCTGCTATGTCATGAGTCAGAACGAATGCATCGAGGCGGTTGTACGGTGTCTAAAGCGTCGTTTTAGTGTCAGGATTGTGTCCCTGCTGTTACGAAAGTTACAGCCGTGTGATATTTGTAAAGCAGGCGCTATTTGCGATTGAGAACGGAAGCTATGGCCGCAAAAGGGTGCGCGATTTAAGTCACTTCGCCTATTTGGAGGCACGTGAATTGAACCGATACTTTACCGTACTTATGAACAGTCACTATTCTTTCAAAGCGCTGTCTTCTGCGCTCGCATTGGTCGTCGTCGCGCATACCGCGGACGCGATTAAAATTACCGTGCCCGACCAGTATCAGGGGCAGATCGACGCGATTAAGGCTGCAGAGCTTAAGCAACGCGAGCAGGACTTGCAAGTCAGTGGACGGCCCGAAGTCAATGAGAGCGCTGCAAGTTCGGAGCAGTCCGCGGCAGAGCCGAGTGTGGCTGCAGATGAGTTTTTGGTGCAATCCGTCGTCGAGGCCACCGATGCTGCCACTGAGTTCGAGGGCACTTTGGCTGCCGACGAGGGCCTGGTTTCAGGTCAAGTGGTCGATAAAGAGAGCGGTCAACCCGTCTCAGGTGTGGCCATTATTATCGAAGGCACCGACATCGCAACTGTCACGGATGAAACCGGTCGCTACTCACTGGGCCCCGCCACTGCAGGCCTATATACGCTTAGCTTTATCAAGAGTGGCTACATTGAAGCCAATGTCACCGAATACACCGTTGCCGGCGGCGAAGTGAGTGTGTTCCCCTTCGCCTTGCCTCCACGACCTGCGGAGATGTCAGATGATGTCTATGAGTTGCAGGATTTCACTGTGACAGCCGAAGAGGCGAACAACCTAATGATGCAGTTGGATTTGGTCATGAATTCGGAATCTGTTTTGAGTGTTATGAGCGCAGAGGATTTTTCGAAGTTTGCGGCTAGTGATATTGGTGATGCGATTAAGCGTGTTTCGGGTGTATCCGTTGTTGGCGGAAAGTATGCTGTGATTCGTGGTCTCGGGGATCGTTATGTGAGTACCACTCTGAATGGCCTTCCTATTGCAAGTCCCGATCCGGATCGTCAAGCTGTGCAGCTGGACCTATTTCCCTCGGGTCTGTTTGACGGTCTTGAAGTGACCAAGTCTTTTACGCCAGATCAACCTGCAACTTCGACTGGTGGTATTAATATGAAAATTAAAGAGTTACCCGATGGTTTCTTTGCTAATTTCTCCACCAGTTTGGGCTATCATAGTAATGCAACGGGCAATGATGATTTCTTAACCTCAGGGCGTGTGACCAGTCAGGATCAATGGGCAAATGGGGCTGAAGATCGTGCGCTTCCTGATGTCGCGAGGTCATTCCCTGAAGATTTAAACAAGGCGGTCTGGCCTTTGCCTACGCCACCGCCAGGTGGTTTCATTACTCAAGCTGAAAAAGATGCTGCAATTGCAGAGGCCAATGCGATTACAGACGCGCTCGGGCGTGATAATCACGCGAAAACGACGACACCAGGTATGGATTATGGCTTCAAGCTTAGTGGTGGCCACGGCTATGAGTGGGCCGATCGTTATCGCTTCGGTGTGATCGGTGGCGTGAATTATAGTCGTAAAGCTCGTATGATTGAGGACGGGACCTACTTTCGGAGTGCGGCTGACTTATCTGGCACAGATACATTAAGCCCTGAGGTCTTTTTGGACCCGGATCGTGCGGTTGGCTATCAAGAAGGTACATGGCAGGAGAGTACTTATAGTTCGACTTTGTCGTGGTTGCTTGGTGTGGGCTTTGAGCTAGATGAAGCACATAAAATTCGTGTGCATCGTCTCGATTTGCGTGTGAGTGAAGATGAAGTGGAGGCGCTCATGGGGCAGCGCTATACGAATGATCCTTTCTCCAATGATGGAGATTTTTTAGATACTGAGCGTCAGGAGACACTGAGATACACCGAGCGTCGATTGGTGAGTGATCAGGTTTTGGGGGATCATACCTTTGAATTCGACGGCAAGGTGCTTGATGAAGTTCAGTTTGAGTGGGGGCTCGGGCGAGATCGAGCTTCTCAAGATGAACCTGGCTTTATTCAAACGCGCGCGATTCTTTTAGATAGTGGTGATTGGACTTTGCAGCCATCTGCTAATTCCGCAGGCGTTTCCAGAGCACAATTTGCTAGTTGGCGTGAGATTATAGAAGAAAAAGAGAGCGATAAATACGACATCACTTTTAAGCGTGATTTAGAGGGCGAGTTTCAGACGCAATTGAAACTAGGTTACTTGAACACGGAGGCGCAGCGAAGTGTCTTTGATGAATACGTATCATTCCTTGGTGTGGATTTGTCTGATACTTCTAATACCACAGTGCCGGGAGTCACTGATCCTAGTGACCCGATGTTTATGTTTTTTGATGAGCTAGCAGCTTCCGGATACGAAGTGGCTGCTGATGTGGATCTGAATTCAGAGTCAACAGGTCAATATTTTATGTTGGATCAGACGCTGTTTGAGAAATTCCGAATTGTCGGGGGCTATCGTTTTGAGCGCAATAGCTCAGATGTTAGAGTGAATGGAGACACCAAGTTGAAGGGGGCTGGGGCTAGTAATCCATTGGCAGGGCGTCCGAGTTCGGGTGGGTACGAAGTGGAGGATTGGTATCCTGGTTTGAGTTTGATTTATAGTCTTAACGATCAGATTAACCTTCGTTTTGCATATTCGCAAACGATCGCTTTGCCCTCTGCGCGCGAGGTGTCGCCTTATGCGACCGCATCCTTCTCTGGAAGTGACGTAGACGTCGGTAATCCTAGTCTGCAGCCGTCGGAGGTGGAGAGCTTAGATATTGGTTTTAGTTATATGAACGATGCGGGGGATTCATTTAGCGTTACAGTCTTCCAGAAGACTGTGCAGGATCGCATTGAGAAAGTGAATGGAATTGGAGCAGATACATTTAAGTCCACTGTCTCAAATCCTGATCCGTTTGATTACAATGACTATAATGTGATGACACGTTCAGAGAGTGTGAATGCGGATTTGTATAGTTGGTATAATAATCCCAATGAGGCTACCTTGCGCGGCGTCGAGTTGGAGGGGCGTAAGAGCATGGGCTTTATTTGGTCCGGCCTGGACTACCTTTCTGTTGGAGGGAATTTTACATATATTGATGGTACTGTGGAGCGCTTCCCGATCGAGATCGCATCGAAGAATGCGGTTGGGCGTCCTGTTTCAGATGAGCGTGCGCTTACGGAACAGCCGGAGAGTTTGTTGAACTTCGACCTGACTTATGATAATCCAGAGTCTGGCGTGCGTGTGTCACTTATATATTATATGGTGAGCGATACTTTGAAGGCGACTTCGTTGGTTACCAATTATGATATATACGAGGCCAGTTACGATGCGGTCGATTTAACGATATCAAAGCGTTTCGCCGATCGTTATAAAATCTCTTTCTCGGCAAAAAATATAACGGACTCGGTGCGCCAAAAGTATTACGATGTAGAGGGGTATGAGAAGGAGTACGAGAGTTATCGTGCTGGGATCAGCTACTCGATTAGTGGCACTGTAGAGTTTTAACCTGTACGTCACAAAACTGGCACCTGCTTGTTATTTGTTTCTGGGATACTAGGTGCCTCTGCAAGAAGCAGGGGCAAAACAAACAAAGTAATTCCTACTTAGATAGTAAATATAAATGAAAAAAATCACTTCACTCACTGCTCTCGCAGCGTTTTCAGCAACAGCTACTTATGCTGGCGTTGCGACTTCAGCTAACGTTGATGGTTACTTCGAGATCGATAGTCCGATCTCTGGTGACGTTACACTGAATTCTGCTAACAAATATCTTCTTACTGAGATTGTTTATGTCACAGATGGCACACTGACAATTCCAGAAGGTACTGTTATCTATGGTAAGATTGGTGTTAAAGATGGTTCCAATAATGTGATCCAAGAGCCCGGCACGTTGGTGGTTACACGTGGTGCTCAAATCGAAGCGATTGGTACTCCATCGGACCCGATCATTTTCACTTTCGAGGGTGATCCTGATCCCAAGAATGCACCTACAGCTCCTGTTGCTGGCGATACGCTTGTAACTGGTCTTTGGGGTGGTGTGATCGTTCTGGGTAATGCACCAATCAATAATGACCAATCCGGATCCAATGCGCTTCTAGTTCCTGGCACAGACTTCATCGAAGGCTTGGTTGAGCCAAGTGTTGAGGATGTCGAGCCTAACATGTACGGTGTTTATGGTGGTGATGCACCCCATGATAGCAGCGGTATCATTAAGTATGTTTCTATCCGTAACGGTGGTTTCAATCTTTCTGCTGACAACGAAATCAATGGTCTGACCATGGGTGGCGTTGGCGCTGGCACAGTTCTCGAATATGTCGAGGTGATCGCTGGTCAGGATGACGGTTTCGAGTGGTTCGGTGGTACCGTTAACTCGAAGTATCTTCTTTCTGCATACAACAACGACGACGCTTTCGACTACGACCAAGGTTTCTCGGGTCTCGGCCAATTCTGGGCTGCTGTTCTCGCTAACAATGGTGTTGATGGTGACAAAGGTGGCGAGTTCGACGGTGACGACCAAGCTGGTGCGAAGCCCTACGCTGTGCCTGTTATCTACAACATGACTGTTATCGGCACAGGTGAAGATGTGAAGAGCGGCAACGGCGGTGGTCAAATCGACTACGACGCAAATGGAGCTGGTGGCCTCTTCAACTCTATCATTGTTGAGTCTGGTATCGCTTCGCTTGATATCAATGGCACCGTTGGATCGGGTGAAATTGAAAGCACTAGCTCGGTTGCTCAGCTTGAGAACGGCCTTCTCAATATCCGTAGCAACATCTGGCACCGCGATGTCAGCAATACTTCTGCTGATGTAGTTGCAGATCACGATGCAGGTGCAGCGGATCTTGCTCTGAATACTGGTAATAATGCATTCACTAATCCTTACATTGGTGGTGCTAACTATGCAGTGATGGCTACTGCAAAGCGTTATTCCGTCGACGGTGTTTATCTTAAACCATCTGCTTTCGGCGATGTGATTAACAACCTCGAACCATACATCGGCACATTCTTCGATGCTGTGACATACAAGGGTGCATTTGATCCCTCAGGCACTACATGGACTTCAGGCTGGACCGTTCCATCCACACTTGGCTATTTCGCTGAGTAGTTTGGGGCATAGTTTTAACATTTAAACTTATATAATATGAAAAAGAATATTCTTATTGCTTCTCTAATCGCTACGGGGGCCTCTCTGAATGCTCAGTCTTTTGTGGCTGGTTGGGATTTTGATAGTATCAATGCTGCAGCTACTTCTGCGACTGCTAATTGGGGGTTACAAAGATTCTCTGCAGAAGCATCGTGGACGCACTCGCCTTCAAATCCTCCCATGGGTGTTTTCGTTTCCGAATTCGGAATTAGCGCGGCCTATAACGATGACGCAGTCAACGATACATTCGCATTCCTTGAAACTGGTATTGATGCGACGACTGGTTATGATCAGTTTAGTGACAACATAGCTGCTGAGCAGGGCTTTGGATCTATTAGTGGTGACGATACATTCACTTTGAATTTTGACGGCACAGGTTGGAATCAGCTTACTCTCACATACGCAATGGCTCCTACTGAAGGTGGTACATTCACAGTGATTAATGTAGATCTCGGTCACCTCGATGGTGTAGAACTTGCAAGCTACAGTTTCACTCCGGCTGCAGGTGCTTCATACGATAACTTCGCGATTACTGGAGTCGTTCCTGAGCCTTCGGCCTTCGCTGCGATCTTCGGTGCTGTCGCACTTGGTGTTGCTGCAACACGTCGTCGTAAGTAGACCTTAATCGGTTTAAGTTCATTTTCAAAGGCACCCTCTTTAATCGGGGGTGCCTTTTTGTGAACATGCTTCATCGTCATCCAATTTTTTGATCGAATGAAATATTCAATCGTTTTGTACTGTTTTTTCTTGGGTATTCAGGTGTTGTCGGCCTCGATATTTAGTGAGGCTGAGGAAGCCTCATTGCCTTTTTACGCTAAGCTGATTGAGGACTACACGCCTGAGAATGGAGGTCGGGTAATCCCGGCAGATACGCGCTTTGTCTTGATACGTCCGTTGGACGATGGGAAATTGCTAGCAGAATTTCCGCGGGTAGGTCATTGCGAGCTTTCTTTGGAGCAGACCAATGTTCAGGCTGAAATCGAGCGTGAGCGCAATACTGACAATGTTCTCAATATGCCTCGTATGGCCTACTTTTTAGCCAATCGTATTATGACGGGGGAGAGTGCCTGGCAAAACCCGCTAAGGCAGGAGGATGTCGTGAAGACACAGAATTGGTTTTTGTTATATGGTGACTCGTCTGAGCCTGAGCTACTAGAGGCCGTGCTGCGATTGGACGGATATTATCGCTCTTTAGATGAGACTAGTCGCAAAGTAACAGTTGCAGTTTATTTGGATACAGCTGCGAGTAAGGCAGGCATTCAAGCGATCGCGGACTCTGTGAAGCCTAGTATCCAAGCGATGCCTGCTTATTTATCCGCCGGCTATTGTAAGAGTTTTCAGCATTACTCTGCATCGGACGAAATGCCAGTCCTTGTCGAGGTCAGCTCTTCAGGAAGGGTGCTTTCGAAGGCTGCCGGGCTCGATGCGATTCAGGCCTTTGTCGCTGATAAATAGAAGCTTACTCCGGTGCTCCGTGTAGCTCGATGTGGTCAGAGGCCCACGGGCGGGAGTTGACATTATTTCGGCCCCTTTGGCTACGGATGCGTGCACTTCGTTCGCTTGCTGTGGCCTCTGGCTTGGGGTTTAACGAGGCTTCGAGTTCGCCCTTATAGCTTTGGACACGATTCGCTGTGGTCTGCTTCAGCAGCTCATAAAGCGGGTGTGTAGCTTCAGGGAGTGTTTCGAGTTGGGCTTCCTCATAGGCTGCAACCAGGGCTGGAATTTCAGCTTTACTTGAGATGCTCGGAAGTGAGTTTTCTTCAAGCTCTTCTTCACGATAGATCTGGATGATATTCGGACGTTGTGAGTGGCGGGCTAAAGACAAAGTGACTTCTTGCCCCCCGTAACTGGCATGAATTTTCATGTCTTGGGGATCATAGGCGTGTATCTGTATCCCTGCGAAGCTTTGATTGATGGCGACCCATGAGCGTGCGCGGGTCTGTTCATTGTAGACTGAAAATTGGTACTGGCCTTGATAGGCCATGATCCCTCGGATTTCAATCGGCACGCCTTCGTTCATGTTTATGCTGGCGTCCATCGGACTGGCGCATAGCGAGCCGAGTGAAAGGCATGCTATGTGAGTGCGCAGTGTGAGGTGCTTCAATGCATGATTTATTAATCTGGTTTTCATGGATGTTGTGCGCCTGCGCCTTTCTATTCTGCTGACTCATCGCAGCTGTTTATGGGAAAGTTTAGTAGTTCGCAGTTTGTAGCGGATCACCAGAATTGAAATATTCCTCATAGATGCCGACACCGATCTCAATTGATTTCACATGCATTATGGATGTTCCTGTGCTTTTTGCATTCATCGTAGTGCGAGTCGGAAGGTAGACGCCTTGACGTTCTGTGTAATTATAAAATGAAGTTTCTGTTTTGTCTGTAGGTGTTTGAATGTGATGCGCCAGTAAGTGATAGCTATCTCTGGATACAAAGAAACGGTGTGTATATTGCTTCTCGCTTTGTTCGATTTCCAACACAAATGCATTATCTCCTTCGAAGTTTTCTGTGCCTGCTAATTGTATTCTTGCACCTTCACGCCACAATTTGATCAGTGGCGGTAGGACTCCAGAGTCGGCTAGTAAATCTGAGGCGGCCTCGTCATCGAGGGGCTTGCGGAGCATTTCAGTGGCTCCTGCGAGTCTTGTCGCGGTCCATCCATTGTGGCCATCATGCGCACGAATCATTTGATACATTTCGTTATTCGGTCCGGGGATGGTGATGGTGGCTCGAATTTGATTGGGGCGCTTTTTGACTATGACGAGATCTACTGTCTTACCCTGGCGCTCAATGCTACCATTGAGTCGAATGCTTTCGACAGAATCCCAGTTTCTCAGTCCTCCTGTGGCTTCCAAGTGCTTTTGTAGGATATTATTCAACGCCGGCGATTCTGTGGCTGTGGTGATGTTGCCTAGAGCGAATAGAGTGAGCAGTAGGGCGAATTTAAGTATTGTTTTCACCGCATCACTCTAGCGCAGTTAGCGTTGGCGAGCAATGAACATGGAGGTGACTTTAGTGAAGCTTATGTGTCCCGTGACGGTGCCGTGTCGGGAGGGATTATATCGGGTGTCGATTGAGTGACGGCTTGGCGCGTGACCAAGGATTTAGCCTTGGCTGCGAGCGGCTTTTTCGACGCGTTGTGCGTAGTCTTCCAGATTGCTGTCGGACTTAAGCTGTAGCGCGCGGCGTAGCAGGGGCAGGGCTTCTTTATATTCGCCGTTGCGGACGCGGGCCTGGGCGTGTGCGACCAGTGCTTCGCGTTCGAAGGCTTCTATTTTCTCGGCCTGCTCGTAGCGGTTGATGGCCTTGGCCATGTCGCCTTGGTCGGCATAGAAATTAGCAAGTTCGATGAGTGCATCGCCATTGAGGGCGTCGCGTTCGACGATCTTGGAAAGTAGTTCGACTGCGGCCTGGTCGTCGCCTTGTGCGCGAGCGATCTTGGCTTCGAGGGTGAGCAGCGTGAGTTCATCGTCTTCTGCTAGCGCGAGCTTTGCTCGGATTTGAGCGATGATCTTTTGCGACTGCTCATAGTTGCCACTGCGGGTGAGCAGATCGGCTGCGCGTAGGAGTGCCTGACTGTCGTTGGCTGTGGCTTGCTCGGTGGCGGCCAAGTAGGCTTCCAGTGCCAAGTCGGGGGAGGCATTATTCATGTAAATGTCGCCGAGCAATGTGAGTGTGCTGAGTTCGGCTGCACCCATGCGGCGCACCATTTCCAGATTCTTGGCTGCGGTGAGTGATTCGCCTTTGCCGAGGTAGGCGTTGCCTTGCAACATCCAGTAGTCGGCGTTGTTGGGATCGTCGAGTAGTAGGGTGTCGAAGAGTGCGATCGCATCGGCGTAGCGTTCGGTTTCGAGCAGGCAGCGGGCTAGGCCCACCTTCCAGTCGGTGACCTCGGGTTGCATTAGGATGGCCTGACGGTAGGCGGCTTCAGCGGGATAGTATTTTTCCTGTGTCAGGTAACCGTACCCGAGGAGTCCATACGAGCGTCCGTCGACCTCGCCCAGCTCGAGTGCTTTGGAGATGGTTTTGATGGCTTTGTCGAAGTTGCCTTGTTGCACTTGCACGAGACCAAGGTTTTTGTAGGCGCGGCGGAAGTCGGGGTGTTTGACCACTGCGTTGCCGTAGTATTGTTCGGCCTTGGAGAGGTTGCCATCTTGAAAGTAAAGGTTGCCAAGGATGAAGTCGAAGGCGGCGCTACTGCTTTGGGTGATCTGTGGTTCCAGGGCTTGAATGGCTGCTTTGGGGCTCGCTTTGATTAGATCGATGAGATTGCGCAGGGCTTCTTTTTCTTCATCGGAGATTTGTGGTTCGGCTCCGGCGAGGAAGCCATAGCTGCCGAGGAACTCTTTCTGGAAGCTCGGATCGCTCCAAAGTTGGTTATTGATATTGGATTGCGCTGTGAGCGAGCTGGCTGTGATGCCTGCGGCGAAGAGTAGTGCGGTGATCTTGTTCATTTGGAAATTTGCTGAATTTTATAACTGGAAACGGATAAACCGAAAACTGCTTAACTATTTCTATCGGTATGGAATGGCGGCGCGCATGCGGACTTTAACGGCGCGGCCGGATTTTTGTGCGGGCTCGAAGCGGGCGCGTTGAAGCACTTCTTCGGTGGCTTTGGACAGGATGTTGCTGGGCGATTCGACGATGTTGATCTTTTCGACGCGCCCGTTTTCGTTGACGACGTATTCCACTTTGACCACGCCGGTGATGCCCTTGCGTTTTGCGGCTGCGGGATAGCTGAACTCGATTTTAGTGCGTGGTTGCGGGGGCGAATCGACATCGCCGAGTTCGAAAATTTCCAGACCACCTAGGTCGCTGCTGTTTACATTAAAGCTGGGCAGTGCAAAGTCGCCGGCCATGGAGTTACCCGTGCCGGGGTTGAGGGCCATGTCGAGCTGTTCCAACGATATGGGCGGAGGCGGTGTGTTGAGTTCTGGCGGGGGCTCTTCTTGTTCCGGTTCGGGAGGGGGCGGTGGATCCTCTGGCGGTGGCGGTGGAGGGGGCGGTGCAATGTCGAGCGCCTCAATCTCTTCAGGAGATTTCTCGTAGGTGGTGAAGATCTGCGTCAGTGGGATGGCGAGAAAGAGGAGTCCACTAATGCCGATGCCCAGCAGAGAGCCTGCGGCTGTCATGCTTTTGCGGTGTTGTGGTGGATGATAGATCTGTGCCATTGTAACAAGTTGCGAGTGCGAGTGCGAGAGTGTCGGAGCTCGAGTGTGTGAAACTGAGAACTAGAGAACTGAAAACTAGAGAACCGCAGCGTCGCAGCGCTGCTTAGCGTTTTGTGGAGAAGTTGATGGATTTGGCGCCTGCGAGTTTGGCTTCGCCGTAGACACGGGCGAAGATGCCGTGGTTGGCGCCTGCGTCGGCTTGGATGATGACGGGGATGTCTTCTTGTAAGGTGAGTCGTTTGACGATGGGCGATACACCGCCGACGCCGATATCGCGTCCACCGTAAATCACTTTGTTATCGGAAGTGACGGCGATCAGGATGCTGTTCTTTTCTAGTTGAACGGCAGCGGCGGCTTCGGGCTTGTTGACCTCGACGCCGGTCTCTTCCACGAACACGGTGGTGACGATGAAGAAGATGAGAAGAATGAAGACCATATCGATCATCGGCGAGAGATTGATCTCTACGTCGTCGCGGTCATCGGATGCTAGGTTGCGGCGCATGGTTTGAAAATTGGGAATTAAAAATTAGGAATGAGGAATTCGCTTAGTCAAGTTGCAGCTTCGTGAGGCTGAGTGATTCGATGCGTGCGAGTGCGGCTTCGACGGCGTGTTTGCGGCGGCGAATGATAAGGGTGAGGAAGATGCCGGGAAGTGCGACGAAGAGGCCGGTCTGGGTGGTGATGAGTGCTTCGGAGATGCCAGCTGCGACCATGGCGGCTGTTTCGGCACCGCCGCCACTGGAGATGGCGGCGAAGGTGCCGAGCATGCCGATCACAGTGCCGAGCAGCCCCATTAGGGGGGCGGCGGCGACGAGTGTATTCAGAAAAATGAGACGGCGCTCGATATTGTGCAGCATGGTTTGGCGCACTTCTTCGAAGCGGTTGCGCACATGTTTGGCGGCGGTCACGTTTTCCTGGGTGTAGCGGATGATTTCGCCCGCGCGGCCTTTGGCCTGCGAGGGGTTATAAATCCAAGTCATCCATTCGCTCTCGTGGCCGAGTTGAATGTTACCCTTACTTAAAAAGAGCAGCAGCTGGATGCCGTTTGAATAAATCAAGACGGCAAGGAGTGCGAGCGGGATCATGACCCATCCGCCACTGAACCAAATGTCTATGATTTTTTCGAGCATGGTCGCTTTATTTATCTTTGTTACGTGCGCCGATGACGCCATTGATGAAACCGACAGCTGTCTGTTCCATGTCGCCGATCTTCTGGCGGGCCATGCGTGAGAGCAGGCCGTGAATAATCAAGGCAGGGATGGCAACCACTAGCCCCAGCTCGGTCGTGACCAGTGCTTCGGAAATACCGGATGAGAGGCTCTTGGCGTCGCCGGTGCCGAAGATGGTGATCAGGTTGAAGGTTTTGATCATACCGGTCACAGTACCGAGTAGGCCTAGGAGTGGCGCGGCGGCCGCAGTGAGTGCGATAAAGGGCAGGAAGCGTTCTAAACCAGGGCGCACTGCGAGAATCTTCTCGTAGAGGATTTCTTCCAAAGTGCCGCGTTTTTCGTCGGCAAACTCGACACCTTTGACCAGAAGTGCGCCGCCTTTGCCGGGGATGCCAGCGGCGGTGGTGCGTGCGTTGGCGAGGTCGCCATTTTCGATTTGACCGATGATCTTTTGCACATCTTCGGGAGCGGGAGTTTTGAAGGCGGTGACTTCGATCACCTTGAAGGCTCCTAGTAATAAGCAAATTACACCGAGGCCAATGATGACGACGCCGACGCTGCCACCTTTTTGCAGGTGCTCGAGTATGGAGTCGTTACCCTCCACAATCTTGAGTGCTTTGCCGAGTGTGGCATCGGCGGGAATGCTGCCTTGGCCGGATTCAATGAAGGTGCGAATGCCAGCACTGTAGGCTTCGCCGGGCACGGCAATGGCGGCTTCGGCGGCGTTGAGCTTGCTGAAGGTGGTGCCTGCGAGCGCGGACTGTTTGGAGGCGAAATAAACGGAGGGGCCGAAGGCTGCGAAGGTGCCTTCTTCAATCTCCCCGGTGGGAGCGAGCGCTTTGCCTTCGAAGGTATAGCCGCCAGTGAGTTGCTCTAAGCGGTCGAGTGCGACACCGATCACTGCGATTTGTTTGCTGAAGCGATCCGCCTGGGACATATCGGAGTCGTCGAGGGCGAGGCGGGCTTCTTCGGCGGCTTCGGAGTAGAGTTGTACCTCGCTGTAGTCGATGCGTGTTTCAAAGGAGCGCACAAATTCGTCGAGTAGACCAGCCGCGTATTCATTTTGCGCGTTCATGGCTTCGACTTGATCGCGTAGGCGGTTGAGCCCGAGGTCGCTGTTGTCACGTAGGCGACGCAGGCGGTTGAGCTCGTCGGTCTTTTGCTTGACCTTATCTTCTAGCGAAGAGACTTCGCGGATGAGTGGAATCTTGTCGGTGGCGATTTCGGCGCGAGTCTCTGCAAGTTGCGTAAGCGCGCTTTTAAGATCGCTGCTGGCTTGTTCGCTGGCGGAGTTAAAGGACTGCGCCTGAGAATTGCTGGCGAGGCCGAAAGGAAGTGCGAGCAATGAGATCGCAGCAAAGATGGATTTAGCGGTGGTTTGCATGGTGTGGCAAAAGTTGAGCTTTAGTTGATGCGTGCGGGCACTTCGACGAATTGGATGGCTTCGGCGCCTTCGTAGACGTCGAGGAGGCGTTTGATTTCGGGGCCCTTGCCTTCAAGCTGTGGCCATTCCCAGCCGTCGGCGCCCGGGTAGCCGATGCCGGCATATTCGCCAGAGGCATCTACGTAGTAGGCCATGGCGAGTCCCCAGTAGAGGGTGCGCACTTCGACGATTTTGCCGTCGGCGATTTCGCGTGACTCACTGGTTTCGGTGAGCGTGGTATTGAATTTATCGGCCTGACTGAGTATGCCAACGATGTTTTGCACACGTTCGCCCAGCGAGAGTTTTGTGTCGCTAGGATCGTCGGGCAGGCGGCGCACCAGCGGCTTGATCTTATTGATCAGTGGCTCTGGGAGTGCTTTAATAATGCGTTTGAGTTGAGTTTCCAACGTGCCTATCTGGGATTCGACGATGGCGGCCGCGGCACTGAGGGCTTCTTTTTCGGCGGCCAGTTGACTGCGATCCTCGTCAGCCGCGGTGGCTGAGGCTTCAAGGTCTTCCAGAGATTTTTCGAGGCGCGCCAATTCACTGCTCAGCAGTTGCACGGTATCGCCTAGAATGGATTGTTCGATTTTCCAGTCTGATTTCTCCTTGGAGATGATTTGGCGGGTTTCGACCCATTTATCCAAAGTATCGCGCGTTTCTGTAACCTTGTTTTGTGCGGATAGGCTAAATGGTGCGAGGGCGCAGCCCAATGCCAGGATTTGTAAAAGTGGTTTTTTCATAGATGAGCGAGATTCGATAGCAGAAAGCATTTTTAAAAGAAAGGGCTCTATCGTTAAGCTTGGGTGTCGGAATTGTGGCGGTTTTGTTACAGCCGGGTTATCTGCTGGTATTGAAAGAGATTTTCAGTAACATGTGAAGATCGATTATTGCTTTTAGGGAGCTGCGATTGTGTCCGTATTGTCTATGGCTAAAAACGTAAATGCTGCCTTGAAGACAGTGGGTGCGTCGCCGGGAGTGGTGATCGCTTGCCAGCCTTGCTCGGAAATGGCAAAGGCTTGAAATTGTGGCGTGCCGCCGGCGATGCTGTCGGGCCATGGAGCTTTGCCAATCCGCTCGGGTGCGATGGCGGGCCATGGATAGTTTGCCGCGCGTAGATAGTCGGCTCGCGCGTCGGCGCTGAAATCGACGGAGTAGGTGAGCACCTCTACCCGCGGCTCGGCTGTGATGATGTCGGGGTAGGTTTGGCGCAGCGCTTTGGCGGCTTGTTTACAGGGCGTGCACCAAGAGGCGGAATAAAAGAAAATCACGAGCTCCACCTCAGGCCGCAGTTCGGACTGGAGCAAGCGGTAGCCCTGGGCTTGGACGATGCGGCGTCGGCCGCCTGGGTTGTCGAGCCTTGTCCCTACTGGAACGGCAGTTAAACTCGTTATGAGGAGTAAGGCACCGCCCCAGAGGGAGCTTATGGCACGAATGGTTGTAGCGATGGGCATGCGCTAGAAGTCGATGCGCGCGCCTAGGATGAAGGTGCGCGGTGTGCGCGGGCCGTAGACGTAGCCGGGGTCACGCTCAAAGCCGGACTCTTGGTCGTCTTGATAGGCGTCGAACACGTTGTTGATGCCGGCGCGTAGGGTGAGGTCGTAGCTCTCGAACTCGAACTTCTTGCTGATGCCGAGATCGACCACGAAGAACTGTGGGCTGTAGTCGAGGCCGAGCGCGAAGGTGTAGGAGCGCTCTTCTTTGAGCTCGTCGGAAAGAGCCGTCTTCGTTGACGTAGTAGCTGGCAAACTGGCTCTGGTAGATCGGGCTTTCGCCGTCGGTGCTGCGAAAGGTGCTGTCGATGTGGGTGTGACTTTCGTAGGGCTCCTCCGGAATCAAGTTGACCACCCCCGCCACGGCGCCGGGGCCGTAGAGCGCGGAGCCGCCGCCTTTGACGATTTCCATGCGGTCGATGGCGATTGTCGGCACCTGGTCGATGCCATACACCGCGGCCACGCCGGTGAAGAGCGGCAGACCGTCGACCAGAATCTGGTTGTAGTTGCCCGGCAGGCCGAGCAGTTGGATCTCGGCGGTGCCGCAGTTTTGGCAGTTTTGTTCATTTTGATGACTCAAAATGGATGGTTTGGCTATTGTCAATAACTTAGTTGGTTCAAAAATAGAGTTAGGACAGGAGAATTTAGAGGATGCCAATGCCGGCAACGGACCTGACTTAAGCGGTGCGCGTCGGTGTAATTAGAGTCTGGAATCTTAAGCCATTTGATTTTGTACCGTCGTGTTTATTTGGCAGAATTGTTGCCATAATCGGCTGGATTTTACGGCGAAATCCTGTGCAGACTGAGACTTACTATTTTCTTATGTCTGATATATTCATGATTCTGGGCTTTGCCCTCGCTGCGTACGCGATCGTTGCAAATGACTCGATCCAAACTCTGGGGACATTTTTGTCTTCTAATAGCAAGCGCCCTTGGTGGACGCTATGGATCTGGATCTCCGGAATCATGGTGGTGACTGTGAGTTGGGGCTGGATAGTGAATGGTGGGGATCCTGCATTTGGGCGGCTTGCGGCTGCGGGCAAGAATATCGCCCACCCGGAGGCCTTCGGGGGAGCGATCACCTGGCTCTTTGTGATTCCGCCGCTTTGTTTGGTAATTCTGACGCGGATGGGGATCCCGGTGAGCACTTCGCTCTTGGTTTTGACTGGCTTTAAGGGGCTGGTCGCGGCGCAGCAGGGGAAGACGCCGAAGGATGCGGTCGACCTGTTTAACTCGATGATGCAGAAGTCCTTAGTGGGCTATGCGATTGCCTTTGCGTTGGGGCTGGCTCTGTATTGGTTGGTCATTTACCTGATGGAGCGCAAGGTAGCCGCGGAGCGAGATGGCGAGGGGCCCCACAATGAATTACACCCGTTTTGGATGATCTTTCAATGGGGCTCGACTGGCTTTCTTTGGTCGATGTGGCTGATCCAGGATTTGGCCAATATTTTTGTTTATTTGCCGCGTGAGCTCTCGCTGGTAGGCTTGGTTTGTGCGCTTGGCGGCATGGTGCTCTTGCAGGGCTATCTATTCCGTGAAAAAGGCGGGGCGATTCAGCGCGTGGTCACCACTAAGACCAATACCATCGAT
>CEUD01036255.1_pt1 | contig 22875 bp, 20 predicted proteins | sample 356481 | NCBI WGS metagenome assembly CEUD01 (sample SAMEA2623314, study PRJEB7988) | marine metagenome | isolation source: saline water (ENVO:00002010), including | reverse complement strand
TTTTTTTGTTTTTTTTGTTTTTTTTGTTTTTTTTGTTTTACCGCCTAATGCAGCTAATGAAGTGTTTTCCTCTTGTAATTTCATTTGTATATATATTAATTATATATTAATTATATATTAATTATATATTAATTAATATATCTAATTATAGATATAATTAGATATATATTCTGATATTTATAACGCTTTGTACTTATCTTCTTTTAACAATTTTTGATTTTTTTGGTTCTTTTAATTTTTTTGTTTAAAACCATATTAGTATATATATACTAATCGGATTTACAACTCTCAACAAATTTATAATAAACCATAACTAATGCTCCGATTGAAAAAATAACATTTAAAAAAATTAGCATTTCTGCTTCCAAGTGAATTCCATAAATTGTCATCAATATGGTAATTCCTAATCTAGATAATAAAAACCACCAGGAACAACCTTTAGCAGTTTTAGTTTTAAAACTATAATATATTTGTGGCAAAGTTGCGGTTAATGCCAATATAACACTAGCTCCACCAACAAATCTCGTAAAATCATCTTCAACTGAATTTTGCATTTTTTTTATTTATTATTAAAAAAAAAATATCAATTTTTAAATACCTTATTTTTTATTTTTGGCGGATGTATTTTTAGTAGATGTATTTTTATTAGAATTCATTGCTTCAACAATTGTAGCGATTCCAATTTCAACCGTTTTTTGTAATTTAATAATACATTTTGATTGTTGATTAATTGATTTAATCAAGTCAGTTAAATTCAAATTATTAATTCCTTGAACTAAATCATTTAAATTTTCAGCAACATTTTTTCCCATATCATCTTCTAAAAATTGACCTAAAATATCACCATAGGTTAATTCATTTTCATAATTTTCTAAATATTCATTATCTAATTCAAAATCTGGGTCAAATTCATCATTAGACAGAATATCTTCTTCTTCACTTGAAGGTGATAACATTACTTCTGTCATATCTGGTTCTGGATTTGTCATATTATTTTGTTCTTGATCTGATTCGGGTTGAATTTCTTCTTCTTGCTCTTTAATTGGTTTACTAAACATGATTGTATTATTTGTATAAATAAATAAAAACAATATTTTAAACGAATTTAATATTTAAGAAAAACTGGATATAAGTATTCCTAATTGTATATTTTCATTAACATTTTCTGCTAAATGTTGTTCAATTACTGCGAATGTTTTTAAAATATAGATTAATTTTTTTGGGGTAAAATTTTTTTTATTTTTTAAAACTATTTTATGTAAACATTCTAATAAATTACACAATAAAATACCGTCATTTTTAATTATCTCATTAATTAAATTATATTTTGATTTAATTTTTTTATTCTTATTTGATAAAATATCATATATATTTGTAATTATATTTTCCGTTGGATATCCCAAACAGATACGAATATCATTATCATCAATGATTTTGTTTTTACAAAAGATGGGAATGGTTTGTAAAATATTAATTGATTTTCTCATATCTCCACCAGATAATGAGATAATAGTTGTAATAGCCTTATCTGAAATTTTAAGTTTTTCTTGTTTTACGATATACTCAATTTTATTTTTCATTTCATCATCTGTTAATAACGAAAAGCGAAATTTCATACATCGTGATTGAATTGCTGGAATAATTTTATTGATATAATTACATATTATACAGAAACGAACATTTTTAGAATATTTTTCTATTATTTGTCTTAAAGCACATTGAGCGATATTGGTCATATAATCTGCTTCATCTAAGATAATAATTTTTAGTCCATTTTTAAAAAATGATTGTGTTGTTGCAAATTCTTTTATTTTTTTCCTAACAGTTTTAATACCTCGTTGATCAGAAGTATTTAATTCTAATTTTGAAACAATATATCCTTTTGCCTCTAATTCTTTAATACAGGCTAAAATAGATGATGTTTTACCAGTTCCAGGTGAACCAAAAAACAATAGATGTGGTATAGTATTCTGTTCAACTAATTTTTGTAATGAAGTTTTAATAAAATCTTGAGACTTTATATTTTCTAATTTTGAAGGACGATATTTTTCAATCCAAGGAATATTATTATCTTGCATGGTAGCAGTATAATGATTTATTTAAATAAAGACTCATTTATTTAAGTAGATTTTATTTAAATGATTTTTAAATTCCCCATTAGTACATTGAGATAAAATATAATATCAAAATTGATTTTTATAAACATTAATCAAACGATATTTAAATCAATATCAACGAAAGATGTTTTCAAGATTAAGTTTTAGTAATAAATTACTAACTAGAGTAATACGACATACTAGTTCGCCACTTCTGTATAAGGGTAATTTTAAATTTTCAAATAATACATATAATATATATAATATTACAAATACACATTGTAGTAATTCTTATAATTTTCATAATAGATTTCCTTTAGTAAAGATTAATAAAAGGTCAAAAACTGTAGAACGAAAAGTTTTTATAGATGTAGAAACAACAGGATTAAGTCATTATACAGATAGAATTATTGAAATTTGTGCCATTGAAGTATTAGATGGAAAGGTAGGTTCTTCATGGCATTCATATGTTAATCCATGTGGTAAGAAATCAAGTAAAAAGGCACAAGAATGTCATAAATTAGATGCAAATATGTTAAAAAGTAGACCAAAATTTAAAGAAATTATGAATAAATTTTTAGATTTTATTGGAAATTCAACATTAATTGCTCACAATGCTCAATTTGATATTCATTTTCTTAACTCTGAATTAAAAAGAGGTAAAAAAAAACCATTGACTAATGATAAAATATGTACTTTAAAATTTTCTAGAAAATTAAATCCAATGGAAAAAACGCACACATTAAATGCCTTATGTGATAGATATAATATTGACAAAGAAGATAGAGATAAATATGGTCATAATTCTAAAATTGATACAGAACTATTAACACAAGTATATGATAAATTATGGAATGATGTTCAATCTAATAATAATCGTGATGAAATTCTATCCGCATCGAAATATTATATATCTGATGATAAATGGATAAATTAAAATTTAAAAAATTACCAGTCCCTGTAATTTTTTAAACTTTAATAAAATATATTATTTTTAAACAATTTCAATAAATTCCATAATAGTTGGGAGACCTTCCTCGGTTTTTTTAATTCCCCTTTCCAATTCGGTAATAGATTTAAGTTTATGAGTTAAACTTGTCTTATAATTAAGATACTCTTTTTGTAGTTGTTTATAAGTGTGTTTATCAAATTTTAAGAAAATTTTTGAAACACCAAAAGAAATAGCACCAAGTGTAAAAAACATCATAACACCAAATCCATATCCAAAAACGCCTGCAAATAGTGATACACCTAAAGTAGATAATGCCATAAACATAATGTAGAACATATTAGTAACTAAAGTTGAAAACTTTTTATTCATAGCATCGGTTGCTTTGTGTAAAAATTTATATCCTTCATTAACTCGAGATTCCTCTTCTCTAATAACTACTAAATTTTTATTTAAATTACGAAGATATCTTACACTTTCTTCTGTTTTATCAGAATCAGTTTCTAATACTTCATAATCGTTTTTAAGTTTACCATTTTCTTCACGTAAAGTCATAACTTCAGATTGAAGTTTATCATTTTGAATAATAATATAAATTTCTGATTTATTTGTTGCTGTTTCATTATCAAGTTGTTTCATTTCTTTAGAACCAAGAAAAAAGTTAACTGTTCGTTCAGTAGATTCTGTATTCATTGTGATTTATCTAAAATATATTAAATGTTTAAATATTTTAATTGTTTTAATTGAATTATATTGAATGGATATAATTCAATTTTAATTTATCTTTTTTTCTTCAATATCTTTAATAGCATTATTAATATTTTCTGATAGTTTTATTATTTGTTCCTCGTGAACGTCATTGTTTCGGTTATCTAATAATTGTTTGACGGTTATTTTAACAAAGTCGCATTTTTTCTTATCTGATAATATAACTTTTTTGTTACTTGTATCGTATATACAATGTTTATTATTTTTTTCATTTGTATTAGATGCGTATGGGTGTGAACCGATATAATATTGTTTTGTTTTTGATTTTTTTGATTTTTCAGTTATATAAACATGTTTACTAGCATTTTTTAATGGGTTACAATTTTTACTAGTCGTAGTCATATATCCTTGTTGCCCTCTTGTACATGTAGCTTTATATGGTAATTTACACCAATGGGTTACTTTACCTTCATATTGATATGTACACATTGTTTCACATGAACAATTATTCATTAAAATATTTAATCCTTCATCAATTATGATATGTAGTTTTTGTAAATCAATTCTTGCTAATTTATCTTTTGCCGTATCAAAATCAAGAATATGTTGAGATATTTCATCAAAATTTTTGATATCGATATCTTTTTCTGATATTTTTGTATATGTTATTTTTTCATCATTATTTACAAAAGATGATCCTTTTCTATAAATAATTTTGTTATTATCATCATTATCTATCCATCCTACATGATTGTTTTTAGTAGTAATAATTGGAATTATATTGCTAGGTAATAATATTCCAGTTCTGTGAAATAGATTACAAATACCCCAATTAAATGAATAGATAGAATCTTGCAAATAACTATAATTTTCTGTATTTATAAAATCTAATCTTTCATTATTTGTTTTTGACTCACGAACAGGTGTGCTAGATTCACTAGAAATTCTCATTAATCTTAGTAGAATATTTAAATCATTATACATATTATATTCTGTATATATCTGTACTAAAATACTTTTAAGAAAGTAAATTTGTTTAATAGTAAAATCTATAAATATATTTTCTAAAGTTTTTATTCTTGTTATTGACAAATTGTCTTTAATTTTAAATTCCCCCTCTAAGGCAATAAGTTTTAATTTCAGAGATTCTATATCATCTATAAATTTTGTATTTTCTGATTTCAATTTTTTATTATTTTTTGCAAAAATAGTATTTTCAGAACGTAATGTTTTGGTTTCAATCTCACGTAATTGTGATAATTTTAATTCTCGTTGTTCTAAATCTTTAATATATTTATTTATTATGTCTAAAAGTTCTTTTGCACTTCTATTTTTGTTTGGACTAGTAATATTTCCATCTCCACCATATTGAATATTTTTACAATATTGTGATTTAATATTACACTGAATATTGTGAAATTTTGAATAATTAGAAACTAATTTAAATAAATATTTTCTTCTTTTTTTAAAATCTTTTATTGATGAAATTTTTTTAATGTAATATGAATTATATCCCATTTTTTTTACAATTTTACTTTCTTGATTCATATTGTGAAATTAAATATTATATTATATTATAAATACAGAAATAAAAAAAAAATTATAATTATTATTTAAATAATAATATGAGGTAATCCGGTTCCAAAATCAGGTTTATTACCAATAATTACATTACCACTGACACCAAATAATCCATCATATTCACCTAATGCCCCAGCATTCATAAACATTGTAAAAGTTTCTTCAAATGATGCTCGTGTTAAAGGTCCAGTATTTCTTCTATTAATTCCATTTCTATCAACTGACATAAATTTACCTTTGTACATTAAGCAATCAGCTAATAATTCATAATGATGTTTTGTAATATGAATACCATAAAAATCAAAAATAGATTTCATTTCATTAATAAATCCAAACCGAGCAGCTTCTAAACCGAGTGTTTTTTTTATTTGATATAGATCATTACAAATAGTATAAGCATGATCTATTCCATCTATTTGTAAAAGTTCTTGTAAATTAGTTCCATTAACATATATCATATTTTTAGATGAAATTTTATTTTTTATCTTTTTCAAAGAAGTTTGTCCGTCTTGGTTTATTAATTTTTCGGTTTCAATTCTAAATGCTGATGTAATTCCAGTAATTCCTGTTATTTTAAATTTATATAAATTTTTTTTCAAGAGTGCTAAAGATTGTAATTGTCGTTTAGTTGTTTTTCTATTATCGTTATTTAATAAAACAATCATTTCTGTATTTTTAATAGAACTGATTTCATATTCAGTAACTATATTAGGATAACTATTTAGAAATTGTTTTATTTTATTTTTGATATTTATTTCAGAAATTTCTTTAATATTGTTAAATTTCATAATTAATTTCCAAGAAAATTTACTATCATCTGTTTTATTTGGAACAAAGTCACATTCTGATATAATATCTTCAAATTCATGATATAATAAATTATTTACAATTTTATCTAAATGTTTTAAATTATTAGACAATTCAGTATGTGGTATTAAATAAATGGTTGGTGCAGATATTATTTTTTTAAATTTAATAATTTCTTCTACTCTAGGAACACCTAATGTAACATTTGCTCCAGCCATTCCTGCAGAATGGAAAGTATTTAAAGTCATTTGTGTTGTTGGTTCTCCGAATGCTTGTGCTGCAGTTATACCAACGACTTCTCCAGCTTGAATAAGTGATTTTTCATATTGATTTTGAATATAATCGATAAGATTTTTATATTGAGTTTTGGATAATTTGTATTTATATAAAATATTTTTAATAGATAATTCATTATATATATGTATTTTAACAAATCTCGTAAGTTCGTTTAATATTTGTTCTTTCATAATTTTGTCTTGAATTGGTAATGGATACATATTATTAATATTTTCAAATAGATTTTTTTTTTGATTTACAATATATGAGATTGATATGGTATCATTTTTATATGTTTGTTTTTGAATTGTTAAAATTGCTCTACCCAAATCATATGGAAAATAAAATTTATCTTGAATATTATTATCGTGTAAATAATTATAATTTGCAATTAATTGATTATATTCTTCTTTAATTAATTTTTTATCGGTTGTAGAGTTGCTTGACATTTTAATATTTTTTTTAAAATCATTTAGATTTAATTCTAAATTTGATATTTCAGATAATTCAATAGATGTTGTAGATAGAGAATCACCTCCATAAAAAAATTGTAGAACATCATTCATTGAATTACGAACAGTTCCATCATATTTGACAGAAATATCTTCCATAGATTTAATAAATCTTCTTTGAATATAACCAGAGGATGCTGTTTTAACAGCTGTATCTGTTATACCTTCTCTTCCAGATATCGTATGGAAATAAAATTCATCTGGTTCAAGACCAATAATATAACAATTTTTAACAAATCCTTTTGTAACTGGGCTATTATCATTTATTTCATAATGTGGTAATGTTCTTGTTTTAAAACTTGTTCTCATTCTTTTAGCAGAAAGAGTATTTTGTCCAATTGACCCCATCATCTGACCAATATTTTTATCTTTACCTTTAGAACCTGCGGTATACATTTGATAAAAGTTATTTTCTTTTTTCCAATTTTTTTTTATAATACTAGTTGTTTCTTTCAATGCTTTACCTAAAATGTCTATTATATCACCTTCATTTGTTTTGGAATTTGCTTCATTGATAAGTTCATCTACTTTATTACTGATTTTATCTCGTACTTCTGATTCAAGAGCTAAGTCATTAATTCCAGCAGAAGCGGAACGAAGCATTAAATATCTATTAGATATATGTTGAATCTTATTAATAAAATCGGTACATTTACTGAATCCCATATCATTAAAGATTATGTGAATAATTGATTTTGCTCTAGAACCAATTGTATTTTTATCTAAAATTCCACAGATAAGTATTCCATCCATGATTTTAACATACGTATCATTTTTTGAAATGAATTTTTGTTCATTTTGAAAATTTTTATGTCCTTTAGATTTACCTTCCATGTCAATATTTGGTAATAGTATTGATACAACTTGTTTTCCTGTCCATTTTGGTTTTGGTTTAACTATTGCTGGTACAGGTATTTGATGATTCCAACTATTTCCTAAATCCATAATTATATTCATAAAAGTATTTTTTTTCAAAAATGTATCTCTAAGTGTAAATTTCCGAATACCTAATAATGAATCTTGAACTAATCCAGTTTTTGGTTCACTCTGATTAGGAGACATAATATTCTGAGGTGCCATCATAATTTCTCTAACTTCAGTTGATGCTTCTAATGTTTGGGGAAAATGGATATTCATTTCATCGCCATCAAAATCAGCATTATATGGTTCTGTAATTGCTAAATTTAATCTAAAAGTAGAATATGGCAAAATTTTAACTTTGTGTCCCATCATACTTAATCTGTGTAGCGTTGGTTGCCGATTTAAAATAAGGTTATCACCATCTTTTAAATGTCTAAGTACTATATCTCCATTTTCTATATAAATAGGGGATAAGTTTGGATTTATTTTATGTTTTCTTCCATTTTTGATAACAAATTTTGCTCCAGGATATATATTAGGTCCATTTTTAACATTTTCTCGTAATCTATTAATATTCAAATCAAATACTTTTTCGGGATATGTAACATTCATAGCAACTGAGTATGGAATTCCAACTTCATCAATAGAGATACTTGGATCTCCTCCGATAACTGTACGAGCAGAGTAGTTTACTCTTTTTCCCATTAAATTACCTCTAATACGTCCTGTTTTTCCATCAAATTTATCTTTAAATGATACATATTTTTTTCCAGATTTTCCTTTTGCGGGAACATCTAATTTATTATTATCCAAATATGTTGATATATTATATTGAAGTAATTTAGTTAATGTATGAATTTTTTGTTCATTTTCTCCAATTTTAATAAAATTTTTTAAAATTTTATTAATTTTTACTATATCTAATAATTTATGAGTCATGTCATCTTGTGAGTGAATACCAGAATCAAGTATCAATGTTGGGCGGATGCTTGGTGGCGGTATTAACAAAGTTGATATTATTAAAGAACTTAGTTTATTAAATTTTGTGTCAAATCCAAGTAATTTTGAATCAGTTGGTGAAATACGTTCAAATATAGATTTCACTTGGTCTGCTTCTAGGAGTATTTTTTCATTTCTTGATGCTTGAAAAGAAATAGTAATTTCATCAAGATGAATATTATATGTGGGTTGTACAAATTGACAAACTGAACAGTTAGTATATTTATTACACAATTGTTTGATTTTTGATAATTTTTTTTTTTTATTATTTATTTTAATAGCATCATTAAAACGGGGGTCATCTTTGCTACAAATAATAGAAGAGCAATAAAAACATATGCATTTTAAAACTTGATTTGTTATATCTTTAAATCCTATATGATATACGGATTTAGCTAATTCTATATGCCCAAAGTTTCCAGGTTTTATATTACTAGCATCCTCCATACGTTCATCCAGTAACCCTCCATTAACTTTTTCCTCGTTATTCATTAATTTTGTTTCAGTAATTTCAAGTGTAGAACGATATTTAATTTCATCATCACTTAATATACTAAATTGAATACCATCAATATTCCAATCTTGTGATGTCATTATATATTTTATATACTTTTATGATATATAAAAAATATAATACATAAAATACATCATTTTATATAAATTTTTATTCTATTTTATCTTCTATAATGATAGATGTATTTTTATCAAATAATACAAAAAAACATACATTAGTATCAGAATTTGCATCATGATATTTTTGAATTAAATCTGTGCGAATTGTATTTGGGATTTGTATCATTTTTAAGTAATATACATCTATGGATTTTGGCGTTTCATCTAAATTTCTTTTAATAGAAATAAAAAGAGCACCATAACCGTTTTTTAATTTTTCATCAACAAAAATTTTAATTAAATTTTGTCTGTTATTTTTAAAAAATTCTTGTAATTGTTCCATTTTCTATACTAATGATCCAATATAATTATTTATAAATCTAGACTAATTGTTTTTTTTGGTCTTTTTCCAACAGAAAAATCATTTTGTTTTATATTATTCATATTATCGAAATCATTTTCTTCTAATTCTCGAATTATATCATCAACATTTGTTGGACCTTTCATTTCTCTTCGTGGTTGAGACATTCTTCCCAATCCACTTGCTCTATCACCAGACTGTGGCATCACATTCAAATTATCCATATCTAATTCAGGAACATTTTTTTGAATAAGTGAGGCAATATCACTTTTTAATCCTGGATTTTGTTTTAATAATGTTTCTGCACCAGGAATTACGGTTTTCAATACAGTATGACAAAGATGGAATTTCACAGCACTACCACCTATCATCATCAGTAATTTTATTTCAGGTCCCATTTCTACAGTATCAGCATATTTATCATATAAATCTTCAAGAACTTCATCATAATCTCCACTTTCAACATCCTCATTTATTTCCTCTGACCACCCATCTAATACTACATCTAATGGATCAAATTTATTATTTAAAAATTCCAAAACAGAACAAACAGAAATTAAAATATTTTTTGACACTTTTAAACTATTTTCTAGATTTGATTCCTTTCTAATTGTTTCATATTCGCATTGAATTTCTTCTAATGGAGTATGAATGCTAAATTTAGCAGATAATTTATAACCTTTCTTTTCATATCTTTTTAGTTTAAATAATAATTTTCTCTTTTCTCTAAGAATTGTTCGAGGACTTTTTGGTTCGTCATAATCAGATGAATGTATTGAAGATCTATCATTTGAATTAATACTTGAGCGACGACTTCCAAACATATCTTCGTTTGGGATGCGTAAATTTGATTGACTTTGATCACTATGATGACTATGAACTGATTCTAATTCATCGTCTAAATCTATATCATCTTCCCTATTTATATTAATGTTTTGAATAGGGTTAAATGAATTCGAATTTCCAAAATCATTACCATTACCAATATCATTTCCAATATTATTAGAAAAATTGTTAACTGGTGTTGATAAATCAACGTTTGAGCTTACACTTCTGCGACGAGTTACTTTTGGATTAGCTAAAATATCCATACCTAATTCGTCATCGGATAATCTGTCATTTCCAGAATTGTTCATTCTATTATCTATATTTAAGTTAACGCGAGGTGCTATACTTTGCATATTTTTATCATTGGCGCGGATAGTTCTTTCTATATTTGACAAAGCGTTAAAATTTAACTGAGGAGGATTCATTTTATAAAATAGATTAGAAAGTTATACATTAATAATAACGCAAAATCTTAAGTTCATAATAAATTACTATGATTTATTTCTAGTTAATTTCATACATTGTTCTAATGTATTGTGTTCTCTCAATGGTTTTTGTCGTTTTAATTTAAGTTTATCTCTAGCTCTTTGAATTCTATCTTGATCTACAGGTATTTCTTGTTTTGATCTTCTCATATTTGAAGATTCAGCATATATTTCTGTTTCTTCCAGTTGAGGAATAATTGACAACATTGGTGGATAAACTACCTCATATTTTTTTAAAATTTCATTTGGATTCCTAAATTTATTTATATCCAAATGACCACCAAATATTTTTAAAAATTCTCTATCTGGAGCATATGATAATTTTACCTCTTTTGTATTATAGATTTTCTTATATAATAAATGAATTAAACCAATTCTTTCCCATTTTTTATTATCATCTGTATTAAAATTATATGAAAGAGCACAATTAAAACTACAAAAACATCCATAAACATGAAATTTATTTTCCTTATATAATATTGGAATTCCAATTGGTTTATTATCAAATTCGTAACAACACCACCAACAACGAATATTAGTTGAATTTACCCACTCAGTAGTTTTATTTGCTATTAAAAATTCATTCATTGTATTTTTTACATCTGTTTTTATTGATTGTCCCCTTTCATGTAAATGATATTCCACTTCTTTATACGAATTCATTAAATTTTCTATATTATTTTCATTTGTAGTAGAAATAATTTCATTATTATGTAAAGATTCCGTTTCATTATTATTAGTAGTAAAATTTTGTACGTTTGTAGATGGCTCATATGGTTTTGGTGTATCTAAATTAGGTTTATATGTTAAAATACTATTTTCGATAAATAGATTATCATTGTTAAAATTTTTCATATGTTGTTCTTCAAGAGAATCAATATCAATTGGTAATTTTACAATAATACTATCTTGATGTCTTTTTTTATCAAATAATTGACTTTTTTCTCCTTTGCTTAAACTATAAAATCTATCACGTCTCTTTCTTCCTCTCTTTTTTTTTGTAGTAGGGGTATCTTTGACTTCATTTGTTTTTATTCTAGGCTTTCTGCCTCTCTTTTTTTTTACTTTTACCATTTTTTTTTCTTCTTCTGTTCTTATTTTTTTTGGTCTTCCCCTTTTCCTTTTTACTACAACTGGCGGAGATATATCTACATTTTTGTCAGTTTTTATCTCCGTTTTTTTTTCTTCTTCAACTTTTTCAACTTTTTCAATATTGTTATTATTTATTAATGTCATTTCTTATATTTATAAATTATAACATAATAGTATCTTTATACATAAATTTTATTTTTTATTATAAAAATTACTATTTATTTTCCCATCTTTTAATAAATTTTAACAAAAATGTCTTAATTGTTTATTAGAAATAGTATCCATAATTTGATCATGATATTTACATTTCAAATTTTTTATATTATGCCAAATACGAGATAATCTTACTGCCTTTTCAAAATCTTTTACTAAATTTTCATTCTCAATATCATTTAACTGATTAACTATAAACCAACTTCTTTGTATTAGTTGCTTATCAGTTTCGATTTCAAGTCTTTCAATATAAAAGGTATAACCGTTTTTTGAAATTTCCATTAAATTAAATTAATAATTTATTGTTAATTTCAATTTTATTATTTATTTAACTAATAAATTAAAACCTTTCTAAAAATAAAAATCTTAATTTATAGTATAAATAACTATGCCTGATAATAATATTTGTTGCACACAAAATTTTAGTGTTGGTGATATCTGTAGATGCGGTATGTACAATGCCGACAGATCACAATTTACAGTTACTGCTGGAAAAGGAAATTGTTTAATTGTTAGAACAAATTCCTTAGGAATTGAAGATTCTACTGTTATGGATTGCAGAGATGCACAAGACAATATCATTGAAAAAATTGCTCTTTTTGGCGAAGAAGGAAATGACTGTTGTCAAAAAAAAATTAGTGATAATGACTGGCTTGCTGCAAATGGAGTTCATTATAACGCCGCTGGAGTAAAACAATAAACAATAAATAATTAACATTTTTTTATTATAAATATATATAAATAAAATTTAATATCTATATATGTTGATAATCATACAATATACATCGTTTAAAAACGTAATTTTCTAATTTCTTTTCCCACTTTCCAGATTTCCATATTATTTACTTCATCTAATTCTTCGTTTAATTTTTTTCTATAATCTGATGAAGAATTACAATCAATTGTTCTTTCTGCTTCCTTACCCGTAATAACACTTTTATAAATTTCTTCAATTAATGGTTTATTTAATGCTTCAAAACGTTTAGACCAATCAAGCGCACCTCGTTGAGCAGTTGTAGAACAATTTGAAAACATATAATCCATACCTTTTTCGTTAATTAATGGATATAATGATTGTAATGCCTCTTCAACAGTCTCATTAAATGCTTCACTTGGACTATGTCCATGTTCTCTTAAAACATCATATTGAGCTTTGAATAAACCAGCAATTCCCCCCATTAATACTGAACGTTCTCCAGTTAAATCACTCGATACTTCTTTCAGAAATGTTGTTTCATAAATATACGGAGAACCGATTCCAAATCCAATAGCTAATGCCTTGTTTTCAGCATTTCCAGAATCATCTCTATGTACAGCATAAGATGCATTAATTCCACCACCATTTTGATATAATGTTCTTACACTTTTCCCTGAACCTTTTGGAGCTACCATAATAACGTCAGTATTTTTTAAATTATCTACATCAATATTTGTTTTATCCTGATAAACAACTCCAAATCCATGACTAAAATAAAGGGTTTTATTTTTATTGTCTAACTTATCTCTAATCTGTGGATAAATATCAATCTGACCAGCATCAGATAATAAAAACATAATAATATTTCCTTTCTCAACTGCTTCTTCTATTGGAAATAATGTTTCTCCAGGAATAAAACCATCCTCAATAGCCTTTTTCCAAGAAGAACCATTTTCTCTAACCCCAATACAAACTTCTACACCAGAATCTCTTAAATTCAAAGCCTGTCCTTGTCCTTGTGGTCCATATCCAAGAACAGCACATTTCTCACCATTTAAAATCGATGGAATTTGTTTCATGGTTGTTTCATTTCTACCAAATACTATTTCACTTGGTATTCCATGACCATAAGTTAAATTTTTTTTATCATAAAAATTACTTACACTGTTACTCATTCTTCTCAATGAATTATAATTAAATGTATTAATTTTATTAACTGGTTTAAACGATATTCCCCTTTTTAAAGAGTTTGTAAAAATTTTAGATATCATTCTTTGTTATATTATATATTATATTAATTTCTTATCACTTTTTTATTTGTTTTTATTATATTTCAATATTATATACAAATGAGTAATATAGAAATTACCAAAAGAGACATAAATATTAGGAAAAATAAAGTTAAAAAACATATTCCAGATTTAATTATTGAAAATCAGAAAGTAATTGATGTTAAAATTACACCTACAAAGGAAAAAATGATGGGAGCAGCAAAAATTGTGAGAGAATATATTATTAAAAATAAAAGAAAAGTATTTGGTGGAATGGCTATTAATGAAGCGATTACTTCTAAAAATCCAAAAAAGACATTATATACATCGGATGATTTCCCCGATTATGATTTTTATTCGCCAGAGCCAATAAAAGATTGTATAACAATAGCAAATTTATTAGTTGAAGCTGGATTTAAAGAAGTTTCCGCAAAAGAAGCATTTCATTCAAATACTTATAAGGTAACCGCAGAATTATATGAAAACGAATTAGCAGATATATCATATGTTTGGTCATTCAATTATCACAAAATCCCTACATTTGTGGTTAAAGGTATACATTATGTTCGCCCAGAATTTCAAATTATGGATATGTACAGAATATTAAATAACCCAATGACTGGATGGTTGAAAGTAGAAAAAAATTATGCGAGATGTCAATTACTAGAAAGTTTATATTTAATCAAAACAAAAAAAGAAATTTCAAAATTATCTTATAATAAAAAATCTATAGATATTCCCAAATATTTGACATCTCATTTTAATAAATTAATTGACGATTTTTTAAAAGTACGAAATGATATTATTGTTATCGGCAATCTTGCTTATAATAATTTAATAGAAACTTCAAAAATATATAATATGAAAGAAAAATTAATACCAATTTCCAAAATTTCTATTTATACAAATAATTATGATAATGTTTATGCTGATTGTATTTCTTTCATTAAGAAAAATTTAGATAAATCTGGGATTTTATCTGTAGATCAATACAATCCATTTCTTGAATTATATGGAAAGTCAACTTCAATTAATATTAATAATCATAATATCATCACTATTTATTCAACTTATATATGTCAGCCATATTATTTAAATAATGGAATTAAATATGCTTCCTATCATCTAACTTTGTTACATTTATATGCAACTCGTTTTAAAGCATACACTCTTAATCAGAGAAATGATATAAGTGTGTTGACATTTATGATAGAAAATTTACAATATTCCAGAGAATATTTTTATAAAAAAAACAAAAAAATTGGCATTGAAAAAACACCATATCAAGAATTACAGATAGAATGTATGGGCAATGAAATTCGTACTCCCTTTTATAAAATGGTTCAAAGAACAAAACAAAACAAATCGTTCCGTTATTTTCCAACAACTGGAAAAACAAAAACATATAAAGAAATGATGAAAACAAAAATAATATTTCCTAATTATTCAGGAAATAAAAAAAATAAAGAACCGATAGTAATAAAATTACAAAAAATTATAAAAAAAAAATTGATTTAAAGATTTCAGAGTAAATATATAAAATGACAAACAAGATAGTTTCTGTATCTTATAATGACTTATTATCTGATAAAGATTTAACAAATACAATTAGACAAGCTTATGGACAAGATGGACTTGGAATAATTTTGATAACCGATTATCCAAATTTGGGTAATAAAAAAAATAAATTATTAAGATTATCACAAATTTTTGCTAATTTACCCGAAAATATAAAAGAAAAATATGTACATTCTGAAAGTAATTTTTCTTTCGGGTGGAGTCATGGTAAAGAAAAAATGAAAAGCGGTGTTCCTGATATAGCTAAAGGTTCTTATTATGCTAATCCTATATATGATTCAATTACTGATGATGATAAACTCAAAAAAGAATATCCTGGAACTTATGGTAATAATATTTGGCCTAAAGATATTTTACCTGAATTTGAATTTGCATTTAAAGAATTGGGACAAATCCAATTGAATATTGGATTATCAGTATGTAATCATCTTGATAAATATTTACAAAAAATTTCTGATAACGTTCATAAAAAGAATACATTCTATAATATGATAAAAAATTCTAAGACTTACAAAGGAAGACTATTACATTATTTTCCAAGAGAAACAAAATATAATTGTCAGCAAGATGGTCTATGTGGGTGGCATTTAGATCATGGTAGTATTACTGTATTGCCATCACCTTTATTTTTAGATTTAAATGGTAACAAAATTAAAAAACCAGATGAATGTGGTCTTTATATAAAATCTAGAAATGGAAATATTGTAAAAGTTGATATTCCAGAAAATTGTTTTGGCGTCCAACTTGGAGAAATGTTTCAATTATTAAGTGGGGGACATTTAAGAGCAACTCCTCATTGTGTTCGTTCAAGTATTAATTCTAAAATTACTCGCGAACAGTTTGCTATGTTTTTAGATTGTTTTCCTGATCAACCATTAATATTACCTGATTTTTCTTTATCTTATAAAAATGTAGTAAATACTCCTTTTTTACCAGAAGGAGTACCAACATTAGAAAGTAGATTAAAGGATGTAAAAGTATATCGTGATTTTGTTAATAATACAATTAATGCGTATTATAATAGCTAAAATAAAAATTTGTTAAATAATAAATATTATTAATTAAATATTACCATATATTTAATTAATAATGAGTTTGAATAGTAGTTCACCATTAGGCAGGCCAGTAGTAATTGAGAATGTCACAATACAAGAATTTACATTAGATGGAGTAAAAAATTTATCACAATATCCAAGTTTTTTATTTATGTATATTTTAACAACAATTTTATTTTTAACTATGATAATCTTATTTTCAATATTGTCATATGCAATATGTATGAAAATAAGAAATAAATCAAAAAATGTTTTATTAGAAGATATTTATTTACAAAGTGATATAAGAAGGAATTAAATTTTGTATAAAATTGAAGTTAAAGATTAAAATATAAGGGAATTCATATATTATATAATAATTTGAAATATGTCTGTACCTCCAATTATCGTAGATCAACTAACTATTGAAAGTTTAGCATTAGATGATATAAAATTTACATTAGCATCACATCCAATTTGTTGTTTAATTCTAAGTTTAACAATTATTTTATTGATAACAATGAGTGCTCATTTTACAATGCTTACTTATAATTCTTGTAAAAAATATGAAAATCAAGGAAATCAAACAAGTTTAATTGAAGATCGTAATTTTTCAAGATTATAAGTCTTTTTTTTATAAATTACTAATAATTATCATTATATTTATTAATAATTTAGATTTATTGAAATTTAATTTAATAAAAGTTGTTTTGTAATTTCTTTATTTTTTTCTACGTATTTTAAATCAATATCTTGTTTCTCTACTTTCAAATTTATAATATCCTTATTTAAATTTCGATTAATAGTTCGACATTCGTCTAAAGTTAATTCAACTTTTTTTACTCTTTCATTTATTTCTTCTAAAATACGTTGTTGAGTTTTATAATAATCTCCCAAAAGATTTTTATTATCTTTAACACCAATTCTCGCTAATATTTTTTTACCTTGTTTTCCACTTCTTTTAACACATTTATTTGTAGATGGATTATATATTTCATCTTTTTCACAAACAGCAATCAATCCTTGTGCAATTAATTTTTTACCAAGTTTACCAGTTAATTTAACACATCGTCTAGTTTTAGGGTTCATGCCATATCCAATTTTACAATGTGTTTTTCCAAATGATCGTAAATTTATTATATCATCATATAAATCTATTTCTTTTTTTAATTCGCTTCTTCGTTCCATAAGTTTTTTATTAATACTTTTAATTTGATTTATTTGCTCATCTGATTTTAAAGTTTTTATCTTTTTATTATTATCATCAATTTCTTTTGTTATATTTTCAATTTGAATATTTAAAGACTCTATTCGTTTAATTATTTTTTTTGATATTATTGTTTTTCTTAATTTTTTTTTTCTTTTATTTTTAGCATCATCTAATTGTTGTTTGTAAGTTTCCAACTGTTTAACTAAATCATTTCTAATTTTAATTAATGATTTTTTATCATCTGTTAAATTAGTAACTTGATTTTTATAAAAATCTTTTTCTTTATCTAAAATTTCAATTTTTTCATTTACCTTTATCAAATCCATCTTATAATTTGTTTCTAACTTTTCTTTATACTCTGTTAATTTAACACTAATTAAATTGACATAATTATCAATATCTTGTAATATATTTTCTGATGTATCATTTGAATCTAAACTCATTATAACTCTATATTATATATATATCATATATTAATATTTTTTTGAAACCTATATTAAGTAAATAAACACATTGATATGTAAATAAAACCCTTATTAGTAATGTTGAACATCAGATTAAATAATATTAAAGATTGGTTGAGTAATAATATTTCATTTAAATTTGGAAAACTAACACTATACTTAATTTTATTATTATCATTTACTAGTATTGATTATTTGTTAAATGTTCGGTGGATAAATTCAATGAATAATTATACAGTAATATCAGGATCTATATTATTTCCATTATTTGGATTAATTTTTTTTTATATCCCAACACTTTATTTATACTTGACTAATAAACTGGATATGACTGAAAATAATAAAGTATCTCGTAAGGATATGATTGCTATAGCATCATTCGATGGACTTAATGCATTATTAGCTACAATTCCTATTCCATATTTGAGTGTAGTTATCATGTCAATTGTTGATAAAGTAAATTTACCACTGGTAGCACTTTCATCATTTATTTTTCTGGGGAGAAGATATTATCCATCTCATTATCTTGGTATATTTTTAACATTATATGGTATATTAGTATCTTTTATTCCAAATTTTATGGAACATGACGTAAGCTTACATATTGGTTGGATGTTTGTATATATGTCTTCAATTATTCCAGGAACAGCGTCGTATGTTTACAAAGAAAAGAAATTAAAAGAAGTTAATGTTAGCGTTTGGTGGATGAATTCTTGGATATGTTTCTATCAATTATTAATTGGATTTATATTTCTACCAATTACTATATTATCTAGTCATACTCTTACTTTTAGTAATTTTCCAAAACATATGTCAGAAGCATTTAAATGCCAGTTTGCTGGAATTAATAGTAATCCAGGTGATGAATGTCAAGACGCATTTTTGTGGTTTATGTTATTTAATTTTATTTCTACATTTTCTAATATTTTAATGTTTCTTATTATTCAAGAAGGTTCAGCAGTTTTATTCATCATTATTAGAACTCTTAAAACACCTATTACATCATATTTGGCTAGTTTTCCACAACTAGCTGGTATATCCGCTTCCCCAGTTACTGTTGCTGATTGGTATGCTTTTGTTATGTTAATTGTTGCATCTCTTGTATATTATTACAAAGATGAGAAAGATAAACATGGTCGCCCAATAACTAATGATGATAATTTACCTATTTTAATACAAGACAATGACTCCGAAAATAGTAATCTTTTTCTAGATGTTGATGATGCTACACCTCTGTCATTACATTCACAATTTTCCACATTATACAATAATACAGATGAAAAGAATGTAGCATTATAATTATTTTAAGTTATAATTCTAGGAACAATACCTAAACTATACAACTCTTGCCACAATAATTTTGAAGCAAAAGGTAAATTTATTTTTGAAAAATTATTTGTATTTCCACAAGAATGACATATATATATATTCTTTTGGGGATTAACAGTGGCTAATAAACCACATTGATTACATACATAAGCATTATACATATCCGAACACTCAAATATTCTTTCCTTTAAAAATCCAGATGTTCCGTGTGATAATAAACAATCTACCTCCATTTCACCTAATCTTAAACCTCCATCTCTACTTCTTCCTTCAGCCGGTTGTCTCGTTAAATTCTGAACTGGACCAGTCGAACGAGAATTTCCTGTCCAACATGCTTTACCATTTCGTCTTGTATAAAACACACCCGATGGAACTTCTACACAATATACTGGACCTTCATAATCATATAATTCTTCTTCTTGAATTTTTTGTCTTTTTACATGTCCATGATTTACTTCCGGACAATTTTTACTTTTTATTACACTACAATTCCATATATCATGTTGATTAATAACTTCTTTTCCTCTTATCATAACTTTATTCGCAAATGCTTTAAAATGTAACAATTTATTACTACTCCAACCAGCATGTAAACATAACTGCATAAATTGATTCGCTAATTTATCTGAACTTGTATAATATCGCGAAGCAGTAGTATTTTTATTCCAACAACCATCACCCAACTGCATTGAATGAATTAGTAATTGAGCTTGTGTTTTACTTAATTTCCATACCCAATCGGGTAAATATTTATTTGGAGCACCTAATGAAAATTTTTCCATATATTTAGCCAATTGTTTATTAGATATTCTTAATACATTATTACACACATGATAACGATATCCCATATTTTCTACTGCTTCATATAATACATCTTTTACTCTCTGTTTATGAACACAAATTTTTGTTCCATATGTTATTTTAGAACATCCTTCCGCAATCCAAATTCCAAAGAATGTAATCCACGAATTCATATCAGGTCTTTTTTCTTCGTGATATTTGTTATTACCATCAGTAATTGCTGGTAAAACAAATTGATAATCATCACAATTCCATTCCGCATTTTTTAAATATTTTCTACGTTTTCCAACAATATCTTCAGCTAATTCAAATTTATGAGGTAACCAAATATGTTTTCTACTGTATATTCTTGATACCCACATTCTATGATTAGCAGTTACATTCAAATCAATATTTTGATTTTTTATTCTATACATTTTACCTTTGTAATCTGGATAATAAAATATATTTAATGGTTTTTCATATACTAATTGACCATCTTTTAATGTTGCTATTTTATCTTCCATTTTTAATGTTTCGTGGTTTTTCCAACCATCTATCGTTAAAACATCGTGGTCTAATCGTGAACAATGGATTTTATCTTTTACCATATGTTTCAGTCGTTGATAAAATGTTGGTCCGATAAAAATTTCGGTTTGAATTCTTTCACCAGTTTGACCATTATATAATACTTCAGTTCCTTTTCTATTAAATCCATATTTTTTGAACTCATCACAAATTTCATCCACATTTAATTTGTTGAATGGTGTTCCGTCATATCTTTTTCCCTCAATCGCACCTCTTTTACTTAAAGTACATTCCAATAATTGACCAATTGTCATTCGCGAAGGAATACACGCTGGATTAATAATAATATCAGGTGTAATTCCATCTTCTGTAAAAGGCATATCTTCAGCACGATAAACCATACCAATTGTTCCTTTCTGTCCATGACGAGAGGAAAATTTATCACCAATTTCTGGAATTCGGTGAGATCTAACTCTCACCTTAGCTAAACGATAACCATCTGTATTTGTAGTTAAAATTACTCTATCTACTATTCCAGATTCATTTGAACGAAGGGAAATACTATTATCTTTATATGAAACATTTTTCTTTGACCTTGAAGGAATGTTCATTATTGGTGTCTTCTTACCAATAATTACATCATCACCTGATACTACTGTCCCAATTTTTACAAGACCATTTTCATTCAAATTATCATAAGAACCATGTCTTAACCCAGAACATTCAGATTTATCCGGTCTACAAAATTTTTCTTCTGCCATAGTTGATAAATTTTTACGTTCTTCTGTTCTATATGTTCTATAAAATGTTGAATTAAAAAGACCTCTATCAATTGACGATTGATTCATTATTAAGGAATCTTCCTGATTATATCCTGAATAACAAGCAATAGCAACAATAACGTTTTCACCAGCCGGTAATTCATTTAAATTTAATATATCTGAAACTTTTGTAGTTACTAATGGTTTTTGAGGATAATGAAGAAAATGACACAATGTATCTACACGATTTAAAAATGTAGTACAACTTACACCCATAGCCTGTTTCAATACGACAAATTACCAATTTAAAATATTTATTTCTTATATGGTAATAAGCCTTTCGTCATAGTTATTATATATTCCCCCACAAATACCATCTAAATTTTAGGAAGGTATATATGGTTTCTATATAATTACTCTGAAAGGTTGTTCTCTAATAAATTAGAGTGTCGTCCCGACTGTACATTAAGCATCTAATAGATTAATCTATTAGACACCGATAAGTGACCCAGTCTGTAGCGATATTGTATAATACCGACGGTCTAATTCCTGAAATAAAGGACCTTGACCGTTTTCACTTATCTTGCCTCCATCTTTTGTAAGATGCCTTCCCCCTGTCGAGGGCATAGGATCTATCTTTTTATGTCACACCCATTTCGATATACATCTTATAGGGATTTATAGACAGATAGACGGACTAAGATTTAGGTATTCATTTACATGAATTCGTTATTATAAGTCTTATTAAATGACCTTCTTTTCAAAAGGTAGCTAGCTTATAATAACTCTATTAGCCTTGCGACTAACCTAATCTTATTGGGCAAACACGATACCCATAGCTGA
>CEUD01125472.1_pt1 | contig 23072 bp, 16 predicted proteins | sample 356481 | NCBI WGS metagenome assembly CEUD01 (sample SAMEA2623314, study PRJEB7988) | marine metagenome | isolation source: saline water (ENVO:00002010), including | reverse complement strand
AGGCTTCGCCATTCTTTATTTATTTCGCGCACAACTATCCGCACACGCCGTATCAAGCCGGTCCTAAATTCCGAGGCTCTTCCAAAGATGGCACGCGTGGCGATATTATACAGGAAGTGGACTGGGGAATCGGTGAAATCCTGAAGGCGCTCGAAGACAATGGTATTTTGGAAAATACACTGGTGATCTTCAGCTCGGATAATGGCCCCGTTGCGGAGCAGTATGCGCAGCCTTACAGCGGCACTAAATTCGTTTCCATTGAAGGGGGGGCATCGCGTGCCTTTTATTCTTTACTGGAAGGGCCGGATTCAGCCCGAAGTTTCAGACGTGCCCGTGCTGGCAATGGACCTGTTCCCGACCTTGAGCGAGTTGATCGGTGCAGCGCTGCCCAGTGATCGGATTTACGATGGTGTGAGTTTGACCCCCTTGTTTGAGGGCGGCGAATTAACGCGCCCGGAGCTGGAACGGTTTTATTATTATAACTGCGAAAACCTGCAGGCCGTGCGTGTGGGAGATTGGAAACATCTGTCGACGGATCCCGCGGAACACAATAATGTTGCGGCGGAGCATCCCGAACGTGTCTCTGAAATGATGGCACTCGCCGAGCAAACCCGCGAGGAGTTGGGCGAATACATGAAGCGCGGTAGTGAACAACGCGCGACCGGAACTCTGTTCCTCGAAGTGCCCATCTTAAGCAACCATACTACCGACTGGGCGAACTTGTCCGATGCGGAAAAAGGTCGCGCCAAAACGGAATTCCCACGCGGACATGCTTCCAGAAAAAAAGAAGAACAAGCTATAAGTAGGCGGGGGAGGCGAGAATCTAGGCCTCGTTTAGTCTCGGAAATTTGTCATTAGCAGGCGCAGTCATACAATTGTATGCAAGGCACGAATAGGATACAGTTCCAGCAATTCAGTTGAGCACTGCGCTGACCTATCCACGACGAGTCATCAGGTGTACACATTATAGACGCTGCGATGGCATTTTGTTAATATCTAGATCTTACCAACTCAGTTTATTCACCCAATCTAACTATGCTAAAGAAAAAATTATTCCTCTTCGGTCTAGGCTGTGGAGCTGCATTTGCCAGCTCACAAGCCGCGACGATTGTTGGCTACGACTTCACTGCTGGGACGCCTCAAGATGCTTCATTCGAAGCGAGCAATGTCACCGCAAGCAGTTTTAATTTAAACGCGGCCAATACTGGCTTCGATTTCAACGATACCGTTGGTGATAGCGCCGGAACAACTGCTGGCATTGATTTTTCGGAAGCAGCTGGTAATTTTCGTGCGACCAATGGTTTGCTACTAAACGGCAATCGCGACGCTACGATTGCGGCCGGAGATTATTTTTCGTTCACGCTAACTCCCGATACTGGATTTGAGATGAATTTGGACACGATTTTATTCAGCGCGTCCAGGGCAGGCAACAATACTAAAAGTGCTGAATCGTTTGCCTTGATGTCTTCGATTACTGGTTTTGAGGACACTGATACGTCCGTCTATCTAGGAGCCGTCACGACAGTTGCAGGCGGGCTCAATCCGTATCAACAGTTTTCGGTTGATGTCTCTGGAGTATCCGCCTTCCAAAATATTACAACAGCTACAGAGTTTCGTGTTTATGTTTGGGGAGGGACCGGTGGCGTTTCGTCTTCTGCAATTAATTACGATAATGTTGGTGTGATTGGTGACGTATCAGCAGTTCCTGAGCCAGGCACCTACGCCTTGTTGGCTGGTTGCCTAGCGCTGAGCTCGGTGATGCTGCGCCGTCGCCGCGACTAGTGCATACTAGCTTATTCTTTTTCCAAAAAGTTTCCAAGTCCTGCTGGGCTGGGAAACTTTTTTTACTTATCGACGTTCATTGCAAAAAAACGTGGTGTGCTCGCTTGCGAGCGCTTGTACTTTAAACTGTGGGTCTGATGTCTACGCATATTTTTAAACTTCCGTGTCTCGTTTTGCTTGCGTGCTCACAGCTCTGCCTATCTGCGCAGGCCGCGAGTTATTGTGTGGCCCCTGACGGGGATGATCGCAATGCGGGCACGTCGCCCGAGCAGCCCTTTGCCTTGATTCAACGTGCGGTGGATGTGATGCGGCCGGGTGATACCTGCTATATTCGAGCTGGGGTGTATCGGGAGACAATTGATCTGGCGGGGAAGGCGGGCTTATCCGGGCAGCCGATCACCTTGACGAATTATATGGCCGAACAGGTGATCTTAGACGGCACGGTTCAAATTGACAGCGCATGGACACTCGATGAGGGCGAAGTTTACAAAACGACACTGCCACAGAATGTGACTCAGTTGTTTGTCGACGATGAATTAATGACACTCGCCCGTTTTCCCAATGCACAGGCTTTTCCGATACCGTGTGGCACCGGACGGCGGCGCGTTGCTTTCGCTCGCGGGATTCGACGAACGGACACGTAATCGATGGCAGTGTGGATGAAAGGTCGATTGCGGCCGCGGGCTTTTCGTTCAACGATTGCGTGGCTCTACTTAATTTTGGCGCACATGCCACGGCGTCACGGCTCGTTGAAAATCATGCCGTGGGCTCATCAGAGTTTGACTACAGCCCTGAGCTGAAGAAATACAAAACCACGCTCAATTACTTCTTTGAGGGTGGGGTGGGCAACGCTGAGCGGGCGTTGTTAGATAGCGCGCAGGAATGGGCCTACGACGAAAGCACCAAGACGCTTTATTTATGGGCGGACGACGGCCTGAATCCGACCGGCCGCGAAATCTATGGGAAAGTGCAAAGCTACGCCATCGTCGGCGATGCCGAGACTCAACACATTGTGATCGATGGTTTGAATTTCTTTGCCACCACATTCTCGTTTACACAGTCGGACCACATTACGATCCAGAATTGTGATTTCAGTTACTATGCGGCATCGAAGCGCGCACTGGGCATCTTAGGACCGTCGGAGACCGCACACTTTACCGAAACAGAGGATGACTTTTGCAGGGATATCCTTGTCAATGACTGGCAATGCGCAAGGCTTTTCAGCGAATCGTTCTATTGAAGGTCCTTCGCGTAAGTTTAAGCCTGAAGGTTATGATCCCGCATCGATCGAAAATATTATCTGCGAGTTTAATTTTCACACCGCTTGTGGGCTACTGCACACTGACGGGTCCTCCATGTATATGCCTGATGCTCATGTCATGGAATCTGTGATACGATACAATTGGTTTATTGGCAATGGGCAACGGGACTTTCGGTGGGATGGTAACAATCGTCCCTTGCTCGGAGTGCATGGAAATCTCTATCGGAATGTCGCGATGGATACGGGAGTGAAGCGCATGTCGCCATCCGGCGGGAATGGATTTCGAGTAAAAGGGAGCTATCACGAGGTGTATCACAATCTCGGTCTTGGACGAGGAGCTGAACTCAACATTGCCACGGAAAAGGGCGGCAACGCCGAAACGATCACTCGCAATAATGCCGCCTCGCACTTTACGGATCAACCAATTCCCGGTGTCAGTTCTCACAACTATGTCGCTCGCAAAGAGGAGCGCCGCATACAGGAGCTACTGCGTGATTTGGAGAATTGGGACTTCCGCCCCAAGGCCAATGCACTTAGTTTAATTGATCAAGGCACACCGGCCACTTGCTCCATTCGAGGAGAGCCAGTGGCAGTTTCGCAGCGATACTTCGGGCGTGCCCCGGATATTGGTGCCTATGAGTTTGGCGATGATTTTTACTGGATTCCAGGCCGGCAGACAGCCTCCGCTTCGATGCCTATTCCGAAAAATAGAGCGGGACAAGTGCCACTTGATGCCGTCTGAAGCTACGCCTTACGGCGGCGGAGGCAGACGAGCGTGCCAACTCCGGAAGCTAGCAGCAGAGCGAAAGCAGAAGGTTCTGGGATGACAACTCCGTTGGCTGCGATGGATGCGAGGGCAGTTGCGTCAAGCGCCTGATCGTAGATGGCTATATCATCAATCGTGCCGATGAATTGCTTTTCAATATTGCTATTATTGGGCTGATTCATGCCAAAAATGATGGTGCCCTCAGTGGTGCCGGACTCAACACTTCCACTTAGATTGACCGTATGGTCGGTGCCGCCGGTCACATTGTAGAGGGTCCCATCGACGTAGAGATCGAGATCATGAAAGCTATCGCCTGTGGAGCTGTCGAAGATCACACCCACCATGTGAGTCGCACCATCGTTTAGGTTAACGGATCCTAGACCTAGATCGAATCCGGCTCCACTGGACATCTCCACGCGAAAATCCCCCGCGGAATTCACAAAGAAACGCAAATCCGCGCCTCCACTGCTTCCTTCGCTTGGTGAGTAGTTGAAGATGGTTTGGTCGGTGGCGGATGAGGTCTGGAACCATGAGAGGACCGTGAAGGAGCCGCTACCGCCGAAACCTGTGATGTCATCCGCTACCATATTGGAGTCGAAAGTCCCTGTCGTCGTCGTGAGCGCGCCGTTACCTGAGGGAGCGATTGCGCTGGCGCCGACTGCGGCGTCGCCCGAAAGCGTGCCAGCTGTTGCGGAATGGCTCTCGTCTGCGCTGTCCAAGTCCCAGTGGGCGATCAGTGCCGCGTGACTTGTGCTAGATGCTACCAGCGCAAGGCCGGCGCAGAACAGGAATTTTCCTGCACGGTGGGAGTTTAAATGGGTACGTTTGCTTGAGATTTGATTAGGCATTTCGAGTGGTAGAGCAGTGAGGGACATAGTTTTGGAGGTTTAGGTTAAACAGCGTATAATTTTGAAGATTTCGGGGTAGACACAAGCGCTTCAAAATGGTAGCTGTAACAAATGCCTGGTTCCATTCCCTCTCTCCGTGACGTCGCTGTCCATGCGGGTGTGAGCGCCATGACGGCATCTCGGGTGGTTCGTGGGCTGAAAGGCGTCAAGCCGGCCACTGCGGAGCGAGTTCACCAGGCTATCGAGGCTCTCGGCTATCGTCCGGATCCTCTGCTCACAGCGTTGGCGGGGCGGCGCAAACGAAAAGGGCATCAGGTGACGAGTGTTTCGGTTGCGTTGGTTACGCCCGGCAGTGATGAGCGGGTGTGGCGCGACCTGCGTGGTTTTCATGCCACCGTTTCCGCTGCGCTTGAAACGGCACAATCGTTTGGCTATGGCGTCGAGTTTGCACTTGGGGGTGACACAGTGAAAAGCTGGGAGCGGGTCCTGCGGATGTTGTTTCTGCGCGGGGTCGTCGGTGTGTTCATCCCGCCGGTCCAGATTAGAGTTCCGGAGGGCATCAACTGGTCGCCGTTTTCCGGGGTCAATCTGGGCTTCGGTGTGCGTCGGACCGGCTTCGATACCGTCCGCCACGACAATTATCAGATGACGACATTGGCGCTCGACGTTTTAGTGAGCCGGGGATACCGGAAGATTGGCGTCGTTCTCTCTGGATCCGAAGTGCGCACGGACTATCGTGTGGGCGGTGCCGTGTTGGCCTTGGGAGCCTGGGGTGCCGGTGGGGAAACGATTGTGCCTCCTCTCATGCTGGATCAGCCCGCCGCACTGCTCACCGATGATTGGCGCCGGAAGTTTCTTACCTGGGTTCGCACAGTAGGGCCGGATGTGATCGTGAGTCTGCATGCAGACATACTGCTAGGCTGGCTGGCAAAAGCCGGGGTTCGGGTGCCGGCAGATCTGGAAGTGGTGGGCCTGAATCTCGATGCGGATCAGAAGCCCCCCCGTTTGGCTGGGGTGGCGATTTCGCCCAGGCGGGTCGGAGCTGCGGCGGCAGAGCAGCTCCATTCCATGATCCTGCGCGGGCGAACCGGACGACCGGATGCCAAACTGATTCTCTGCCTCGACGGCACCTGGCAGGAAGGGCCAAGCATGCGCACGGCATAGCCATTGCGCGGCTACTTGCCCTGTAAGGGCAGACAATATCAGCCTAGTTGTGAATGACCACGTCCTTGAACATGAACGGATTGTTACTGATTCTGAGTGCTTTACCGCTGGCCGTGGTCACATTGCTTATGGTGACTTCTTTAGTGAGAATATAAGGGAATTCCTGCCTATACGATTCGTCGGTCATCTCTGGGTTGAAATCTGTGAAAAGGGCGGGACCGGGGGCCTTTTTGGGATCCTTGGAGTCGTCGATATGAAGGGTTTCGATGCGGATCCGTTCCGGCATGTAGCAGGTGTAGCCGAAATCATGCTGCCCTGAATTCTGACCTCCGATGAGTTCCGTGCCCTGGGCGCTGCCTTTTTTAGGCGCGAATACGCAGTTGCGAATGATGAGCTCTCCCTCCCAAGTGCTCCCATAGTCGGAGCGGAGGTTGATTAGCTTTCTTGCGTGAATGGTGGTGTTCTCGACTGTCAACACGCCGCAGCCAATCGCGTTGATCCCCATGTGGCCGAGTGTTGAGTTGAGGATACTGGCATTGGCCACGCCTTTGTGTGCATCGAAGCGAGAAAGAGTGCAATGATCGTAGGTGATATTCTTGCTGTAGCTGGAAGCCATGATGCCCCAGTAAGTTGGGTCGTTGATGTCGTTCGTCTGCTCGCAGTTCACTAAGGATACGTTGACAGCTCGAAGGGCATAGAAGTCGTAGGAACCCATGGAGACCGGGCTGCCTGCCGCGCCGATGGTTTCGTATGTTTTGCGCCCGGTTAGCGTGGTGTTCTGTATGGTTACGTTATAACTATCATTGACACCGATGAAAGCCCGATAAGGAGCCCCCTGATCACCTTCATCCCTTACGTAATGCTCTAAACCATCTAAACAAACATTGGAGCGTTTGATTGTAATGCCTCGTGCATAATAAGTATATTTCGATTCTGCATTGTTGGCGATGGTGGTGAATCGCCCGCCAGTGATGTTCAGAGTCTTCTCGTCGATCGGCAGCGCAGAGATTTCCGTGATATGATCGAAGTCCCAAATGATGGGTGTGTCTTGGTTGACGTTGCCGTTTGCATCGACGATAAATATGTCTGTCTGGGGGGCTCCATTGGTTTGATTCGCCCCAGATCGTACATAATGTTTTGTCTCGGAGTTTGTGACAGTGATCAGGCAGCTCTGAGGTAAAGAGACGTCGATTTTTTTCTGATTTTTCCGTAATGAGGAGATGCCTGGGAGCTCGATGGAAGGCTGGCTTGCGTCCACCAAAAAAACTTCGCTACGATAATTTTCGACATTTCTGTCATCAATAACAAAGGCTGCCGTGCCGAAGTCGGTATCTGTTTGGATGACTACAGGACGCTCTTTACCGCTAATATAGTAGGTGGCGTTTTCCCCGGCTTTGACCGGTAGGCTGTGTTGGTTGGCGAATTCATGAGTGGCTGCGATGGCGTCTATAGCATCGGTCACACCGTCTCCGATCGCCCCGAAATCGCTGTAGCTCACGAAGCCAATCGCTTTAAATTTTGAAACATCCTTAGGGAGTGCGTTTAGCGCTTCGTGGTCATTTGTGCTCATTGTACTGACCTTTGCTTGTTCGGTGGTTTTGGTATTTTGAAGTGGATTTCTGACCTGTGCCTGCGCCGAAATCGTATAGTGGAATAAGAGCAATATAGGCAGGAACTTCATCATTTAAGCTGTGCGACTCTGTTCAATGCAATGAGCTTCGCATAGCGCTGCGAATACTTGTTGGGCTATAAAGAGGGTGCCCGTGCGGTTGGGGTGGACGGCATCATCGGCCAGTTCGCTCGGAGTCATGTGCTCCAACAGTTTTTCGAATTTCGCATTCAGGTCATAATAGAAAGCTTGGTGTGTTTCGGCGGCCTGTTGCGCGTGTTCGATGTATTGCTTTAATTTGGCACACACCCGTGCCCGGTAGGCATCCGGTAGGTTTGTGTCCTTACTTAGATAAAAAGGGCTCAGGATGAGGATCTTCGTATTCGGCAAGGCCTCACGGGTGTGGCTTAGAATTTGATCGTAGATCTTCGCATACTGTTGCGGGCTTTGCAGCGCTTGGCTCGAGTCGCTGACGTAGCGGTTGCAATCGTTGATGCCGATCTTGATGACCAGCCAGTCGGGTGCTTCGCAGAGCACATGATCGGTCCAACGTGAGCGGAGGTCTTCGATCGTATTGCCACCTATGCCGCGATTGATGACGCTAAAGGCAGACGCCGGGCTGTGCAAGCGGAGCATGTCAGCGACTAAGGCGACATAGCCGTTACCCAACGGGGCATGCTGTTCGCGGCGACCACAGTCGGTGATACTATCGCCTATAAAGAGAATTTTGTGTTTGAGGGGGCTGTCTGAGCGCATGGTTATATTAAAATGGAGAGTTTATGAGGATTATCGAATGCTTTTAATCGTCTCACGCACTTTTGAACTAGTGTGAAGCGCGTTAAGTTAAGGAGGGGAATCGGTTCTTTGAGTTGCATGACGTAGTGGCTGCTTCAGCTGCCATATAACTGCCTGTAAGCGTTTTAGGCCTAATGGCGACTGAAGTCGCCACTACGGAAAGCGAGCTTAAGTTAATGCCTTTCAGGTATACGACTGTCCTAGTCATTGAAGGAGTAGCTAGCTGGAGACAGTAGTCGCATCCTGAGTGCTGCTGAAGAGACCGACGAATGAGGAGACGAACAATCCCATTTGTAGCGATGCGACTCTGCAATAATACCCATACTAAAGTGAAGTGGCATCAGGGCTTGTTCTCAAGTTCTCCAAAAGCCAAGCCTGCGCTCGCAAATGCAAGGTAGATTTTACCGAAGACCTTCTTGTCGCCGTCCATGGCGTCTATCCAGTCAAAAATACCCAAGGGATATTCACCGATTTGACTCCAACTCATGCCTTCGTCGGTGGAGCGCCAGATGCCGGTCTCTCCCTTCGCGACGCCTGCGACAAATAGAGTCGGGTAGCTCTGTGGTGTGAGCGGCTTACCAAAACCGAAATTGTAGGCTTGCTCGATTACCGGCAGTTCTGTCCAGCTTTCCCCTCCATCCTGGGATCGCCATATTCCGTCCACACGGGTGCCCTGACTGCCTTCGGCGAACCATAGGTGGCCGGCGTTTTCGGGGGCGGCTTTGAGTATAGAATTATAGCGACCGGTCACTGGGCTACCCGCTTTGCTGAATGTGGCACCAGCGTCGGTTGACCGGTAGACCCCATCTTCGGTCCGGTAGTAGTAGAACGTATCCGCGAGCACTCTGTCGGCACAGAGTGGTTTGATCGGGGACGAGCGGTTGCGGAATCCGGTTGTCTGTTTCCCGTTGAAAGAAGATTGTTTCCATTTGGTGCCACGATCTGTGCTGTAGTGAGGCAAGTGGTCGTTTGCCGGAACCCAGACCATGTGATCCGTATTGTTTGCCGCGACTGCGATGGCACCGTATTCAAGTTCTTTCGGATGTGTGTCTTCTGTGAGAGATGGAAAGATTGTCCAACTGCGCCCTCCATCAGTTGAGTAGCCACTTTCATTGATATGTGGGGGAAAGCCTAGGTGATTTCGAAAGACGCCCACGAGGAAACTTGGATCGTTGGGACACCAGTCGAGTGCCCACGCAGACATGAAATAGGGGATTCCCCGCTCTGCCGTGTAGGTTGAAGTTGAGGGGAAACGAAAGACGCCAACATCCCAAACCGCCGCGAGCGGGGCTCCTCCGGGCGGGGCAATGACATCGTTCCCGCAGGTTTCTTCAATGCCCCTGCTGGCTTCTTGCCAATGGATCTTATTCGTTTCCAGATCGTCCGCCCACCAGACGCCGAAACCTTCGGCCAGCCATAGTTTGCCATCTGAGTCGAAACGACATTCTCCGATGCTCAGCCAGTGGTTCTGCTGGCGACCGAGCCATTGGACATGGCTGGTTTCCAGTGAGAATCCGTGAGAACTCCAATGCGTACCCTGATTCTTTGAGACAAAGGTGCGACCTCCCTGGCACATCACAACGAGCTGTGCCGGATCATTGGGGTTTACGGCGATCGCCCAATAGTCCAAGCTGCCCTGGGGGGTAATTTCCATCCATTGTCCACTTGGTTGGTAAGCCCATACGGCACCGGCGTTGGTATGACTGCGGTCGCATACAATGTAAAAATTCCGGTCCGGTCCGATTGCTGTTTCGCGTATCGAAGCAGTGCTTCCTGGGCCGTCATCTGCAATACTGATCCAAGTCTTGCCGGCGTCGTCGGAGCAAAAAATGCCTGTGCCATCGGTGCTGACATAGATCCTTGATGTGGCGGGAACTCTTTCGGATTGCTCGACGACCTTAGAGGCTGGGTCGAATACAATGGTGTTCACTCCGTGTTGGGGCATGCCCAGCGGAATTTCTACGATGCGCTCCCATGTTTCGCCGCTGTTCACCGTGCGCCAAAGTCCATTCTCGATCGAACCGTAGTAGACGATGTGACTATTTACCGGGTCGACCGCCAAGCGTTCGCCTTCCTGACGACCTGCTCCATTCGGATCCATTTTGACTGAGTGTTTTGAGAAATTCGTACCGATCCACTTTTGTCCGCAATCTGAACTGCGGAAGATCTCTCCCCGATAAGCCATGTAGACAATCTCGGGGTTCGACGCTGAGCTCACTATACTGTCGACGCCTCGGTAAGTGCTGTAAGCAACATATTCCGGAGGCATACTCTGAGCTGTCACAAGTTGAACCCAAGATTCTTGTAAAGGATCCCATCGATAGGCACCGGAAACATCGGTACGAATATACTTAAGGTCGTTTTCCCCCGGATGAATATCTAGACCAACCACCCATCCGCCGCCGCCAATCTTCAATGGATGCCAAACGTAGCTTTCGACTGAGTCTTCTCCGGAGATAGGTGCAAGCCAAGAGAATACAAGTGAATGAATTAGCAGCCAATGTCTTATCCGGTAGAATTGGCTTCTCTGGGATGTCAGGGACATCATACAAATCATGTTCTACGATTTTTGTTCATACAATGGGGTGGGCTGGTTGCCTCTGTCGACACTGTGGGGGAAAGCGGTATCAATTAAGTTGATATGCGCATGTAAAGGTTTATCGGGATGTGTGATGCTTGCCATGCTGGTGAGTAGTTGATCGAAACTAGTTGCGGATGGAAAGCCTTGATTCCTCATTCTGCGTCGTCGGCCGACGTCGCTTAAAAATGATTTCCGGGTGTAGCACTACGTTGCGCTGCTGGGTTGAGTTGGCGCTCCCTAAAAAGATCAAAACTGTATTTCGAATCGGTTGGCATCATCTTTTTCGATTTGAAACTGCAGTTCTTTTATGGTTTCGTTGTGCCTCACTCGAATCATGTAGTCGCCGTAATAAGCTCGGCCAGAGAATGTGCCTTTGGCATCGGATTGCCCGTTGAGATCTGTCCACCAAATCTCGCGTGTGAGGTGCTTCCATTGCTCACCGTTTGGCCTTATCTGCCAGTCTTTGGTATAGAGTGCGGCTTCCGGGCGCCAATGCGCGCCCGCCCAAAAGCCCCAACATTGCACGCCTACAGTGGCGGGATGGCTGAACACGATCGTTAAAAAATCGCGGGTATAGTCTGCTTGTAATTCTGCGTCGTCTGTACTGACGTCGAACTCGGTGATGCGGATGTCGAGTTGTGGAAAGCTTGTGTGATAACGGTCGAGGATACTGTGAACCCGCTCAATTGATGTTGGGTTGCGCCCGAAGTGTCCTTGCATGCCCATACCGTTGACGGAGGCACCCTTGTCCAACAAATAGCGTAGTGTGTCTTGATAATGCTGTTGGTGTGTGCGGTCGCGACCGCCGCTGGAAAGGATGGCGTAATCGTTGAGATAGAGTTGCTGCGTGGAGAGGTTTTGACGGGCCGCTTTAAACCAGTCGACCATGATTTCGTTGCCGAAAGCATCCATTAAGTCGTGGTTGCTGTAGGGCTCGTTGATGACGTCCCACTCATCGAGGTAATCGCTGGTCGCGCTGGTGATGTCCGCAATATGATCCAGCACGATTTGCTTTGCGGCGGGGGCAGCGGACGCTGGATCGCCTTTTGAAAAGTAGGGGAGAAGACTTCTGGGTAAGTGTTTCTTGGACGGCCAAACCAGGACATGACCGCGGGTGTAGAAGTGCCGTTCCTTTAGCCATTGCAGCGCCTCGATGGTCTGTGCTTGCTGATATTTATCACCCCATTCGTTCTCCCATGGCCCCCACTTTAGGTCGTTTTCGGTTCCGCTCTGGTTGAAAAGTTCCAGCACTTTGGCTCGATAAATCTCTGATGTCTCCGATTGACCCGTTAAGAGGGTCGCAGTGATGACTGATCCGAAATGGTATGCGTGTCGTTGCTGTCGAACTTGGATCTCTGCGCCTTCAATGGCTTGTCCGTCGGCTGTGCGAACTTGAATACTGAAGTCGCCCTTGCGATGGCGTTCGATCCGTTCGTTGGCTTCTTTGCGCCAAGCGGCATCGGGGGCACGGCCCAAGTAGCTCGCCCGAGTTTGTGGGAGTGCGGAGAGTGCTGTGGAGTCTCCGTAATTGAGTAGTTGGATGCCGCCGACTTCCCATGTTTGTTTTTTCGAGCCTCCGCCCGCACCGATGAATAAGCCCAGTTCTCCTTTGGCTAGATCATCTGTTATTTTGACTGGTAGTTTATATTCCTTCCACTCGTCAGTGGCGTTGATCTCGTGGATCAGGTATTTCTTATACTCAGGTTTCGGCCCTTGCACGAAGACGGTGGCAAAACCGTTACCGGTTTCTTCGGTATTCAGGATCGAGCGAAAGTAGAGGTGCACCAACAGCGTGTCTCCAGCTCTGACGGCTTGAGTGCTAGGAAGCTGGATCGCACTTGAGAAGAACAGCCCATCCGGGCGTAATACTTTGACTCGCATTGCCTGTTGGAAGGCAGGGTGCTCGACTTGAATGAGCTGCGCTTCTCCAACAGGTTCGCCTTTGATACTTCCGGGATAATACGCCCACTTTCGGGTGAGGGCATCCTTACTTAGCAGTGCTTCACCGCCAGAGGGGATGCCCACGTCCGTCGCATTCAGCGCAGAAGCAAGGCTTACTAATAGAAGGGTGACGGCCTTGGAGATACGCATGGGTGCTTTGCTAGTCTAATTATTGAGTCAGCTCAACTTTCAGGTAGCGTTCACTAGTGAACCAGGCTTCGTTCGTGCCAGTCGCATAGTTGAGCAGGAGGTAGCGGCCGGTATGGTCGCCCACGTCGATCTGGAAATCGATGCCGAACTCAGTACCTGGAGTTGGGCTGACGCCGATTGCATTCCAAGGAATTAAGATCTCCAGTGCGTAGCCGTTCGGCGTTTGCATGCGCCCGACCCCTGCGTTGATTGAGCTGGTCGCACGATTGAGTCCCGGGCGTTTGTAAGCGAAGAAGAGTTGCTTGCTTGGTTTTTTGCCTTCGGCTTTGGCGTCGATGAAGACCTCAACGCAGTCGCCGTCATACCATTCTTTTCCAGTGTTGATGACCGGAGCGCCGTTCTTGTCGACTGCGACGTAAAGCCCGAGGCCTTTTTCAGTGGCAGTGACCCAGACGTCGGCCTTCTCGCTGCCCTTGATCTTGCCGCTCGCAAGCACACTGCCGATGGGATGCCAAGCGGGCACTTCGCTTTCATCAATGGTTAGAGCGGTGGCTTGTTGCCAGATCGCTTCGCCCGGATCGCCATCGGCTGTGATTGAAGCGTCTTTGATTGGTAACTTAAGAGCAGGCCCCGTCAACTCGGTCGGAGCTGGCATGCGCTCGGGCAGGTCTTCAATCAGAAGTGCTTTACTGGTGCCAGGCACCGTTGCGAGACTGAAGCCGCCAAGCAATGCAGTGTGACGCGTTTCCATGAGCTTGGAAACGACGGTGAAGTCGATGCGATGCAGACTTGAGAAGTCGACGGCTTGATCCGGGAAGTCGGAGGGACTGAGCTGGATTTCTTTCCACTCGGTGTCTTCGAAGAGCTCGTTGAGGTTACGTGTTTTCGCCTTCTGTTCCTTGCCTTCGGCATCCTTCCATTTGACTGTGATGTTGAAGTCACGTGGTAGGGTGCCGTCGCCTTGGAATTGGAAGGTAAGCGCCTCGCAGTCTGAAGGTTTCAGGCCGGGGAAGGGCGGGGTGTCGAACCAGAGGCCTGCATGCCATTCATCGGTATGCTGGCCGAGGCTCAACTCAATCGCGTTTTCATCTTCGTGCTTGATGAGCTTCGTCTTCACGTTGCCATACGCTTGGTAGTGCTTGAACGAGCCTGCTTCTGTGAGCGGAATGCGATTGCTGTCTTCGCTGACTTCTTCGACTGCCACAATATCCTCAGTCTGCGTGAGTAATTCGCTGTATTCCTCAAGGCTGAGTGTCGGAAGCTCGGGGATTTCGGGACTGGGCACCCATTCGCCCGGCCAAGTGTCGACCTCGATGACCGGAGCCTCGATTTCGGAACCTGCGATCTCGAACCACAAGGTTTGCCACTTAGGGTTCAGTTTAAAATGCAGTCCCTTCTCAGTGCGCTCGACTGGCACTTCGCCCAAGCGGCGGCCACGCACATCCAGTGCATACACATTCAAATCGTTTTGTTCCAATTCGTGCAAAGTGATGGTACCGTGCAGACCTTCAATCAGCATGGGCGCTTTGCCGGTTTTGGTGAATTTGACTTTGCCGTTTTCGTCTTTCTCGAAGGTGGTTCCGGTGTTTTGGATACGAGCAGTCGCGACGAGCAGCATGCGGCGTGATTGAGCAATGGCTTGGCCGTCAGTGCTGGTCAGTCCGACCGTGGCGTAGGGGCGATCGAGTTGAACCGTTAAGTTGTCAGTCTTGTTTTCACTGCGCAGACCTGCGTAGCCGGCGACGGCTTGTGTGCGTTCCGTGTTGATAATCTGCGTGCCGGATCCCCAGTCCGTCATCAGTGCTCCATTGTCACTGTAGTAGGTCGTGTTCTCCATGCTGTTCTGGCCGAGATCCATGCCCCAGCGCTCCGCTGCGGTTAAATAGAAACGGTAGAGCCAGCGAGGGTCTTTCTTTAGCCGATCAAACTGACCAGCTGCGGGGAAGACCAGATAGCGGTCATCGCACCAGCCCAAGGTATAACGACCGTCTTCGCTCAGGCCGATGGGGGTGGCGTTGGCAGGAAGGGAGCTGACTTCGATGGCGGCCTCCAGCTTTTTGAATTCAACTGTCAGCGGTGTTTTATATCCGAACTCCAAAATGAAGGTGGTGGGCGTCTCCAGATTCTCGGTGACGAGCTCGGGGTGGAGTTGACGTGCGGGTGCCGCCAGATCGCGTTTCTTGTGGTAGCGGTCCACCCAAGGGTTGTCGCCGAGCACGACGGCGTGTTTGGCCTGACTCAGGTCACTAGTGGCGCTGCGCCCGGAACTAAAGACGACATCCGCGTCGCCTTCGTAACGCGTTTCGTAGAATGCCGTCTCCATCTGGTGGAGCATGGGGAGGAACTGTGCGGCATTGCCAATCGTGCCGCCCCCGCCCTCGATGCCGACTGCGTGCAGATTCTGCTCGGCTGTGTCTTCGGCGGAGTGGGCGATGTGCACGGTGTAGCGGGCTGGCGGAATGTCCTTACGTCGCATGAGTGCGGCCGCGATACGATGGGTCGCCATCGAAGGTGAATCGTGCAGGGAGGAGAATGAATTATGGAAAGCCTTTCTCCAGGAGATCCAGTCGACGGTAACATCTTTATCCGGCATCTTTTGCCCGCCCCAGCGTTGGCTCCAATTGAAGTGCACGCTGCCGTCGATGTCCTGATAGGCCATCATGGCTGCGGCGGACAAGTGGGCATCGGAGCGGTAGGAGAGTGAGGAGACGGTCCATTCGTTGTTCCAGCCCGGTGTATCGTCGACGCTGATACGCGCCATGTTGGTGAACCAGTTTTTCGTGCTCACATCGACGCCGTCGATGCTCACACCCGAGTTCCCCGGGCGGGCAGAGAAGGCGAGTCGTTGACTTGCATAGAGGTGCGCGGAGATCGAGTCGGTACCTTCGATTTCAGCCAGCTGGTTTTGTGGACCACGCATTTCGTGACTGCCAATGATTTGCCCTTTGAAGCCGCTGGCGCGCAGGTGTTGGCTGGCTTCCTGATAAAATTCGGTGGCGATGTCGCGGTAGAAAGCGATGAAGTCGTTGTAGCGTGCCGCGCCGCGAGACTTGGAGCGATAGGAGCGTTTCCAGTTGTCGATTTTTTGCAGTTGTGGACGATAGACCGGGCCCTTTGTCGGATCTTCGTCATCGAACAGACCACAAGTGCCTTCGGCATCGGTCCAGGCAGCGGCCAGCGCAGCACGGTCGCCGTAGCGTTCGAGCAGCCATTGATTCCAAGCAGCGTCAAACCATGCTTGAACCGCAGGCGTGGTTTTATGGCCCCAGTCCCAGAAGGGGCCGTTTTCATTAATGATTTCGATGCAGACCACCGCCGGATCCGTGGCGAGGCTTTTACCGGTGTGCGGATTGACGTGGTGAATGATTTCATCAGCCGCACGCTTCCAGGCCTCCACCATGACGGGCATGGGGAACACACCCTTCCAGCCCAGACCGTTTTTCTCCAGTGCTTTCCAATCCTCCATGCCGACTTCTTCGGTCCATCCACGCGAGTCGACGAGATCGAGGTAGATATAAATCCCGCGATCAATGAATGCCTTGGAGAGTTTATCGATGATCGCTATGCTCTCGGGGTCGATTTCAAAAGCGCTGCCTTTTTTCAGATAGCTAACCCGAGGCCAAGGCAAGTCATTGTGGTGAAAACGCACGATGTTGTAGCCTTTGGAAGCAATCGCATCCGCCATCGCTTCGAGCTCCCGGTCGGTTTCCGGGAAGCTGGCTCCATAGCTGAGCGTGGTGCCCCAGAAACGCACCGGCGTGCCATCCTCGAACATCAGATCGCCATCTTCCGTTTGGATGACAGCGCCATGCGATCCGGCGGGTTGCCCGTCGTGAAGCCATTCACCGGCATTGACCGCGGAGCCTTCGGTGAAGAGGGGGTAACGGTTCTCTTTCCACACGATCAGATCCTCGCTGGCCGGCAAAGCTTCTTCCGGTGCTTGGGCGAGGACCCAGTTGTCAGTGGAGTCGGTGGATGCCGATTTGGCGGGCGATGCATCGGCCAGGCTGGCTAAGGTACTGCAGGCGATGATTGCAAGCGTGATCGATGAGGCGGGAATCAATTTCATCATAAAAAGAGTATTGTGCGGTGGGCTATTTGACTGTCGCTAAAGACAGTCAAGGGGGAAGAGGGTTTCATATCTTTACAAAGACTGGGTGGACAAGATTCCTTAAACTATATCAGTTAGATTTGATCGCCTGGTCGGCTTTTGTTTATAAGGGGGGCTGTCTGTTGCTGTCTTCTGAGGGGGAACTTGTTAAAAAAAAAGTCCTAATTGGTAAAGTTTTGTGTGCCTTTACGCATCAGCGGCGCTCTCTATCGTTTTAAGATTTGATATCGATCGCAGTGAGTTTACGCAGCTCGAAGGCGTTGTGAGCACCGGTTCGGTATCCAGATATTTCCCTACGAGCTCAGCACAACTATGATACAAAGCTTTTCTTACCCACGATCCTGCCGTTTCTCGACAGAGTTCACGCTGCATGTTAACGGACAAGCCGTCGAAGTGCTTCGCACAGATGCGGCCGATTTTGCAATTTTTGTGTATGATGCCAGCCAGGGCCCTGCAGAGGTGGTCGTGAAGCGTCGGATCGAACCGATTCTTGAGCATGCGCTGCGTCCGCTGAGTTTAGGGTTGGAAGGCGCGCTTCGCGAAGACGGCGCGTTGGTGTTTCAACTGACCTCAGCGCAAAAGCTGAGCGTAGAAGTAGCCGGCAGTCGCCCCTTGTATGTTTGGGCGAATCCACCCGAGCTGGATGTGCCTAGCGAAGCGGATCCCAATGTGATCTATTTTAAAGGTGGCCAGACCTATGAGGTGGGACGCTTGGAGCTGCAGGCAGGCCAGACGGTTTACCTAGAAGGCGGTGCGGTCGTTAAAGGGCGCATCTACGCGCAGCAAGCCGACGGCATCACGATTCGGGGCTATGGTATTTTAGACGGGAGCTACTATGGTTCGCGTTTTAAGGAACATGTTAAGTCGGTCTTTCTCGAGCGGTGTCATGATGTTTTAGTGCGCGACATCACCATGATTCATCCCAGCGGGTGGATGATTATGGTCGGAGTCTGTGAGCGTGTGGAAATCTGTAATGTGAAGCAGATCGGCGAAGTGGTGTGCTCGGATGGTGTCGATATCGTCGGCTCCAAGCATGTGCATGTGCATGACTGCTTCTTGCACAACAATGACGACTGTGTGGTGGTCAAAGCATTTGCCATGAAGCACGGAAAGAATCCAGACTTCTGTGCCGACTTGAAGGGCTGTCCAGAGGACATTCTGGTGGAGAATTGCACACTGGCCAATGACCCTGCGGGCAATGCCATGGAAATCGGGCATGAACTATCGGTGGAGCGGGTGTCCGATATTACCTTCCGCAACATTGATGTCTTGAGCGTGCACGGGCAGGGGGCGGTTTTTTCGATTCATAACAATGACCGTGCCGTGGTTGAGGATGTGCTGTTTGAGGACATCCGTGTCGAGCATTGCTGGGATAAGTTTATCGACTTTCGCATCTCGAAATCACGTTTCAGCAGTGATCAGGAACGTGGGCATATCCGCAACGTGGTCCTTCGGGATGTCAACTGGCTGCGGGCTGACAATAATATCGGCTATACGACCTCCTTGATTGGAGGTTGGGATGCCGAGCACCGCGTTGAGAATGTGAGGCTCGAGAATATCTGCTTTAACGGAGAGCCCATTCAGCATGTCGATGAGCTGGAGATCAATACCAGGTACGCGGATGAAGTGTGCTTGGTCGAGCAAGCCGTGGCGACAGTGTGTTGAATTTTCGGAAGTCGGAGGACGGAAGTCGTAGGTCGGAGGTTTTAGGCGCCGTTTAGATACTGGCGTTTCCATTGTCCAGGGGCGTGACCGCTCTGTAGCTTGAACCATTTGCAGAAGTGTGAGGCGTCAAAAAAATCCAAGTTGGCGGCGATCTCTTTAGAAGTGTATTTGCCGCTGGAGAGCATGTCTTCGGCACTACGTAGGCACTGGGCCTCTTGCCATTGTTTCGGGGTGATGCCTAGTTCAGTTTTGAAGATGCGGTCGATCTGCGCTTTAGAAAGGCTCAGCTTTGCTGCGATTTGCGCGTAGGGAAGTGGGCGAATGCTGTTTTGAGCCGCGATCTCTTTCATGATCGTGAGCACTCGGCTGTCCTTGATGCGTGTCTTGCTTGGACTGCTGGCCTCTTGTGTGCGATACCAAAAGTGGAGCCAAGTGTAGATGCGTGCTATGCCGAGACTGTTGATCGAACCTTGCTCTGTATGCGCATAGTCCGGGTGCTCCGTCTTGAGAGCGATCAGCGCTTCGCCTGCATCCAGTAGTGATTGGCAGAGGGGGCCTCGATAGACCATTGGCGGTGCTGGTGGTGGGATGAATTGTAGGCCACTCCAGTGCACGCGGTGGCGGATGGAGATGAGTTGAGTGTCGGCAGAAAACGCATGAGAGCGGGGCGTGAGTGCATGGATAAAAACCCAGTCACCGGCCTGGGCTTCGAGTGTTGTGTGGGCACTTTGAATGCGCACCGAGCCTGTACGCAGATACCAGCTGACATTGTCGGTTTCGCGATGGTTTTGTTGTTTTAAGAATTCAGCTTCGACTTCGCGGTCGTATAGATTGCCTAGGCTGCAGTCGTGTGTTTGGGCGCTGGTAGTGTTGAGCATGCGCAAAATATACAAGATAATGTTCGCTTTGTATATCTAATATCTATTGTCCTGATTTAGGCGTCCTATACTGTATCGGTATGTCTAATCACACTAATTGCTCTAATCAATACCCTGTCGTCGCTGATGTTGATGTGCTCGTTGTCGGTGGCACCAGTCAAGCGGTCTCTTTCGCTTTAGCAGCTAAGAAACAAGGGAAATCCGTCTATTTGGTCGCTCCTAGATCCTATCTGGGCGACGATATTTGTGCGGCTTATCGTTTCTGGCCTGAGGACGCCGGAGAGCATGCTTTATCGCAAAAGATTTTCGCGCAGTCCACACGTCCGCCGACACCCATGCATGTGAAATTGTGTTTGGAGCAGAGTTTGGTTGAAGCAGAAATACCATTTTTACTAAATTGTTATACGGGCGGTCTATTGGTTGATGCAGCGCAATCGGTTTGCGGTGTGGTCCTTGCCAATCGTTCCGGTCAGCAAGTGATCCGTGCGGGCAAAACGGTGGACGCCAGCTTGGAGGGCGCCTTATTACAGCAGGCTGGTGAGACAAAGTTACACCGCTTGCAAGGCCTCGTCACTGTGGAATATGTCAGTTTGCATGAGCAGGACGAGCAGGACGAGCAGGAGGAGCAGGACGAGCTTAGCGCTGGCTCCGATGGCGTTGAAGTGCTGCCTGGTTACCAGTGGGGGGATATTTCGTTGCGCGCGCAGCGGCATCGTTTACAGGCTGACTTTGCTGAGGGCACGCCCGCCGATTTGGCGCGGGCCTACAGCGAAGTCGTCGAACGTTGCTGGCGGACGAGTGAATTTCGCCATCAGACTGTGTTGTTCCCTCGGCTCGCAGTGACTTCTGCGCTTCCTCAGGTAGACGAATTGCAGCGTCGGAGTGGTTTGTTTGCTCTCTGTGAACGCGTTCAATACAAAGCCGGTGGGGAGGCCGTGTTCCAAAACCCCGTCACTGCGATGGCCTTCGCGGACGCAGTGGCTGCGGACATTTGTGCGGTTGAATCGACTGTCGTGAACGGTGAGTTGGATGTGTCTTGCCAAGGGGCGCAGCCCATCGAGAGCGGACAGCTTCACAGCTTGCGTGACGCCTTGCGTCCAGGGCAAGCCGGGATCGATGCGCTCGATTTGAAGTCGAGTGAGCTGCCCGTGCTGGGCCGCTACGATGTGGTGGTGGTCGGCGGGGGCACAGGAGGCGCACCTGCAGCGATCAGTGCATCCCGTGCGGGTGCCAGCACTTTGGTGCTGGAGCTGACTTCCGGCCTCGGAGGTGTGGGCACTATGGGACAGATTGCGAAGTATTGGTGCGGTAACTGTGTCGGCTTTACTGCTGAAATTGATGCCGGAGTGAATGCTTTAGAGCGTAGTGAGTATTTGCGCAACCGGGCGGACTCATGGTCTGTTGCGGCGAAATGCGAATGGTATCATCGAACTGGATACGAGCTCGGCTGCACGTATTGGTTTAACACCGTCTGTGTGGGCACCTTAGTTGAGTCGGGCCGAGTCGTCGGCTTGGTAGTGGCAGGGCCCTATGGCTTTGGTCTGGTTGAGGCCGGTGCCGTGGTGGATGGCACTGGGTCGGCCGATATCGCAGCTGCGGCTGGCGCGCCAACAGTCGTGATCGGCAAGGAGCATGTTGCGGTGCAGGGAACTGGTCTGGCTGGCGTTCAACCAGGCACAGACTACCGAAATTCGGATCATAATTTCTCCGATGACAGTGATGTGGTGGATGCCACCACCTTCTTTGTCAGTTCTAAATTGAAGTTTAAGGATGACTTTGATTGCGGCGAATTGATTGATTCACGCGAACGTCGACAAATCGTGGGCGACTATACGCTCACCGCTGTGGATATACTCTACGGTCGTCGTTTTCCGGATACGGTATGCGTGGCCTCGTCGAATTTTGATTCCCATGGTTTCACCGTGGACCCGGTCTTCATGCTGATTCCGCCGCACAAGGAGCGGATGTGGGCCGACATTCCTTTTGGCTGTCTGTTGCCGAAAGGCTTGGACGGAGTCTTGGTGACCGGTTTGGGGATGAGTGCACACCGAGACGCGCTGCCAGTGATTCGCATGCAAGGAGACGTACAAAACCAAGGTTATGTGGCAGGCCGCATTGCCGCGATTTCCGCGCTCCAGGGCTGCGCGGTGCGAGAGGTGGCGATTGGTGAGGTGCAGCAGCATTTGATCGAAATCGGCGGATTGCCTGAGCGCGTGCTCAGTGATGTGGATAGTTTTCCCGTCGCGGATGAAGTGCTCGAGTCTTCGATCGCGAATAGCTGGGAGACGTTGGCTGGTGTTTCTTTGATTTTACACTCGAAGGAGCGTAGCCTGCAGCCACTGCGTGCGGCTTACAGTGCGCTATCCGGAGAGCGTTCGGCACAGAGCTTACGCTACGCGCAGATACTCGCTTTGTTGGGCGATGGGGCTGGGGAGCAGGAGCTGATTGAGGCGATCGAAGGGCGGGACTGGGATGCCGGTTGGCGCTTTCAAGGTATGCACCAATTTGGGCGTAACATGTCGGAGTTGGATGCCTTACTCGTTTGCTTAGGCTGTGGTGGCAGTGAGGCCGCATGGGCCTGTCTTCTGAATAAAGTCGAGAGCCTGCCAGTGGATGCAGAGTTTTCACACTTCCGTGCATTAGCGATGGGTATGGAAGCGCTGTATGCGCGTTGCCCACAGGATGGCGTCGCTGAAAAGGTCGTGCAATTGCTGCAGCGCGAGGACTATCGCGGACACGCGCAGAGCGACCTCGCGGATGTGCAGTCAGCCTTGAGCGAGGACATTAATGAAAATCAAGTGCGTGATCGCGCATTGCGTGAGTTACACTTGGCGCGTCTGCTGTTTCATTGTGGCGATGCCGATGGTATCGGCCGCAGTATTTTAGAGGCATATACTAACGACTGCCGCGGTCATTTCGCGCGTCATGCCCGTGCGGTGCTATCCTAGCGGGAGGGATCGCGGATAGTTGATCGCTGCCTGAGATCGTCGTAGCATCCGAGGTGACTCGGATGCTGCGACTCGCGTTCCGATCATCGGCGTGATCGCCGATATTACTCTGTCATTCCACTATGCCCCTTTAACGACGTTTTCGGAGGCTTGGTCGAAGAGCGCGGTGCGTTCTTGATTAAATTTCAGGTGTACGGTTTGCCCGATCGCGAAGGCATGCTCAGCTTGCACTTTGGCGATGAAAGCACGGCCTGTCGGGGTGTTCAAATAGAGATAGGTTTCGGCGCCCATGGGCTCGGCGACGTCGATGATGGCCGTGATACTGCTCTCGCTCTTTTCTCCGGACACTTCGATGTCCTCGGGACGCACGCCGAAGACGGCGGGCTGGGTGCCTTGCTTTTTAGCCGCAGACACCATGTGACCTGTAAATTTGAGTGTGAAGGCTTCGCCGTCTTCGGAGGGGGCTTCGGCAAAGTAATGACTGCCGCCATCTTCAACACAGCTGCCTGGAAAAAAGTTCATGGGAGGCGAGCCGATGAAGCCCGCGACGAACATGTTTTGCGGGTCGTTGTA
>CEUD01049215.1_pt1 | contig 23077 bp, 25 predicted proteins | sample 356481 | NCBI WGS metagenome assembly CEUD01 (sample SAMEA2623314, study PRJEB7988) | marine metagenome | isolation source: saline water (ENVO:00002010), including | reverse complement strand
TAGGCGGTAAAACAAAAAAAACAAAAAAAACAAAAAAAACAAAAAAAGTAAGAAAACATAGAGGTATTCATCAAACAGGTGGAAATAAAGGAAAATTAAAAAAAGGATATAAATATTCTGGAAAAAGATTAAAAAATGGTAAAGCAGAAATTGTACAAGTTGGTAGTATGTTTAAAACCTTACGACATACACTCGGTATCAGAAGTGAACAAGCGAAAGCATTATCTAAAGTTGAAAAAGAACGTGAAAAAATAAGACAAGAATTACATGAACTTATGGAAAAAGAAAAGGGACATAATAAAATAAATAGAACAACACAAGATGTAAAAGATAAAGCCAGAGAAATAAGGAAAAAAAATAGAAAAATACCATACAAACAAAGACTAAAAATACCATACAAACAAAGACTAGAAAATGCAAAGGATATGATAGGTAAGGATATAAAAACATCAATAGAAAATAAACAAAAAGAATTAGAAAAAAATGCATTGAAAGTAAAAGATGCAAGAAAAAATAAAGGCATATCAAAGGGATATACAGCTATGACTCGTGAGCAAGAAAAAAAACGAACTGGTAAAGCTCAAAAAAAAATGCAGGATATAATTCAGGAAAGAGCAAAATACCCACTTTTAAATAATTCATTATTAGATAACAATGCAAAAAATGCAGAAGCTGATATAGACAAACATATTGGTATGTTACAAGAAAACGCTAACAATCTACAAGAAAAACAAGATGACAAGATTGCAATTGTGAGAGACGCAATAAAATATAATAATAATAATAGTAATAATAATAGTAGTAGTAATAATAGTAGTATTGAAGCAACTAAACTAGCTGAACACTTTCTGGAAAAATATGAGAAAAAACAAAAACTTGGAGGAAAAAAAACCAGAAAAACCAGAAAAACAAAAAAATAAGTATAAAGCGTTTTAACTATAAAAATATATATATCTAGTTATAGATATAATTACATATATATAATGAATAAATCATTAATTAATCCATTTGAATTATTAGGAATCGATGAACAATCTACTTTAAAAGATGCTAGAAAATCATATTACAATCTTGCGATGATTTGTCATCCAGATCAAGGCGGAGATGAAAAAAATATGAAAATTTTGGCAAATGCGTATAAATTTGTTGAATTGCAATTAAAAAGTGTAAATAATGTAAATCAAAACATAGGTGAAGATTTGGAAAAAGAATTTGAAAAATTCAATATAAGTGTTAAGGCAGAAATTCTACCAATGAGAGATTTATTTGATTTAGCACACGATGATTTTAATAAAAAATTTAATGAAAAGTTTCAAGAAAAAGAAGAAGAAAAATATGAATTTGCTGAATTAGTAGCAGGTGACCCATTTTCTGCAGGATATGGATCTTTAATGGATGCCGATACTCGTGTTATTGATATAAATAATATGGAACAAGAAGAAGAAAAAATTCCCATGACTCATAAACGTTTTAGTAGTGAAATTATTATTTATAATGATCCTCAATTATTACCTAACACTTATGGCAATAATTTACGCTATGATATTACAGATATTAAAGATTTTACAGAAAATCAAGGAAATTTAAAAATGAATGATTATCGTATTGCTCATAGAGAACTAGAAAATGTACCAACTGGTTTTAAATCAGATATGGATGCGCCGATTAAAGATTTATCAAAATTAGTAAAATTAAAAGAAGAAGAACGAAAAAAAGAATCTGCTTCATTTAAATTACAACCACAAATTCAATTAAATTTTAATTAATATTATTTTCATATAAACGTAATAAATTTCTTTCTAACATTGCTATTGTCATTTTACCAATTGATGCAACATATTTAATACCATTTATTTTCATAACTTCTTCTTCATCGATATTTTTAAAATGTGAAAAGTTTATTAATACCGTTCCCTCCTGGACGTTTTCCAAAGGTAATTTATATTTCTTAACAGGAACTCCTGTTATAATTATATCACATTTTTTAATAACTTCATCTAATTTATATTCAATTGATATATAATCATTGTTATCCTTTAATTTATAAATCGTATCAATATCAATTGAATATACTTCCGCACCATCATTATGTAACATCGCTGCCAATGGTTTTCCAACTATTTCACTTCTATTAACTATACCAATAGTTTTTCCCGATAATCTTTTTCCTATTAATTGGGTTTTATCATAAGATAATTCCTCTAAAATTTTTACAATAGATAATGCTGTACAAGGCAATAAGCATTTTTTATTTGTTTTTTCATCAATAAACCTAATATTTCTATAAAGATTATTACGATAAAAGAAATTTAATCCTTCAACATCTTTATTTATAGATATTGTGTCTCGTAAATAATCATCTTTATTATTTCCCATAAACGTTTTGACATCTAATCCATAAATAGGATAATATACAATAATTCCAGTTGTCGTATCATCATTCATTTGTTTATATATTTCAGATATTATATCTTCTTTTGAAACGTTTACTAATTCATAATCAATATTATCTTTCTTGCAAGAACGACCTGTCCATTTAGAATACATTTTAGCACCTGCGTCATCACCAGTCATAATACCTACTAATTTAGGTGGTGTTCTATCTTTATAAATAGTTGTAATTTTATCACGAATTTGTTTTTTATATTTATTAGCATATTCCGCAATATTAATTTTTTGAGATTCCGTTGTCATATTTATAGAATGTTATTTATTAATAAAATTAAATAATATGTATTTGTTAAATGTATATTAATTAATTTTTAGATAGAATTAAGATACTTATAAAATATAAAACAAGATTATGAATAATTATAAGAATATTAAAATTACACCAATTATGATTGTTATAATTGGATATATTTATTTATTAATAGTATCCATTTTTTTGTATTCAATTGGATTTGGTAAAAATAGCAGTTTTTTCCGATGGGGTATTCCTGTAACTATTCTGGGTCAAGAAATAAATGATAATAAAACATTTTACGCAATATGGATAATAGTTTTTATAAATACTGCTATAAGCACTTCATTTACAGAGATTGTATATTCATGGATGTTAAATTGCGTCCAAGATCCAAAATCTGTTGATACAATATATTCAAACAAAGTTTCTTTATTACTTGTAGGATTAAATTCACTTTATTATTCTATTCACATGTTAGTATTTATGAACACAATAATGACTCAATTTTCTTTCTTTATAGCAAGTTTTTTTGGAGGAATTATTATTATTTTATATACAAATTGGCAATATATTTTGAGAGTAAATCGTAATAAAACTAATCTATTAAATGAAAATAATGAGGAAAACTTTATCTGTTAATAATATTATAGAACGTAAGTTATGTTAAGACGAAATAGAAATTTTTTATTTAAAAGTTCTCAAGAGACTGATGTTGATATTGTATATACATGGGTTAATATGAATGATTCTAAATGGTTGAAAAAAAAAATGAAATACACTGGTATAAAACCAGACAAAAAAAGATATCAACAACACGATGAAATTTATTTTTCATTAGAAACAGTAAGAATTTTTATTCCATATATTAGAAATATATTTATAGTAACAGATAATCAAAAACTTATAAAATCAAAAATACATAAAGATATTTTTAAAAAAATTATCATGATAGATCATACAGATATTATTGATAAAAAATATTTACCTACATTTAATTCAAATACTATTGAAGCATTTCTATGGAAAATTCCAAATTTGTCAGAAAATTTTATTTATTCTAATGATGATACTTTTTTTGGAAATTTTTTATATTTTAATCATATTTATAATAATAGAAATGTTCCATATACGTATTTAAGAAAAACTAACAGAGACATCACTCAATTAAAAGATATTCCAGATGATCAACCATGGCTACACTGGGCACGAAATTCGCATATTTTATTAAAAGAACTCTTTGGGCAACCACCAATGTTAAGACCAATTCATATGGCTACTTTTTGGAACAAAACAGCATGTAAAACAGCAATTAAATTAATTGGGAAAAAAAGATTACGTGACCAATTTTCTATGGTGCGAAACAATAAAAATATTCAATGGCCAATTATATATCAAGTTACTGGAATTGTATTAGGACTACAAATTTTAGGAAATATTAATAATGAGATGTTGTTAATGAAATTCGATGATAAAGAATCAGCAACTGAAAGTTCAAAAGAACTTTTTGAAAAAAAGCCAATCTTATTTGCAATAAATGATATTAATGAAGAAACTGAAAATATATTTAATCAAATTTCAAGCAAATATTTAAAAAAATTCCTTGTATATGATGAAAAAAAATTTAAGTTATCTCTTAAAAATTTATAAATCCTGATTCACAAATTTACCTGAATATTTCGCAGAACCATCCATATTTAGGAATATAAATTGACATATTTTTGTACCAGGTTTAAGTTTTAAAACATAGGGAGATGAATTATAAATTTCTAAAACTTGACGATTTGATATTCCCGGATTCATAAAAAAAGCAGTTATATGGATAAACAATCCCATTCTGGCAAATCTTGACCTACCATTTAACAAACCACATAAGTTATTTGATAAAGTTATTTTTTCTTCTGTTATTCCTAATACTGTTTCTTTAGGTAATAAAGTTAAATAACCACCATCTTCTATTAATATTTTTTCCGTATAATTTGTGTAATCTGTATTTTCGTTGATTATCACATTTTTAATATGCGTTTTGTAATATCTAAATTCATTTGATAAGGTTAAATCATATCCCGCAGGGCACACGTTATCAATTGAATATGGTGATATTTTTATTTCACCTTCATTAATTTTTTTTAAAATTTTATCTCTACTTAAAATCGAACCTTGCATTTAATTATTTATATAATTATATATTTAATTATATAAATCACTCATCACAAGAAGCATAGATTTGTTCTGGGATGTTTTTCTCTTTCTCTGTTTCTGTAGTTTCTGTAGTTTCAGCAGATGTTTCTTCTGTTTTTTTTAGACGTTCTTCCTCTTCTTTTTTTAGGCGCTCTTCTTTCTCTTCTTCGATTCTTCAATTCTTCAATTCTTCCTTTTTGAGACGTTCCTCTTCTTCTTTTTTGAGACGTTCTTCTTCTTCTTTTTTTAGTCGTTCTTCTTCCTCTTTTTCGATACGTTCTTCGTGTTCTTTTGTCAGGCGCTCTTCTTCCTCTTCTTTTTTCAATCGTTCTTCTTCTTCTTTTTTCAGACGCTCTTCTTCCTCTTCTTTTTTGAGACGTTCCTCTTCTTCCTTTTTCAAGCGTTCCTCTTCTTCTTTTTTTCCCCAACCATTAAGTTCTTCTAATATTGGATTTATATCCCTTATTATTTCTATCAATTGTGAACACATACTCCTATATCTTCCTAACACAAATATTAGGCGTTTTGTATACTCTATATTTTTAAGTTTGAGTTCACTTAAAATAGTTATTATTGAACTTTTAATATGCGTTTTTAAGTTAAGACACGTTCCCCAATGGTCATTAAATTCTGGTGGAATAAAATTTTTTTTAATACATTTCTTAGCTTCTTCTATTTTAGATAATACAAAAGAAATCTTTTCATCTAATTCACTAGGAACTGGCAAATGATCGTCTAAAAATGTATTTGTTAAATGTTTATCATTTTTAGATAATACAAAAATTGGGTTTGATGTTAAATAATTTGTCATTATTTATATCTATATTATATATTTATATTTTCTATTTTTACGTCTTTTCGCTTTTTCAAAAACTTTGTATGTCCCGTGATTGCCGATCTACGATTTTTTTCTTCTTCTTTTTCTTCAATTACTTCATTTTTTTCTTTTTCTTCTTTTTTATAAATTTTACCACAACAAAAAATTTTATCCATTTTTTTCCATTTCTTTTCTTTTTCTTCTTTTTTTTCTTTTTCCTTTTCATATTTTTTTTTATTTATTTTTCCCATTTCGATGTCATATTTTTTTTTGGTTCTAGCATTTCTAATTGCTTTACAATCGAATTCAACACCTCTATGATATATTTCTTGTTTTAATTGACCTTTTTTCCCATGAAAAATAATTTGACTAAGAGTATCATCATTTATTTTTATAATCTTTAAATATTTTTTATAATCTTTATCTTTTATAAGTTGTTCCATCTGCATTATACAATTATTACAGATATCACAAGTTTCATTCAAGAATGTTGCTTCTAATTGTTCAAAATTTTTATCATCATTATCACCATCATCATTTTTTTTGAAATATAAATCTTCTGACGTTTTTTTTAATTTAGCCATTACAATTATACTTTTTTCAATTAAATTACTAATTTTTTCCATTTTTTCCTGTAATTTTTTAAACTTCATTACAGATGCTATTAATGTAATAATTCCTGCTAATACAACTGGTATTATGCCAGTTGCATATTGTAGTCCAACATTTTTGTCAATTTCGGTTTGAAGTTGACTTGTAATAGCACTAAATAATGTTAAAATTGCTGAAATTATAATAATAATTATATTATTACAATCATACCACCATTTGTATTTTGAATATTTAAATCTTAATATTCGAACTCTATCACTTATATTATTAAGATTGTGTTTTATATGTTCTAATAATAATCCAACCTTATTTGATCTTTTTATAATAGATTGATGTTTATCAATATATATATCATAATTGTCTAAAAACTTTTGGTCGTTATCCTGTAATGTTGGTATTTCTGTCATAATTTATATATTTTAATTATTAGTATAATAATATATTTAAGTGTATGATTGTATAAATATATTATAAAATTGATTATAAATTATATAAGTTTAATAATGAAAAAATCTTTTAGTATTATTAAACTTAATCAAGAACCTTTGGTCTATGTAAAAAAAAGTACAAGACCAAATGGTGGAAATGGTTTATTTGCTCAAAAAAAAATTAAAAAAGGAACGCCAGTTGTAATTTATTATGGTAAAATGACTGATTCAGAACAAATATTTGATTATTATACCGATAATTCAGAAAATTATCTTAAAAATATTTTCCCTTATGTTAGAAATACAGAACGTGAAAATATTGTAATTAATGGCTATTCAGCTTTAAATCATAAAAATAGTAATGTTTTAGGTGTATATGTTAATGATTATGATAAATTAAAAAATACAAATATTCAAGAAATGAAACGATATGCTAAAACTGCTAAATTATGTAATTTAGAAATTGTTGAAACTGCTGATTTTCCTATTTATTTTTCTAGACGAAATATTAAAAAAGGTGAAGAATTATTTGCTCACTATTCTGTTGGTTATTGGCTTCTGTATCTTGGTATCAAAGCAGAAGATATGGAAGAAATTTATAAAAAAACTGAATGGAATAAGTTTTACAATTAATTAAGAAGAATACTATCAAACTTAACAGGACTATAATTGATTGATTTCAAAATCTTGCCAGTAGATTTATTATACACTACGTAATATTTCTTATCATCTGATAATCTATAAGCAGGTGTATCATAACGAGATTCATTTGCTTTATACCATTCAACAGTTTGAATAGCTTCTTCTTCTGTTTTACAGAGTTTTGTCATATTAGAGTCATGAATGAGAGAAAATGCTTTATCTAAATCAATTCCAAAGGAAGTTCCAGCACCATAAACAACATATAAAATATCTCCTAAAGCATCAATCACTTCAGTAAAATCTCTTTCTTTAATCGCATCTTTGAGTTCGCCAACTTCTTCTTCGATAAGACTTACTCGTAAGTCTACTAATTTTTTATCGTCAAATACTTCTGTTTGAGGTTCTTCTTTATGTTGTAAACCGAATGCCTTATGGAATTCAATAATTTTTTGAAAGTTAGATTGCATATTATTCATTTTATATTTTAATATGATTTATAAAAACTTAATTCAATTTTATATTAATTTCTTCTATTGTTGTTGTTTCTATTATTATTTCTATTGTTGTTTTTCTTATTATTATTTCCATTATTACCATTACTTAAATTACCAAAAATTTGTTTAAGCATGTAAGCAAACGCAGGTAAAATTGTAGCAGTCGCAAGCATAGTTGGAATTTCACGAGAAAGTCCAGCATCTTTGATAGGACAGAAACGTTCTGCTGTTTTAGTCCAACGACGATATTGGTCACAAGAATGGTCATCTCCATACCAAGCTTTATTTGATACAAAATTTAAAAATCCATCTGTCCATTGAGTTCCATCATATGAACCACCACGACAATATGTTTCGTAATTATATCTTAACCACTCACGAGAAGGACAAGAAATAAGAGTAACAACTACGAAAAAAATAAACCACATCTGAGCCAATTTAAAAATTGCTTTTGGAATTGACTGCATTTGTGGTAAAAATTTTTTAAACGTATTCGCCAATTCATTACGATTATTATGATTATGATTATTATGATTATTATGATTTCTATTATTTCTATTATTTCTATTATTTCTATTATTTCTATTATTATTTAGTTCTACTACTTCTTCCTCAATTACATTTTCATCGACTACAATATTATCATTGTCACTAATTTCAATATTTTCAGCATTATCAACTTGTTCGTCTTCGCTCATTTTGAATTTTGTTTTTATTAAATTTATTCAATTTTAATAAAAATTGAATTCTTATAATCTTTATCATATAAAAATACTAAAAAAAATATGACGAAATATGACGATCCATACAATTATTTAAGAAATGGCTTTCAACTATACAGTTCGCCCATTGAGGTAACTGCGAAAAGTCCAAAAATATTTAAATGTCCCGAATGTGAGAAAGATACAAAAAAATTACACAGTAATAATAAATATCATACAATGGGATTCATGTGTATAAAATGTTGGAATATATTTCACAAAAGATTATTAAATTATATAAATAATGAAACTAATAAATAAATTGATTTTATATATTTTATATATTTTATAACATATTCTATAATATATATAATATTAGAACATATGCAAGAAATTTTATCAGAATTAAATGAATATTTAATACCAGATGTATCAAAAATTATAATATACTATTTATCTACACCAATTGCTGATGATATTCATGCATTAGTAAATCCAAAAGAAAATATTGGATATTACAAATGTTATAATCCAGAACTATTAGTAGGAATTGTTCCAAAAAAAATCACATTCTCTGTAAGTTTAAATAATGTGATAACATACGTCCAATATCAATACAAAAATAATGAAAGTTTTATTACATCACCAATAGTTTTATTAAATAATAATCTTTTTATAAAAAAATAAAAAATTATTTAACGGGACTGGTTATCTTATATTAATTTACTTTTTAACTACATCACAATAAGACAAATTTGGTTTTCTCAAACTTGTTGTAATGTAGTTAGTAATTGGTTCATAATTTAAATAATTTTTATAATTTGTTTCTCTTTTTTGATGCTCTCCTGTTTTCTTATTAAATCCTCCATAAAATTTATGTGGAGCAATTCTATCACTTGGAATTATTATCCATTCGCGACATTTTTTACCCCAACCATGAAAATGAATTCTAATTCTATTATTAGATTTATCTACATCTAAAACATCAGCAGCATACCATCTATTTTCACTATTCAAGCAATCTATAAGCATACTTTCTTCAAAATTGTTAATATTCATATATTTTGAAAAACGAGGAGAAGAATAAAAAATACTATTAATTAAAATATTATTAAAATTATATATTTTTTTTTCTATTAATTTTGAATTATTTTTATCATAAAAATGTAATATATAATTTTTTAAATTATAATCAATTTCTTTTATAATATTGCCGAAACAATTATAATATCCAATACTTTGTAGATTATTTTTTGTACATAAGTTTTTCCAATTTAATAATGATTCCCCATTATTAATCAAATAAATATTTACTTGGTTATGAATATTACTATCATAATAAGATGTAATTTTTTCATTTAATCTATTTGACTTGTATGGATTAAATGAATAAGAATATGTTATATTTTCTACATATCTATAAATTTTTGATAAAATTTTTTTTCCTGTTTTAGGACAAAGATTGTAAATATGAACTAAATTTTTTTTATTATTTTTATAAAAAATAGATTCATTTAATAATTTATAATTATTAGATGTTTTTTTATAATTATCAACTTGAATTAATTCTCCTACATCATTAAATATTTCGACTTTATTTACACAATGTTTTTTATATTTAATCGCATCAAGTGTATATAAGAATTTTTTTCTACAACTGATATTATCACCACCACATACATTATCATCATCACACATTCCACCAATATCACAATTATAATGATAGATATATTTTACTTTATTACTATTTATATCAATAAAAGATACGTTTTGTAAAAAATCATCAAACAAAAATTTAGCTTTAATTATTAAATCTTTTTCGTATTCATAATAGGTAACCATTTCTGTTGATGGAAATGCCAAACTAGGCTTAATTTTATTAATAGTATGTCTAACTATTTTTCCATCCATTTTAAAAATTTTACACGATATCATTAAATAATCTCCATTATGTAATTGAAAATCTTCAATTATTTGTATTTTATCATATTTACTATCAAATGGAATAAAATCACCATATCTGTTTTCGTAAAATAAATTATAATAAGTATATCTTGTTCTTAAATTACCTGATTCAAATGTTTGAATTACTCCATACTTATCAAAAGTTTCTTTAATTTTATTGTAATATATGATTGTATTTTCACAATCTTTGCAAATTTGATGAACTTCTAAAAATTTTTCGTAAAAATTCAAATCAGATCTGGGTTTTTTATTGTGACATCTGTCACAAATGAAATCATTTATTTCATTTTTTTCATTTACACTTACACCACTATAAAGTGATATAACGTTTAAAATATCATTATAACAAGTAGTCATATTGTATCGTTATTTGTTATGATAATTTAATTTCAATTTTAATAACAAATATCAAAAATCTTTGTTATATATTATAAAGATGGTAAACAAAAAAATAAATTTAAATATTTCTGCAGATTGTAAAAAATTAAAAAAAAAATTAAAGGATGGAAATCTTCCAGAAGAATTATCTGACTTATCAAATAAAATTGTAGAAAATTGTTCTAATATGCAAAAAAAATTAAATGATATATCAGAAACTATTACTGATATACAATCAATATCTCAAAAAGGTGGGGGAAAATCTAAAAAAGTAAGAAAACATATAGGCATTCATCAAACTGGTGGAAAAATTGGTAAATTAAAAAAAGGTTTTTATTATACTGGTAAAAAAACTAAAAAAGGATTGTCTGTAATAAAGAAATCTAATAAAAAAAATAAAAAACAAACTGGTGGAGAAGGATTACATCCACCACCTTTACCACCATATCCATATCCACCACACCCACATCCATATCCATATCCATACCCATATCCAGTAATGGGGAAAAAAACAGAAGTAAATAAATAAAAATAATAAAAATATAAAATGCTTCCAATTGAAATTTTAAATATTATTTTTAAATATTGCCAATCATATTGTACATTTTGTAATAAATCTACATCACAGAAATGTATAATATGTCATAAATATATTTGTTGTGGTCATCGCATTTCAAGCGAAATATGTTTAATGTGTGTACCACAATTTTATTAATCTATTCTTAATTTTCTTTCATTATATAAATTTCCATTTGAGATGTTCTGGTGGAAATTCTAAAGACATTTTATAATTGTATCAAATATAAAAATGTTATAAAAAATACAATTATACTAAATAAAAATAAAATAAATTTAATTTTCTTTCATAACATATAATTCTACTACATTATGAACAACATCTAAACCTGGAAATGCCCCTCCATGATTTGTTATAGCGGCAATCGCATACCACCAATTACCACCTGAAGTACCATCAATTCGGGTATTACCCGAATTCGTACTTGGACCCAAACCATTAAAACCGTAGGTTGAATAAGATACACTAACAGCACTGTATCCAGATTGTACTGCGCTTGTTAAATTATTTGTTTGTCTCCAGTCATTATAATTACCATTTGCTGGATTAACATATTTTAATCTGTATTTACCATTTGTACTTTGAAAATCGGTTATAGTATCTAAAATAGAATAATTGTCATTATCAGGATCAGAACTATTTAAAGATAATGATTGAGAACTAGTCCACAAATAACCAAGAGTTTGTCTAAATACTAGATACCATTGACCTTCAACAGGATATGTTACAGGTGTTATATACCCCATTTTTCACATAAATGAAGATTTATATCACTTACTTGATCATCAGTTAATGTATCATCATATACTATTTGTTCTCTCATACTACTATGCATTTCGGCATCACTTGCCCAATTAGAATTTCCAATATAATTTATAGTTGTAGTTCTATCAGTTAATGTTGTTGTTTCTGTTTCATTTGGAGTATGTCCTATATTATCAACCCAAAATTTAGCAGTTTTATCACAATTATTATATCTTGCTGTATAAACTGCCCAGTTAGTTGTTATTGGAGAATTTGTCGAATCATATGTAGCAACAGTATTTGAGCTACTATATCCAGTACCATCTTCAGAGGAAACCCAAACTTTCATATTTTTAACTAAATGTCTATTGGTTGCACCACCAGTTCTAGCACCCCAACCAACTAACGTACTAAGAGTACGAGAAGTATCTACCTTACTAAATTGTTCAGTTCCATCTCTCCAAACGGTAATTGTATTATTTTTATATTCAACAATCCAACTATGCCATGTACTATCATCAATATTTCCAATAACTTTCGTCTGAAGTCTACTATTATTAAATTCAAGTTGAATTTCATTAGTGCCATATTCATCAATCGCCAAAAGATACCCTCCAGAATTAAAGTCTTCTTTTGTTGGACGAGTTGTACAACCCCAATAAAACCAAGTAGCATCAGCACCATTACCACCACCGGTCCAACTATCGAATGTAGCATATAAACGATTACCTGGATTCATATCACTCCATTGAATTTGACCATTTTGACTATTCCCAGCAGTTGTTAATTCAACATAACCACTTTTTTTTTGGGCGTTATTATAAATAGTACCTCCAAAATTACTTGTTCCTTCATCAATTGATTTATAATAAGTGGAACCATTTTTAGTTTCTGGTAATGTTTCTGTTTGATGCCCCTCTAATCTCATATTAGTACTAGTTCCATTTTTAGCCCATAATACATTATCAATACCAGAACCATTACCAAAGTCAAAAAAACGAGACCAAGATTGTGAAGTATCAGTAAATTTCATTACACAAAAAGCAGTTATTCCTTTAGTTCCAACTCCATCTGTATCAGCAAATTTCCAAGTAACTGGAACAGGAATATCAAAATATTCTTGATTTGTATTATTAAAATTAACATAATAACCATTAGAATCCGATTTTAATGTTGGTTTCTGACTACCTGATTCTGTTCTACCAACTGCGTATTTAAAAGCCCGTTGAGATAAATTATACCACCTATCAACATGTGAATTAGCACTTACTCCTTGAACAGCATTTAAATGATTTGCACATAAATGCCAAAATGGTTTTGCTTTATTTGTTGTTGTTCCTGCCATTTGAAGCATTAAAGTTGTTTCTGCCCCGTGAGTACCATCTCTACCAACATATTCTTTAATATACCATTTAACTCGTTTATTTGTTAATCTATTTGCATATAAAGTTAAAGAATTACCACCAGTATTTCTAACTATTCCTAAACAAATCGCATTTTGAAGAGCGGCACCATTTGTTGTTGTAGTATGAACATCGTATGCTACTGATTTTTCTGTTCCAGTCCACATATACATTTTATCTGTTACGTCACCTGAATTTTGAATTACAAGATACGCGAGTTGTTCTGAACTTGAAACAGTTTGATTATTTGTAACAGTCTGCTCATCATTAACTCCTGTACAAAATGTTGTTTGTGTTGATGTTGGCATAGCATTAAGTGATGTATTATAAACATTTGACCCATTATTTCTAGAATTAACGCAATACATTGCATAAGGATCGTTTCCCATACTGCTATACGTAAATGTTCTATTGGTTCCCCAACTACCACCCGAAGATACAACTTCACATTTATAGTTTTTACCATATATATTTCCAGTTCCTGGTTTCACTGCCATCCAATGGACTATTGGATCCATATCACTTTGAGGATTAGTTATTGTAAAATATTTTGTAGTTACTGAGGTAATAACAAGATTTTTTCTTGTTCCAGTTCCAGATCCCCAAACATCCCATTCTAATGTAAAAAATACGCCAGGAGTAGTTGAAAATTCACTTGGAAAATATTCTGTGTGTGTTCCACTATCCGGAACATAAAATTTACCATTATACATTGTTGGATCTTGTAATAAATCTAAACTCATAACGGTTGTATTTTCTATATCTGCTAAATCTTTTAAACCATGTTCTAAAGTAATCGCTGAACTGGTTGTTTTATTATAGATAGAAGTTCTAGTAAAAGGTAAATTTCCTAATCTATCAAAACGAATAGGAGTAGTCATTTGCCAAGGAGTTCCGTAATATTTTACTGTATAAATAGAAATACTGCTACCATATGCCATTGCTCGTAACCAGCTAATTTTATAATCAGAATAATATTCACTTGGTGATACAGTAAAAGTTTTTGTTTCACCCGATGTCCAGCTTGATACTGATCTAGTTTCTATTGTTGTCCAGGAATCTCCATCACCAGTTCTACCACTAAGAGTCCATTTTTTAGGTGCTTGAGTTCCTTGATATCCTGGTCTATTTTTTATTGAATAACTTGTTAATTTTATTCTATCTGGCATTTCTATTACAAGGTCTCCTGCAGGACTTTTATCAGAAGAATCTGAATAAGTTCTTCCTGTATGTGACGATAATTGTGTATTACTATCACCTTCAGATTTATCAAATGCACCAGATGCTGGCCATTCACCTGTTGCATAAGTAGTAGTATGAGTATACGCCTCCCATATATCATTAGTCCATGCTTTATATTCCCCATTTCCATAAGTTGAGCCAGATACTGTTGTTTTATATGATGCGATTGATTGAGTAGAAGAGTTTGATACATAACCAGTAATAGAATCATTTAAATCTTTAATCCATGTGTTTGCTACTGCTATTGTTGTTGGTGGATATTCTAATGACATTTTTGTATATATTATATATAAGATATGATTATTAATTAAAAAGATAAATTAATTATTTGTTGGAATTCCATTTTTTTCAAAATATTTTTTTGTATCGTTAAATCCCATTAAAAATATGTACTCTCTCTTTTCAATTGGTGGAGGTCTATAAAAATATATCGGATTTATAAATTTAGAAGGATAGATGTGAGCATTAAATAAACCTGTTATACAATTTATTTTTATAGTATTTTCGTCATGAATAGGTTGATTATTTGTAAATGCTCCATCTATATTATGTTTACTAAACCCAACCATTCCTGGAACGCGTGAACTTCTGATTAAATTTATTTTCAATTCTTCTTTAGAAGAAATATCACTAACAAGATTATTTTCAAAAATAAATCTTGTAATTTCTACATGTGTTGAGGATATATATAAATTTCTCCCAATCTCTTTAATTATATCGTCATCTATATCACGAAATGTATCATCAAAAAAATCATTTATTATTTTTTCACATTTAAAAGGATATTTTCCAACTTCATCAAACAATTCATAAACTTTTCGTTTAATTGTATTTAATGACATATGATTTCTCAATTGAATTCCTAACGAAGCCCATGAACCAGCGGATGCTCCTAATGTAATTATATTATCATCTTTAATATATGTATTAATATACGACATACAACCAAGATAATAGCACATTCCTAGCCATGAACCTCCGGAAAATGATATTGATAGAACCATTAAATAAAGTTAAAGTATATAATTTAATCTTATTTTATTTTTTTATTTTAAAATTGAACTTATTATTCGTAATTATTAAAATATAATTAATAATGAATATTGAGGCGGTGAAAGATAACGATAATACTCCAAATCAACAATTAATAAATAACTTAAAACACGAACAGAAAAATATTTTAAAAGAAATTGAAAGTTTAAAAAATGATATGAAAAATTTAAAAGAATTACATTTATCATATCAACAACTAATACAGAATCTATTCATTCAAATAAAAACAGAATTGAGAGAAGATGTTGAAAATCAGATTATAAGCATATTACATTATGGGAGTGGTTGGTAAACACCTAATAATATTGTATTTATCTTTTTTATCTCCTTTTTGAATTTGTAATAAATCATTTTTAAGAGATTTTAATATATTAAATTCTGGAACATAATATGTTTTATTTCCTCTCGTAATACTTTTTATTGGAGATAATACAACCGCAGTCCCGCAAGCACATATTTCTTGAAATGTTTTAATTTCATTAAAATCAATTTCGCGAACTTTAACTTCAATACCTTTATCCTTTGCCAACATTCTTAATAAACTGTTAGTATTTCCTTTTAATATACTATTAGATTTAGGCGTAACATAACAGCCATCTTTATCAATAGCAATAAAATTAGATGTTGAAAATTCTTCAATATATCGATGTTCTTTCGCATCTAAATATAACGCAATGTCATAGCCGTCTTTTTTTGATTCAAAACTTGGTAACATATCAGCAGCATAATTACCTCCCATTTTAATATTACCGACACCTAGAGGTGCTGATCTATCATAATTTTCAATCACTTTACATTTAATTTTTCTATTATAATATTTACCAACAGGATTAACCATAACAATAAAAGTAAATTCAGTTGATGGTCCTAATCCTAATTTGACTCCGCTTGCAAAAATAAATGGACGAATATACATACATCCTTCAGAATCATATTGTGGAAAAAAATCTAAATTATTTAAAAGTGTTTTATCAATAGCATTATTAAACATTTTTGTAGAAACTTCTGGCATTAATATTCTACGACAACCAAATTGCATTCTCTCAGCACTAGCATTACTATTACAAACCAGAATATCACCATTTTTACTACGGAATGCTTTCAATCCTTCAAATAAAGATTGACCATAATGAAGTATTCCAGACATAATATGAATACTTATATTTGTATTATTACAAATTTTTCCAGAATCCCATTTTCCATCACTCCATTTATACATAACAAAACATTTTGTTTTCACATAATTAAATCCTAATTTTTTATAATCGATACTGCTTGTTGAATCTGTCATTATAATTATATATATTAGTTTATGAATTGTTAATTTAATTCGATAATTAAAAGTGAATTTATCACCTTCTAATAACTTATCATTAACAATATGAATTCTTGTTCAATTTGTTTAGAAAAAATTACAGAATCATCATCTGAAATTACTTTAGGATGTTCTCATAAATATCATTTAAATTGTATTCATACAAATATTACTCAAGGAACTACTCCTAATAAATGTCCATTATGTAGAAGCAAGATAAAAATGAAGGATTCCTTAATTAAATTATCAGAAGAAGACAGGCAGAAAACACAAGATATTGAAAAACAAACAAAAGAAATGACTGATTGTTTACGACCAAAATTACGTATTTCATTTAGTATATATAATATTTTTCCAGGAGAAATAGTTCAACAGACACGACAATTTTTTGATTCTTTCGTAATTGAAGGATTGGAAGATATTGATTATACTGAAGAATTTATTATGAATGTGGCTAGAGATATTTATGCTGAGAGAATGGCAGACGTTTTATCTGATATTAATTAAAAATTATTTAATATTTGGGACTTGAAAATTCTAAATTTCAATTGTTTCAAGTTCTTCTTTATTTTCATTACTATCTTGTCTTTTTCTTTTTTTGAAATTTAATTCATTTTGCCAACAAATCTTACCATTTTTATCAATTATTGGCAATGGATCAGATGTATGTATCAAAAGATTATTAGTAATATCATTAGTTATATCTTGATCATCATCTTCATTATCATCAATGATATAAATATCGTCATTGGTTAAATTTTTGTCGTCATTGTCAATAATATAAATATCATCGTCAGTCATCTCCTTATCTTCATAATTATCATCAATTGATTTAGTTTTATTATATAAAACAGGTCTATCCAAGAATTTTATATTTTGAATATTAGTCAAGTTTTGGACAATATAAAATAGTACTTCATTTAAATTTACATTATTTTTGGCTGAAATATCAAAATAGGTCAAATTTAATTGTTTTGCCATATTTTCATGTACAATTCTCGAATTTATTAAATCAATTTTATTTCCACACAAAATTATCAATGAATTTGGAGAAAATTTTATTATATCATCATACCATTTCAACATTACATTATTATAACTATTTAATGATGTTACATCAAACATAATAATGATAACTTTAGATTTAGAATACCAACTGGATCTCAATGTTCCAAATTTTTCTTGACCAACTGTATCCCATACATCTAGCATAATATTACCATAATTTGTTTCAATAAGAATTGGATGAACTTCGACTCCAAGTGTTGGAATATATTTTGTTCCAATATCATGTCCAGATGATAACAACTTTTTACAAAAACTAGTTTTACCAACACCCCCATCCCCAATTAAACAACATTTAAATCTTAATTTAATATCATTCATTAAATTTTATTTTTCTTAATATTTTGTATTTTTTTCAATTTTATTTTAAGTTTCATAAATAAAAATTTAAAATAGATAATTAATGTAATAAGATAAGCAACATATAGTTATATAATCAAGATGATCAATGTCGGCGTACACAACTTGCAATTTTTTTGCAAAAATGACATACAGAAATATCAATCAAAAAAATATTCTCGATATTTGAATGAAGATTGTCCTCGAAGATTATATAAACCGCGACAAAATGATGAATTGCGAACTACAATGCATTGGGGACAAAGAAAATTATTAATGACAGAAATAGAATTTTTAACACAATATTCAAAACTTGGTGATTTAGTATTATATGTTGGTGCAGCACCAGCTATTCATACACCAATATTATCTAAATTATTTCCAACTATTAAATTTATTTTAATTGATCCTATGAAATTTAATATTAGAGAAACTGAAAATATAGAAATTAGAAGAGAATATTTTACAAATGATATGGCAAAGGAATTTATTGGACAAAATTTTTTATTTATATGTGACATTCGTATTTCTAATGATCAAAAAAAAAATTATAAACCGAGTGAAAACGAGGTTAAAAATGATATGTTAGTTCAACAAAAATGGGTTGAAATTATGAAACCTCGATATAGTATTCTTAAATTTCGTTTACCTTGGGAAGACAAAGAATTTTTATATTTTGATGGTAAAATAGTAATTCAACCATGGGGACCTCAAAGTAGTACAGAAACCAGATTGATTGTTAAGTCACCATTTAGAAAGAAAAAATGGAATTGTAAAATGTATGAGGAACAAATGTTTTATTTTAACACATTTACACGTTGTCAATATTATGAACATGATATTGTTACTACTGGTATTGACAATTGTTATGATTGTGCTACTGAAATATTTATAATACAAAATTATTTAAAGAAATTTAATCCTGATAAGAATAACAAAAAGTATATTATGAAATTAATTCATAATTTTTCTAAAGCGATTACAAAAGGAAAGGGATGTTTATCGGGATATTATTATTATAAATATTTAAATGGTCGACACCATAATTGTTTAGATAAAAGATATCATTTAATAAATTTATTACAGGATTTAAATAGACATGGATTAAACAAAAATAAAGAAAATTTTAATAAATACTTTCAGAAAATTTTAGATCTTTTATCAAATAAAAAAAATGAAGAAAAATTAACACATATTCCAGATGTAAATTAAATAATCTTTTATGTATTAGGGATTTAATACTATCATTCATTAATAATAATAGTATTAAATGACAACTCAAAAGGAAGATATAAATCTTGATGCAAATGATAATCAACAAGAACCTCCAGCAGATACATCATCTGAAACAGATGAAAAATCTGAAATACTTCCAGAAACAGATGAAAAATCTGAAATACTTCCATCAGAACCAAAAACAAAACCAGAAACAGATGACGATATTTTCCAAAAAAAAGCACTTCTAAAAGAGGTCGATAAAATTGAATTATCGCTATATAGAACGATGTCAATGCTTAGATATAAATACGAATATTATGAATTTCAAAATCTAGTTATAAATGTTATTATAATTCTTTGTTCATCGGTAATTACTTTTCTTGAATCGTTAAGAGCAAATCTTGCCCAAGATGATGATGTAGATTTTTGGTTTACAATCATAACACTGTCACTAGGTTTTGTTATAGCATTTAGTCTATCTCTTTTTAAATTTTTAAAAATACAAGATAAAATGGAAATAATACAATCTGGATTACTTGGATTACTGGGTCCATATAAAGAAATATGTGAATTTAGAAATAAGGTTAAAGGATATTGGAATTTACAACAATTAAAGCAAAAGAATGATAAAATCGAAAGAGAACAAGATGACGATTTTATTAATGATAAAGAAGTATCGCAAGAATGGAAGACGATAAAAATTAAAGCAGTACATCCACTAGCACATGCTAATAATATTATTAGTAATGGAGAATATTATATATACGACAAAAAATTTAGAGAACAACGTCTTAAAACAAAAAAAATGCAAGATAAAATAACATTACGACTAGAAGCACAAGAAAATTTAAAATATGCCAAGGGAATAATTTTAAATGATATGTTAAAACCAACATCCGAACTTTATGAAAAATATGGTCCAGTCGACGATATGAAAATGGCAAATAATATAAGATTAGAGTATTGGAATGAAGGAGTTATAATGTCAAATAATATGCAAAATAAGTATAATAAAGTTCTAGGAATTAAAACTTATGATAAATGTTTTGATAATTGCGTAGATGTTTATTGTTGTTTTTGTAATTCTTGGTGTAAAAAATTTTTTAAAAGTATTATATATTTTTTCATGTGTTGTTGCCCACGTTGTTGTTCAACCAAAGATAAAAGAAAGCATGAATGGGAAAGAAGAGAAGAAAGAGAAGAAAGAGAAGCAAAAGAAGAAAGAGAAGAAATAGTATAGTTTTTTTTAAATAAAATAAAATAATAAAATATATTAATATTTTATATAATGAACTATTCTGACCAAGTTCAAATATCTACAAAACAAAAATCAGTTGATAGAATGTTTTGTTCTTCGTCAAATAAAACTAATAAAACTTATAAAACAGAGTGGGATAAATATTTACAAGAAGGTTGCCAAAAAACTCCAAAAATTTCAAAAACAACTAAATTTACTAAAATTCCACAAAAAAAAGATAAAAAGAAAGATAATGTTCGCGAGGCTCAAAATCAATTAAATATGGAAGAGGATGATAACAGATTAGAAATAATAATTCAAAAAAAGGAAAAAGAATTAGCCAATCTTGCCAAGATTGCTAAGATAGAAGAATTAGATAAATCAATCAATGAAAGGAAAAAAGAATTAAAGATACAAAACGAAACATCGTGTTGTATTATTATGTAAATAACGTTATTAAAAACGAAATTAAAAACGAAATATAAAATTGAATTTAGTTGTATTTAATTAAATTTAAAATTAATAACTACTTTAAGTGTTACTAAATTTATAAAATAAAACAAAGTTTTATTACAAATTAAAAAGTTTAACTATATTAATATGTCAAAGCAAACAAGCGAAGAAATGTTAGTTCAGTTTTTAACTGAAGATAAAGAACAAAAAGGGGAAGTTGTTTCTCTATTAACGAGAATTCTTGCTCAATTAGAATTGAATGGAAAGGCATCAAATAGTGATGGCGGACAATCAGATTCTAATACAAAAAGTAAAGAAACAAATGTAAGTTCTATTCGTCAAGAAGTTATTGAGAAAATTGCTCATAAGGAATTTTCTCAATCACTTCATAAAAGTTTTAAGTTTAAACAGCTTCAACGAGCATTTGTTACTGGAGAAAGTGATTTAAGTTCTGTTCAGGTTGCTTACGATAAAGCACTTTCAGAATGTGAGAATCCAGATGTAATTCGTCAAAAAATTCAAAAAATTAAGGATGATAGAGAAGCCAATAAACCTATTCAAAATAGAGGTGTAATTGGAATTTTTTCAAAAATCTCTTCTGTAGATTGGATTCATTGTTTAACCGGTAAAGAGAAAGAAACTTATCATGCTATGAATTTATACTTAAAAGAAAATTGTGTAAGATTTTATGATGAGAATGTAGATTTATATAAACGAGTTCGTAATAAGGATTCAATTATCAAAGATTTCCGAACAGCTACGTGTAAAGCGTGGTCTAAAAATGCATTAAATATGGAATTTAATGATGAAACTAAACTTCAAATTCCAGAACTTTCAAAAGAAGAAATTCAGGAATGGAAGGATAAATTAAACTTAAAGAAATCTACTACTGAAGAAGTTAAAGATGTAAAAAAATCTGATAAAAAGGAAAAGGAAATGGAAATGAAATTAGATGTTGAATCTGACGATGAGTCTGAAGATGAAGTTGAAGATGAAAAAGTTCCTACTCCGAAACCAGTAAAAAAAAGAAAACCAAGAAAAACTAGTTCTAAAAAGAAATCTAGTGCTAAGAAATCCAGTGCTAAGAAATCTAGTGCTAAGAAATCAGATTCTAATGATTCGGATACTGAGTCAAAGAAAACTGCTACTAAACCTAAACGCCGTGGTCGTCCTGTAAGAAAGATGGCAGAAATGAGTGATAGTGATAGTGACAGTAGTGATAGTGACGATGAGTAAAAATTTATATTAATAAATTATTTTTTCAAAAAATTTATTAATTTATATTAGGGACTGATTATCCTGTTTTTTTTGTTTCCGATATGTTGTTGTCATTTTAACATAAGCATCTAAACTATGAATAGTTGAGTCTTCAAATTTATGTAAATCAAATAAAATTCCATTTTGATTTTTTGTAAATTTCTCATCTTTATTTTTAATAATATGATAAATCTGTATTTGTTCAAATTTTTCTAATTTTAGAATATTAGCAGCCAATTTTTTTTTCATTTGAAAAGTGTAGGCAATATTTTC
>CEUD01342440.1_pt1 | contig 23213 bp, 13 predicted proteins | sample 356481 | NCBI WGS metagenome assembly CEUD01 (sample SAMEA2623314, study PRJEB7988) | marine metagenome | isolation source: saline water (ENVO:00002010), including | reverse complement strand
ACAAGCCAGCGTCTCTAGCCACGTTTTACGCCAATAATACGAGTCCAGCAGGCTATCACCAGCGTTCTACATACAGGACTCAAACCGAAATCTAATTACTGCATGACGGGATGACATGGACTTCAGCGCTTTTGGACACGAGGCGTTTCATTTAGATTTATTCATTTCATCATACGATTTACCTCATTACTTTTGAGTCAACACACACACAAACACAAAAAAAAGGCCCCACTCGCAAGAGTGGGGCCTTCTTAGAAAATAATCGATCCGATGCGCGACTAGCGGCGACGGCTGAACTTGTTCTGGAACTTCTCGACACGACCTGCAGTATCGACGAAACGCTTCTCACCTGTGAAGGCTGGGTGCGAGTCCGCAGTAATGTCGCAGATCACGACTTGATATTCAGTGCCGTCGATTGTCTCAGTCTTGCTACCACGCATAGTGGATTGCGTCAGGAACTTGTGCCCAGTGGAGACGTCGACAAAAGCGACAGGATTGAGCTTAGGATGGAGATCAGCTTTCACGGTAAATGCTTTCTAATAAAGTTATTGCGGATTGGCGCAGTTTTTCTTGCCCAGTTTAACCCTGACGCGCTTTGAAGCGAGGGTTAGACTTGCAGATTACGTAGACTCGGCCCTTACGACGTACGACTTGGCAGTCAGGGTGGCGGTCTTTAAGTGATTTGAGTGAAGATACGACTTTCATAGCGAAAAATTGAAGAAAAAAGGGCCCACGCTCGCGCCTGTCAATGGCAAAGGCTAATTATTTCACCGAATCGTAAATCGTTTAATTCAACGAGGGATCGTCGGGGGCGTCTGCCAGTAAACGAAGTTCAGGTCGTTCATGGCAAATCAGCTCATGCCAATCAATCTCCTCTGGCTTGCCATCTAAGACTGGCAGGCAGCCGGACACCACCCACGATTTTTGCTCAATTTCTGCATCTAACTGCCCCTCGCTCCAACCGGCATGGCCCAGATAGCCACGCAGTTGAAATTCGGGATCATCCTGCAAAATTTGCTGCGCTTTCAAGTGGTCGATTCCAAAATACAACTTAAATACACCGGCCTCTGCAGACAGCTTCCAAGCCACTAAAATCAATTGATCCCGTACAACGGGTCCACCGATAAAGAGTGGCACATCAGCAAGCAAGGAGGTGCTCAGTTCCGGATCGTACTCACCCAGCGTTTTCCCAATCGGACGATTCACAACCACGCCGATCGAGCCTTCCGACTCTCCATAGGCTGTCAGTAAAATCACACTGCGCCGAAAATTAGGATCAAGCAAACTGGGATGCGCTAGCAATAAGCTACCCGCGTGTGCTGTGAGCTCATTTGAATGACTGCTTCGATTCATCCGCATACGATCCATACTTAAAGTTGCACTAATTCGACTCCACTCTCACCGAGGATATCTTTCACCAGATCATCGTTTCGGTAATCCCGATGGTATTTAATACAGTGTATCCCCGCCGCTGCCAAGATTTTGGCACAGTTGATACAAGGAAAGTGTGTAATATAAATTGTTGCGCCCTCCAAAGAGACCCCTCTTCGCGCCGCATCACTAATCGCATTCTGCTCTGCATGCACAGTTGCTTGCTCATGCCCATCGCGCATGCGTGAGGTATGTGAGGCCCCAGGCAGAAAGCCATTATAGCCAGCAGCCACAATTCGATTACGTTGTGCACCGCCTGACACAATGACGCAGCCCACATTCAAGCGCTCGCAACTAGAACGCGACGCCATTAATAGAGCAGTGGCCATAAAATAGGCGTCCCAAGAAGGACGCTCCGCCCAAGACTGCGTTAAAGCTTCCAGCTGATCTAGCATTACGGCATCCTTATTGGCATTGGTTTCAGTCATAAGCTTAACTTGATATCAATTAAGGATAAATCCGAACCTCAAAAAATCCAGCCTGTAAATCAGCCGGAAAGCCCGCCTCAAGGAGCCAAGTATAAGCCACCGCATCGAAACTAGTATCCCCTGAGCTGGCTGAAAGTGTCGGACGCCCGACGATGCGTCCCCCTGCTTCCACTCGCAAATAATACGTCGCAGGCTGCACCGCCTGCATCGAAAGTAAATCGACCGCAGTTGGCAACACGCGCAATACATGCCCATCGAGAGATCTCACCTCGGCAACACGCTCCATCGCCTGAAAGGGCTTTGGCGTCAACGCGCCTTGGCCGAAGTAACGAAACAAATCCCAGTAGCGCAGATCCAAGAGGTCGATCGGCTCTGAAACCGAAGCATCCAATCCATCCATTAAATCGGGCGGAACCAATGCTGTGGAAAAGTCGATCTTCGGCTCGTATGCTGGAAAGCGCAGTTGTCCGCGCTCCAACGAGGGTGGATTTAAATTATGCGCCGCGTTCCACTGGCCAGGCACAAAAAGCGGGGCCGAGTCAAACAAGGCGGCCTGCTCCTCAAGTGCAGCCCCTGAAAGAAGGCGATCCTGTGAGACATACTGCACAAAAGGTGGACTCGCCTCGCGCTTCGGCAAAGGATTCGAAATAACATGAAACAGCAAAAAACCTGCTAAATGCACACAGACTCCAACTAAGAGGGATATGCGCAACAACGGCGACAGAATACGCCGTGAGAGATTCGCACCGACGGTCGACTGTGCTTTAACAACAGGCATTACATTACAGATAAGAAGCCCGAATCGCCGCCGTCACTGGCTCCGGGAGCCGATGGCAAAGACGAATTTGGGCTGGGTATAGTTTCATGCTCCCCCGCAATTTGCACCTGCACAAAGCCTGCTCGCTGCGCCATACTACAGAGCTTTAAAAAAAGCTGCAGATCCATGGTCCCCTCCGTTTTGACCAATAAAACGACATCTGGCGTGTTGGCATCCTCGATATGCTGCTGAAAGCCGCGTTCAATCGAGCCCAACTCGAAGACTGCACCATCAAAAAAGAGCATACCACGGTTCCCAATCGTAAGCACAGCCACGGGAGAACTGCTCGGCTGCATCTGCATATCCGAATCGGGCAAATCGACCCGCACACCGGGCACCATCACAAAGCGCGTAAAGACCAAGCTAAAGAGTAGTGCGATCACTAACAAATCGAGCACCGGCACCACATCTAACTTGATCGATGGACGCTGTAATTGCTGCATCAAGCCCAGCGGCTCCGTATAGCCATGCTCTTGCGAGCGGACAGGCAGCTTGTCTGAATTTGGCGCGGCCATCTTAATTCGAGGCACTCTCCTCGGCACTGTTGCTAGCTTCTCCAAGCTCGGCCTGTGTCTGCAATGCCGGCTCCGTACTTAAAAACTCGTGGATATCATGGCCGACCCACTCGAAATCATGCACCAGCGCTCGTACACGCCCTGTAAGAAAGTGGTAAGCCAACATTGCCATCACCGCGATCGCTAAGCCGGAGGCCGAGGTCACTAACGCCTCCGCTAGTAAACGGCTAAGCACACCGCTATCCCCATTAAAAGACTCTAAGGCATACAAGGCCTGCAGCGCGGCAATCAAGGTGCCCAAAAAACCAAGCAAGGGAGCCACTCGAGCAAGCGCGGCAATTGTTGCAATGCGACGCTCCAAAGTGGGAATCTCTACAATTGCAGCCGACTGAATCGCAGAGCGAACCGAATCGCGCGACTCCCCATAGTGCAGCAGCGCGGACTTCACAATACGTGCCATCGGACCGGGCGTATCCTCACACAAGGTTAAGGCTTCCACTAAGCGCTTCTTACGCACCAAATTCTTAATACCACTCAAAAAGTCTTCCGTACCAATTTGCCCCTTATGTAAATACAAAGCACGCTCAATAAAGAGCACAAAGCCCAGCAAGCTCACAAAAAGAAGCGGGTACATCACAGCCCCCCCCTGTAGGATGAAATTATTTTGAAAGTAATCCATATCTTAACACCAATATCTTTTTCTTAATATACTATTCAACATCAAGCAAGCGATCTGCCCGAGAGATCGCGATATGCCGACCCGGCAAGTCGTAAGCAACGATCATCCGATAGACTCGCCGTGCTTCAGACGCAGCACCCTCGCCTTCCAGGATTTCCCCTAAGTGCAGCATCGAACGCGCTACCCAATATAGCCCAGTAGGCCTCAAGTCTTCCACTTTTTCTCCATTAGAGAGGAAGCGATCCACACTTAACCACAGAACTTCCTTAGCCGCTTCAAAAGACTTTCTTTTGATCAAGGCAAAAGCCCACTTGTGCGCCGCCTCAGCTTGGAAATCTAGCGGTAGATTCGGCAGATCCAATAAACGCTCCAAAATAACCACAACATCACCCAGCGCACTGGGCTCATTTCCCGCCAAGGCCAACATACAATCGGCTCGCGACAATTCCGCCACGTAGCGCAATTCATGCGCTGGAAAACCATTAATCAAATTCTCATATACAATTTGCGCCCCCGCAAAGTCATTCATCGAGCGCAAGAGGTTCCCCTGCTTGAGGCGTGCAAAATAAAATAGTGGATCGGAAGCATAACGCTCGGCCAAATCATTATGTAGAACCACCGCCTGCGGATAAAACTCCGAACCACGGCGCTCACAATACAAAGCCGCCTCAAAAAGCGCCTGCGGAGCCAATCGGCTGCTAGGGTAAGTTTCCGCTAAATTCGTGAGCGTAGCTTGAGCCGAAACAAAATCCCCCACCAAGCCATGGTAAGCAGCCTCAATCAGATACGAACGTTGCGCAGCCGCAGTCTCGGCGAATTTTTGACGTAAGCGCGTCAAAACGACCATCCCTTCATTCGCATTGCCTCCGCGCATCAAGACGTCGCCCTGCAATAGCAGTATTTCCGTATGCAATAAAACCACATCCTCTTCGCCCAGTGAATTGGCCCCGCCCTTCGGCAAGGAATTTAAGCGCGCTAACAACCGAGTCACTCGCTCTGCAAGTCCCTCAGTTTCGCCAATCCCAAGGGAGAGATAAGCCTCCAACCAGCGTAGACGTATATCTAGGGCGACCGGAATCGCGATCGACTGAGAATCTTTAAGCAATAAACGCACCCGCGTCAGAGCGCGCTCCAATTCACCCTCAACTTGCAGTGCCTGTGCCACGTTCCATTCTGCCCGCCAACGATCCAGCAGGCTGACGCTGCCACTAAAATCGACCTCATCGATCAGCTGCAAAGCAGCATCCACAGCCCCGACGCGCAATTGAGCCGAAATCAGACGCAGAAATAGGCCCCCATCCCGACGCCCCAATTCTCGACTACGCGCTGCGGCATAAAAATCCACCGCATTGGCAAAATCTCGGTTAAGAAAATAGCAATCCCCAATCAAACGGTTCAACTCCACCAACTCCTGAGAATCTGTAGATTGATCCCGCAATTGGATCAAAAGATCGGCCGCCGCACGGTACTGGGGTGGATTCCGCTCTACAGCCGCATAGGCCAATAAGCGATACACATTGCTGATGCCACTCAACCCAGGGAAGCGCTCCAACAAAATACGCGCGTCGCGCTCCGCCAGCTCCAACATCGCGGGGTCCTTCATCGCAATTTGACTGCGTAAATAATACATTTGCCCCAACAAGGGGTGCGGCTCAGTACGTGAAATGATGACCTTTAAGAAATCCAGCAAGTCAGCCTCTTGCCCAGGCACCTGTGCCAGTAATTGCAAGGCGATGCGCATCGCTTCGCGATTTTTCCCATTCTGGATCAATTGCTTCAACGCGGCGCGCCCACTCTCTGAGTCCGCGCCTAGAATTAGCCCCTTCAATAAGCGTAAATGCTCACGCTCTCCCGCAGCATAGCCGGCGGTAATATTCCCCAACTCGCGCTCAATAGCTGCAACGGCCTCGGCGACACGCCCCTGACTGTATAAGGTCACCGCGTACTCTCGCACATAGGGATAAGCCGCAGCCTGCCCTTCCAGCCGACCGATCTTAGAGCGCAACTCCGCAGCCAAGCCCTCGTCCGCCGGGGCCGTCAACAACTCCTGACGCAGCACTAAGCCCTCAAAATAGGAACGCAGCAAAGGCAATTTAGCCGCCTCTACCGCATCCTTATAGGCGGCAATCGCCCGTGCCGGCTCGCCCTCCAGTTCCGCATTAAAGCCTTGCAACAAAGCAAACCAAGGCTGGTCCTCATCTGACAGAGCCGACTCAGAAACCGCCTGTAGCGCTGCTTGAAATGCATCCACGTCCATCCGCGCATACCCATCTCCATAAATAGCGATCGCGCGGTAGAGAGGATAAGCCCCCGTCTGGTCTGCTGCCGGAATCGAGTCTAATTGCTCTAGAGCCGCGAGATAGCGCCCCTGCGCAATCAGGGCTTTGGCCAAACCAAGTTTTAGCAAATGCATGCGTTCTGGCAACAAAGTCGGCTGCGTAATCGAGCGTTCCAGTAGCGAGCGATAAATCGCCTCGCCCACAGCAGGTAAGCCAGCGAGTAAAGCACGCTCAGCACTGTCAATGCGCCAGTCCAGTTCAATTTGATCGCTCACATCTATCTCTGCGACCTGATCGACCGTGAGCGGCGATTGTGCCCACAGGCTAGCCCCCACTAGTAATGGAAAAATATAAAGGGTAAGCAGCCAAAAACGAGTCATCCTATGAAAACACATACAGAGAGCTCAAAGACAAGCACTCTGCCCTCCAGTTGCAAAATGATTTTCAAAGCATCTTTCACCAGCGATTTCCAACCGCGAGGATAGTTGCGATTTTTATAATAAAAAGCCCCCACTCGCTGATCGCGAAGTGGAGGCTTTGAATAAATGAGACCAACCAAACTGGAGACTATTCTAATTGTTCAGCAGGCTCGTTGACGACCAAGCGGAAGAAACAACGAGGCTCGTCATCAATTGGCTTCGTGGAGCGATAGATCACCCGCTCCAGATCCGTATCAGCGATGGTCTCTTTATCGTAATAAACTGCTTGCTTGGAACCGAAGTTCAGATTCGTGCTCTCCTGCACCGTGAATTCGTATCCGAGACCCATTGCATTTACGTTTCTCAAGAATGAGAACTGGTAGTATTCAACACCTTCGATTTCAAGCACGGAGTGTTCAATAATCTGCAAATCAGCTACGGTGCTATCGAGTCCCAGCACGTATTCCGCCCAGTTTGGATAGTCATCTCCATCCAGATTATCGTAAGGATTCTCAATCTCATCGCCCGGTAATTTGCTCGGAATCACAATGCTCCAACGACCATTGACATAATCATCTATGATAGCGGCATCGAGAACCGGATCATCATCACCACCGACATCATCCCACTTAAAGGTATAAGGGTGGCTGCGATTATCATAGTAAATACGGATAAAGTAGATACCAGACTCCTCGACATCAAAGACTCCATTCTCAGTGATCTTGGTAGTGATGTCGTCACTGATTCCCTTGGCCTCAATGCCTTCACTGCTAAACAGACTTTCATCCGTATCGGTAGTCGAACGCCCGATCAGCACGGGTCTGCGTAAATCAGCGGTCGTTGGATCTCCGTCATTACCAGCGAGGAAGTAAACCTCAAAATCGACATCCAAGTCATCTGGCGTGTAGTCGTAACCAGTATCATTATCGGAGAAGAACTCGACATCCACCGAGAGTTGAGTCGCCCCCTCAGAGACCACTACAGCATACCAGTCGTCAGTCGTTTGTGTGCCATAGCCCGTCTTACTGGTGAATCCACCATCTAAGCTATCGATGACGCCATCACCGTTCACATCCAGCAGATATTCGATTTGGTGCAACCAAGTGCCCTCAGTGGAAACTCCATTGGCAGTGGTCAAATCGTATGCGAGATCAACGAAGTTATTGGTATCGTTTAATGGATTCTCATCTTCGAGCTCTTCATAGGCATCCTGCTTAGACACATCCCACTTCAGGCTGTAGTCATTGGCGCGATCGTCCCCATAGACACGAATGTAGTAATTCAATGCTGCATCTAGCGGATCAATGCTAGCAATGACCGACTCAATATCATTCGTCGTTTCAGAGCGCACGATAGGATTCACCAAGTCATTCTCATCGTAGATCTCGATGTTAATGTCTCCGTCGATATGCATGAATTCAATCTCGGCCGACAGCCGCACATTATAATCACGCTTCAACACTGTCACAGATTCATTACCTTTCTTGGCGGTCGCTAAGAACCATGAAGGGATTTGAATCTTATACCAGTCATCGGCTTCTTGAATCGCATGCCCAAATGGATCCATGCCAGGTAGCGCCAAAGTCAAGCTACTCAACAATCCATAATCGAAAGCAAGCTCCTTGATGGGGTCCAAAGGCCCTGCGGCATCGGGATCATAAGGTGGCTCTAAACGTAAGCGGGTGAGCTCCGTCGCGTCACTAGGTGTATTATTGTTAAAATACTCATAGTAATCGGCAATCGCAAACGGGCCATCATATTCATATTGGTCGATGTTATTATACGTCCAAGTTAGACCATAGGTCAGTCCTGATGTAGCGGTGACCTGGAGGTAATAAGTACCTGCATCTGGAGCAATGACCCCCATGCTTAGATTATCATTGCCTGCCGTACTACGTCCTGACTCTTCAAAACCACTCGGCAACTCGGCTCCGCTCTCATCTAAAACACTTAATCCGAAAGCGATGCCTGGGCTATCAACACTAAAGTCCAAGTGCACCTGATCGGCCGGCACATAGATGCGATACAAATCGATGTCACGTGAAACAAGCCCAGTGATAGTCACACCGTTCAGGTTCTCAATGACCGCATTCACATCTGCCTCCTCTAGAGTCTCATTATCTTCGTAGTCGTCGTCAAAGTAACCGCGCATTTCAAGTGTGTAAGGCACACCTAAGTTGTTACCCACCACACGTAGATAATACGTCGTGAGGCCTTCGCCACTCGCTTCAACTGACTCTACAAAGGCATCTTCGCGGGGCGAAGAATCAATCAGCTCTCCATCTTGCGAATACAAATACAGGTCTAGATCTCCATGCAGGTTATTGTAGTAGATAGATGCGAAGAACTGATGGTCGCCCCCGGTATCCACTGGAATTTCAAACCAATCCTCATCGAATTGAGCCAAATCGCTGTAGCGATAAACGGGACGATAGCTCACAGTTACTTGGTCGCCACTGTCATTCGTAGCCGTATACGTTCTACGAACTTCAGGGTCTGACACTGCAGCATCAACGACCCCCTGCTCATCGATCAGAGTCGGCACGGCCGCTTTGACTCGCGTATCATTCACGCTCGCGTCAGCGTCGTCGACCTCCACTGTGGGGTCTAACTCAGGTGCCTCGAGGTCATAAATATCCTCTCTCGAACTCACCCATTGCAAGGAATAGCTATTCCCCAGACCACGGGCAGTTTCTTCGGCTAAATCATAGTAATCGTCGACACCATCTTCTTTAATCGACTCGTAATCAGCCCAATCGAGCAGGTCCTGAGTATAAGGATCGAAATCACCCTCCGACCAGCTATCAGAGTCCTTAGGATTCACAATACCATAGCCGTATACACAAATAAGGTAGTCTCCAGGATCCAAGTCCAACAGGACGATACGCTCTCCATCAACCACCCCTTCGGACTGCTTCACCAGATATGCTGGCTCCAAAATGATGCTAGGATCGCTGATATCGGTGACTGCACGCTTATAGATAGCCAAATCAATATCTCCATAGGCATGTTCAAACTGCAGATCGACAATAAAGATGTCTTCATCGGAGTTCACCTCCACGGAATACCAGTCTTCATCCAACTGAGTCTGTCCCTCCAAAAGGAAAAACTCGAGGTCGGGTCGAGGTCCCCCGCCCATTGTCTCGTAGAAATTCCCATTATAATCGGTATCCAGCAAACGACGTGGCCAATCTGGTGTATCATTATCGGGCGTTTCCGGCTTCACCTCGAAATCAAACTCGGCAGCCTTTTCAAGATCATCCTCCTTGTAGCTGTTCCAAACAAGATCGTAAGGCTTACCACCGCTCTTACCGAAGACTCGTAGATAATAGTCTCCAGCTCCTCCAGTATAATGGATACGCTCAACATTTGAGGTTCCAATCGAGCGTTTTAAGAACTGTTGATTCGCGTCATATAACTCGATATCAATATTGGTAGCATCTGTATGCTCAAAGTAAGCTTCAATGACGATTCCTTCATCGCCGGAGTTAATACGCACCTGATACCAATCGTCATTCAAAGCACCGCCATAGCCGATCGTCTGCGAAATACGCTGACCTTCAGTCGCAAGTAAGGCATCAGATGCATCCTTATAGGTATTATTACCTGTCTCGCCTTCGAAGCCATCCTCAGGTGAGGGGAGCCAAGAGAGCGAATAGCTGGTGCCGAGGTTCACGCCCGACACCTTAATGTAATAGGTAACTGCATCCGAAGTAAACGGGTCGACGCCATAAGCGATCAACTCGTTATCTTCTGTCGTATCCGCGACTACAAGCTCTTCACCGGCAGCATCGTATAAAGTCAGGATCAAATTCCCATCCGCTTGCTCATACTCTAAATCCACACTTAGGCTGACGTTGTCTGGCTGCACCAAGACTTCAAACCAATCCTCATCGAATTGAACCGCATCAATGACCGTACCAGCATCATCCGTCAGATCAGTCGCTTCCTCTAAGGAATCATTCTGCTCATATTCGTCATCCGGTGCAGTGGTCCAGAGTAACTGATAGTCACCATTGATGTTATCCCCCGTGACTTGCACGTAGTAAGTGCCTGGCCCATTTTCAATACGCACACCGTCGCTATTCGCTGAGGTTGCCGACACCTCGATAGGATTCACAAGGTCGTCACTACTGTAAAATGCTAAATCAATATTGCCTTCGTCATGGATGAAGGTCGCGATCACTGTGATGAAGGAGTTTGCCTCGACCTCCGTAATATCAAACTTATACCAATCGTCGTCGTATTGCTTTGCAGTGATGATCGGTGTTTCGGTGATATCAACTGCGTCAGCGGCGACATCATTCTCTTCATATTCGTCATCATCGTAGATGGCCCAAGAGATGTCATAGGTATTATACTCATTGTCTCCAAAGACATGAATGTAGTTCCAGCCCGGCTCTACGCCAACAAAGACGGATTCTGTATCATCCGCTGAGCTCGCGGTGGTGATCACTTCACCGTCGGCATCCACGATGCTAAAATTAATCGCTCCGTTAAGCTCAATGTAATCCAGTGTTACAGACAAGTAAGGATGCGCCTCCGTAACATTGATCTTATACCAGTCATCGTCACTCTGCGTTGGCACTTCAAACTCCGACAATGGCGATGTCTGCGTAGTAATATCATATGCAGTGCCACGTGTATCATTCTCTTCATAGGCATCCTCAGTGCGAGCGACAAAGTAGAGATCGTACGAATTACCAAGATTCGGACCATACACGCGGATGTAGTAAACGCCCCCTGGTATCGTCGAGTTCAAATCTACGATTTCATTATCGGTCACACTATCACGGCGGATGATGGGCGTGCCAAAGTCATCGTAGATTTCGAGATCGATATCACCTTCGGCGTCAGAAAACAAACATTCAACATAGAGGCCGTAATTCGCATCACCGACAGTGATTGCATACCAATCCTCGTCACTCTGATTGGCCAAACCATCTAAATTACTGAGACGAGAATCCGCGGATGTCAGTTCGTATGCCTCTTCAAGCGTATCATTTTCTTCATAAGCATCCTCACCCGTGTTCACCTGAGCGACTTCATCGGCAGTTAAGGCAGCCCACGTTAGGTTGTATTTATTGCCCGCATCACCGTAGTGCACGCGCACGTAATAATAACCGACAGCGGGATTCGAAAGAACGAGCGATTCATTATCATCTGAAGAAGTGGCTCTGGCCAGAATAGCACCCGATTCATTGAAAATCTCCATATCAATATCGCCATCCTCATGGGTAAAGCTGGTCAAGACGCGTAGCTCGGCCGTGTCGGCACGCGCTTCGATCTTAAACCAATCTTCATCCTTTTGGATGCCGAAGCCGTCCAACTTGGTCAGCAGTCGACGTTCATGCCCTAGAAGATCAAATGCGCTTAATCTTGAATCATTCTCTTCATACTGGTCTTCCGCAAAAGTGACATCCCAGAACAGATTATAGCGGTTACCCACATAATCCCCCAACACGACCACAGAGAGTGCACCCGCGAGTGGATTCTCCACAATAATTTCTTCCGTATCGCCGCCATCAGTCGATTCGGCCAATACGATACCACCATTGGCAGTTCTCAAGTAGAGATCAATATTACCCAGCGTGGAATCTGCGCGAGCCACGACCTCAAGCTTAGTGGCTCCAGCTGGCACATTAATGCTATACCAATCGAAATCAAACAAGGCACCATAGCCATCAATTGAACTCAACCAAGCACCCGCATTATTGCCGATATTGTAACGCTGATTATAACGATCATTTTGTTCGTAGTTATCTTCAACAGCTCCTTCGATAATGGTGTTACCCGTGACAAGATCGACAGAAAAATCGTAAGCGGTCAGAAAGCCGATAGCTTCGCTCGCCTCAACAGAGATCAAATACTCAGTCTCCTCGGGACTATTGATATACAATACATGTGTTTCATTCGCGAGGAACTCGCTACTGGTCGTCAAGCTATCAATCAAAGTGCCATCAGTTTTACTCAAACGGTAAGTCAAATTATCATTACTTACACCTAGACCCGTGAATGCAACCTGCACTTGAGTCACTCCACTGGCACTGATCGTAAATTTGTAATAATCTTTATCGTTATAGTGCGTAAAGGAGTCAACAGAAGCAGCAACTGCATAGGAGGCAGTCATGCCGTAGCCATCAACTTGAGAGAGCGAAGTACCGATAATGGAAGTACCTAAATCATAAGGATTCGAGTATTGATCATTCTCAATCACTTCTTCCGCCTCATCATCGTAGTCAACAGCCTCGTAGGTATCATCCTCCAAGACGCCGAAATACATGTCATATACATTTTCGTCTGAATAATCCCCGGTTACGCGTACATAATAAGTGCCTTCAGGCACGCCTTGAATCGCGGTATTGTTTATGGGCGTCCATTCATCAGCCACATCCGCGATATCCATGATCTCGAAGTAAGAAATCAAAGAGCGGCCATCGAGATCGACACCTTCACTTAACAAGCGCAGGTCTTCACTATAAAGTTCCACTTTTACATCGCCTAGACTTTCATCGAAGTCAGCGGCAATATAAATGAAACGCGCAAAAGGATCTCTTCCGACATCGAGACGATACCAGTCCTCGTCATCCAAGGTAGCAGTGCCCAAAATATTAGAAAGCAGAGAAGACTGTGCTCGTGTAATATCAAAGGCTTCGGTGGAGGAATCGTTATCCTCATACAGGTCTCCGTCCGTCGCCCCCAGTGAACGCGCATTCCATCTCAAATCGTAAGTATTCTTAAGGCTGACACCCTCCTCAGAAGGTTTCACTAGAATGAAATAGTCCAACGATGTCACATCATGCGGAATACGGTATTGCAGCGTTTCTGAGCCCGCTTCACCAAACATCACTGCGACCAAGACGGATACGTTACCTTCAAGACGATACAGTTCGAATTCCATGGCTCCCGCCTCCGCATCATGAAAGGTCTCTACAGTGATTAATTGATCCGCAGCATCGACACTGAATTTATAATGGTCCAGTGCATCAGTCATCCAGCCCAAGCCTTGGTAATCTGAAATCAAAACATCTTCATAGGCACTTAGGTCAACCGAACCAGCTAGATTGATTCCATTCTCATAGTTATCTTCAAATTGAGTGGGCGTGCAAGTCCCTCCGATAGCAAAAGTAAAGACCTCTGACTGCTCACCTACATAAGATATAGTTACTGTATCTCTATCCAAGCCATTACTGACCGCGTCATATGTGATCGTAATCGGATACGTCGCACCGACCTCAATGCGACTTGGAACTGTTGAACTGAGGCTAAAGACAGTGTCATTCGAGAGCGACAATTCAATATCGGTCAGATTAAAGCTCGAGTTATTAGTCAGATAAAAGGTGTGCTCAATTGCAGCCGCATTGGGCTGGGTAAAACCGAAATCAGTTCCATTATTAACGCTAACTTCAGTATCTTCAGTCAACACTGCTTGCAATTGCTTTTCCCCGCCATAGACCGCTAGAGGAGGCGCTGCGATGCGACCGGAAATTGTATATTGCCCCAGGCTACCATAATCCGAGAATCCGCTGCTAGGTCCAGCTCCACGCCCTCCCCCTTCGATGAGTAGATAGTATTTACCATTGGGAACCGTTACATTGATATTGGAGGAAAGCTGGACTTCACCAGTGTTCACCCCAGTCGCAATTTCAAAGCCCCAAGAGGTGAGCAAACGCGTGTTCACTGCAAGGTTGGCGCCTTTCTTATCGGAATCAACCTCTCCTTCTTGTGAGTCAACGTCCAGTGGAGCTACGGTAATATCCAATTCACCCGACGCAGTAACAAAGCTAAACACGTCCACATCAGTGTTACGAGTGATCAAGCCCGAACCACTAATTTGGTTATTGGCCAGTGTTGTGAGCGTCCCCAGTGGCAATACATTCGAATTCAATGTATCTGCATAATCATCTTCCTTATAACCAAAACCATTGGCTGCAGAAGCGATAATGGCGAGATCATCCTCTTGATTGTTAGCATTCAGATACTCGCCGCGGCTCCATTGGTAGACTTCATCAACTAGCTGAATACTGCCATCATCCGACCAAGGTGCCCCCATGATCGGAGCCCATCCAGGACTATAGTCGGTATTGTGACCGCCATAATATTCATCATCTCCGGTACGACCATCGTGTGATAGACCAAATACGTGTCCCGCTTCGTGCGAGATCGTCGCGGCACAGCCATACTCATCGGAATTAAATACCCAGCAAACTGGATCATTTGTCCGGAAGTAGCCAATATCAGCCGCCACACCGCCCGCACCAGGCGCGGCAGTATCGTCAGGCGTAATCACGACCATCAAGCGCTTATCGGAATCCGCGGCATCATAGACAGCGCGGTCCGTTGTGACGGTGATGTCGAAAGGTGCAAAATCCTCAGCAACGCGCTGCCAGACCGCGGTCACCCATGTCGTGTTATTCGCTTTCGGGTGTGCCGCTGCAAGAATGGTCATCACGTCTTCCCCATCAAAAAAGAAATCGAAATCCTCGACAAGTTCACCATCAAAATCGCAATAAAGAACGTATTCTGCGCCAGGAATACTATTTAGCTTTGGCTGCGCGGCTGTGCTGCTTGTCGCTGACGTGCTGGTGGTCACAGGTGTGCTATTGAGCGCTGGCGTGCTGAGAGTGCTCGCAGTGATATTAGCACGACGGGTGCTGCCGAACTTATCAATATTCGCAGGGCTGGACAATGGATAGACGACTCCGGGAGGCGCGCAATAAAGATCACTTACAGTCACCTCCTTTACCATTAAGCCGTCGTTCGCTTGCAATCCACTTGCCTGCGAAACCCAAAAGGCTCGGGAATCTTGATTGAAGGCAACTTGTGCCACCTGTCGACCGTTGCCATCTTGGCTATAAATAACACGCCCCTCGGCATCATCTAAGTTGAGAGCGTATTTACTAGCATTCGGATGCTCGCGCACACCAACGACAGTACCTTCAAATTGAACCGCATCAAAATCAAGGGTCAACCGATCGCCCACCGAAGCACCTTTGAACCCAGCGAAGGTATTTTCAGGCAAAAGCAGGGGTCCATGTGCACCCACACGCTTGAAATAATGGTCAAATTCAGGCTGTTGAAGCAGTACAATCGGTGCAGACGCTTTTACAGCTGTCACTGCGGGAGCGCTGGTAGACGCTGTAGCTGACGGTGTTGCAATGGCCGGCTCGCTTGCATTCGCCTCTCGTTCTGCCTGCGGATCTTGGCGCTCTACTGTGGTGGCAACACCTTCGCCGTCCTCACTGCTATGAATTTGGGAAGTGACCGAGAGATACACTCCTCCTGCAATTAAAATCGCGAGAGCGGAAAGTATCAGATAGGGAGAATAAGATTTTCTAGCGGACATGGCTATAACCTGTGATGCGACACATTACACGCGAGTTAGGGGCGCGCGATTGAAGTGTATAAATTCGTAATGGAAACTAACGTTAGAAAAGAAAGCCAGCCGATTGGCTGGCTTTCTTGATACTTGAAAATCAGCGAAAAAACTTACTCCGCTTCCAGTGCACCAATTGATCGCTGTGCGGCACCTGCTGGTGTCATGATCGTTGGGTTTTGGAACATGGAGTTCGCATTCACATTGCGATAATTTTGACGAGCAGGTGAACCACCTGGGCTCACAAGATTCGCGGTCACGAAGATGAGCAGGTTACGTTTTTGGCGTGTCTCACCTTCCGAGCGGAAGAGACGTCCGAGGCCTGGGATGTCACCCAATACTGGCACCTTGTCACTTACAGTTTTAACAGAATCACGTGTCAAACCACCCATCACGACAGTTGCACCGTCGTATACAGTGACTTCAGTGGACAATTCACGAGTCGAGAAGATCGGCTGATAGAAACCAGCAGGCACTGTCACGACAGTCTCACCTGTGATCGCAACACTAGGACCACCATACTCAACAAAGCCTTCAAACTCTGTGACACGTGGCTCCAAGATGAGGCTGATGGTATCATCATTTTCAACATTGGGAGTTACTGACATTTCAACACCCACATTACGAATAATGAAGTCTTGAGGTGTGCCGGCTGTAATCGAGATGGCCGCACTGCCGCTGCCTGTGCTGCTACTACTATTTCTGCTGGATGAAGCAGTGGATTCGATATCGCCATAGCTTTCAGGATAGCGGAGTTCTTGCGCCACTGTGATGTTGGCTCGCTTACCGGAAAGGACGGTGACCTTAGGTGCACTCATAAGGTCGCTGCCGGATTGGCGAGACAATGCGCGCAGAGCAAAGTCAACATCCATACCATTGATGCTCCAACCGGATGCAGTGAACAAGCTAGTTGCATCCGAAGCCAAATCAATCGCACTCGCAAGGTCTGGGGGTGAATTGGAGAGGCTCAAGCTGCCGGAAGGACTATCAATTGTAATACTAGAGGAATCCGAACCAGTGGAGAAGGTGTCATTCAACGTTCTGCCACCAGTCGATGCAGAGCGTGAATACTCACCAGTCACATTACCGAAAGAATCGACAACCGAGCCTCCTGTTGTGCTATCAACATAAGGCTGAAAGCCATCGGAAACAGTCCAATCGAAACCAAGCTCTTCGAGATCACCTTGAGTCACTTCAAGGAACTTCGCTTCAATTTCAACCTGCTTCACTTCGTTGTAGTTACGAAGAATGGTGCGCATACGCTCCAAGTTACGACGTGTTTGAGTCACAATTAGTTGCTCACCATCGAAAGCGAGGCTGGCGCCCGGCAACTCGAAGTTCACACCCGCACTTTGGAAGAATGTTTGCAAGGCTTCCACTTCGTCATTAGCTGAGGGTCCGGATGAACCACCGCTGGAAGGAGCCGAAAAAGGATCAACTGGACCAGAGCTGCCACCACCATCGCGGAAGCCAGTCAAACGAATAACAGTTGCACGAGATACGGGGAAGAACTCAGTTACAGTTGTAGAACTACCACCAACACTGTCGCTAGGTTGAATTGTCACAGCATCCCCACCGACATCGTAAGCGAAGTTCACTTGTTGTGTCACGAACTGCAGGATGCGGTCCAGATTCAGATTACGCAGACTGATGTTCACACGTGGATTTGAATCGTTGGGATTGAAGAGAGGCACAATGTTTACACCGACGCGCTCTACATCATACTCCACAGAAAGTTCGGAGAGAGTCTCGATCACACGAGTGAGTTCCATGCCTGAGAAGTTCACTTGTGGAATCACAATGCCATTCAACTTATCTTGAATGCGGCCACCTTCATCCACGACGGTTTCATTCGTCGCAGATACATCAAATACTTTCGGACGCTCCCATGCGCGGTCCACCTCGGACAGCATTTGGCTGCGTGTCTTGTAGAGGTTTTGCTTGTGAATCGCAGTGACGATCTCGGCGATCTTAGTTTGCAGAAGCTTAGCTGCTGGGTTGTTGGCATCGCGCGCTTCGACTTCTTTCAATGTAGCTGAAGCACCTTCCAAATCGCCATTCAAGAACTGAGCGCGCCCACGTGCCAATAGGTCACGAATAATTTTATCCTGAGCAACATACTCGGGGCTGATCTCGTTGATATCGAGGCTGTAGGGATCCGAGATTTGATCGTCCAATTGACGCGCCAGCTTTGCAGCGGACTTAGAATGGCCACCGGCTGCGCGGTAATCTTCGATCAAGGCTTCAGCACCCTTAGGGTCGCCGGCCTCCGCGAGTGCTTTCGCCTCTTCAAGAACCACTTCAGCCTTGGCTGCTTCAACAGCCTCAATGGTGCTCGCAGTAGCCGTGTTGAGCATCAGGCTATTGCCCGCTGCATTCAAGAGATTCGTAGCGTCGGTGTAAGCACCCAACTCTGCGAGCTGCTGTGCTTCGTCGATCGCGCTTTCAGCAGCGGCAATCTTGGCATCTTGCTCTGCAGCGGCGGCGGCCACAATCGAGTCCGCACCAGCGCCACCATCTTCAGCGGTCATCGCTGCCTCGGTGGATGCATTGGCAGCCTGGCCGTAAACAGCGCCCGAGGCTGAGGCACGACGATCGAGCTCACGGTTAATTGAAGCAAGCAAACGCTGCACGTTTTCATCGTCGGGAGCAATTTTAATCAGGCTTTCCGCCTTCTCTTTCGCTAGCTCTAGATTGCCAGAGTCACGTGCACGAAGCGTATCGGCCATAAGACTGATCTTCTCCGATGCGCTTTGCGCCTCAGCCAACTGTGGCGTAGCTAAGGCAAAGGTTCCTAGCGCGCCTGCCACAAGTAGTGCGGAGACGCGTGTGCGTGCTGCGAGGTATTTTTTCATAATATTAGATGACAACTAGTTGTTTGTTAAAGTGGCTCGTAATGCGCAAAGCATTAAAACATCAGATCAAAGGCATCGCTTTGATCTTGAGCGGGAATTGTATTTGTTGGGGGTTTGGACGAAGGTGCAGGCTGAATTTGAAGCACCCGCACTTCGGGCTCTTCGTCTCCAACAGCATGTTTCTCCACTGTAACGGAGGATTCTTCAAGGTTTATTTCCAGCAAGGTATAGTCCCCGCTAGGCCCTGTGAACTCAGCCGGCACTTCAGATAGCTCCTTAGAGAAGCTTGCGTCTTGCTCAGACCGAAGCTTAACTGTCACGCCCGAATCAAAGCGGCGTACGCCATGCGTGAGCACCACTTCTTCTCCGGTACGTTGGTCGAGGATGGTTGCCTTAGCGATCACCTCCACATTATAATCGGCATCACGCTTACGATCGATATCGAAGCTCAAGAGTTTAAATTCGGCCTGTGCCTTCTCATCGCCAGGGCGGGCACGCACTTGTTTCTGTGCCTCTTCATCGAACAATAGGAGCAATGTCTTAGAAGAATCGGAGAGATCTTCCTCAATATAACCTTCGAGTTGGATGCGGTATGGCTTGCGCTCGAGGTCTGCAAGGTAAATGCCAAAGGGCACGGGTGGTGCCACCTTAACTGGTGGATCCGCGGAAAACTCTCCCGTATTCAAATCGACATAGATCTTGGGCGGCGTGAACACGTCGTAGATCCATTTGGGACCTGCAGGTTGCGCTCCCGCTTCGGGCCAATTGGCGTCTGTCGACTCGGAAGCTTGCACCGGTACCAACTGGTAAGGGTTGTCAGCAGTTTGAACGTTCACCGTAGCCGCCTGAGAGCTGACTCCCGCTTGCTTCAAGTAGAGGGCAACTCCCCCCGCGAGGATCAACGCTGCGACGGCAAGTATGAGCTTATCGTAAATCTTATTCATCGAAACTAAATGTTGTCTTCAGCAGTATCCGCCGGAAGGACGATCTCGATGTATTCGAGAACGACAGTAAATGTGGAAGTATTTTCAGAGATCACCAACTTTTTGGTCTCCTCCGCGGGTTCAGGCTCCGCAGCTGCATTGCCTCCGAAAGCACCAAAAATAGCGTCTAAATTATTTGCATTATTTGAGCGGGCAGCGGGCGCTTTTTGCCCGCTCGGACGCTCCACCTCGATGCTGCGCACGACAATCGGCAAATCAAATTTAGCGAGGTCGTTCAAAAAAGAACGAAGTGAGCTAGTATATCCGGTAAAGGAAAGGCTAAAGCCTAAGGTGTCGATCGCTCCTGGCACTCGTGCCGAAACGGGGGGGGCAATCCGGAAGCCTGAGTCCTTACTCTTGGCGTCTAAGTCCTGCTCCAGCACTTCACGCTTTACCGATTGAATGCTCACAGGGCTGGCATCATACAAACGATCCAGCAAGTAACCTAAAATATGACGCTGCATATCAAGCACTTTAACCTTCTCAGGATCTTCTAGCGGGCTGGCATCATCCACATATTGTTCGAAACCAAAGCCAAAGTCAGCGGGCAACTCGATCGGGCTCTCAATACCATTCTCATCGACATGTGTCGCGGCCTTACGACGATACTCTGCGATAAACTGCTGAATTCCCGCCATCACGCCAATACCATCTGTCGATGCTGCGATACGGGCTCCGCGCTCAAGGTCCTCGCGAATCTTCTCAAGCTCTGCCACTAGCTGTGTCACATTTCCCTCAGAGGCCTCAACATTGGCCGTAGAAGGAGCTGGATCAGCCAAGCGCAAGCCGTTGAGCTGAGACTCCGCACTGGTAATTTTTTGCTTGGCCTGGTCGATCTTACCCGACTCGGCAAACGCGAGATATGCACCGGCGCCAAATGCCAATAGACAAATGACCACAACGATGGTGAATGTTAGATTTTTCTTTAAGAAACCCATGGTGTCTAGAGTGGTTTGGCGGTATCCACGACCAAGTTAATAGTGAAAGGCAAAACGTTAAGTCCGCTATGTATACTGCTCCAATTAATCTTTGGCGGCTTGGACGAAACAATAAACTGGGAGCTCTCAAAACTATCCTGTAAACTCTTGATGCGACGAGACAGCACTTCTTGGTCGATGTCACTGCTACCATTGGCAGTTTCACGCACCAGCATCTGGCCTTCGACAACCACTTCATAGGAAGCTCCGCTCTTGCCCGATTGTCCGCGATTCACTTTGAGCGTGTCCAGCCACACATCTTGAGCAGTGGTCAGGCTATCCTGTAGTTCCGCAAAAAATTGAATCCAATTGCTCTTCGAGTTCACCAGCCCTTCGACACGACTGATCGACTCGCTCACCTCAACGGCGCGCTCCGCATTCTGACGTATCGCAGCTTGACGACTCTGCAAAGGAGCCACTTCTGCCTGGGTAGCAATGGCTGCCTTTTCGTACCCCGCACTCAATTGCTTATAGCCCACATACGCAGGCCAAGGCGCTAGCGCCAAACAAATCGCCGCCAGCATTAAATAAGGCTTCTTAGAGGAGAACTCCATCGCGCGCTGCACCTCTTCAGGCAACAAGTTCACGCCGGCACCATCTGGCACCATGCCTTGGGCAGCCGCACCAATGATTTCGCTAATCTCTAAACGCAGGGAATTCGAACCCGCGCCCACATCTCCGTCCAAAGTGACATTTTGCAGCGGATCGAAAAACTCCACAGTCACCTTTTGGGTGCTTGCCAATTGTTCTGTCAAGCCCTCCAAAAGGGCACCACGGCCGTTTAGCAAAATACGCTTGGGTGCGGCGCCACCCTTTTGACGACGGTAATTCACGATCGAACGTGTAATCTCCTGACTCATGCGGCGCATGAAGGAGTCCGAACAAGAACTGAGCAACTTGGCCCCCGAATCATCGTCGGAGTAATCCACATCGCCACTGAAAAATTTGTGCTTCACCTCTTCCGCTTGCGCAAAAGGCTTCCCGAGGCTATCAGCGATGTTTTGCGTCAACGAATTACCGCCGAGCTGAATGTTGCGAACGAAGAAGCCTTCCGGGCTCTTAAAGAGCAAGTTAGTCGAACGCGCACCAATGTTAATTAGCAAGACATCCTCATCCATCTCAGGATAAGCAAACTGCAACGCATTATAGTCCAGCACCGTCGCTGCATTGATCGTATCCACGGTGAAGCCCGCCTGCGCCACTTCGCTACAGAACTCATCAATCGTGTTCGACTTACATGCAATAAACAGCACCTCTGTCTCCACGCCATCGTCGCCCACGACTTGACTATCCCAAACCACTTCATGCAGTGGATAAGGAATATTTTGCTGCGCTTCGAAGGCAATGATCTGTGCCCGCTTCGACGCCTCCACGTGTGGGATGCGTATCGTCTTCGTCAGCACCTGATTGCCTGGAATGATAAACGAAGCTTTACCTGAAAATTTATGCTGCCCGTGCAGGTCACGCAGGGCCAATCCCACTGCATCCAACCAGGCATCGTCGTTCGAGTAGTCATATTGCAGACTCTCCGTCACTAATTTTTCGACTTGAAGTGCGCCCCCGCTAGAGGAAACCACCGCTGCGGTGACTCGGCTTGCGCCGCAATTGATGATAAGTTGCTTAGAGCTGCTCATGTAGTAATCCTATGAGGAACGATTCAGATGGTTTGATGTGATTACAGTGAAAGGCTTCGCTTAATCACGAACGTCTCGACGAAGGAAAGCTGGCAAATCACTCACCCGGCCCAAATCAATTCCTGAAACGAGATAAATAGGCATCAAAAGATGCTCATTATCAGCGCCCTCAGAGTCCGCCTTGGACACAAATGAATTGAGAATATCGAGATTTGGAATATTGCTGCTCATGGCAGCAGTCTGTGGCTTCTGAGGCTCGCCGTTAACGGATACCTCCACATAATAAAAGTCAGGGTCGGTTTGCAACTGATCCCGCTCCGCGATCAGCCCCGGCAAATAAAAATACACATTATTATCATCCCCCTTCTCCATGATAATAATTTCCGCCTCACTGGTGTAATAATCATACTCACGCGCATTAGCGTCGCGCTCATAGGCCAGATATGCTTTGACTTTAATCGCCTCCACATAGTTGCGATCGCGCGCATCTGGTGCAGGATTTCCAGTGCAAGAAAGCTCGATCTCCATCTGAATCCAGTCATCGCGCAAAGATTTGAAATCTACACGATCAACCTTTATGGCATCTTGCGCGTTAAGCGCTAACGAACCAGCTAGAAGAGTCAAAATGGGGAAAAAATATTTCTTCATGTTACGGGGAATAGACTAATGAACCGCTGTTGAGCGGCTTTAAAGCTTCAATTGTTATGTAGCGCTATCACTCATAGCAACCCCTTTTTTAGGGGATTCCGTCCTTTCCTAGCGCATAATACCAATTCGAAAAAATATTGACCTACATAGTGCTTAGAGTATTTTGACTGAA